>Ga0181517_10003987_pt1 | contig 13690 bp, 7 predicted proteins | sample PEATcosm2014_Bin_31_FD_119748 | JGI IMG/M metagenome (GOLD analysis project Ga0181517, IMG submission 119748) | Peatland microbial communities from MTU Mesocosm Facility, Houghton, MI, USA - PEATcosm2014_Bin01_30_metaG | ecosystem: Environmental > Terrestrial > Soil > Wetlands > Peat | place... | reverse complement strand
TAGAGAGTGATCTGCAGCCTTCCCTGCATGCCCACCGTCGCGCCCCTGGAGCCGATCTTCCAGGAAAGGTACACGAGTTCGCCCTTGCGCTCGAGCGAGTCGATGACCTGGTGCCGGATGTTTGGATCGAAGAGCACCGCGTTCATATCCACCGCGCCCTTGAAGACGGCCTTCGCCTCGCGCTTCAAATTGGAATTCTCGGCGTTCATCGCGAGCTCGATTATCATCAGCGATACGTATTCGGCGATCTTGGACTTCTCCATGTACTCGGCGAGGGAGGTCCTGACGTCCTTTACCAATTGATCGTAGCCATCGGAGCCTTTGAACTTCGCGACGATGAACCAGGTGAAAGGACGGAGATTGTTCAGGAACTTCTCCGAGAGCAGAAGCTGGACGTTCTTCTCCTCGGGGAGTAGAGACGAGTTCTTGCTGATGTACGAATACATCGGGGAGAGTATCTCCTGCTTTATCTCGAGAAGCAGCTTTTCCTGTTCCTTGAGGACGTTTTGGAGGTAGGCATCGTTTATCCTGGTCTTGTCGTCGATGATATTGGCCGGATTGAGGCGGTTCCATTTCTTGATCACGTCGCTGGAGAGGACGCGGGCGAAGATGTACGCGTCGTACTGGCGGTAGAGCATCGAGTAGACGACGAGTTTGGAGAGGTCCATGATCTCCTGGCGCGTCGACATGAATTCGCTCTTCGATATTTCCACCTTGGAAATGTAGTCGACGAGCATCATCCGCTGGAGGGACGCGGGACTGAATGCATCGAGGACTATCCCATATTCTTCGACGTTATCTGCCAGCTTGAATTTCTTCAGATTCCTGCCCCTCCGTATGAAGAAGGAAGTCCCCTCCTCCGTGAGTACGAGCTTGACCGGCAGATCGATAACGGTCTTCCTCTCCTGCATCCTCTCGCCTTTCGTTTCGACCAGTATATGTCATTATCGGCGCGAGGTAAACAGTATTGACGAACCCATCGCCCCCTTTCTATTCTCGATCGTGTGCCTCAAACGCCCGGTCGCGCTTGCCGCCGTATTTCTGATGACCCTCGCTCCGGTCTGCGCGGCGCCCGCTTCCGGGATGCGACTCGACGATTGCGTCGCCGCGATCGAGGCCTTCGGATCAAGGCCGGAGGGCTCGGCGTCGGAGGCCGCGGCCTTCGCCTTCATAGAGCGCTACCTGCGCGCCGAGGGAATCGACACGGCGACGAGCGGGTTCGCCGATGCGCAGGAGGGATATTCGACATCGCGAATCGTCGAGGCGAGATTGCCGGGCGCGCGCGTCGACGAGCTGGCCGTGCTAGTGCCCGTCAGCACCTGGGTGGATTCCTCCGACCCTACGGAGGGCGCGTACGGCATCGCTCTCGCGTTGACCGAGGCCGCTCTGCTTTCCGAGGAGGCCCGTGCCGGTTCCGTGAACCCGATTTCCCTGCGCTTCGTCTTCCTGGGAGCCGAGAAGAGGGGCAAAATGGCCGCGGGGCAGGTCGCCTCGCTGGGGACGATCACGTGGCTGTCGCGCCAGGCGGGCGGAACGAGACTCGCCGCTCTGTACCTCGATTTAGGCGACGAACCTTCGAGCGTCGTCCTCCGCGGGGCGGGGAACGAGACGGTCTCCCCCTACTGGCTCTTCGAGGGTACGCGGCGCGCCCTCGAATCCTCGGGCATCGGCTATGGCCTCGAGGCGAACCGGTCCCAAGCCTATCGTCTCGGTCTTGCGAGCGATTACGGTCCCGCCGCGCCCTATCTCGAAACGGGTATGCCCGCCATAGAGCTGCGCGGCCTGCGCCAAGCCTCGACCGGCTCCGTCTCGAGCCCCGGCGCGGCCAAGGCCTGGTTCGGGGACTTCATTGCGGCTTTTGCCAAGGACGAGGCGGGCGGCTTCTCCGATACTTGGGACAGGCATTACTTCATCTTCCAATTGGGGCGGAAAGGGCTCGTCCTTCGCGAGGGGACGTATATCGCCTTTCTGGTCGTCCTTCTCGCCATCATGGCTTCCTCGTTCCTGATCGTCACCATGGCGAGGCGAGGGGCGACGAAGCAGCTGCTGAAACGGGCTCCGGCCATCGGCGCCGAAGTCTTCGCCCTCTTCCTTGCGCTGGCCCTGGTCTTCCTCGCCGGAAAAGGCGTCGCGTGGATCGACGAGACCTTCCTCGGCTCCCTCGACTCGTGGCGGCTCGCGCCGCGAGTGTTCGCGGCGGCGCGCATCCTCTCCTCCTTCCTACTCTTCCTGGCCCTGCTCTCCTTCCTCGTCGAAAGGCGCGCATTGACCCCGAATCCATACTTCTACGAATTGACCGCCTTGCTATGCCTCGCCGTGGACGTGCCGCTATTCTCGGCGATCGACCTATCGGCGTCGTTCTATTTCATGTGGGCGCTCATCCTCGTCGAGGCCTCCCTCGCCGCCCGCAACCGATGGGCGGCCCTCGTCGCCTACGCGCTCATGTACGTCCCCCTCCTCGTCATCGCCGGCGAACTCGCCGCGCGGCCCGACTTGCCGACCTACCGGAAACTCATAGCTCCCGATTACCTCGGCGTCTTATCCCTATCCGCCCTCGGTCTTCCCTTATTCGTCTTTACCGCGAGCCCTCTGCTCTTCTTCTCGCGCCCGGGAGCCGCTGCTCGAAAAAGGACAGCCGCCGTTTTCGCGGTTTTGGCCTTGGCGGTAGAAGCGGGTGCCTTCTTCTACGCGTCGGCCGCGGAGCCGTTCGCGGGACCGGGGCGCAAGGACTTGAAGATCTCCGAGACTATCGACCAGGACTCGGGCGAATTCACCGTCAGGCTTTCAGGCTGGAGGCGGCTCGGGAAGGGCAGCCTCGACCGAGGAGACCAGGCGCTCGCCTACGACTCGAAAGGCGACAGGGTCCTTCTCCGCGGCCAGGACGTCGAAAGGAGGATAAGCCTCGTCGAAACGTCCAGCCGCTTTCTCGACCGCGCGGACGAGAACATCGCGGTCGCTTTCGAGAGTCCTCCCTACAAAGTCGACCTCGTCTTGGAATCCGGGAATGACATCCTGATATACGACAGCAACCTCCCATATGAAGTTTCCGTGGACGGGAGGAGGGCCGCGGTCTACGCGGGCGTCAACCCAGGCAGGGATCTCCGCCTTTCGCTCACGGTACCGTCCGACTTCCACTCGAGACTCGTCGTGACGGCCAGCTACCTCGACCATCTCCGGCCATACGTGCAGTCGTCCGGCTCGGCCCTCGAGGACGACGGCCTCGATGTGAGAGCGAGCTTCGATATAGGCGCGGGGATGAAATGACGCCGAAACTGATCTTCCATATCGACTTGGACGCCTTCTTCGCATCCGTAGAACAGAAGGACGACCCGAGCCTGAAGGGAAAGCCCGTGATCGTCGGAGCGCGACCCGGCCGTCGTGGCGTCGTCTCGACCTGCTCGTACGAGGCGCGGGCCTACGGCATCCGGTCCGCCATGCCTATCTCGGAGGCGTTCCGCCGCTGCCCGGACGGAGTCTACCTCCCTCCCCGGATGGATCGCTATGCCGAGATATCCGCTCATGTCATGGAAGTATTCTCCTCCTTCACGCCCGAGGTCCAGCGAGTGTCCATCGACGAGGCCTTCCTCGACATGACGGGGACCGAAAGGCTCTGGGGCCGGCCGGAGGAGGCTGCCCGATCGCTCAAGACCCGGGTCTTCGAAAGGACGGAGCTCAGCATATCGATCGGCATCGCTCCGAACCGCTATGTGGCCAAGATTGCCTCGGGTCTCCGCAAGCCGAACGGTCTCGTCATCGTGGCCGCCGAGTCGGTCGAGGCCTTCATGCTCGACCTTCCCCTCTCCAAACTGTGGGGCGCGGGCGAAAAGACCCAGGAGCGCTTCCGGGAGCTCGGCATCGCGAGCGTCGCCCAGCTCGCTTCGCTCGGCGAGGCGCAGCTCGTCTCGCTCTTCGGCAAAGCCGGCGGGGCCTTTCTGTATGGGGCGGCCCGGGGCAGGGATTGGGGGATGATGGATCCCGGCGAACCCGCGTCGCGCTCCATTAGCGCGGAGACGACCTTCGAGCGGGACTGTTCGGACCGAGATTGCGTCGAGGCCGTGTTGATGTCCCTCTCAGAGGAACTTGCCTATCGCCTTTGGGCCCAGGGGTCCAAGTCCCGCATCCTCGTCCTGAAGCTGAGGCTTCGCGATTTCACGACGGTTACTCGCCGCAGGGCGAGGGAGTCATATTACCTCTCTTCCTCCGAGGCTTTCGGCGACGCGCTCTCCCTGCTCGAGCGCGCGTGGGACGGGAGGACCGAGATACGGCTTCTCGGGCTATGCTTCGCCGACCTCGCGACGGACGACGCGGCGACGCAGGGGGAGCTTTTTGCCGATGAGGGAAGCCTCCCCGGCGGCTCCGAGCGGCAGAGAAAGGCCCAGGACGCGATCTTCGAGATAGAGAGAAAGGGCTTAGGCAAGGTGACGCGGGCCCGTCTTATCGGCCGCGCGAACCGGGGCCGCCCGGATACTGGAGCCGGGGGCTCCGCGCGATAAGCCCGCGACTCCTGTCGCTCCTACTCCCCGGTGAGAGCCTTTGTCAGGTCGTCGACTTTCTTCTGGAGCTCCGGGCCCAAGGCGTCGCCCGCCCTCCTGTACGCGTCGGCCACGGCGGCCTCCGCGGTGCCGCCCTGTCCCTTGAGGCCGTCGATGGGCAGCGCGTAGACGATGGTGCCGTCCGAGCGCACCAGACGGAAATTCAGGCTCGCCCCGGCCGTGAAGATGTTGTACTTCTTACCATTGAGCTCCATCTGGCGCGTCGGGGCGACTTCCACGAGGACGAAGGCGGCATAGGGCGAGGCGGCGTCGACGCCGAGCGCGGCGAGGGCCTTGGCCTGGCCCGAATAGGCATCGCGGAAATCGTCGGGGGCGAGCTTCGCGTTGAAGGGAATGACATCGAGGCCCGTCTGCTTCAGTACGGCCGCGGCGGGGTCGACGGTGCGCGGGCTGTCGCTAACTCCGAGCTCGGAGCTCTCCAGGGCGATGACCCTGACGACGTTGGCCGGCGGCAGGTAGGCGAAATCCCTGAAGACCGACTGGAAGGCGTAGCTCTTGCCGCGCGCCCTGTAGACCGGGAAGGCGCGGATGACCGCGTCCTTGCCCGGTTCGTCGAGCTTCGCGACCGTCGTGTTGGCTTTGCCGTAGGCGTCGGTCGTCACGAAAGCGACGAGGGAGCCGGAATTTTTGACGAATTGGAAATAGACGGGAGCGTCCGCGACCGGTGATTTGCCGGTGCCGTAATTCTCGTAGAGGTAGACGGCGGGCGAAAGCCCTCCGTCCTTGCCCAGGCTCCTGGAACTGGCCGCGATCTGGGTTCCCTTGGGGTCGACCCACTCGCTCGCCGGCTCTAGCGTGAGCCTCGAGCCGATCCGCGCGAGCTCGGCCGATGCCCGGCCGGCCTTCGAATCGGCGTCGGGCGAGGGACTGGCATCGGCCAGGGCGAGGACGGTCACGTAGGACCGGATGGCTTCCGAAAGATGGTTCGAGTCGGCCGCGTCCTGGGCCTTGGAAAGATAGGAGTCCATTTCCGCCAGGGCCGGCGGGGCGGCCGCGTCGCCGGGCGCGGCCGCGAGGGAAGCGACGGGCAGGAGCAGGCAGAGGACGAAGCGGGCGATGCGCACGTGTGACCTCCTATCGCGGATATCGATTCAATAGACTTCCGAATGTATCTGCGCATCATGGACGCGTATGCCGAATTCATCCTCGACGACGGCCAGCGCCTTGTGCATCACCGATTCGCCGAACTCCCTGGAATTGGAGACGAGGGCGGCGCCGATCTCGGCGAAGGCCAGGGAATCGAGGAGGTCCACCTCTGCGCAGGAGAAGCGGAATTTCGTCCGCAGCCTCTGTTTGACCGAAGAGACTACGCTCCGCTTGTCCTTAAGAGAAGCCGACTCGGGGAGCTCGATGATGAGGGTAAGCATGGAAACTACCATAAATACGGCCTGATTCTTCCCTTCGCCCGCGTTACAGTTTATCATAGTCGCAATCGATGCGGAAAGTAAGCAGCAGCGCGCGCGCGACCATCGCCCTACTACTCTTGGCGGCGTCGATCGGAACGGCCATGGCCGATGGCGGGGTCGGCGCGGTGCCGCCCCCGATTCAATCGGCCCTTCCGGTGGAGGCGCCTTCGAGCCTTTTCAACGCGAAGCTCGGGCCGGGACCGGACGACGATGCCGAGCTCCTGGTGAGCGGCACGTGGTCTGCTACGATAATTTCCACCGTGGACCTCCAGTCCCAGCCGGGCGGCAGTCTTTCGGCGGCATTCCAGCCTCTTCTCTTCACCCAGAATCCCAATATCGCTCTGACCTTCCTGCTGTTTAAGAAGATCTATTTCGAGGCGCACGTATCCGACGACATCACCCAGGCGTATTTCGCTTTAGGCTACAAGGGCGGGGAGGGCGAGCTTGTCCGCGACGCGAGGATAGGAAACGACGGGATTTCGTTTCCGACCTTGCCCTTTCTCTCCTTCGGCGACGGGTCGTATCGATCCTTCGGCGTAGCGGCGACGATAGCCTCCGATAATTTCACCGGCAGGGCGATGGTCCGCTACGACGAGGCCCAGCAGATCACAAAGCATTTCGTCGGCAGCACCGAGGTTATAGAGACGACTATCACGCCCAACTCGTTCGTCGTCGGCAAGTACTTCATGGTGAGGAATACGCCGGCGACCAACCTGGCCGTCTATGTCCAAAGCGCTTCCGGGAGTATTACCGCGAGCGACGGGTACCTGTACCGGCAGCTCGGCAGCGACGAGTATTCCTATTCCGCCCTAACGGGTATCGTAACCCTCACCAGCGCGGCAGTGACGCGCGTATTGGCCCACAGCGACTCCACCGGCTCGACGGACGGAATAACGATCCTCGGCCAGAACTGCGACCTCCTCTACGTCCCGCCCCCGGTTCCGGCGACGGGTACGCTCGACCCCAAACTGCAGGTCCTGGACCGATACGCCACGACGGCGAGCCCTACCTCGGCCGAGGTCTTCGTGCGCAATCCCTCGTCCGGCCTGAGGGATCAGAACTATCAGGCGCGCATCGATCCGTCGGGTTTCATAGAGGTCACGAGGATCGATGCGGAAGCCCCCGCTCCCTCCGTCCAGACGAAATACAGCCAGCCCTTCGGTACTTACAGTTCACCAATTGACGCGAACATGCCCTGGCTCTACACGACCGACTTCGCCAGCGGCATAAAGACGGGCTCCGCCCCCGTCTACACGAGAAACGTGATCGTGCAGAACTATTCGACCTCGGCGCTGATAAGCATCGACAAGAACTTCGTACCCGGCTCCATTCAGGTTACGCGCAACGGCATCCCCGAGTACTCGTTCTCCGTCAACGCCAACACAGGAGTCCTCAACTTGAGCCCGCCGCCGACGCCGACGGACGATATCGTGATTACGTACATGCAGGAGAGCGCGAATCGCTCGACGGGTGTCATAGTCGGCGCCCTCGGGGGCTTTTGGGACTTCGGCGACGGCGAGAACGCATGGACGGCCCTCGGAGCCTCGTGGTCGGTTCCGGGCTCGAGCTTTTCCTCCGGCTCGCAGACGAGCCCCGGAAGCATAAACCTCACCGCCGGAGAGGAACAGGACAAGGGCGCATTCACCCACAACGCGGCGATCGCCGCGAGGTACTCGCAGTCCGACGCGACGGGGACTTACCAGATCGAGAGCATGCAACCCGTGAGCGGGTACGCGTCCGACTTCATGCCCGCGGCCTCTACGGCCGGGTACCCTAGCGCAATAGAGGCCGCGGATACCACGCTCGTCTCGCTCTTCCCGAGCCTCATCAACAGTCTGCACGCGGACGGCTCGACGCAGGAAGCCCTGGAGATCACGGCCGGGATATCGGTGCCCGGAACGGGCGCGTCAGGGACGTTTTACAAGGTGGAGTCGGCGCCGCCCTACACATCGTTCAAGACATTCTCCTTTTTCGCGAAGTTCTCCCCGACCGCCAGCCTGATCGTGCAATTGGACGACGGCGCCTCGCCTACGCCCAACCCGAGTGTTCAGGTCAGCCTTCCCGTCGGGGCGGGGAACGGCGCATGGCAGCGTTATCTGGTCCATTACGGCAACGACGATCCGACGGTATACGTCCAGAACGGCGAAGGCGCAGCCGCGGTCGCCGTGGCCGGAGCGACTTCGGTCTCCCCCTCGATAACCAGCACGGGCGCCCGGCTGGCGGTCAGCTTTGTCGCGGCCGTGGCCTCCGACCAAGTCTGGGTGACTCAGGTCCTCCTCGACGACTCCGTCGGGAGCACCGCCCTGCTCTTCCAGGGACAGGCCGTGTACACCGATCCCAAGATGAAAGTGGGAATCGGCGATATTCCTATCGTCTCGGGCATCAAGTTGTCCGTCGACACTCAGGACGCCTACGATTCGACGCCGTACGCCTCGGGCGGAGCCGAAATCGACTCGACGATCCTTTTCGCCCGGCTCGGGATCAAAGCGCGCGCCACGGCGGCCAGCGGCTTGGGCGACTTCAGCGGGGGTACCTCCATCGAGCTGCCCGCGGCGGATTTCCCCCTCAAGGTCAAGGACGAGTTCGACTACGATCCTTCCACGGGCGCCTTCGGCCGGGACGACTCCCTTTCGATCCACGGCGCCTCGGTGGCGAGCGTGAGCCTGGAGCAGAAGACCGCCTGGACGCCCGCGTCCGACGCCCTCGACGTGGGCATGCTCCTCCAATCGTGGGACGGGCAGCTCACGCTCGGGCCCTCCATCGCGACGATGGGCCTTTCGGCCGATAATCGCTCGCGACCCCCGGGCTCCGTCGCGCCCGGCAACCGGGGCGAGAGCTACGGATCGGCTTGGATCGGCGCCTTCCAATACGCCCTGCCGGCCTTCGAGTCGGATTCGGAATTGCGCGACGTCAAGGCCACTCTATCGGTCAAGAATGCGTCGGCGAAGGAGTTCCTCTCCGCCACCCTCGCCGAGAGCGCCCAGCCGACCGCCGTGGACGGAGGCGAGCGCGACGATTCGGCCTCGATGCGCCTCGCTCTTCCCATCGCCGCGGCCGGGCTGAGCCTCGAGCCCTTCTACTCCCGTTCATGGACGGACAACTGGACGGCGCTCTCGGGGGGAATCGTGAGCGATGCCCAGGACGCGTTGGGCGATTTCGCGAATTTGCCCATCCTCTACACGAGCCCGCCCTTCGTGGAACTCTTTTCTCCGAAGACGGCGGCGGATTTCGCGTCGCAGACCGCGACTACGGGCGATCAGCTCTCGGCGGCGAGCTACACGCCCCAGGCGGGCCTGAACCTGTCCCGCGAATACGGGTCGAATTGGTACGACTTCATCGCGCCGTCGACGCTCGCCTTCTCCTTCGGCCGTTCCCTGGCCCGCGCCTACGATCAGATCACCGACGCCAGCGTTTGGACGGCGACCGCGAAGATCGCTTCCGTCAACATGTTCGGGTCGATGGGCGCCTATCCGCTGGGCCTTCCCTTCGAAAACGACGAATATCTCTCGACGCTTCAGGCTCAGCTCCAGGAGCCGAACGGCGGGGGCGCTCCTACCGTCAATCTCCAGTTCCATGGCCTGGCGACGCTCCATGCGCACGAGTCAGACCAATTGGATGCCGAGAGCAAGCTGTCGCTTACCCAAGCTCCGGGCGCCCTGGATTGGTCATGCTCCCTCATGCTTTCCCTCTCGCGCATAGTGCAGAGGCACTGGCTCCTAGATCTGTACTCCCTGGCCATGAAGCCGGCGGCGGCCACGGGCAAAGACCAGTCCGCGTCGGTCGCCTCGTTCTATTTGCAGGATCTCGCGACCAGGGAGCCGAAGCTGCGGAGCACGATCTCGCTCACCGCCGGGCTATCCGGTCACCAGAGCGACGCGACGACCTATCTGCCCGGCTGGACCTTCGCCGAGTCCTACGAGGCGAAGCTCACGGTCCCGGAGCGCCTCACCTTGAAGATCGACAGTTCGCTGAGCCAAACCCTCACGGCCGCGACCCAGGTGCTCGATCTCGGTCTTCAGCTCTCGATAAACGCGGTCATCTCCTTTTGAGCCACGCGGCGCGCCCGGCCGAAATCCTTGACACCGCCGGCGCCGCGCGTCTATTGTAACGTGCTATGAAACGACGCCTCGTTACCTCGGCTCTTCCCTACGTCAACAACGTGCCCCACCTCGGCAATCTGATACAGGTTCTCTCCGCCGACGTCTTCGCGCGTTTCTGCCGCTTGCGCGGCTACGAGACACTCTACGTCTGCGGCACCGACGAGTACGGCACCGCGACCGAGACGAAGGCGCTGGAGGAAGGCATAACACCGCGCGAGCTCTGCGACCGATATTATGCGATTCATCGCGACATCTATTCCTGGTTCGGGATTTCCTTCGACAAATTCGGGCGCACTTCCACCGAGCGTCAGACCGAGATCACTCAGTCCATCTTCCTCGACCTCGACTCGAGAGGGTTCATAAAAAGCAGGACCATCGAGCAGCTCTATTGCGACCACGACAAGCGCTTTCTCGCGGATCGCTTCGTGCGGGGCACCTGCCCTTTCTGCGGTTACGGCGGGGCGCGCGGCGACCAGTGCGAGAACTGCGGCAAGCTTCTCGACCCGACGGATCTCAAGGATCCGATCTGCTCCACCTGCGGTGCCACGCCGCGTCCGAAGAGCACCACCCACCTCTATCTCGACCTTCCCGCGATCCGCCCTTCGCTCGAGTCCTGGATGAAGAAGGCGAGCGTGGACGGCTTCTGGGCGAATAACGCCATCCAGATGACGCAAGCCTGGATCCGCGACGGACTCAAGGAACGCGCCATCACCCGCGATCTCAAGTGGGGCATCCCCGTCCCGAAGGCCGGCTTCGAGGACAAGGTCTTCTACGTCTGGTTCGACGCGCCCATAGGCTATATCTCGATAACCGCTTGCGCCGGGGACGAGAGAGGCTTCGATTGGAAGGATTGGTGGCAACGCCCCGACGAGGTCGAGCTCTACCAGTTCATCGGCAAGGACAACATCCCCTTCCATACGGTCATATTCCCCTCCAGCCTCCTCGGCTCCGGCAAGAAGTGGACCATGCTCCATCACATGTCCAGTTCCGAATACCTCAACTACGAGTCCGGTAAATTCTCCAAATCCCAGGGCGTGGGCGTCTTCGGGACCGACGCCGTCGAGTCGGGCATTCCCGCCGACGTTTGGCGCTTCTACATCTTCTACAATAGGCCCGAGCGCGGAGACACCACCTTCACCTGGGCCGATTTCCAGGATAAAGTGAACGGCGAGCTCATCGGCAACCTCGGCAACCTGGCCAATAGGACGCTCACCTTCGTCACACGGTACTTCGGCGGCGCGATTCCCCCACCTCCCGCCGTCTCGAGGGATCCGGCCTTCCACGCGAGGGCGCTGGAGATCGAAAAGCGGGCGGCGGCCCATCTCGAACGGGCGGAGCTCCGCGACGCCTTCCGCGCGGCCTTCGAACTGTCCGACCTGGCGAACAAGCGCTTTCAGGAAAGCGAGCCCTGGAAGGCGAGGACGAGCGACCCCGATGCCGCTGCCGCCCTGATAGGCGAGCTCTGCTACATTCTCCGCGACCTCGCGGTGATGATCCACCCTTTCATGCCTTCGGCCGCCTCCAAGCTCGCCTCCTTCTTCGGCAAGACGATCGGCCCGGGCGGTCTGTCGTGGTCAGATATAGGCGCCGCCGGCGGGCTCGAGAAGGTCGAGAAGCCCGAGGTGCTCTTCGCCCGGCTCGAGGATGACCGGGTGGCGGAACTTCGCGGCCGGTACTCCGGGACCCAGAAGGAGAGAGCCGAGCGCGACGCGAGTCCCGTCGCGGAGACTCGCGCGGTCGGTATCGCGCCCGAACCCGGGCCCGCGCCGAAGACGCTTCCTTTCGCTGAGCTGTCCGTCGAAGAGCGCTTCGAGCGGCTCATAGACCTTCGCGTCGCGAGGATCGTCAGGATCGAACGCCATCCCAAAGCCGATAAGCTCTACATCGAGACCTTGGACGACGGGTCGGGGACGGAGCGCGTCATCGTGTCGGGCCTCGTGCCCTTCTATGCCGAGGAGGAATTGCTCGGCAAGAGCATTGTCCTGGTCAACAACCTGAAGCCCGCCAAACTTCGCGGCGTCGAGAGCGCGGGCATGCTTCTCGCGGCTTCGCGGATGGGAGTGGGCGACGGCGGCGGCGCCGTCAAGGAAGCCGTCGAAGTGCTCGACGCGGGCGGCGCGGCTCCGGGCACTCGGATCACGCTCGAGGGGCGAGCGGGCCCCGACGCTCTCGAGGAGCCGCCGGAGATCGACGTCGATACTTTCTTCTCCGTGGCGATCAAGGCCGCCGGCGGTTTCGCACGGATAGGAGGGTCGCGCCTCGCCGCCTCGGGAAGTCCCTTCGCCCTGGCGAAGGTGCCCGAGGGCGAAATAGGCTGAGGGCCGGAAGGCGCCGCCTGAGAGACGTTCGCATGACGATACTGGTCTCGAGGAGGTCTACCGGGAGCGCCGATCTCGCCTCCTCCTTCCTTCAATCGGATTTTTGGGGCGACTTCAAGGCCGAATACGGCTGGACGCCCCTCCTCCTCGAGATCGAGACGCGGGAGACCGTCGAGGCCGTTCACGAAGGCGCCAAGCTGCCTCTTCTACTCTTGATAAATCGGCTGCCCGCAGCTTCGTCTTTCGCGTACATCCCCCTCGGCCCCGAGCTCGAGCTCCGGGTCGAGGAACGCGCTCCGTTCTTTGCCGAGCTTTCGGAGAAATTGAGACCCCACCTCCCCAAAGGATGCATCTTCATCCGCTACGACCCGCCCTGGCGCGTCGTTGAGACCATAGCGCCCGACGATGAAGACGTCGCCCGCGCGGGAGGCGCCTTGACCCGACCTTTCATCGGGCCTCCCCTGAGGCGCGCCGCCGTCGATGTCCAGCCGCCGGATACAGTCTTGGTCGACTTGAGGCCGGCCGAAGAGGAGATCCTCGCCGCGATGAAGGCCAAATGGCGCTACAATGTGCGTTACGCCGAGAAGAAGGGCATCGTCGTCGAGGAGGCGGGGAAGGAATCCATCTCGATCTTCTACGAGCTAAATAGGGCTACGGCGGCGAGGGATAGAATCGCGCTGAGGCCGGAAAGCTATTATGCGAGACTCTTCTCGCTCGCGTCCGAGCGCAGGGCTTCCGGAAATCCCGGAGCGCCGGATGTGCGTCTTTGGATCGCCAAGCACGAAGGTCGAGCCCTCGCGGCCAATATCACCTTGTTCCGAGGAGCGGAGGCCGTGTATCTCTACGGCGCCTCCTCGGACGAGGAGCGCAGACTGATGCCGACCTATGCCCTCCAGTGGGCCGCGATGCGAGCGGCCAAAGCCTGCGGATGCCTCGAGTACGATCTCTATGGCATCCCGCCGACCGACGACCCCGAGCACCCTATGGCGGGCCTGTATCGCTTCAAGACCGGCTTCGGCGGCGTGATAGCTCATCGGGCGGGTTCGTGGGACTTTCCCTTGAGGCCCGTCGCCTACGAGGGCTTCAGGGTCGCCGAGAAAGCAAGAGCCTGGTGGTTCAAGGACTTCAGGAAGCGGCACAAAAGGATCGTCTAGGCTTCGGTTCCGGGTATCTCAGTCTTCCTCGAAGATCCGGCCCTCGAAAACCTGCAGCCTGGCATCAGTGTCCTTCCAGGAATCGGCCGAGAGCCCGGCCTTGTAGCAGAGGTTCACCAGGAGCTCTTCCAGCCCCCAGCCCTGTTCGGTCGCGACCTG
>Ga0181517_10003984_pt1 | contig 13693 bp, 14 predicted proteins | sample PEATcosm2014_Bin_31_FD_119748 | JGI IMG/M metagenome (GOLD analysis project Ga0181517, IMG submission 119748) | Peatland microbial communities from MTU Mesocosm Facility, Houghton, MI, USA - PEATcosm2014_Bin01_30_metaG | ecosystem: Environmental > Terrestrial > Soil > Wetlands > Peat | place... | reverse complement strand
GCTGGGGATCGGGCCCGAGGAGGGCCGAGTCGTCGACGGCAAAGCGGAGGGCCATGTCGTAGAGCGGGCCCATCGCCGCGTCGGTGCGGGTCGCCGCCTCCTTGAGGAGCTCGAGCTTGGTCACGAGGCTCGCCCGCGCGAAGTTGCGGCGATAGGCCAGCACGATGGACTCGGCGTCCTGCGCCTGGAGCGCCGAAGCTATGCCGAGCGCGAGCGCGAGAGCCGCTGCGATGCGTTTCATTCAGCCCCCTTGCGGGAAATCGTCTCTTGCGAGACCTCGTCCGCCGCGAGTCGGTCGTCGTCATCGCGGATATTATACACGAAGGAGCGGATGGCGTTGCGCATCCTCGGGCTCGGCGTCACCGCCTCGACGTGGAGGACCGATCTGTTGGCCTCGGCGTCGAAATCGACGCTCCTCACCGTCCCGCTCATCACGACGCTGCGCTCCTCGAGGCCGAATTGAAGCTTGACCTGGAGCCCCGGCCTGGCCTTGCCTCCTATCGCGACGGCCGCTCCGTCCTCGGACAGGTCCTGGACCAGCGCCCGGAGCCCGGGTACGCGCTCCGGCCTCTCGTAGGCCCCCTCGATCCGCTTGAGCAGATAGAGGAAGGCCGGGATCTTGGACCTCGCCCGCACGGACTTCCTCTTCTGCGTGCGGAGCAGCGCCTCGGAATGCGACACCTGGAGCACCGGGACGTTTCGGATGCGCAAGTCGTCGATCACGTAGCTGTCGAAGACGTAGCCCGCGTCCTCGCGGCGCCAGAAGTAGATCGACACTTTCTTGCCCTTCCAGACCCAGTTCTTTGGCAGGCGGTTCCCGATCGGATAGGAGACGACGATGAAACGCGCGTGGTTGTCGATCACCGTGGCGCCGAAGACTCCGATGCCGTGCACGAGGACGCGCAGCCGCTGGCCCGCGCCTATCTGCCGGCTCGAGCGTATCCCGTACTTGAAGCGCGGCTGCTCGAATTCTATCCCCTTGCGCAGCGAGTAGACCTTGTCCATCAGCAGCACGCCCTCGCGGCTCCGGTCCCGGCCATCGCGCCTGAGGGCGGCGCCGAGCACGGAGATGGCCTTGTCCATGTCGCGAGGAGACCACAGCACGTTGGTCGGGTCCGCCAGGCCCGCGATCACCGCCGCGTCGCGGAGCTGCTTCGCTTCCGACAGGCCGAGGCCCGCTTCCTTGGTCCTCAGGTAGTACTCCGCCCAGGAATAGCGCTTCGCCCCGCGCATGGCCGAGGAGAGGACGGCGATGAGCAGGACGAGGACCAGGGCCGAGAGCAGCACGATGAGGAACATATGTTTGCATTATACTGTACATGATTCTCCCGGGTCAAAGAAAGGGGACGCGATGCACGAACAAGGCCGAGACGGCGAAAGTCCCTCCGGTCCCCCCAGAGGAGGGCCCGAGCGGCCCCTTGTCGAGTGTTCCCTGGTCTTCCTCGCCTTCTATCTGGCCTCCTATCTTTTCGCGCGATCGTCGAAAGCCGATCTAGCGAGTCCCGGATACCATCTCTCGGTCATCGCGGTGAATCTGCCGAGGGCCGCCCTCCTCCTCTACCTCATGGCGGTCGGCGACGGCCTCGGGTCTTTCCGGATCCTGAGGTTCAGGCCGAAGGACGCGGCCCGCGGACTCGTGTGCTCGTTGGGCGCCTTCGCGGTCGTGCTCGTCCCGGGCCTGCTGTTCTCGGCCTTGGGCGTCGAGAACGGCTTCCTGGCCCAGGCGAGGAGCGGGCCGCGGGCCGGGATCGCCCTCGCCCCCTTCATCCTGGCTTCCTCCGCGGCGACCGGCTATTGCGAGGAACTTTTCTTCCGATCCTACCTCCTACGCCGCCTGGGCCAGGCCGGCGCGCCGCGGCCGTGGGCGGCCGTCGCCTCGGCCGTCCTCTTCGGGATCGGGCACGGCTATCAGGGGATAATCGGGCTCGTGTCCGGCAGCCTGCTCGGTCTGTTCTTCGCCTGGCGCTGGTACGATGCGGAGAACATACACGAGGTCGCGATCGGCCACGGACTCTTCGATGCGGCGGTCTTCGCGATCGCGCTCTATTCTTGAGAGCGCCCGAATGCCTTATATTGGAGCGATGCAGCCTACCGACAAATTCCGGACCGACCTCGACCGGGCCGCCCGTCGCGCAGCCGGCGGAGGCGAAACGGCCGAGATCGAGGCCCTCCGCGCCTTCTTCTCGCGCTCCTTCCCGAAGGTGGGAGAGGAAGCGATTTCTTCGCTCTTCGCCGCCTACCTCGAGCGCCGCCGCTCCCGCCCCGAAGCCGCCGCGGGATGGCTCGCCGGCGTCGGGAGCGTCCTCATGATGGACTACGACGGCACGCCCTTCGACAAGGCCGACTGGGAGGAGTTGCGCGAGGCCGTGGCCCTCGAGGAAGAGGAGATCGACCTGGAGCTCCTCGAGTACGTCATGACCCTCGTGGTGGACCACGGGGCTCTATGACCGAAGGCGAGTGGTTCGAGGACGAGGACTTCTGGACCGCGTACGCGCCGATAATGTTCGACGAGGCGCGCTGGGCCGAGGTCCCGGCGGTCGTCGACGGGATCGAGCGGCTGGTCGGGCCCGCCCCGGGGGCGGCCGTGCTCGACGCCTGCTGCGGACCGGGCCGCCACAGCCTCGAGCTCGCCTCGCGCGGATATCGCGTCACGGGCATCGACATCACGGAAGCCTACCTCGAGGCGGCGCGGGAGAGCGCGGCCGGGAGCGCGAGATTCCTGCGCGCGGACATTCGCGACTTCGCGGCCGAGGAGCCCTTCGATCTCGCCATCAACCTGTATACCAGCTTCGGATATTTCGCCGATCCGGAGGAGGACTTGAAAGCCCTGGGGCGCCTGCGCGCGGCCCTCAGACCCGGCGGCGCCCTCGTGCTGGAGACGACGGGCAAGGAGACCGCCGCGCGGGACTTCACGGCCGGGGAGAGCTTCGAGCGCGGCGGCTGGGAGATACGGACCGAATTCTCGGTGGTCGGCGCCTGGGAAGGTCTTCTCAATCGATTGATCCTGTCCCGAGGCGGCGAAACGGTGGATCGGTCCTTCGTCATCAGGCTCTATTCCGGGACCGAGCTCAGGGCCGCCCTCCTCGATGCGGGATTCTCGGCGGCGCGCATCCTCGGCGGCATCGACGGCTCGCCCTACGACCAGGCCGCGTCGAGCCTGGTGGCGCTGGCCATCGCCTAGTCGGGCCGGCGGGGTCCGGCGCGCAACGTCTTGCTTTATTCGCGCCAAGCGATACACTGGTAGCGAGACGGGAAGAGATCTTCGTAACGACAGCATCGAGGAAGGCGCCATGAATACGAATATGATCGGCATCAAGCTTGCCGACGGCGAATTCTACCCCGTCCTGGAAGACGGGACGGCGGCGCGCAAGCGCCTGGTAGTCACGACTGTCCAGGACGGGCAGCCCAGCGTCCAGATCGACCTTTACCGCGGTCAGGGCCCGACGGTCGAGAGCGCCGCGTACATCGGGAGCCTGGTCGTCGAGGGCATCCCCAAGTTGGCCAAGGGCGAGCCGGACATTCGCATGGACCTGGGACTGGCGGAGGACGGCACCCTTACGGCCTTCGCCCAGGAAGCCTCGACGGGAGCCAGCCAAAGTCTCAAGGTATCGCTCGAGGCGCTCTCGGAAGAGGAGAAATACGAAGTTCCGGACTTCGAGTTCGCCAAAAGCTCGGAGGAGCCCGGCTCATCGGTTTTTTCGGACGAGGATTTCGAGAGCACCGACAACCTTCCGCCCGAGGCCGACTCCGCTCAGCTCCTGGCGGATGTCCGATCCGAGGCCGATGCCGAGGCGGCCAATGAGAAGCCCAAGGGGAGGACGCTTCGCATCGTGCTGGTCGCGATAGGGATCGTGCTGATACTCCTTGTCCTAGGGTTCCTGGTATATAGATTCGCCATTTCCCCGTCTTCCGTCGCGAAGGCCGCGCCCTCCCCGGCGGTCGCCACCCAGCCCGCCCCTGCCCCCGAACCGGCCAAAATAGAGGCGCCGCCTCCCCAGGCGGCGCCCGTTCCGACGCCCCAGGCCGCCGCGGCGGCGCCGAAACCGCCCGAGCAGGCGAAGCAGGCCGTCGCGTTCAAGAAACCGGGTGTCACCTACAAGATCAAATGGGGAGATACGCTCTGGGACCTTTCCTATGCCTACTACCGCGATCCGTGGGTCTATATGCGCATAGCGAAGGCCAACAAGATCAGGAATCCGGATCTGATAATCTGCGGAAACAGGATCTGGATACCGTCCAAGTAAGCATGGTAGCTTCGGGATCCGAATGAACCCCGAAGCCAGGACTCTCCCCGCGACGCGCATTCTTTTGCCGGTATTGCTCCTGGTCGCTTCCTGCGCGATCGCCCCTTGCCAGGAGGGGGGAGCCTTCGGGATGGGCGCCGCCGATCTCGCCAAGCTCCTCGCCGGCAAGGACGCCTCCCCCGTCCTCGCCATGGACGATGCGGCGCTCCTCGACACCGGTTCCTACGGCCCCGACGCCTACTACTACCTCGGACGCTGGACCGATTCGCTCGGCTCGGGCTCATCCTCATCGCCCGACACGGAAGCCAGGACGAGGCTCCTCTATCGGATGGCCTTCGATCGGGCCGCCGGATCGGCGCGCAGGGAAGCGGGGCTCTTCCTGATCGCGAAACTCTCTTCCGCCGGGCTCTGGCAGGACCTTCTTTCCTTCTCCGCGGAATATGCGGAATCCCTCGGGCCCGAATGGAAGGCCGAGCGACCCCGCCTCGACGCCCTCGACGCTCTGGGACGGGACGCCGAGTCGAAGGCCCTCGTCGGGCGCCTCGCCGCCGTCTACCCTGCCGAGGCGGCGGCGGACGGCGATGCCCTCGCCTATTTCGGCGCGGCCGCCGACATGCGCTCGAACGGCAAGGGCTGGGCGAGGACCTTCCGTCGCCTCCTCCTCGAGAGACCCGGGTCGGACTGGACCGCGCGCGCCTATGCGACCATGGCGGGCGAGCCGAGGCTCCGCGCCCTTTTTTCCGCCGAAGAGCTTCACGCGCTCTCGATGAGGGACGCGGTCGGCCGCAAGGACTATGAGCGGGCCTACAAGGAAGCCCTGCTGGGTCCGTCCGCCGCGATGGGACGCTCTTCATCGCCGGCCATGATCGCGGACGCGGGCAAAGCCTTCCTTTACTCGGGCTCGCTCAATGAAGTGGAAGGACGGTTTGCCGCCGCCGGATGGACGGCTCGATTCTATAGAGCGCGCTTCGCGATGGCTCTGGATCGGTTGCAGGAGGCGGCCATCCTCTTCAGGAGAGCGGCCGTCGACGCGCCGACTCGGGTCGATGCGGACGCGGCGCGCTGGTATGCCTCGGACTGCGGCTATCGCGCCGCCCTCGAGGCCGCCGCGGCCCTTTCGCCCGCGAACGCGACATCGGCCGCGGGCGTCGCGGACTCCCTCCTCGCGAAGGCCGGCGCCGAGTCGGAGGCTCGGGAGGCGGCGCTGGACGACCTCGTGGCGGCTTCGGCGTCGTGGCGGGACCCCGCCGCCTTCGCCGATCTCGTGAACGGCCTCTTTCGCGATGCCCTGCGCGCGCGCGATTGGCGCCTCGTCGGGGAAATGGCCGAACGCCTCGCCGCCAAACTCGAGCCCGACGCGGCCGCGCGGATCGCGTACGCGGCCGCGCGCGCCTTCGAACTCGGGCTCGGGGGCGACGCGGGGCCGAGCTCCGGCCCTGAGCCTCGCGCCGCGGCCGCGGCCGTGCGCTTCGCGGCGATAGCAGACAACCCATCGGCGCCGCTCCCCTACCGCGCCCTCGCGGCCTGGCGCGCCGGAATCGAGCCCAGTTTCATCCTCCCCGATTCGGCGCCCCTCCCGCCTCCGTCGGGGCTCCCGGATTCGGTCGGCCAGGCCGAAGCTCTCGTCGCGGGCTTCGCGACCTTCGGTTTGCGCGATATCGCCCTGGCGGAGGCCAGATCGCATCTGGCGTCCCTGGACGACGAGGCACTACGCAGACTGGCCGCCCTCTTTTGCTGGCTGGGCCGACCCGATTGCGCCCTTCGGCTGTCGCTCGATATGTCGGCCAGAGCGGGCTTCGAGCCTCGCCGCTCGGACTTCGAGCTGCTCTATCCGCGGCCCTACCTCGAGGAGATCCGCGCCCTCAGGCTCCGCCCCATCGTCCCCGAGAGCCTCGCCTTCGGCCTCTTGCGCTCCGAGAGCCTGTTCCGGGCGGACGTCGTGTCGCGGGCCGGGGCGGTCGGCCTGTCCCAGCTGATGCCTTCCACCGCGGCGGATCAGGCGAAGGCCATCGGGCTCTCGACCTACGACCTCGCCTCGCCGAAGGACAATTTGACCATAGGGCTTTCGCATTTCGCCTCCCTCCTCGGGCGGGCCGAGGGAAGGCCCATCCGGGCCATCATCGCCTACAACGCCGGATGGGGGCGGCTCGCGACTTGGTCGGGCGAGTCGGGAGACCTGCCGGACGACCTGATGATAGAGGCTCTCGGCATCCAGGAAACGAGACAGTACTGCCGCAACATCCTTCAGGCCACGGTGATGTACGGGGAACTCTATTATGGAAGGACGGTGGGCGAGACAGTCGGGGAGCTGATCGAGGGAGAGAAGGCGAAATGAACCCAAGGCCTCCTGGGTCTTGAAAGTCAGGCCGCCACCGAGAACAGGATCCCCGGCGAGGCCAGAGTCGAAGGCGCGACGGAAGCATAGGGCAGGGCGGGCGCCGTGGCGATGGCGTGGACTTCCGCGCCGTACTGCTGGATGAGCGCATCGAGGCGGGACGGGTTCAGGTTGTCGGGCGCCTCGGCGGCCGCGAGGGGTTCCGATTTGGCGCTCTCAAGCTGGCCGATCAAGATATCGAGGATATGGAGCTTGTCGATGCTGTAGGCCGCCGTGCCGTCCTGGGCGGCCACGCCGGATACGTGGGAGAAATTGGCGTAGAGAGCCTGGCTCCTGAGCACGGGAACGGTCGCCCTGCCGTCGCCGTACCGGGCGGCGTAGACATAGGCGAGCGGTACGTAATTGCTTGCTATAGCTTCCATGGCGATCTCCTCCTTCCATTTCGAATATCGGAAGGCGGGCCGCCGAGATTAATAGAATATCGCCGAACCGCTCCGGCTCATTTCTTGGAAGCCCTGGACAGCCTGTCGTTGATCGCCGGCCCGAGCCCTCGGCCCGGAGCCATCTCGGCCCAGATTTCGTCGAAGCCGCCCGAGTCGAGCTCGTGGAGGGCGGCGAAAAGCCCTGCGGCCGCCTCTACAAGGTCGCCGGTCGGCGAGAGGTACCGCACCAGGGCGAACCGCCAGGCTGTGGCCTCCCGAGTGGCGTCGGATACCGCGCTCAGGATGAGGGCGGCGGCCCTCCCACTTGGCCTTGCCGCGTCGATCGCCCCGGCCTTCATCAGCCTGAGCGGCGTATGGGGGGCGTAGTGACTATCGAGGAGACCGGGGCTCGCGGCCGCGATCGGCTCTCTCCGGTCTCGGGCGGCGGCATCCGCGGGCTGCCACTCTCCTATCGGCCCGATCACCGCCTCGATCGCCTCGGCGGGCATCCCGCCGGGCCTGAGTACTCGCGGGGGGTTCCGGGTCATGTCGAGGACCGTCGACTCGACGCCCACGGCGCAGGGTCCGCCGTCGACGATGATGTCCACTTTGTCGCCGAGTCCTCGGGCTACGTGCTCGGCCAGGGTCGGCGACAGGTAGCCGAAGGGATTGGCGCTCGGCGCCGCGATCGCGGTGCCGGAATATGCGATGATCGCGCGCGCGACGTAATGGGCGGGAAGGCGGAGGGCGACGGTATCCAGGCCGCTGGTGACGATGTCGGGCACCGCCTCGCGCTTCGGCAGGACGAGGGTGAGGGGCCCGGGCCACAGACTTGCCATGAGAGAGCGCGCCCTACGGTCGCTCGCGTCGGCGACACGGTCCGCGTCGCCGGCCGACGCGACGTGGACGATGAGGGGGTCGAAGCTGGGCCTGGCCTTCGCCTCGAAGATGCGAGCCACCGCCCTCGAGTCGAAGGCGTCGGCACCGAGGCCGTAGACGGTCTCGGTGGGGAAGGCGACAAGGCCGCCGGCGGCTATGCATTCGCCCGCGCGGCGGAGATCGGCTTCGCTGGTCCCGAGGAGTTCCATGATCTGAGCGCCCGGCTAGGGGGAGGGATTCTTGCGCTCGAGATAGGCATCCGGCCCAATCGCCTCGAGGCTTTCCGCCTTGGCCAATACTTCGGCTTCCAGCCTCGCCGCGAACGCGGCGAGAGCCTCCGCGAGCTCGGGACGGGAAGTGGCGAGGATTCGCGCGGCGAGCAGGCCCGCATTGCGCGCGCCGTCTACGGCCACCGTCGCCACGGGGATGCCGGGGGGCATCTGCACGATGGAAAGGAGACTGTCGAAGCCGCCCAGGCTCTTGCCCCGCACCGGAACTCCGATGACGGGTAGGACGGTCATGCTCGCCGTCATCCCGGGCAGGTGGGCGGCCCCGCCAGCGCCCGCGATGATCACTTCTATGCCGCGGGCGGCCGCCCCCGCGGCGTATTCCGCGAGGCGTCCGGGCGTGCGATGCGCCGACACTATGGTAGTCTCGTACCCGACTCCCAGCTCAGCGAGGACGCGCCCGGCTTCGGCCATGACGGGAAGGTCGGAGTCGGAGCCCATGATTATCCCCACGAGGGCGCTTTTTCGCGCGGCGGCTTTCCTCGGATCCATCGCTCGATGATATGTCGCCCTTTCCCCCGAGGGCAACAGGGCCAAGACGCCGGTTCATGGCAAAATAACGAAAAAAAGTCAAAGACCCGGCGTCGGGACGCTCGTAGTATCGCGGAAGAGGGCGGCGCCGTTCCGGGAGCCGCCCGAGGAGACGCTCATGAAATACGCTTCGCTCGCAATAGGACGCCCCGAACGCCTCGTCTTCGGCCGCGCCCCCCATCCCGTCACCTCCCGCCGCGGCATAGTCGTAGGCGGCGGGGCCGTCTATCCCGAGCTCAATTTCACGCTGCCGCCGATGCACATCGAGGAATCGACCCGTCCCGAGATCCGCGAGCACTATCGCCAGATCGTCACCGACGCCCTCGAGCGCGCCATCGAGCTGGACGTGCAAGGTGTGGTCTTCGAGTTCGAGACCCTCCTCGAGATGACCCTGAATCCCGACATCGGCATCGAGCTGGTCAAGATCATGAACGGCGTCTGCGAGGATTTCTACGCCAATCGCGGCATCCGCAGCGCCATTCGCCTGACTCCCAACGACACTCGCGATTACGATCGGCCTCCTCTCATGAGGAGCGGCCCGAGGATGGAGGCGATGCTCCGGCTCTTCGAGGAGGGCGCCAGGGCGGGGGGCGAGTTCCTGTCCATCGAAAGCACGGGGGGCAAGGAAGTCCACGACGACGCGCTCCTCTACACCGACGCGAAGGGCGTCGTCTTCGCGCTCGGCGTGCTCGGAGTCCGGGATATGCGCTTCCTGTGGAAGCAGATCATGGATGTCGCCCGCAAGACCGGCGTCAGCGCAGGCGGCGATACCGCCTGCGGCTTCGCCAACACCGCCATGGTGCTCGCGGAGAAGAAATACATACCGAGAGTCTTCGCGGCCTTCGATCGCGCCGTCTCGATCGTCCGCACCCTCGTGGCCCATGAAGAGGGCGCCATCGGACCGGACAAGGACTGCGGCTACGAAGGTCCCTTCCTGAACGCCATAACCGGCATACCCATATCGATGGAGGGCAAGACCTCGGCCTGCGCCCACATGAGCCCCGTGGGGAACGTCGCCTCGGCGGCATGCGACCTGGGGAGCAACGAGAGCGTGCAGAACGTCAAGCTGCTCGGCGGGATGGCGCCGACCATCTATCTCGAGCAGCTCGCCTACGACGCCCGGCTCATGAACGAATCCATCCTCCAGAAGAGCGATGCGACTCTCCAGAAGCTCCTGGTCGACTCGGACATCCGGCTCGATCCGCAGGCCCTCATCCTCGCGCCCGCGAGCGTCATCGAGATATCGAAGGTCATCGTCGGCGCCGAGAGCCATCTCGATGCGGCGATCAAGGCCGGGGCAAAGGCCCTCGACATCATCGAGGCGGCCCATAAGCAGGGGAAACTCGCCCTGACCGAGCGCGAGGTCGAGTATATCGGCCGGATACGGGGGGAGATCGCCGATATCCCCGCCGATGAGGGCGCTTTCGTCGAGATGATGCTGCCGAACCTCGATACGGAGAAGGTGATACTCAAGGAATATGGTCTTTAATAGGCCTTGAGCTGCGGTCGGAGGGGGTTATACTCTCAGTATGAAAACCCTCTCCGATACGGCCTCTCTCATCGCGCCCGTTCGCGGCATCGTCACCTTCAGGTTCCTCGCCGACGCCGAGCTCCTGGATCTCATCTCCCACTCGGAGGCCCTCGAGCTCGAGGAGGGAGAGGTCATCGTCGAGGAGGGCGAGCTGAGCCCCTATTTCTACGGGATCGCCGAAGGTACCGTCGCGGTGAGCGTGGGCGGAGACGACGGGAAGGTCTATGTCAACTCGCTCGGCGCCGGCGACGTCTTCGGGGAGGCGGGCATCTTCATGAGCGTGCCCCGGACGGCCACCGTGACTGCCCAGGGGAAGACGATCATACTGAGAGTCCACCGCACCGAGCTCGCGGGTTTCCTGAAGCGCCACGCCGAGGCCGGGAACAAGATTCTCCTGGTCATCATCTTCGGCCTCCTGCGGAAGCTGAAGCTCGCCGACCAGGAACTCGCCTACGAGCGCAAGTCCGACATGGCCCAGGAGGACGTGGACGCGATGGTCGCGGGCATCTTCGGGAACAACGGCTAGGCTCTCTTCCCGTCACGGGCCGCCGGGATGGCGTCGATGCCGAGCCGATGGACAGGACTTTCATGCTCCCTACGCCATCGCGTATCCCGAATCCGCCGCTCCGCACTGCGCCTCGAGGAGCTCTCTGAAGCGGGAGGCGCAGGACTCGAGACGCTCCGGGCCTTCCGAGGAGGGAGCGTAGACCACCGCGACCACTTCCTTCGCGTCCTCGAAGACCTTCGTCGCCATGGCATCCTTGACGGGGTTGCCGCAAGGCTCCCAAACTTCCCCGGAGCGCCGGCAGACGACGACGAGATCCTCGAGCTCGATCTCCTGACCCGAGGGGTTGAACACGTAAGCCTCGCCGGCGGCGCCGAACCGAAGGAGGAGCTCGCCTCCCGTCTTCGCGGCGTCGAATACGCTCGCGGGATAGCCCCACTCGAGGCTCACGGCGTTGTTCGCGTCGACCGGACCGTTGACCAAGGGGAACTCGCCCTCGAGGGCGACAGCCAGCAGGTACTCGCTGGAAGGCTTGGCGCGGCCCGCCGGCCTGTACTTGCCGTGCCGCAGCATATCGCGCACGGCCGTCTTGCGCTCGGGCGCAAGGAAGCCCGCGCCGGCCTCGCGAACGCGTTCGAGCAAAGCCGCGAGATAGGGCGGCGCCGATTCGGTCCTCGGGCGGACGGGGAGGCCGCGGGCCCATATGAGAGCCGCCCGAAGGCGGTCCTCGCCGAGGGAGGGATCGAGGAAGAGGGAGAAGGGCGCGTCCAGGCTCACGGCCCCAGCCTATCCCACGAGGCCGTCTCCGCGCTATGGCTAGGGGTCGCGGAGGACATTCAATAGCGGTTTCGCGCCGCGATCGCCTCGAACGGCTTCCGCTGCTTCGGCCTGGGGAGGTCGGAGCCCTCGGGATGGCCGACGGAAATGACGAGGCCGATCCTCCTCGAGGCCGGTATGCCGAGGAGCCGCTTGATCCTGCCTTCGTCGAACCAGCCCATCATGCAGGTTCCCAGTCCGAGCTCGGCCGCCTGGAGGCAGAAATGCTCGGCGGCTATGCCGATGTCGATCAACGGGTAGCTCCTGCGCTTGATCGCGGCGCCGATGCGGTTCAACGCGGACGAGGGCTCGATGACGATTACGACGAGGACCGGAGCCTGCGGCGCGAATCGGTTGAATGCGCTGCCGGGACCGAAGGCGGCCTTCGCGACCATGTTCTTGAGCGGGGGATCGTCGACGATGACGAAGCGCCAGGGCTGCCCATTGCTGGCCGAGGGGGCCAGGCGGGCCGCCTCGACGCAGAGGTCTATCTGGCCGGGCTCAACCGCCCCCGCGGCGTACTCCCTGACGCTGCGCCTCGACGTGATCAGGCTCATGAATCGCATAGGCACTCCTAAGCGCCGGCACGGCGCGCAACGATTCTGATCCGGCTCCTGGCCGCCTCGGCTCGCACGATCGCCTCCTCGGAGCTGCCGCCCAGCGCGGTCAGGTGCCCCATCTTCCGGAAGGGTCGGACTTCCCGCTTGCCGTAGAGGTGGAGGGCCACGCCGGGGACCGAGAGGGCGTCGTCGATCCCGACGTATTCGGCCTCTCCCATGCCTTCCTGCCCGCCGAAGAGATTGACCATCATCGCGGGCCTGAGCAACTCGGGCGAGCCGAGGGGGAGACCTAGGAGGAGGCGCAGGTATTGGTCGAACTGGCTCGAGACGCAGGCCTCGATGCTGAAATGCCCCGAGTTGTGAGGCCTGGGCGCCACTTCGTTGACCAGCACTTCGCCCGAGCGCGCCAGGAACATCTCGACGCCGAAGACGCCCGCCGAGCCGCTCCGCGGCGAGCCGGCGCGCCGCGATTCCTCGCAGATCGCGATGACGGCTGCGAGAGCGATCCTCTCGGCCTCGGAACGCCGCGCGGCGCCGATCCGCGCGGGCGCGAGCACCGAATCGCAGAGATTCGCCCGATCGTCGAAGACCATTTCGACGATCGGGTAGACTGCCGTCGATCCGTCGGGGGCGAGCGCGATGACGACCGCCAGCTCCTTCTCGATGTCGATCTTTCGCTCCACGAAGGAAGGGCGGTCGATGGCGCGATCGTCGCCGGCCCCCGAGAGGATCGCCACGCCGCGTCCGTCGTAGCCGCCCGTTCGGGCCTTCTGCACGAGGGGGAAACCGCCTATCGCCTCGGCGGCGGCGGCCAGGGCGATCGACAAACCGCCGCGCCGTCCATCCACGAGCGCGAAACGCGCGGTCGGGATGCCGGCCGCGCTCAGCAGCTCCTTTTGGAAGTACTTGTCGCGAATCGCCGATAGGACGCCCGCCGCGGGAAGGACCACCTTGCCGCGCCGCTCGAGCTCGCGGAGAGCCTCGACGCTCACGCCCTCGATCTCGTAGGAGATGACGTCGAGATCCTCGGCGAATTCCAGGACGGACTCGAGTTCTTCCAAGGAGCCTATGTGCGCCGCATCGGCGATCTCCGCCGCCGGAGAGGGATACTCCGGGCTGAGCACCTCGATATGGGCGAGGTATTTCCGCGATTCCTCAATCGCCATGCGGCCGAGCTGGCCCCCGCCGATTATACCTATCCTCCGCACGATTCCTCCGGCGAAAGCCTATTCTTCGCTCCCGCCGCCGACGCGCTGGCCGGGAACGGTCTCGAGGCCGGGCAGGAGGCTAGGCTGCCGCGACGCCTCCGCGGCCGGACGCGAGGCGCCTTGCGCCCGGCCGAGCACTTCCGGATTGTGCATGAGATCGCGGGGCTTGGAGCCCTTGGCCGGGCCCACGATGCCCTTCTCCTCCATGAGCTCTACCAGACGCGAGGCTCGGTTGTAGCCGATCTTCAGCCTGCGCTGGATGTAGGAGGCGCTCGCCCTCCCCTGCTGCAACACGATCTCGAGGGCCTTCTCGAACAGCGGATCGTCGTCCTCGTCGCCGAAGAGGGAAGGCTCGCCGTCCTCGTCGTCCTCGTC
>Ga0181517_10003981_pt1 | contig 13695 bp, 16 predicted proteins | sample PEATcosm2014_Bin_31_FD_119748 | JGI IMG/M metagenome (GOLD analysis project Ga0181517, IMG submission 119748) | Peatland microbial communities from MTU Mesocosm Facility, Houghton, MI, USA - PEATcosm2014_Bin01_30_metaG | ecosystem: Environmental > Terrestrial > Soil > Wetlands > Peat | place... | reverse complement strand
TCGTCCTGGCCCACGCCCACGGTTTCGATCAACACATAGTCCTTGCCCGCCACGTCCATCAGGCGCACCAGGTCTTCGGTGGCGCGCGCCAGGCCGCCGGTCACGCCGCGGGTGGCCATGGAGCGGATAAACATGCCGGGGTCGGCGTGATGCCGCTGCATGCGAATGCGGTCGCCCAGGATGGCCCCGCCGGAAATCCGGCTGCTGGGGTCCACCGCGATGATGGCCACGGTCTTGCCCCGGCCCCGCATGGCGGCCGCCAGCGCGTCCACCAGCGTGCTCTTGCCGGCCCCCGGCGGCCCCGTGATTCCCACAACACGCGCGCGGCCGGCGCAGGGCGCGAGTTCCCGCAGCGCCTCCATCGCGCGCGGGTCGCGATTCTCAATCCCTGTGGCCGCGCGCGCAATCGCCCGAGTGTCGCCTTCCCGGATCCTGGCAGCCCATTCATTCATCGGTTTTGGAAGTCTGACGCTGAGACGCGGAGAATTCGCATTAGCCTGAATTGCGAAGTTGACTTCGGATAGGCTGAATTCCTCCGGGCTAATTCCTTGAAAGGAAAGACCTTGTATCGGGCACGGCTTGAGCCGTGCCGATTGGGCGGCATTTTCTGGGCTTTAGCCCCTGATTTGGCAACCCCGGCGCAAGTCCTTTTCATCCTCCTGAAAAAACAGGGGCTAAAGCCCTCTGGGCGTTCCCGTTTGCGGCACGGCTGAAGCCGTGCCCTGATACAAGGCGCCCAACCTCGGGATTCAGGATTAGAAGAACAGGCCGAAGCCACTAAACGATCTCTTCCTTGTGGGACAGATGATCGGTCCTTGTCGTCTGTCGACGCCGGGGCGCTTCCCTGGCCGGACAGACCACGAAAAACGATGGTCTGTCCCACTAAACGATCTCTTCCTTCTCGGCGTCCCACCGCACCGTGCGCCCCTGGCGATAGCTGTCCACCGCCATGCGGCACGCGATCGCCACGCGGAAGCCCAGTTCGAAAGGGCAGTTCGGCTCGTGGCCCGAGCGGATGCAATCGAAGAAGTTCTGCATGTGCGCCCGCGGCTCGGTGCGCGTCTGCCCCATCATTTCGTTCCCCTGCGGCCGGTTCACCTTCTGCGGCGCGTAGCGGATCTGCTGGCTGCGCGAGATGGTTCCATCGGTCCCCAATACTTCCTCGGTAACGTTGAGTTTGTCGTTGCCGAAGCCGGAATCCCAACTGAACAGGATCTCCTCCGGCTGCTCCATCGAAACGTTCATGGTATCGGGGACTTCGCGCCCGTCCTTCCACAGGTACAGACCGCCGTTCATGGTCACGGCGCGGGGGATTTTCAGGCCCATCGCCTTGTACCAGAAGGCCACCTGGTGGCACATGTTTTCGTAGACATTGCCGCCCGAGTAATCCCAGAAGAAGCGCCAGTTGAGGTACCGGTTGGCGTCGAACGGCCGCTGCGGGGCCTCGCCCAGGAAGGATTTCCAGACGATGTTTTCGGCCGTCATATCGGGGTACACCGGCCGCGCCCATTGTGGTTTGCCGTGAGGCGTATTACGGTACATGTGGGCGTGGATAGCGGTGATCTTCCCCATCAGCTCGGGATTCAGGAAGCTGGCCGCGTCCGCCACCTGCCCCGTGGAGCTCCATTGGTGCCCGATCTGCACGGTGCGCTTGCCGGCGCGCTGGAAAGCCGCGCGCATCTTCTTGGCGTGCGCCACCGAGAACGCCATGGTCTTTTCCTGGTAGACGTGCTTGCCGGCGTCGAGCGCGGCCGTGAAGTGTTCCGCGTGCAGGTGCTGCGGGGTGGCCACCAGCACGGCGTCGATGCTCTTGTCGTCCAGCAGCGCCCGGTAATCGGAATAGGTCTTGGCGCCCGGCGCAATGCCCTTGGCCTCTTCGAGCCTCTTGCCATACACGTCGGCGGCGCCGGCGCACTCGATGTTCTCGCATCCCACCGCTTCAAGCAGGATTTGCTTGCCGCGTTCGCCCGGCCCGATGATGCCTATACGGATGCGCTCGCTCGCGCCCAGCACGTTCGAAGCCGCCAGCGTGCCGGCCAGACCGGAAGCTACTTTGCCGATAAAATTCCGGCGAGATTGCATGAAAACAAACTCCTTGCCAAATGGGGCCGCGGCCCTAGGGGACAACACGATTATAGCGTGGGCGGAGAAGCGGCATGCGGCCATGGCCCGCGCTTCGCGAAGGCTGGATTTGCAACGCCCCGGCGCACATGCCAAAATGAGGCACGATGAGCGCCCAGACAAGCGAGCCGGAGGATTTCGCGAGCCTCTACCGTCGAGCGTTCACGGAATACGGTACACAGGCCCTCTGGAACAAGCGCCGGTTTGAGAAGCCGACGCCAGAGGATGCCCTGGTGGTGGCGCGGGCCTTGCGCATCGAGGGCGATCGCGAAGCCCGGCGTCTGGCCGAACAGATCGAGCAGGCGTGCCATGCCGCTCTCTAAGATCCAAACCGAAATCCTCCGGCTGCTTGCCTCGCACCGCGACCCGGAAAGCTATGTCGCGGGGGCGACGCCCCTGAACCGGGAGGGGCGACGCTATTCCGGCGACATCGACGTCTTCCACGACCGCGAGGAACGCGTAGCGTCCGCCGCTCTTGACGATGCGCAAGCGCTCGAAGCGGCGGGTTATGGGGTCAGGTGGCTGCGGCAATTGCCCCTTGTCTATACCGCCGAAGTTACGCGGCAAAATGCCGGCACGCGCCTCGAATGGGTGGTTGACAGCGACTTCCGCTTCTTCCCGACGATGCGGGATGAGACTTTCGGCTATATCCTGCACCCGGCCGACCTGGCCATGAACAAGGTGATGGCCGCCGCCGGGCGGCGCGAGGTGCGCGACCTTGTCGACCTGGTGACCGTTCACAGCGCCATTCTTCCGCTAGGGGCCGTCATCTGGGCCGCCGTGGAAAAGTCGCCCGGCTTCACGCCCGAGGGACTGATCGCGGAAATTCGCCGGAACGCCCATTATCCCGCCGCCGAATGGCGGGCGCTCGTAACCGCGGAACCGCTTGACCCCGCACTCGTCACAACCCAGCTGCGCGACGCCCTGGACGAAGCCGAGGCGTTCGCCGGCCGTATGCCCACCGACACAATGGGTCTGCTGTTCTTGAAAGACGGCCGCGTGGTGCAACCCGATCCGGGCCGGCTGCCGGAGTATCAAACCCATGCCGGGCAAAGGCGCGGCCATTGGCCCTCCAGCGCCGAAATCACGGCCGCCATGTTGGACGTTTACCATAAGCCGCCGGCCTCTTGACACCTTCCCTCCGGGGGCGTTCAGAATCAGCTTTTCCTGCCCGGACCGACTCAAGGCGCAGGCCGTCGTCATGGAATTGGTGAAGCGCCGACGCGCGCTGGGTTGCGGATCGGGGCTGGGGAGAAACCCTCGGTCTTCTCGAACCCGCCAGCCTTCCGGAAAGGGGGTGCTGCTCGGAGCGCTCGCGCCGCTCTTCCGGCATCGAAACGAGACGCCGCAGCCGGCATAGGCGTCCTGGGCGCCTCGGGCCGTTGTGGGGAACCCGGGACTGTGTGGACTTCTGTTGAGAACCCTCCGCCCGCGTTTTGGTCGTCCGCCGAACCAAGTGGCGATCAGACTCTCGGCAATGGTGTAATTCGGCACTGTCCCTGGTGGGTCTCTCGAGCTTTCCTCTTGACGAAACATATCAGTTAATGATATATCCATAATTGATCTATGCCGAAAGCACTGGAACTGCCACTCACCCCCGCGGTCTTCTTCACGCTTCTAGCGCTTGCCGGCGGAGAGAAACACGGCTACGCCATCATGCAGGAAACCCGAAACCTGTCCGACGGCAGCGTTCGTATGGGCCCGGCGACACTGTATACCACCATTCAGCGGTTGCTGGAGCAGGACTTTGTCGAAGAAGTCTCCGGCGATAGGGAGGCCGACAGCCGCCGACGCTATTACCGGCTCACGCGCGGTGGGCGCGCTTTGGTGGACATGGAGCTGGAGCGCGTGGAGGCGCTCGTCAAAAGAGCCAGGGCCCTGCAATGGAAGCCCGCGCGGGTGAAATCATGAATCCAGCCACCGGCGCAGTCCTCCAGATTTACCGCATACTGTTGCGCCTCTACCCCAGCGAGATACGCCGGCGCTGGGAACGGGAAATTACGGACACGTTCGCTCTTCAGTTGGCCGACGCCCGGCGGGAAGCCGGCTGGGGCGGGGTGGCGCAAGTCTGGTTCCGCGCAGTGGCGGAACTGTTTCAGATCGCCCTGCCGCTACAGGTTGCCAGGGCCGCCCTGGTGATCCCGGTAGTTTCACTGGCAGGCAGTTGCGCGATTCTCTTCGGTCTCACCTGGACACTCGAGAACTCGCTCGCGCTGCATGCGATGTATCGCCACTTAGTGGCAAAGCTTGGTGGCTGAGGCCACCTGAATCAGAGAGGGAGAAACCTATGAGGAAGCTGCTGTACACGGTCGTACTGTGCGCGTTCGCCGCGTTCTCGGTGGCGGCGCAAACCAACTTGTCGGGAACGTGGCAGATCGAATACCACGATAAGAACGGCAAAGAGGTGGACACCCCCATGGTCAGCTTTTTGGATAATGGGGGCAAGTTGGAGGGAGTCTTCGGCAACCAGCATTGGAAGGTCGAAGGCTCGGTATCCGGCGCTCAGGTTCAGTTCGCGTTCCATCCTCCGGCGCGGCCCGATATCACAGTTCGATACCAGGGCGCGCTGGAGTCCGCCAACCAGATCCGCGGCACTATGGAGAGCGAAGTACAATCAGGGACCTTTGTCGCCGTGCGGAAGTAGTAGAGAATCCCGGGGCCTCGCCCGGCACGAGAGCCAGGCCCTAGTACCTTGACCGTTTGATTTGTTCCCTCGCCGCGAGCCGGGCATGCCCGGCCCCTACATCGCGCCGCTTTCCGTGGGGTCGGGATTCTCATCCTGGCCCCACGTCGGCGGGCCTTTACAGGGCTGGTATAATAGATCCAGATGATTTTCAGATGCCCGCGCGAGCGGGCTGTCGAAGATCCGCCGCGACACCATCCAAGCGTCCCATCTTGTCCCGTGTTTTGCCAGCCCGGAGGCGCCCATTACCGATCCTTATGAAAGCTAGCGTGCTTATCAGCCGAGGCGTGGAGAACCTCTTTGGCACCCGCGACGAGAATATCCGGCTATTCGAATCGGGGCTGAGCGTCCACACCCAACTGCTGGACAACCACCTGGAAATCGAAGGCGAGGCCGGCAATGTCTCGCGCGCGGAAAATATCCTCGAAGACTACAACGCGCTGTTGCGCGAAGGCCACGTTTTCAGCAACGGCGACCTGAACAGCTACCTGCGCGTGGTGACCTCCGACCCCGAGGTTTCGCTGCGGGGGCTGGTGCAGAGCGGCCGGCAGCGGAGTTTCGGCAAGAAGACGCTCGCGCCGAAGTCGGTGAACCAGCGGCGCTACCTGGAAGCCATCGAACGCAACGACCTGGTTTTCGGCATCGGCCCCGCGGGCACCGGCAAGACCTACCTGGCGGTGGCCATGGCCATCTCCGCGCTGATCTCGAAGCAGGTGGCGCGCATCATTCTGACGCGGCCGGCGGTGGAAGCCGGCGAGCGCCTGGGATTCCTGCCCGGCACGCTGCAGGAGAAGGTGGACCCGTACCTGCGCCCGCTCTACGACGCGCTCTACGACATGCTGGAGAGCGACCGCGTGGAGAAACTGCTGGAGCGCAACGTGATTGAAGTGGCCCCCATCGCCTTCATGCGCGGGCGCACGCTCAACGACAGCTTCATCATTCTGGACGAAGCCCAGAACAGCACCCCGGAGCAGATGAAGATGGTGCTCACCCGGCAGGGGTTCAACTCCAAGATGGTGGTGAACGGCGACGTCACGCAGATCGACCTGCCCAATGCGCGCCGCAGCGGCCTGCTCGAAGCGGTGGACGTGCTGCGCGGAGTGGAGGGCATCAGCTTCGTGCAATTCGACGAGAAAGACGTGGTGCGGCACACGCTGGTGCAGCGGATTGTGAAAGCCTACGAGCGCTATAACGAATCCGTGGGCGTGGGGCGGCAGCTTACCTTGAAGCTGGCCGAGCCGGAACCGGCCGCCGACGCCGCGCCCCAGGCCTGAGCGCCTACGCATGTCTCCCGAAGGCAGTACCGTGACTTTTCGGCGCGATACAGCCGAGGCGCGCCCGCGGGCGCTGGCGCGGTTTGCGCGAAAATTGCAGGCCGAGGTGGCCAAGGGGAGAGCGTTCCACTGCCTGATTACCGGCGACGCCGAGATGCGCCGGTTGAACCTGGAGTTTCTGGGTAAGGACTTCGCCACGGATGTGCTCTCGTTTCCCAGTTGGGCGGAAGCAAGGCAGACCAGGAGGTCCGCCCCACTCAGTGGGGCAGGCCTCCTGGCCTGCCTCCCGTTGGGCGATATCGCGATTTCCATGGCCCGGGCGCGCGCCCAGGCGCGGCGTTACGGGCACGGCGTGGAAATCGAGGTTCGGATTCTCATGTTGCATGGACTGCTGCACCTGCTGGGCATGGACCATGAAGCCGACGGCGGGCGGATGGCGCGGGCCGAAAAACGGTGGCGCGCGCGACTGGGCCTGCCGGAAGGGCTGATCGAGCGGGTGGCGCCATGATGACGGCCGTTGTGATTGCCACCCTGGCGGCCATTCCGGCCCTGGCGCTGGTGAGCTTCGTGCAGCTTCTCTACCTGGAAAGCCTGCGGCTGCGCCCGCGCGACCTGCCTTCGCTCGATTTCTTCAAGGACACCCTCGAAGACAGGCTGGGGCTGAAGACGGAGGACGGCGCGGGGGCCTTTTCGCTGATCAAGCACACCCTGCTGGCGCTGATGGGCATCTTGTACTGCGCCTGGTTCACCTCCGGCGGCGATTCCGGGCGGGCGGCGGACTTCTGGCAGGCGGCGCTGGCGGCTTGGCTGACCATGGTGCTGGCCACCTACGCCGCGCCGCAGTCGCTCTACCGGCGCACGCGCGGGCAGTGGCTGGTTCCACTGGTTCCGCCGCTGCGCGCGCTGGCCTGGGTGGCGCGGCCGTTCGTGGCGGCGCTGGACTTTTTCCAGTCGTTGATGGAGCTGGCGAACGACGACCCGGCCGAGGAAGCCCCGCCCACGCCCGCCGAGAACATCGAAGCGCTGATTTCCGCCGGCGCCGAGGAAGGCCTCATCCAGGAGGACGACCGCAAGCTGATCCAATCGGTGATGGAGTTCGGGGACAAAGTGGTGCGGGAGGTGATGACGCCGCGGCCCAACATCGTCGCCATCCCGGCCGATTCCACGCTCGACCAGTTCCGCACGCTGGTGATCCACGAGCAGTACTCGCGCGTCCCGGCGTACGAGCGGAATATTGACCAGGTGATCGGGTTCGTGCACGTCCGCGACATGTTCGAAGTGGACGCGGCGGCGCGCGCGCGCCGCACCGTGCGGGAGCTGGTGCGCCCCATTCTGTTCGTGCCGGAAACCAAGCCGGTGAGCGCCTTGATGCGCCAGATGCAGCAGGAAAATACCCACATGGTAATTGTGGTGGACGAGTACGGCAACACCGCCGGCCTGGCCACCATGGAGGACCTGCTGGAAGTGATCATCGGCGAGATTCGCGACGAGCACGAACCCTCGAGCGATGTGGCGGAGGATGGCGCGGGCGGGTATGTGGTGTCGGGCAACTTCGACCTGGACCGCGTGTCGGACCTGTTCGCATCTTTCCATCGGGAAGAAGGCATCGAATCGACCACCGTGGGGGGGCTGGTGAGCGAACTGTTGGGGCGAGTGCCCAAATCGGGGGAATTCGTGGAACACGACGGCGTGAGGATCGAGGTGCTGGCGAGCGACGAGCTGCGAGTCGAGCAGGTTCGCATCGGCCGGTCGCAAACGGTGGCGCATGAGTAAGGGTTTCAAGTCGGGTTTCGTTTCGCTGATCGGGCGGCCGAACGCCGGCAAATCCACGCTGCTGAACGCGCTGGTGGGCCAGAAGGTGGCCATTGTCGCGGATAAGCCGCAGACCACCAGGACGTCGATACAGGGCGTGGTCACGCTGCCGGAGGCGCAGATTGTGTTCATCGATACACCGGGCATTCACAAGGCCGATTCGCCGCTCAACAAGCGGCTCATGGATACCGTGCGCGCTTCCCTCGCCGAGCGCGACCTGCTGCTGTACGTGGCGGACGCCAGCCGCCCGTTTGGCGCGGAGGACGGCAAGGCGGTGGGGGTGGCGCGCAGGGCCGGTTCGCCGGTGGCGCTGGTGCTGAACAAGATCGACCTGGTGAAGGAAAAAGCGCGTCTGCTGCCGCTGATCGAGCAATACAAAGCGGCCTTCGAATTCGTGGATTACCTGCCCGTCTCCGCCGCCAGGGGCAAGGGCCTGGACGATTTGCGGCGGGCCATCGTGGATCGCCTGCCGGAAGGTCCGGCCTATTTCCCCGAGGACCACGTCACGGACGAGCCGGAGCGTTTTCTGGCCGCCGAGCTGGTGCGCGAAAAAGTGCTGCTGGCCACGCGGCAGGAAGTGCCGCACTCGGTGGCGGTGATGGTGGACCGCTGGGAAGAGACGCCCGCCATCACGCGCATCTACGCCACCATTCGAGTGGAACGGGAAGGGCAGAAGGGGATCGTCATCGGGGCGGGCGGCGCCACCCTGAAAATGATCGGCACGCAGGCGCGGCGCGAGATGGAGCGGCTGTTCGGAGTCAAGATATTCCTCGACCTGCACGTGCGCCTCGAACCCGGCTGGCGGGAGAAGAGGGCCTTCCTCGACGCGCTCGACTGGCGTACAATGGCCGGTGAGGACGATGCATAAGACACTGATGTCGTTTCTGCTCCTGTTCGCCCTGGCCTCCGTCTGCCTGGCCAAGGATAAGCAGCCCATCACGGACGACAGCATTTACGACCAGGTCCGGATGAGACTGGCCAACGATCAGGTGGTGAAGGGCGGCGCGTTGCAGGTGGACGTGAAACAGGGAGTGGTGACCCTGAGCGGGGCCGTGGATCTGGCGGAGCAGAGGGACAAAGCTCCCAAGGTGGTCATGAAGGTGAAGGGCGTCAAACAGGTGATCAACAACATCACGCTGCGGAGCCAAGCCCCGGCGCGATGAGGCGCCCGGTGGGGCGGCCCTCCTGGCCTGCCTTGGGCAGGGCTATGAGGCAGGCGGCCCGCGCACTTCTGTTTGCACTTGCAACGATCCTGGCTTCGGGCCAGGACGTTCCCTCTATATCCGTCGCCAGGATCGCCGAAGGATTCCGTTTCACCGAGGGGCCGGCGTGGTCCAGGGATGGTTACCTGGTCTTCAGCGATACGCCCAGTAACCGCATCCTCAAGTGGGCTCCGGGTCATGCTCCCGAGCTTTTGCGAGGGGACGCGAATGGCCCGGCCGGCAACGCATTTGACGCGCAGGGGCGGTTGTACACCTGCGAGACGCGCGCGCGCCGGGTGGTCCGCATGGACAAGAACGGCAAGATCGAAACGCTGGCCGAGCGGTGGGATGGCAAGCGGCTCAACGCGCCCAACGACGTGGTGGTGAGCCGGAACGGGCACGTATACTTCACCGATCCGGCGTTCGGCGAACAATCCGACCACCGCGAGCTGGATTTCTACGGGGTGTACCACATTTCCCCCAAAGGCGTTATCACCCTGGCGGCGAAGACGGCGGGACGTCCCCACGGGGTGGCGATTTCGCCCAACGGCCGGATTCTGTACGTGACCGGCGCGGACGAACACAACGTACGCGCTTACGACCTCGACGGCGACGGGCAGGCCTCCAACGAGCGCGTCCTGATTTCGGGAATCGCCGGCGTGCCGGGAGGAATCCGCGTGGACGATAAGGGCCGGCTGTATGTGGCGGCCGCCGGCGTGGCGGTTTACAGCTCCGAGGGCGGTCTGCTGTTCACCATCTCGCCCGACGTGCGGGTTTCCAACTGCGCGCTGGGCGAGGCGGATGGTAAGACCGTGTTTCTGACCGCGGGCGCGGACGTGCGCCGCGCGCGTCTTGACGCGAAGGCGGGAAATTGAAGCCGAAGGGCTTGCAGGCCTGTGGGGCAGGCGCTTCCGCCTGCCAGGTTCATTCACAGCCTCCGAGGCGGCGCGACAGCCGGCGCTATCCCAAGCATCCGTTGCTCGGCGTGGGAGCGCTGATTCTCAACCGGGACCGCATATTGATGGCGCAGCGGGGAAAAGAACCGCTCAAGGGATGGTGGTCGCTCCCGGGCGGCCTGGTGGAAACCGGCGAATCGCTCGAAGCCGCCGTGCGGCGCGAAGTGCGCGAAGAGACGGGCCTCGAAATCCGGCCGGCGGGCGTGGTGGAGATCTTCGAGCGCATCATGCGCGATTCGAGCGGAGCCCCCGAGTATCATTACGTGCTGATCGATTACCTGTGCCGCGTGAGTGGTGGCGAGCTGCAAGCGGGCGACGACGTATGCGCGGTGGAATGGACGCGCCGGCGCGACCTGCCGCAACTGCGGATCACGGAAGGAACGCTCGAGGTGATTGAAAAAGCGTTCCGCGTGCGGGGACAATACAGGTAGAGCGCGAGAAATTGTGGGGCAGGCGCTTTCGCCTGCCAACCGCTCACCCGACCAAGGCCGGGTTGGCAGGCGAAAGCGCCTGCCTTACGACAATGGCAAGGTGACCCTTGAAAACCAGCGCTGAAGTCCTCGAATACGAAGCCCTGCGGCAGGTGGTGAGCCGCTATCTGCACAGCCCCATGGGGCGCCGCGAGCTGGAAAAAGTTACGCCGCACTGCGACCGCGAACGGTTGGATGAAGACCTGGCCGAGACGGGCGAGGCGATGGAGTACCTGCGCGCCGCGGGCGGGCCGCAGGCCGCCGGGCGCGGGGCGGCCATCCGCATCGATTTCAGCGGCCTGCCGGACGTCGAGATACCGGTTCAAAAGCTGCACATCGAAGGGGCCAGCCTGGAGCCCAAGGAAATCTTCGATGTATTTTCCCTGCTGGACCGCGCGGCCGATGCCAAATCCCTGCTCGCCGCCGCGGCCGAGCGGTTCCCGCGTCTGGGCCGCCGCGCGCGCAACATCGGCGATTTCCGGGGCCTGTTGCGCGACCTGGCGGGCAAGATTCTGCCCGATGGCAGCGTGGCCGATAACGCCAGCGTGGCGCTGGCCCGCCTGCGCCGCGACATCGAGCGGCAGAAGAAGTCCATTCAGGATTCGCTCGAACGGTTTCTCCGCGCGCACCGCGAAGAGGGCGTCTTGCAGGAAGAGTTCGTCACCATCCGCAACGAGCGTTTCGTGGTCCCGGTGATCGCCGGGCAGCGGCGCAAGCTCGACGGCGTGATCCACGGGGCCAGCTCGAGCGGTCACACCCTCTTCGTCGAGCCGCTCGAGACCATCGACCTCAACAACGAGCTGGCCCAGCTCAACGACGAAGAAGCGCGCGAAGTCCATCGCATCCTGCTCGAGATGACGGACCACATGCGGGCCTACGGCGATTCCATCCGGAGCACGCTGGCGGCCATGGCCGAGCTGGAGCTGATCTTCGCCAAAGCGCGCTTCGGGGCCGAGTTCCATTGCGCCATCCCGCGCTTCGGCGAGAAGCTGCTGCTGAAAGATGCGCGCCATCCGCTGCTCGAAGATGTGCTGCGGCGGCGCCGCAAATCGACCGTCCCGGTGAGCCTGGAGCTGACCCGGGAGCGGCGCACCCTGCTCATCAGCGGGCCCAACACGGGCGGCAAAACGGTGACCCTCAAGACCGTGGGGCTGCTCAGCCTGATGGCCCAATCGGGGCTGCCCGTGCCGGCCGCCGAAGCCGAGTTTCCGATATTCGACCAGACGCTGGCGGACATCGGCGATTACCAATCCATTCAGGAGAATTTGAGCACCTTTTCGGCGCACGTTTCGAATATCCGCGAGATGGCGCTCGATGTGACTCCGAATTCGCTGGTGCTGCTGGACGAGCTGGGCGCGGCCACCGATCCGGAGGAAGGCGGCGCGCTGGGCGTGGCGATTGTCGAGCACTTCCGCGCGGCGGGAGCCTTCACGCTGGTTTCCACGCACCTGATGGCGCTCAAGATCTACGGCGCATCGACGGATGGGGTGGTGAACGGCTCCATGGGGTTCGACGAGGAAACGCTGGAGCCCACCTTCGAGCTGCGGCTGGGGCTGCCGGGGAAATCGGCGGGTCTGGAGATCGCCACCAGGCTGGGGATGCCGGAGGACATCATGCGCCGCGCGCGGCACGCCATGAGCGACCGCGAGCGCGACGTGACGCGTTTTCTGGGCGAGCTGCACCGGCGCATCGACGAGACGCAAGCGCTCGAAGAGAGTTTGCGCGAGCAAGTGGAGAAGCTGGCGCGCCGCGAAAAGGAGCTGGCCGCCGAGTGGCGCACGCGCGAGGAAGCCAAGCTAAAGGAGTTGGAGCGCCGCACCGAAGCGGCCCTGGCGCGCTTCGAGGAGCAGGCCCAGGAGACCATCGGCAAGATCGTGCAAGGCGGCGACCGGCGCAAGGCGGAGCAGGAAGCCCAGCGCAAGGTGGCCAAGGCCAAGCGCGAGATGCGCGAGGATTTCCGCACCACTGCCCTGGCCACCGAAGACGATTCGCGCCACGACCGCATCCAGCCGCTGCGCATCGAGGAAGGCGTGCGCGTACGCCTGAAGGATATCCGCGACCCGGCGCGCGTGCGCCGCCTGCTGGGCAACGGGCGCATTGAAGTGGAGGCCGGCTTCATGAAGATGCAGGTTTCGGTGGACGACGTGATCGAAGTGCTTCCCGAGGGCCAGGGCGGCGGCGCGCTGCCCAAGAACGTGAGCTACCATCCCGCGCCGGAGCTGGCGCCGGTGCATCAGGAAATCAACGTGATCGGGCAGCGCGCCGAGGAAGCCCGCGATGCGGTGGACCAGTTTCTGGACCGCGCGGTAATGGCCACCGCCAGCCGCGTGCGAATCGTCCACGGCCACGGCATGGGCATCTTGAAGAAGACCATCGCCGAAATGCTCAGCAGCCATCCGCACGTGGCGCGCTTCTACCCGGCCCCGCAGCAGGAAGGCGGAGCGGGGGCAACGATTGTGGAACTGCGGGATTGAGCCTGGGAACGCCAATCTCCAGATTGGGGGTTCGAAGAGCTTAGCCTGGAGTCCGAAGTCAACTTCGGCGAAGTTGAATTTCCGCAACCCAGTACGGTGAGAGAATAGGCTTTGTATCAGGGCACGGCTTCAGCCGTGCCGAACGGATGCATCTGCTGGGCTTTAGCCCCTGGGACGGCAAGCCCAGCGCGCATGGCTTTTCGACGCTCCTGACAAAACAGGGGCTAAAGCCCTCTGATTGTTCGCGGTTTGCGGCACGGCTGAAGCCGTGACCTGATACAAGCTCCCAACTTCGGAATTCAGGCTTAATATAGGGGGAAAAGCGGAGGGAGCGCATGAATAAGAAGAACATCGGATCGTCCTTCGACAACTGGCTCTATGAGGAAGTCAGCGCGACCGCTATCAAGCGCGTTCTCTCCCGGCAACTCGAAGCTGCCATGAAGGAGAGACAGTTCTCCAAGGCGGAGATGGCGTGCAGGATGCGCGCCGCCGCGCCGCTCTCGACCGTTTGCTCGATCCCGAGTACGATGCGGTGACGCTAAGCACGCTCCGCAGGGCAGCTATGGGGGAAAAACGCGGAAAAACGGGAAAAACGCCGGGTAAAACGGGTCATCCATGATAAGGACTTGTCAAGGGAGAACGCACTTTTCCCTGCACTCAACGGAAGAGATTCCTGAAGCGCGGTAGTCGGTCCGGCAATTGG
>Ga0181517_10003979_pt1 | contig 13699 bp, 14 predicted proteins | sample PEATcosm2014_Bin_31_FD_119748 | JGI IMG/M metagenome (GOLD analysis project Ga0181517, IMG submission 119748) | Peatland microbial communities from MTU Mesocosm Facility, Houghton, MI, USA - PEATcosm2014_Bin01_30_metaG | ecosystem: Environmental > Terrestrial > Soil > Wetlands > Peat | place... | reverse complement strand
CCGCTCGCCAGAAAGCAGAGCGGCGATTTCCCGCGGAACGGTTTTGTCCGTGGTCTTGGAATCCACCCCTCTGTTGTCTCAAGACTTAGCCGTCCTGTGCACACACACTTCGGAATTCAGGCTTAGGCGTATGCGTCTTTTTTTCTCCATACTCCTGGCGGTCGCCTATGCCTTCGCGCAGGAAACTCCCGCTAACCGGCTGACTTTCAGCGGCGGCTGGACGCGCCAGATCGGCGGCTACACTTTTGAGGACCACCAGACGGCCACCGGGCTGGGGCTGTCTTACGGCCACCGGCTTCATCGGTATATCGAAGCTGAGGTTGGATTGTTCACGGCGCTCGATCCGACAGGCGACATATGCGAGTCGTTTGGCTGCGTGGATGTTGACGACCACTTCTTCTGGGTTCCGTTCGGCCTTCGCTTCGTCGCGCCACTGTATCTCGGCCGTATCGAGTTCTCGGGCGGTGGAGGCGGCCTTTACGAGAAATATACGGTCGGCGGTCCGTCGCCTGGAGGAGGTCCCTTACCCCGCGATGGTTGGGGCGGGTACTTTGTGGGATCGGCGGCCGTGGCTCTGGACCATGGGCGGCACTTCTGGTTGAGCGCGACGCCACGGTGGTTTCTGGCCAACCCTCCATATGCCCGGGACCGCTGGTTCCAGATTTCCGGCGAGCTCAGCGTACGGTTCCGGTGAGGAGCCGGCGCGGCACGTATCCTCATCGGGGCACCCCCAGCGCGGAACGCCGCTCGACCGCCGCCAGTTTCTCGTGGTATTCGTGCTGCAATCGCCGGCGAAAGAGCGGCAGTGGCGATCCGCTCCGGGAGGCACGGGCCCGCAGTTCCTCTTCAGCCCGATTCGTGGCCTCGCGCAGGCGGTCTCCGGAGCTCTCGATGAATCCGTGATCGCATTCGAACCCGAAAACCACCACCGCGGGCGGGGCGTGAGCGTAGTTGTCCGGCAGGCCAATATCGCGGTATGGGAAGTCCGAACCCCAATCCGTGTGGTATCCCACCCGCATATTCGAGGGATTGACGGACACCTGCGCGTGCGTCACGCAATTGCCGGGCGGAATCCGGTAGCGGGCGCGCAGCATTTCGGTCAGATCCGCGGCTGCGCGCACCTGCGCCGGATTGATCTCCGGCTCCGCGCCGGGTGGCCCGGAGCGGGCTTCGAACGCCACTCCCAAGAAGCTCTCGTTCAGATTCAGATAGACAAAACGCTCGTCCACCCATACGGAATAGCCGGCGTGGTGGGCGGCGTCGCTCTCGCGCACCACCCGGTACACGCGCCCGAAGCGGTCGATCACAAAATGGTAGGCCCGTTTCCGCCCCACGTATTCGAGCAGCGACTCGCCGATACGTTTTAGCGTTCGGTTCTGGCCGGGCTCAAAGGGAGCCTGGGCGCTTTCGGTGAGGTGGAAAACGATGCCCGCCGGATTGTTTCGAGGCAGCCCGGCGCCGCCTCCCGCGCCATCCGCTGGGAAGACGACGTAAGCGCGAGGCTGCCCCGCGACGGTGAACCGGGTATCGATGCGCAGGCCATTGCTGTAGGTTTCCGAATCCGCGGTGGCCTCGACCTGCCACACCTGCGCAGGCGAAGCCCCCACCCTGGGACGCGCCGGCAGCGGACCGGGACCCGCTGTCACGTGCGACGCGGACTGCCTGGAAGGGAGCGCGCCCGCTCCGGCAATCGGGCGCATGAACAGCAGCACACCCGAGAGGATGGTCGCCAGGATCGCAGCGATGTAAATGCCGCGCGCGCGGCCCGACCGCCTTGGGCCTATCGATCCGCGTAAATCTACCGACGATTGCAGGAAGCGCAGCCTTGAGATGGGATCGGGTATCGATTCCGCAAGCCGGCCGGCCTGCAGAAGCGCCGGCAACGCTTGACAGGAGAGCGGCATGTCGGACTGATACGCCATGAACATTCTATAGATCGGCTGGATGCATGAAAAAGGTTAGGACCACCGTGACCGCCGGCGCGCCATTTTCAGCGCCCTTCGTTTTTTTCCGGGCCCTCTAAAGTGAGAGAACTCGCCCGCCGATCATACTACCGAAGTGATACTCAAATAGACCAGCGGAGGTCTGGCAAAAGGGCAGGCGCCAGTGTCTTCGCCGGCTCCGAAAAATCGCTTGGAATGGAGATCGTTATGCTGAAGGAATTGTTCCCATTCGCGTTCACTCCGGATGGAGAGACCAACGGCCGGGAGACACGGCCCAACAGCCGGGAACTGCGGCCCAACGGCCGGGAGGGGCCACCCGAACACGGCAAAATCGACCGGCCGCCGGAGATTCGCCCGACGCAGGAGGCCTCCACGGCGCCGTTCTCCTCGTTCGAGGAAATCTATCGGGGTGCGCCGGTCAAGTCGTCGAAAATTGCCTATACCATCTTGAAGGTCTCCGAGATGACGGCTAACCCGTACCTGGCCGGCATGGCGGCGGAGGCCAAACGAAATTCAATCCTGATGGCTCTCGAAGCCGCCGGCGTCTCGGTGGACGATCTGCTCCAGGATGCCATGGTGCGACAGCGCGCCTTGAACGATTACGAGGAGACGCTGCAGAGGCGGCTTAAGGACTTCGAAACCCGTAAGCTCGAAGAGAACCGCCAGGTACAGAACGAGCTGGACCGTCTCACCGCGGAGCACATCGGCCGCATCCAATCCAACCTGGATGAATTGGCCCGCCAGCAGGATCTATTCCGCGTCTGGCAGAAAGATAAACAGCAGGAAGCCCGCCGCATCAGCGACGCGGCCAGCATTTGTGTGCCCCAGAATGCCCCGTCCAAGGGAGACAGCGTGTCGCTGGTCTTGGAGCGGGTGACCGGCTCACGCCACTAGGAGACGCAGATGCTGGCTGGGGCCACGTTGCTGGTGCTTCTGATCGCAGCGGCCTGCCGTCTGGTCCGCAAGGAGCGCCCGCTGGGGCGAAGCGATCTGCAAAGGCTCGTAAGATCCTCCGACGATCTTCGCCGCGAGGATTCGCTGCCGTTTCTTTGAGAGCCGGCCGGGCATTCGCCGGCTTGTGATTGCGACATCGAGGGAGATGACCGCGAGACAGCCCGTGAGGCTGCCATCCGCAACCTGGAATGTGTACCAGGATGGAGGTGACGTCATGAATAACGCCGAACCGGAAATCCAGCCGCTGGGCCTGGATGTCGGCACGAGCCGCATTGTGGTGGCTCGCAATACGGACCGGAACTACACTTACGAAGCGCAGCTTAACGCTTTCATCACTCTGCCCTATTCCAAACTTGCCGAGAGCTTGCTGACGCGCGAGAACGTGTTTCATGAAGTGCAGGGAACGGAGATCGTGGTGGCGGGCAACGATGCCGAGCGCTTCGCGGAGGTCTTCCATGCCGAAACCCGCCGGCCCATGGTCGATGGCGTGCTCAACCCTCACGAGCCACACAGCTTGCCGGTGGTCCGCATGATCGTCTCCCGCCTGGCGGGCCCGGCGGCTTCGGATCGGCAGAAGATATTCTTCAGCATCCCGGCGCGCCCGCCCGGCGGGGATGGCGGGGTGGCATACCACGAGGCCTCCATCCGCCAAATCCTGGCGGATCTCGGCTACCAGCCGCAGCCGATCGAAGAGGGTCTGGCGGTGGTATTCGGCGAGCTGGGCGGAGCCAACTACACCGGCGTGGGAATCTCCTGCGGCAGCGGGATGTGCAACATCTGTTTCGCGGTGCTGTCGGTCCCGGTTCTCAGTTTCAGCGTGCCCCGGGCGGGAGATTTCATCGACATGCACGCGGCCGAGGTGACTGGCGAGGTGACCACCCGGATGCGGGTGCTCAAGGAGCATTCCTTCCGCATCAACGGCCTCTCGGGCAACCGCTTCCAAAACGCTCTTTCGGTCTACTACGACGAGATGATCAATACCCTCGCCGAGGAGCTGCGAGCCAATTTCTCGGCCGCGCACCGGCTGCCCAAGCTGGAGCAGGCCGTTCCGCTGGTGCTCAGCGGCGGATCGGTCATGCCGAAGGGCTTCCTGGAACGCTTCGTCCGGGCCATGCAATCGGCCGAGTTCCCCGTGCGGCTGTCGGAGGTACGTCTGTCGCCGGACCCGCTAAACTCCACCGCCCGCGGTGCGTTGATGGCCGCACTCTGCTGACCGGGAATCGTCGCCAGGGTGCGAAATCGACCGCGGCGCACCGCGAATCCGGCGCTATGATGGCGTGAATGGAGGGATGCGGTGACCGCTAACAGAACCACGCCGACAAGCGATCCGCGGGATGTGCAGGTGGAATTCGAGAAATCGCGGGAATCGGCCGCTCGCCTGATGGAGAACCTCGCCAGGAAAATCGGCGCGGTGAAGGCTATGCGCGGCGCCGCGGGCGGCATCGAACGCGCGGCCCGCTACATGTACGACTACCCCGTGAAAGACACCGTCGGCGCAATGAACCGTCTGGTCCGCCGGAGCCCGGTCTGGTCAATCACCCTGGCGGCGATGGCCGGGTTTCTGGTGGGACGGGCATTGCGGCCGCGGTAGAAGGAACAAACAAAAGCCCGGGGCAAAGGAATACCCTCCGGGCAATAAGCACCGGAAGACGCTTCCTTCGCCCAGGGCTGGAAACGTCGATTACCCCCGGGTCTGTGCGGACTAGTTGTAGTGCGCGGCGTTGAGCTCGGCGAAACGCGCCTGTTCGGCCGGGAGGTCATCCAGCGCGAACATCGAATTGGTCGGACACACAGGCACGCAGGCGCCACAATCGATGCAGTCATTCGGGTTTACGAAGAGCTGCGCCACATCCGCGAAAGCGGTCTCATCTTGTTTGGGATGAATGCAGTCCACCGGGCAGGCCTGGACGCACAATTCGTCTTTTGTACAACTGTCCGTGATAACGTATGCCATGCCTGAGGGGGTGCAATTCCCATGCCAGCCGAGCGGATTCCTAAATTCAAGAAAATAAGAGGAGAAACTCTACAGCCAAAGGGCCAAGGTGGGTGAATGTGCTCACCTCGAAAAGAGACTTTGGTCTATTCACCCTTAGCACCCACCAACGCTGCCAAAACGGCAGTATCGCGGCCGCACGTCCTCATAGCGCCGCAGCCCACGCGCGCCGGAGTTTTTCCGTCACGCGTCAGAGTTTTCTGGCGACGATAGCGTAGTCCAGCGCCCCGAAGAAGGCTTCCCGGAAATCCTCGGGAAGCGAATTCAAAGAAGGCATGGAATCCCGCGCGGGGGCCAACTTCTTGACCTCGATCCCGCCCATGCCGAATTCCTCCAGATAGAACGCCAGCAGAGCGTGGGGGACCGGCCGAACGTGCGTCGGATCGAGATAGAAATGCGTGGCGAAGATCGCCAGGCATTCGGGGTTGGGGGTCTCGATGGCCATCACTCCGCCACGGCTCAGGCGGCTGGCACAGAGCTTGAGCGCCACGGGCAGCCGCTCGGGCGCCAGATGTTCCACCACCTGGGCGCAGAAAATGCCGTCCAGGGCAGCCTCCGGCAAGGCTTCCAGGTAGGCGAACAGGTCGGTGGTGTCGGCTTCCAGACCCTTCTGGCGGCACACGGCGACGGATTCGTCGCTAAGATCGATGCCGCGCGCGGCCACCCCGGCTTCGCGCATGAGCTCCAGAAATTCGCCCCGGCCGCACCCGATATCGAGCACTTCGCGGCATCCCCGGAAATATTCCAGGTAGATCCGCTGACCGCCGCTAACATACTCCTCGGGCCCGCGAAAACGCGCAGCGAAACGCGCGTAATCGAAGGGCAGCGCGTCCGGCGACACGATGGGCGACTGAGCGGTCGCGGCGGCGTAGGTCCCGTCCCCGGATCGCCCGCCCCGCGGAGTCTGGAGCGCGGCGCGCTGGCGCACCAGGCGCAGCTCGGAATAAATCAGGCGCTCGTATTCCAAACGGATACGCTCCAGATCGGCCCACAGGCGGTGCTGGATTTCGCCGCCGCTGCGCTCCAGCGCGGCAGCGAACTCGGCGTGCTGCGCGCGGATGGCATCGCGGTAGTTAGCGTCCATCAGGGTGGCGCGGTGCTGGAAAGCGCCTTGCAAATCGGCCACGCTGCGCAAAAACTGGATCTCGTTGACGCTCAGCTTGCGCTCCCACTCCTTGCGCCATTCGGTCCAGTGGGCGCGTATATCCGTCAGCTCCCGGGCGGTCTCCTCGACGGAAAGAATGCGGGCCGTCAGGCGCTCGTCGATGGCCGTCAGGCGCTCGTCCGTCTCGGCCAGCCGGTTGCCCAACTCGACCAGAGCGCGGTTGGTATCGTTGAAGGCCTCCACGGCCGCGTCCAGCGCGCCAATCACGCGGCGATTGAACTCCACCTGCTCGCGCACGTGCCAATCGAGGACGCGGGCCACCGTGCGCTTCCAGCCTTGCACCAGCGCGTTGAGCGGACCTCCGCGGCGGGGGTTGACACTGCCGATGGCCGCCACTTTGCCCATGGCGGTGTCGCGCGCGTGCACCAGCGGCATCAGATCCGGGAGCGCCACCTCCGTGCGGCCGGCGGACGTCTGCGGATTGCGGGCCCGCACGCGCTCGCGCACCTCCCGCAGCATGGCGACGATCTCAGCGCTTTCCACGTTTGCGGCTCCATTCGGCGCTGATGACCGTGCTCAACCCGCCGCGCGGCGAGAAATCTCCGAGCACGCTGGCGCGCACGGGATTGGCCGCCTTGACCACGTCGTGAAGAACGCGATTGACCACGTTCTCCTGGAAGATGCCGATGCCGCGATAAGCCAACAGATAGAGCTTGTAAGATTTCAGCTCCACGCAGCGCTTGTCGGGGACGTAGCGCAGCACCAGTTTGCCGAAATCGGGAAGGCCGGTCTTGGGGCAGACGGCGGTGAACTCCGGCATGACGATCTCGATCTCGTAATCCGGGTATTGATTGGGCCAGGTTTCGATTTCCGGCAGGGGGTCCTCGATGCCGCTGGCCGCGTGTTCGTCGGTGTAGGCGCGTTTCATGCTAGAACTTCGCTTAGAAGCTACTATTGTAGCGAGGGCGGGGATGGAGCCGCCGCGCCGCCCGCTACGACCACTATGCGCGCGCCATCGCCGATCGTGAAGCACGGACCGAACAAGCGGATCGCGTTCGGATGGTATGGAGGCAAGTTCAGCCACCTGAACTGGCTTCTGCCGCTGCTGCCGGAGTGCCATCACTATTGCGAGCCGTTCGGCGGATCGGCCGCCGTGCTGCTGAACCGCGCGCCCGCGCCTGTGGAAACATATAACGACCTGGATGGCGAGGTGGCGCACTTCTTCCGCATTTTGCGCGATCGCAAAGAGGATCTCGTGGAGGCCATCGGGCTGACGCCTTTTTCACGCGAGGAATTCCACCGCGCCGTGGCCTCGAACGGCAGCCAGGCCTTCGATGGCGTGGAGCGCGCGCGCCTCTTCTTCGTGCGGGCCCGGCAGGCTCGCACGGGCCTGGCGCAGACGGCCTCGCTGGGCCGGTGGGCCAACTGCAAGCGCACCAGCCGCGCCGGAATGTCGGGCGTGGTGTCGCGATGGCTGGGAAGCGTGCAGGGCTTACCGGAAATCGCCGAGCGACTGCTGCGCGTGCAAATCGAGAACCGTCCGGCGCTCGAGGTGATCCGAATCTACGACGACGCGCGCACGCTGTTCTATTGCGACGCCCCCTACGTGCACGCCTCGCGAGGCGACGCCAAGGCTTACGGCTTCGAAATGGACGACGCGGAGCATCGCGAGCTGGCCGCCGCGCTGGCGCGCTGCGCGGGCAAGGTAGCGGTCTCGGGATACCGCTGCGACCTGATGGACGAGCTCTATCGCGGCTGGGCGCGCGCGGACGCCCAGCCGAAGCATTGCCACTCCGTCAAGAAAGTGCGCAGCGAAGCGCTGTGGATGAACTACTGAGCGGTCAGGCGCCATGCCCTTGACAGGCAGGGCCGGCGCCCGTTCCCGATCACGCGAGGTGGAAAACTTCCTCGATGGGCACCATGTTCTCGTCCGGGCGGCCTTTGGGAGCTGTGAAGAACTCCTTCATCTCCTTCTGCCACCGCTCATTCACTTCCTCGGACTCCATGCCTTTCACGGCCCTTTGGAAATCCGGCGTCTCCAGATACCCGATCAGCATCCCGTCGTCTTTCAGGAAGAGCGAGTAGTTATGCCAGCCGGTTTTGGACAGAGCCGCCAGCATATCCGGCCATACTTTCTTGTGCCGCTCCTTGTACTCCGCCAGCCGCTCCGGACGTACCTGTAGAATGAAACATACTCGTTGCACGGTAACTGTCTCCTTTTCCTCGCCTTGTTGGTAGAAACCGCGATATTTCCGGGCAAGCTAAAGCATGCCCCACCTTATACGGCAACCGCCGAGCCGGCGCCCTGGCGCAGCGACAAGACATCCTTTTCGTAGCGCCGCACGTCCCCGTACCAATCCATTCCCACCGGGACTCCCTGGCGCTCGCAGTAGCTATCCCAGACCGCCGCCCAGGGGAGGCTCTTCAGCTCTTCGAACATCACCAGCCGGCTGGTGTAGTCCTGTTTGCGCTCGGCGTCGCGCAGCGTGCCGGTCGGCTCCAGGAGCGCCACCAGCAGCGCCTTCAGCATGTTGCGCATCCCGATGACCCAGGCGGCCACGCGGTTGATGCTGGCATCGAAGTAGTCCAGGCCGATGTGGATCTTGCTGTCGAGCTGGCCGCTGCGCACCAGCTCCTTGGCTATCGCGAGCAGCTCGTCGTCGAGCAGAACCACGTGGTCGCTGTCCCAGCGGACCGGGCGGCTGACGTGCAGCACAAGCCCCGGGCAGAACAGCAGCACGGAAGAGATCTTCTCCGAGATCATCTCGGTCGGGTGATAGTGGCCGGCATCGAGCGTGAGCAGCTTCTGGCGCGAGACCGCGTAGCCCATGTAGAATTCGGCCGAGCCGGTAGTGTAACTCTCGGCTCCGATGCCGAACAGTTTCGCTTCCACGGCATCCAGGTGAAGCTTGGGATCGATCGGCTCGGCGAAACACTTATCGAGGGAATCGATCAGGCGCTCGCGGGGGGCGATGCGGTCCGCCGTAACATCCTTATAGCCGTCCGGAATCCAGAGATTGGTGACGGTCGGGGTACCCAATTGGCGTCCCATCTCGGCGCCGATCTGGCGGCAGCGAATGGTGTGCTCGATCCAGAAATCGCGGATGGCCTTGTCGGCATGGCTCAGCGTGAAGCCATCGGCCGCCTTGGGATGCGAGAAGTAAGTTTCGTTGAAGTCCAAGCCCAGGTGATTGGCTTTCGCCCAATCGATCCATCCCTGGAAGTGGCGCGGCTCGATCTGGTCGCGCTCCACGAATTTGCCGCCGTTCTCCAGGTAGGACGCGTGCAGGCTCAGCCGGTGCTTTCCCGGGATCACACTAAGGGTTTTTTCGATATCGCCGCGCAGCTCTTTTACCGTGCGAGCTTTCCCGGGATAGTTGCCCGTGGCCTGGATGCCGCCGCCCGAGAGTTGCGCGCCGACGGTCTCATAGCCGCCGACGTCGTCGCCCTGCCAGCAGTGCAGCGAAATCGGAATGCGCTCCAGTTTCTCCATGGCGGCGTCCACATCCACGCCGAATTCCGCGTATCGCTCTTTGGCGATCCGATAAGCCTGAGTAAGTTCTCGTTCCTTCATGACACTCTCCCTTGCTTAACTTAGTACAGATTTACAATTACGCCGTGTCTTTCGGTAACCGCTCCCTTAGTAGCGGTCGGAACCGAGACCGAGCCGCGACCGTAAGGGAGCGGTTGCCGCTTCATTTACTTGCCGCGCGCGCAAGCTGCCGGAAACCGACGTACGCCCGCTCCCACGATCCCTTCCCCGAAGGTTCATAGACCTCGGCGGGGAAAGATTGTTCGATCAGCGTGCGCGCTTCGCCGATCGAGCCGATCGCGCCGATGCCCACCAGTTGCATGGCGATGTTGCCGATGGCGGTGGCTTCGGCCGGCCCGGCCAGCACGCGGCAGCCACTGGCGTCGGCGGTGAACTGATTCAGCAGGGCGTTTCGGCACCCTCCGCCGAAAATGCGCAGTTCGGTGAAAGGCCGGCCGCAGACAGTGCCGAGCTGCTCGAGGACCACGCGGTACTTCAAGGCCAGACTCTCCAGGATGGCGCGGGTGTAAGCGCCCGGCGAATCCGGCACGGGCTGCCCGTTGCGCCGGCAGCAGGTATCGATGGCGGCCGTCATGTCGTCGGGCGCGGCGAGCGCCGGATCGTCGGGATCCACAAGCGAGCGCAGCGGCTGGGCCGCCGCGGCCTGTTCGAGCAGCTCCCCGTAAGTGAACTTCCGCCCCGCGCCGTCCCACACCTTCTTGCAGCCTTCCAGCAGCCACATTCCGGTGATGTTCTTCAGCAGGCGGATGGTCCCGCCCACGCCGCCTTCATTGGTGAAGTTCAATCGCCGGCTCTCCTCGTTGACCACCGCCTGGGCGACTTCGGTCCCCAGCAGAGACCAGGTTCCGGAGCTCAGGAAGGCCGTGGTTCCGCCGGTTCTCACCGCGGCGACCGCAGAGCCGGTATCGTGGCAGGCCGGCACGGTGACGCGCACGCCCTTCAGATCGCCGCCCGCCAGTTCGGGACGCAGCCCTCCCAGCACGGTGCCGGGCTGAATGATGCGTCCCAGAAAATGCGTAGGGATGCCCAGGTCGTGCAGCAGGCCGGCGGCCCATTGGCCGTTCCGCCAATCGAGGAATTGGGTGGTGGTGGCGTTGGTGTATTCGCACGCCACCGTGCCGGTGAGCCAATAATTGAGCAGATCGGGAATCGTGACCAGACTCTGCGCGGTAGCCAGCAGGCGGGGCGTTCTGCGTACGGCCGCCAGGAGCTGGAAGAGCGTGTTGATGGGCATGAACTGGATCCCGGTGGCCTGGTAGATGCGTTCCGCTCCCACCATCCGCGCGGCCTCTTCCACCATGCCCTGCGTGCGCTGGTCACGATAATGATAGGGATTCTCGAGCAGCGTGCCGCCCTCGCCCAGCAGCGCGTAATCCACGCCCCAGGTGTCCAGGCCGATGCTGTCGATCGGCCGGTTGTTTTGCGCCGCCAGGCGCAGGCCCGCATGCATTTCAAACCAGAGCCGGGGAATATCCCAATGAAGTTCCCCGTTGTAGCGGACCGGTTCGTTGGGAAAGCGATGGATCTCGCGGAATTCCAGCTTGCCGTCCTCGAGGCTTCCTAAAATCGCTCGCCCGCTGGTGGCCCCCAGATCGAACGCGAGCACCGTCGTTGCGCGTTGCGCCATGCTCATACCTCGTTTTGTAGCGTTCCCGGGCAGACCGAGGGGTCCGCCCCACAACCCATCACGGCCTACTGGCATTTCAGCAGCCGGGCCGCGGTACTCCCGCACCAGGAAACCTGTTGGACGCGCACGGCGTTCTCGAGGTCTGCTCTACCAAGAAGAGTTTACGATATTTTTGGCTGCGAGGGCGCACTTCATCGCCAAGCCTTTGCGCGGCCTGTACGGACCGCGCGAAGGGCGCTGCGGCGGCTGGCCGCCCCGGATGCACTGACATGATATAGACTAAACTTTCTGGACACCCAAAAGGAGAATATACACCGATGAAAGCGGCAATCTACTACGGCCCTCGCGACATCCGAATTGAGAGTGTACCGATGCCCACCGCCGGACCGGGCGAAGTCGTGCTTCGCGTCCGGCGCTGTTCGGTCTGCGGCACGGATAAGCGCATCTTCACCCACGGACAGAAAAACGTGGTTCCACCGACCACCACGGGTCACGAAATCGTTGGGGTGGTTTCCGAAGTCGGCCCCGGAGTGGACCAGAGCATCGCCACCGGACAGACCGTGGTGGTGGCCACGGTGGTGGGCTGCGGACATTGCATCTACTGCCAGCGGCGCCAGTTCAACCTGTGCGATTCCTTCACGGCCCTGGGATACGACTACGCGGGCGGCTTCGCCGAGTACGTCAAGATTCCCAAAGCGGCGGTGGCACAGGGCAACATTATTCAGGTTCCGGCCGGCATGAAACTGGAGCGCGCCGCGCTGGTCGAGCCGCTCTCCTGCGTGCTGAACGGCCAGGAGTATCTGAACGCGCAGCCGGGCGACCGCGCGCTGGTCTTCGGCGCCGGCCCCATCGGCCTCATGCACGCCGCCGCCCTGAAAGCACGCGGCGCGAAGCCCGTTATCGTGACCGATATTTCCGATGAGCGCCTTTCGTATGTCGAAGAGTTCGGCCTGGGCAAATCCGTCAACACCGCCGGCGCCAACTCCATCGAGAAGATCCTGGAAGCCGCGGGCGGCGAGAAGTTCGACGTGATCCTGACCGCCAACTCGGTGAAATCCACGCAGGCCGACGCCCTGAAACTGGCCCGCAAGAAAGCGCGCGTCTGCTTCTTCGCCGGAATTCCCAAGGACGACCCGGTACTGCCCATCGACACCAACAATATCCACTACAACGAGATCTCGGTCTACGGTTGCTTCGCCTCGAACCTGCAGCACTATCACCAGGCGCTCGAGATGATCCAGCGCGACGACATTCCCTGGGACCGTTTTGTCAGCCACCAGTTCAAATTGGATGACATGGTCAAGGCTTTCGCCGTCATGGAAGCGGGCCAGGGCATCAAGACCGTCATCAACTGCGAGTGAGGGGCCATGGATAAAGAATCTCTGGCCCAGTTAATCGAGATCTCCCACGTGGTGGGAGCGAACGCGGAGTTGGTGCAGGCGGCCGGCGGCAACACCTCCGTGAAATCGCCCGACGGCCGCACCATGGCGATCAAAGCCAGCGGCACCGCGCTGCCGTTGATGAGCGAAACGGGCGGATGGGTGGAGCTGGATATCGCCGCCGTGCTGAGCATTCTGGAGCGCAAGGATCTGGCCGCGCTGCCCTCGGCCGAGCGCGAGGCGCGCGTGGTCGAGCACCTGCACGCGGCCGCCATCGGCGGCTACGGCCGCCCATCGGTCGAGACCGCGCTGCATGCCATGCTGGATCGCGTGGTGATCCACACTCATGCCGTGGCGTCCAACGCCCTCAACTGCGGCCCCGGTGAGGCGGCCCTCGCGGATCTCACCAAGCCCGGCGAGGCGCCGCCTCTGTGGGTGCCCTATACCGATCCGGGCTGGCGCCTGGCCGGCGAAGTGAAAGCCGCGGCTCAGGCCTATTGCAAGAAGCACGGCTGCTCACCGGCCGTGATCTTCATGGAGAACCACGGGATTCTAGTGGCCGCCCAGAGCGCGGGCGAATGTCTGGCGCTGCACGACGATTGGGTGTCGCGCTGCGAGCGCTATTTCGCGGGAGCCCAGCCCTCCGCCGAGGCTGCGCCCAAACTGGGATCCGCCACGCTCCGCAAGACTATGGCGGGACTGCGGCGCGCCTGGAGCGAGGTGTCCGAAGGCCCCTGCTTCGCGCGTTACCCGGACGAACCGGAGATCGCGGCCCTGGCCCAGAGTCCGGCCGCCGAGGTGATGGCCGCCGGCTCGCTTTCGCCCGATCATATTGTCTACACCGGCGCGCACGCCGTGCTGGCCGATTCGCTCGAAGATCTGCCCGGCAAGCTGAGGCCGGCGCTGGCCGAGAAGGCCCCGCCCCGCGTCGCCATCGTCAAGGGCGTGGGAACCTTTCTGATTGCCGGCGATCCGCTCAAGCTGGATGCCGCCGAAGCCCTGGCGCTGGCCGGAGCCAAGATCATCCGGCTGGCCAACGCTCGCGGCGGGGCTCACAACCTGAGCTCGGCGTCCGCCGATTTCATCGTGAATTGGGAAGCCGAGCACTACCGCGCCAAAGCCCTCGGCGGCACGCGCGCGCCGCT
>Ga0181517_10003978_pt1 | contig 13702 bp, 8 predicted proteins | sample PEATcosm2014_Bin_31_FD_119748 | JGI IMG/M metagenome (GOLD analysis project Ga0181517, IMG submission 119748) | Peatland microbial communities from MTU Mesocosm Facility, Houghton, MI, USA - PEATcosm2014_Bin01_30_metaG | ecosystem: Environmental > Terrestrial > Soil > Wetlands > Peat | place... | reverse complement strand
CCGGCGAAGTGGCCGATATTCTCGTCCACGACGACCGCTCCGTCCGCGCCGTGCAACTGGCCGACAGCACGCTCCTGGCCTGCCGCGCCGTCATTGTCACCACCGGCACGTTCCTGCGCGCCCTCATGCACACCGGCCCAAAACAAACCCCCGGCGGCCGGGTTGGGGAAGCATCCGCTAACCATCTTTCCACCTGCCTGACGCGGCTGGGCCTGGAACTGGGCCGGCTCAAGACCGGCACGCCCCCGCGACTGCTCCGCCAGTCGATCGACTTTTCAATCCTGCAACCCCAGCCCGGCGACGCCGAACCGCAGCCGTTCAGTTTTCTCAACGAGTATTCCCACGTGACATTCGTACCGCCGCTGACTCAGGTGCAGTGCCATCTCACCGCCACCAACCCGGCCGTCCACGCCATCATCCGCGACAACATCCACCTGGCCCCCATGTACAGCGGCCAGATCAAGAGCATCGGCCCGCGCTATTGTCCCAGCATCGAGGACAAGGTCGTGCGCTTTGCCGACAAGACCCAGCACCACATCTTCCTCGAACCCGAGGGCCTCGATACCGACGAAATCTACTGTAATGGAATCTCCACGTCCCTGCCGACACAGGTGCAGACCGCGATTCTGCCCCTGATCCCCGGCCTGGAACACGCCACGATTCTCCGCTTCGGATACGCCGTCGAATACGACATGGTCTGGCCCAGCCAGATCAATTCGACACTGCAAACCAAGCGGATCGCGGGCTTGTTTCTGGCCGGCCAGATCAACGGCACCAGCGGCTACGAGGAAGCCGCCGCCCAGGGATTGGTGGCCGGAATCAACGCGGCCAGACTGGTCGCCGGCAAAAGCGTCGACTTCGTGCTCCGACGCGATCAAGCCTACATTGGCGTGCTCATCGACGATCTGGTAACCAAGCCCCCCACCGAACCGTATCGCATGTTCACCAGCCGTGCCGAGCATCGCCTGCATCTGCGCTGCGACAACGCCGACCAGCGTCTGACCCCCATCGGCCGCGACATAGGCCTGGTCGATGACGCTCGCCACGCCGCGTTCCAGTCTCGTACAGAATCCATCGAACAAGCCACGCAAGCCGTACTCGCCGGCCGCATCGACGGCACCCCCGCTCTCGACCTGCTCCGCCGGCCCGACCGCACCTGGCAAGATATCGCCGATCGCGATCCCGCTCTGGCCGCCATCGCCCCCGCCATCGGCCGTCAAGTCGAAATCCGCGCCAAATACGAAGGCTACATCACCCGCCAGACCCGTCAAATCGACCAGATGGCGAAAATGGAGACCAAGCTCATCCCCCCCACGATCGACTACAAAAAAGTCCCCGGCCTGCGCAACGAAGCCCGCCAGAAACTGACCCAATTCACCCCCAGAAGCCTCGGCCAGGCCCTCCGCATCAGCGGCATCACCCCGGCCGATATCACCCTCATCGCCATCCACCTGACACGCGCCACATGATTTTTCCTCACGTCAACAGCTTGAACGCATGATCCCACTTGTTCTCATTGAACCCACGAATGCACCACAACATGCACAACGGTTCGATCGCCCTCGCCGACTCCGCCTTGCCCATGTCCGCCGTCTCCCACCCGAATTGATCCAGTATCCCCGTCACCATCTTCTTCGCCGCAGCGTCGTTCCCGCAGATGAACATCGTCGGCCGGGTCGCAAATCTCGGATTCACCATCTCCGCCGCCCCGACGGAATTGAACGCCTTGACGAAATTCCCGGCCGGGAATTCCTTTTGCAGCCGCTCCAGTTGCGAATCGTCCAGCGTGGTATAGAACTTGAGCACCCCATTCACCGGCGGGGCGTCGGCGATCGGGTTGGTCGCGTCGATGATCGTCTTGCCCGCCAGATTCGGCACGCCGGCCATCTTCAGCGCCGCCGACGCCGCCGATCCCTTCACCGCCAGCACGATCGCCTGAGCGAACTGGGCCGCCTGCATGAACGTCCCCGTCTTGCCCTTTGGATTATCCTTCGCCCAATCGCCCAATTTCCCCGGCTCGCGCGATCCCACCATCACATCGTGCCCATGCTTCAAGAACCCACTCGCCAGAGTCCTTGCCACGTCACCTGAACCCAGCACGCCGAATTTCATGGCTTGTCCTTTCTCAAAGTCCAAACGCCATTGAACCGCCTGGACAGCAAAGCGCCAATGCAGAAATTCTTCGCGTATTTTCTTCCTTCGCGTCGCGGCGTCTTAGCGGTGTCTTTTCCCCTCCGTTTCACTCGTCCCGCATCCGCAGCGCCAGCGGCGGCTGAAAAATCTCCGTCAGGATGAATTGCTGTTGCAGCCGCGTCGGCGTCGCCCAGCGGCGGATCACGCTGGCCGTCACCACCGGGGCATCACCGCTACGGCCGCGATTCACCGTCGCCGCCGGCGCCGATGCCATGGCCGCCGCTCGCGGCGCTGGCGGCAATGGTGGCGCCACCGGCGCTCTGGCCACTGCCGCCCGCGAGGCTGGCTTTGCCCGCCGCTGCATTTGCCGCATCGCCGGAGCGTTCAGCACGCTGCTCGGATTGCTCGATCGCTGCGCATTGGTCGGCCCGGCAATCCGCGTTGGCGCCGGCGGTATGCGCGACTGCGGCAACGGCGGCGGCGCATACGGCGCCGGCGTCTTTTGGCTCTTCCCTCGCTCGCTTAGCGAGTTGATGAGATTGATGATGAGAACCAATAGATCGCCCATGAATTCACCTCGCGGTACCGCTTACGTCTTGGGCTGCGAATCCGCCGGCTTGGCGATCGCCTCACGCATCGACGTGTCCGCCTGCACGTTCTTCAGCTTGTAATAATCCATCACGCCCAGATTCCCGGCCCGGAACGCATCGGCAATGGCCTTGGGAATCTCCGCCTCGGCCAGCACGACCATCGCACGGTTCTCCGCCTGCTTGGCGATATTCTCCTGCTCGTGCGCCACCGCCATCGCCCGGCGCTGCTCGGCTTCGGCCTGGAACCGCCGCTTATCCGATTCGGCCCGGTCCGCCGCCAGTTTCGCGCCCAGATTCTCTCCCACATCAATATCCGCAATATCGATCGACAGAATCTCAAACGCCGTGTTCGCGTCCAGACCCTTGGCCAGCACCGCCTTGGAGATCTTGTCCGGGTTTTCCAGCACATGCTTGTAATCGTCGCTGGACCCGATCGCGTTGACGATGCCCTCGCCCACGCGAGCTATCACCGTCTCCTCCGTCGCGCCGCCCACCAGGCTGTGGATGTTCGTCCGCACCGTCACCCGCGCCTTCACCTTCAACTGAATCCCGTCCTTGGCCACGCCGTCGATCGTCAAACGCCCGCTCTGCTGGTTCGGCACGTCGATCACCTTGGGATTCACGCTGGTCTGCACCGCGTCCAGAATATCGCGCCCCGCCAGGTCGATCGCCGTCGCCGTCCGCCACGGCAATTCGATGTTCGCTTTGTTCGCCGCGATCATCGCCAGAATCACGCGCTGCACGTTACCGCCGGCCAGCATGTGCGATTCCATCTCCGCCTGCGTGATATTCAACCCCGCCCGCATGGCCTGAATGCGCGAATTGACGATCACCAGCGAATTGACCTTCCGGAACCGCATCCCCACCAGTTCCATCAGCCGCACCGGCGCGCCGCTCACCTTGGCCCGGATATACAACTGGATGAACCCCGCCAGATATCCCACGATGATCAGCGCGATCACCAGGAGAAGCAGCAGGAACACGATCAGCGCAATCTGCCCGCCTGTCAAACTGTCGTCCGCTAACGTAACCATAGTCCGATCCCTTCATGATTGACGCCCCGGGCCTTTCCCGCGGCGCGTCGGATTCTCAACATGGATGAATAATGACCCGATTCCCCGCCACCTCGCGAACCACCACCGACGTCCCCGGCGGCACAAATCCCGCGTCGCTGATCACCGCCACCTGCCGTTCGCTCGATACCGCCGGATCGAAAAACACCGCGCTCCCGCCCGGCTTCAGTTCCGACGCCGCACGCCCCACGCTCCCCACCATCGGCCAGGTCGGCGGCGGACCCATTGTCGCCGACACGTCCGCCGCGCCGTCCACATGCCCGCCGCTGGTCTCCGTCAGCACCAGCCGACGCAGATACGGCAGCGACGGCAGAAAACGGTTCAGCCACACCATCAAAAGCAGCGACGCCGCAAACGCCCCGCTCACCGCCAGCAGCCCATGTTCCAGCGCCGTCCACGTCTGCCCGAGGCTCGGCAAGAATCCCGGCATCCCCGTCGGTTCCCTGGGCACAAACGTCAACACCAGCCCGCTGAGCGTCAATATTCCGCCCACGATCCCCGGCACAAAATGACCCGGCACCAGAATCTCCAGCCCCACCAGCGCCAATCCCACAAACACCAGCAGAATTTCCCACCACTGCCCATATCCCGTCAGCATCGGCACGCCCAGCATCAGCCCCAGCGCGATCACCCCCAACACTTCCGGCACACCATGCCCCGGCGCGTGCAACACCACATACCCGCACGTCAGGAAAATCAGCAGGATCAACCCACGCGTCGCCGGACTTGCCAAAACCTCCACCAGTTCATCCCCCGCCGTCTCTCGCAGATTGTCCACGATCTTGTATCCGCGATCGTTCGCCAGTGCCTCGGCCGACGCCACCGGCCCGGTCGCCAGGCCGTAGCGGATCGCCTCTTCCGAATCCACCGTCAGCAGCGTGGTATCCGAATCGATCGGCTCCTTGGCCCCGGCCACGGTCGTCCAACCCAGCGCCCGCAGATGGGCCGCATCGTCCTTATCCACAAATCGCTTTTCCGATCCGTCGGGGCTTTGCAGCCAGTGCACCTCCACCTGCACCGACACCATCGCCGCCGCCAACAGCGGATCGTGATGATTTCGAGTCGCGCTGTCATCAAAATCCTTGCGGATCGGCCCTTCCTGCTTGGCCCGCTCGGCCGGCGGCAACGCCTGTAGCGCGGTCATGTCCGGGCTGAAGATGATCGGCGCACAATCCCCCAGAGCGGCCGAATCGCTCATCACGATCTCGTCGCACGCCATCGCCACCATGGCCGCCCCTGAATAGGCCTTGTCCTGAATGTACGCGATCGTATGCAGGCCATCCTGCCGCCTGATGTAACGCGAAATCTCCAGACTCGCCGTCACCAGCCCGCCGGGGCTGTCGATATTGACGATCACCACTTTTGCCCCGGCCGCCTTGGCCTCTTCCATGCGCTGCTCGAATCGCGTGAGGCTGTACTCGTCGATCTCCCCCTGGAAATCGACAATCGCCGCCGCCGCCCCCCGCGCCACGCCCGGCATCGTCGTCGCCCCCATGCGCACACCCGGCCCGTCCGCCGCCAGCGCCATCATCGCCAACACCACCACCCCCGCCACCAGCCCCGCCATATTGAGTCGTATGGTTCCCATAACTCTATTCTACCCCGACCGCCCGCAAAGAACATCCCCCCAACCGGGTCGTGTCCTGATTCAGCACGCGGCCAGAGCCGTGGAGCAGGAGAACAGTCCAGCAGCAGAAGCGTACGCTCCCGCGAAGGATTTTCTCCGGATCGCCTGTTCACCTGTTCGCCTGCTCTCGCGCAGCGTCGCCCACCGCTTGACACTCCACCGGCACGGGTTAGAGTGAATCAACGCTCGGCACCGGCCGGTGCGGATCGCCCGGGCACTCTTCCCCGCCCCCCGACGAATCCGCCGGCCCTTCCGAGCCGATAGTGGCTTTGGAGCCACCGTATTTCGGCAGTAGCTCAATGGTAGAGCAGCCGGCTGTTAACCGGCTGGTTGTAGGTTCGAGTCCTACCTGCCGAGTTTTTTCTCGCGATTATCCCACTCGCTGTCAGCCGGACCGCGCCGCGGTCCTATCTTCCTCCCCGCTCCCGGCTGGCGATTCCCCGTCCTCGGCGGTATTCTGCTCACTGCCGATCCGGGAAATCCATGCTGACCGAGGCTGATACCTGTACAAGATTCGTAGTCCCCAAGCTCAAGGAAGCGGGTTGGGACAACCAGCCCCACGCCTTCCGCGAGCAGCACAGTTTTACCGACGGCCGAATCGTGGTCGCCGGCCAGACGTGGCGCCGAAAAGCACGCAAGCGGGCTGACTATCTGCTTGATTACACGCGTGATTTCACCATCGCCGTTGTCGAGGCGAAGATGGAGTCGGAATCGGCCGGCGCCGGGATGCAGCAGGCCAAGGAATACGCCGACATGCTCGGCCTGAAATTCGCCTACGCCACCAACGGCCACCAGATCATCGAGTTCGATTATCTCGCCGGCACCGAACGGGAGATCGACGCATTCCCATCGCCTCAGTCTCTATGGGATCGCCTCCGCGCGGCCAGCGGGTTGCAACCCGGCGCCATCGCAAGCGTCCTGGAGCCGTTCAATCTGCAAAGCGGCAAGATACCGCGTTACTACCAACAAATCGCCATCAGCCGGGCCGTGCAGGCGATCGCGTCCGGCCAACAGCGCGTGCTCCTCACGATGGCCACCGGCACCGGCAAGACGCTGGTTGCCTTCCAGGTTTGCTGGATGCTCTGGAACAGCCGATGGAACCGCACCGGCGCATACCGCCGCCCGAAGATCCTCTTTCTGGCCGACCGCAACGTGTTGGTCGACGACCCCAAGGACAAGACTTTCGCCCTTTTCGGCGATGCCCGCTTCAAGATCGAAAATGGAAAGATCAATAAGGGCCGGGAAATGTACTTCGCCATCTATCAGGCGATCGCCAAAGACGCCAACCGGCCCGGCCTGTACAGGGAATACCCGCCCGATTTCTTCGACCTGATCATCGTGGACGAGTGCCATCGCGGCAGCGCCAGTGACGATAGCAACTGGCGGGAAATCCTCGACTACTTCGAGCCGGCGGCCAAATTGGGAATGACAGCAACCCCCAAGCGCGACGACAACGTCAACACCTACGCCTATTTCGGCGACCCCATCTACACCTATTCGCTACGACAGGGGATCGAGGACGGATTCCTCGCCCCTTACCGCGTGCATCGCGTCGTCACCAGCGTCGATGCGGCCGGATGGCGCCCGGATGCGGGCGTGCTCGATCGCTTCGGCCGTCCCATCCCCGATGGCGATTATCAAACCCGCGATTTCGAGCGGGCCGTTTCGCTCAAGAAGCGCACCGAAGCCATCGCCGCTCACCTGACGCAATTCCTCAAATCCTCCGGCCGGATGGGCAAAACCATGGTCTTTTGCGTGGACCAGGAACACGCCGACGACATGCGCCGGGCGCTGGTCAACCTCAACAGCGACCTTGTCCGACAATACCCCGATTATGTCTGCCGTGTAACCTCTGACGAACACGAAATCGGACGCGGCCATCTCGACCGCTTCATGGACCCCGAAGAGCCAACGCCCGTCATCCTCACCACCTCGCAAATGCTCACCACCGGCGTCGACGCCCCCACATGCAAGAACGTCGTGCTCGTGCGTGTCATCAACTCGCCGACTGAGTTCAAACAGATCATCGGCCGCGGAACCCGTGTGCTGGAAGGCGCCGGGAAGATGTATTTCAATATCATCGATTACACCGGCTCGGCGACACGCCAATTCGCCGATCCCGATTTCGACGGCGACCCGATCGACACGACAACCACGCCCATCGACAACGACGGCAACCAGACCGACCCGTCCCAAGTGCAGCCCGGCCCCACCAGCGAGGAAGATGCGGCAGATGCGGAAACCGTAACGGGCGATCAACAGCCGACGGATACTGCCAACACCCCGCGCAAGTTTTATTTTGACGGCGGGCAGGTCGAAATCTCCGCCCATCTGGTCTATGAACTCGACGCCGATGGCAAACAACTGCGGGTGGTGAAGTTCACCGAATACACCCGCGAGAAAGTGCGCACGCTGTACACCAGCGCCGACGAACTGCGGCGCAAGTGGTCCAACCCGCAGGAGCGCAAGCTCATCATCGAACAACTGGAGGAACGCGGGATCTGCTTCGACGAGTTGGCGACATCGTCCGGCCACCCTGAAGCCGATCCGTTCGATCTGCTCTGCCACGTCGCTTTTGGCGCTCCGATGCGGACGCGCCGTGAGCGCGCCCAGCGGTTGAAGCAGGACCGCCAGGATTTCTTCGATCGTTACGGCCCCGAGGCCAGAAAAGTGCTGCAAGGCCTTGTGGATAAATATGAGCAATACGGCTCGGCGCAGTTCGTTCTGCCCGACGCGCTCCAGGTGCCGCCGATCAGCGATATCGGCAATGTCGCGGAGATTGCCAGCCTCTTCGGCGGCGCGGAGAATCTGCGCCTGGCCGTGTCCGATTTGCAGCAATATTTGTATGCCTGAGGAGCAGCCCGTGCCCAAACGCGCCAAGGAAAACGCCGCACCTGAATTACCCGCGACAAACGGCGACGCCCGCGCGCCGGTCACGGCCCAGCAACTCGGCTCGCTCATCAAGTCCGCCCGCGACATCATGCGCAAGGATAAGGGCCTCAATGGCGATCTCGACCGCCTGCCGATGCTCACCTGGATCATGTTCCTCAAGTTCCTCGATGACATGGAACAGATTCGCCAGACCGAAGCCGCCCTGCGCGGCGAGAAATTCAAACCCGCCATCGAGCCGCCGTATCGCTGGCGCGATTGGGCCGCCAATGAACAAGGCGTCACCGGCGACGAACTGATCCGGTTCGTCAATCAGGAGGAGGCCATCCGCCCCGATGGCTCCAAGGGACCGGGGTTGTTCGCGTACCTCAAGAGCCTGCAAGGCGCCGCTGGCGGCGATCGGCGCGATGTCATCGCCACCGTGTTCAGGGGCACGGTCAACCGGATGATCAACGGCTATCTCCTCCGCGATGTCATCAACAAGATCAACGGCATCCATTTCAACAGCAACGAGGAAATCCACACCCTCGGCCGGATGTATGAGTCGATGCTCAAGGAAATGCGCGATGCGGCCGGCGACAGCGGCGAATTCTACACGCCCCGCGCCCTGGTGCGTTTCATGGTCGAAGTCACCGACCCGCGCCTCGGCGAAGTGATCCTCGATCCGGCCTGCGGCACCGGCGGGTTCCTCTGCGAGTCCTTCGAATATCTCCGCCAGCAAAGCAAAACCGTCAAGGACTTGGAAACGCTCCAGCGCAAATCCATCTTCGGCGGCGAGGCCAAGCCCCTGCCGTTCCTTCTGGCGCAGATGAATCTCCTCCTGCACGGCCTGGAATCCCCCAGCATCAGCAGCGGCAACAGCCTCGACGTAAAACTCAGCGAAATCGGCGACAAGGACCGCGTGGATGTCATCCTCACCAATCCCCCCTTCGGCGGCGAGGAAGAACGCGGCATCCAGAACAATTTCCCCTCCGACATGCAAACCAGCGAAACCGCACTGCTCTTCCTCCAACTTATCATGCGCAAGCTCCGCCGCGGCGCAAAACCCGGCCGGGCCGCCGTCGTCGTCCCCAACGGCACGCTTTTCGGCGATGGCGTCTGCGCCCGCGTCAAGCAGGAACTCCTGACCGATTTCAACCTCCACACCATCGTCCGCCTGCCCAACGGCGTCTTCTCCCCCTACACCAGTATTCCGACCAATCTTCTCTTTTTCGACCGCACCGGCCCCACGTCGGAAGTCTGGTATTACGAGCAGCCGCTACCGGAAGGCAGGAAGAACTACACCAAGACCGCCCCGATCCAATTCGAGGAATTCGCCGACTGCATCGCGTGGTGGCCGAAGCGCAAGGAAAACGAGCGGGCCTGGAAAGTCGCTGCCAAAGCAATTCTGGACAATGCTTGCAATCTCGACATCAAGAACCCCAGCGCCAAGGACGATTTGGAACATCTTCCGCCGGAGAAATTGGTTGAAAGCATTGTCGCCAAGGAGAAACGGATTCTCGTCATCATGGACGAAATCAAGGCCCTTCTCGCCGAAAGTCCAACGACGTGAGCGATATCCCGCCCAATTCCCTTCGCGATTACGCTGACCTCCTGGGCCGCGTGAAATCTCGAATTCGCCAGGCCCAAACCAAGGCCATTCTGCTGGCCAACGCCGAGATGATCCGGCTCTATTGGGACATCGGCCACCTTGTGCTTCGCCGGCAACAGCAAAAAGGTTGGGGAGCTTCCGTGATACCCCGCCTGGCTCGGGATATTCGCAATGAGCTTCCCGAGATCAAGGGATTCTCCGAACGGAACATCGGCTACATGATCCGTTTCGCAACGGAGTATCCAATTTTGCACCAGCCTGCTGCAAAATTGCTCCCAAGCCCGAACTCATCAATCTTGCACCAACCGGGTGCAAAATTAGCCAAAGGCGCCGACGCCGCCGCGCTCCAAGAGCTTGCCCTTCGACTGCCTTGGAAGCACAACATCCTTCTGTTCGAGAAGGTCAAGGACCCCACCGCCCGCCTCTGGTACATGCGGCAGGCGATACAGAACGGCTGGAGCCGCGCCGTCCTCCTCGTCATGATCGACAACCAAGCTCACGATCGTCAGGGGAAGGCGGTTGCCAACTTCGCCGATCATCTTCCGCCACCACAGTCCGATTTGGCGATCCAGGCCCTCAAAGACCCTTACATCTTTGATTTCCTTACCCTTGAGGAGCCGTTCCACGAACGGGAACTCGAAACGCAGCTACTGCGCCACCTGGAAAACTTCCTCATCGAGCTCGGGCGGGGATTTGCCTTCGTTGGTCGCCAGTACCACATCGTCGCCGGCGAGGACGATTTTTATGTCGATCTGCTCTTCTACCACTTGCACTTGCGCTGCTTCGTCGTGATTGACCTGAAGACGGGCGCCTTCAAGGCCGAGTACGCCGGAAAAATGAACCTCTACCTCAACTTGATTGACGAAAAACTCCGTCATCGCGCCGACAGCCCCTCGATCGGGCTGATTCTTTGCCAGCATCGCAACCGTGTGGTGGCGGAATACGCCTTGCGTGGAATGAAAAAACCGATCGGCATCAGCGAATACAAGCTGACCCGGGCTCTGCCCAGGAACCTGCAATCCAGCCTTCCCACCATCGAGCAGATCGAAACGGAATTGGCCGCCCAGACCCGCCAAACCAGAGCCAAGCCGCGCCGGAAGAGGAAACGTCCGGCGCCCAACGAGGGCGCGAAATGAGCAAGCCCTGGCCAGTTATTGCTCTCGGCAACGTGCTAAAACTCCAACGCCGTTGGGTCAAAGTCGATTTGCTCACTGATTACATGGAGATCGGCATTCGCTCATACGGCCGCGGTATATTTCACAAATCTCCGGTCAGCGGTGCATCGCTGGGGAACAAGCGCGTCCTGCGAATCGAACCCGGCGATCTGGTCTTCATGAATGTGTTCGCCTGGGAAGGCGCGGTGGCCGTTGCTGGCGCAAACGAAGCGGGCATGATCGGATCGCACCGGTTCGCGACATACACGCCAGTCGACAATTCCGTCGATCCACATTTCTTGCAGTTCTATTTTCGCACGCCAGCCGGACGCGAGCTTCTCGGCCGCGTGTCTCCGGGATCTGCAGGCCGAAATCGAACGATGAACCTCGCCGCATTTGCGGAGCAGGCGATCCCCCTGCCGCCAATCGAAGAGCAGCGGCGGATCGTGGCCCGAATCGACCAACTCGCCGACAAGATCGCCGAGGCTAGGGTGAACGCGAGCCTCGCTCGCGCCGAAGGCGCCACATTGGTCGGTGCAAGAGCAGCAGAGATATTCAACGATTTGGGGCAGAAGTTGCGGGCTAGGACGTTTGGCAGTTTTGACGCGGAAGTAACCAGCGGGCCTAGAAATTGGTCGCAGTACATCTCTGATAATGGACTGCGTTTTTTTCGTGCTCAGGACATCACCGCGGACTTCACCATCGACGCGGACAGCAAATGCTTCATTGATCCACCCCGAACTGGCCAAGGTGCGGCGGCCCGCCTGCGGCTGGACGATCTCCTGATTGTCATCACGGGCGCTACCGTGGGCCGATGCGCGATGTACACCGATGGCCTTGAACCGGGCTTCGTCAGCCAGCATGTTGCAACGTGCCGGTTCGCCATCGGGGGATTGTTGCCGGCTTTTGCACTGTGGGCGCTGCGGTCGCCGACTGGACAAGAGCAGTTGTTGGGCCAGAGGTATGGCCAAGGCAAGCCCGGATTAAACCTCGGCAACATTCGCGCAATTTCGCTGCCAATACCACCTTTGGCGGAGCAGCGTCGGATTGTGGAATATCTCGACGCCATTTCAGCCAAAACTGAGACGCTCAAGCAACACCAGCAATCCACGGCGGCCGAACTCGACGCACTGTTGCCGTCGATTCTGGACCGGGCATTCAAGGGGGAATTGTGACGCCCGACGACGGCCGCTCGCGCCGTTGTGCGTGGTCGGTGCGCCGATCAACTAATTCCACCTTTCCTGAATTCTGGTTTTGATGGACTGGCCGCGGGATGCGCGCGGAACGTCGAGTGAAATCGGTACGGTATCGGCCCACGAAGTTCTTCCCTTGCAAGAAATCCACAGTTAGGTTAAAGTCAGGAATGGAACAATGGACAATGGCAGGCAATGAACAATTGATAATGGACAGTGGACAATGAGCAATGCCAGGCAATGGATAATGGACAGTGGACAATGAGCAATGAGCGGCGTTCGGCAATTGTCAATTATGCATTATCAATTATCCATTGTGGCTACCCCCTCCCCCCCCCTTCCGGGGCATCCGGGGACATTCGGGGACATGGAATGAAATTGATAATTGACAGTGGACAATGGACGATGAACACAGCTTGGCCGAACTGGCGCGCCCAGATTGGACCCGGCCGGGCCAAGTTCAGACTATTCCAGTACATCTTCAAACTTTTTCGAGACATTTGGGCCTTTTTTTCGTCGCAGACGGGGCATGAAACCGCGATATCCGGCTGAAAACGAGGGTGGCGTTGGGGCGCGGCGAGGGGGCGGTTTGGGCGCAAGTGATGGCCGGGGAATGACTTGGGACGAAAATGGGCACGGCCTTGGTGGGCGGCGCTATGGGGTTGCGGTGATGGTGACGGCGGCATCCGGGAGGTTGGGGGCGGAGGCGGTGACGGTGATTGGGCCGGAGGAGGCGGTGGCACGGATGATGGCGATGCAGCGGCCCTGGAAGGCTTTGATTTGGGAGGCTTTGAAGGGTTCGTGGCTGGTGCGGTCGCCGGCATCGACCGCGAGGATGGCGCCGGGGCCGGTGAGTTTGAAGGTGACGAGGCCATTGGCCCAGGCGCAGCCGATGCCCTGATCATCGACGAAGTTGACGGTGACGAAGCTGACGTCATCCCAGGTGTTGGAGAGGTTGGCACGATCAGTGGAGATAACGAGCTTGGCGGGTTTGCCGCAGGTGCTCAGTTGGTGGGTGGCAACGATCTGGCCCTTGTTCCTGCCGACGGCCCTGATGGTGCCGGGGGCATAGGGGAATTGCCATGTGCGGGCGGTGGGATCGGAGGTGAGGGGCTTGGCGCCGAGGGAATTGCCGTTGAGGAAGAGTTCGACTTGTTCGCAATTGCTATAGACCCAGACGCTGGCCTGGGTGTAGGTGGCGGGGTTCATGGGGGTCCAGTTGTCGATGTGGTCGTAGCCGTAGCGTTTGACGGGATCGCTGTTGGCCAGGCCGGGCTCGAGGCGTGCGATGTGGACCATGGGCGCATCGGACCACCAGCTCAGACGTTGATAGGCGTTGTGCTTGGGGAAGCCGGTGCGATCGAGAATGCCGGCATTGCTGAAGAGGAAGGGCCAGGAATCTTCGCCGGGGAAGTCGATGCCGCCGAAGACGAACTGGCCGGAGTATTGGGG
>Ga0181517_10003976_pt1 | contig 13710 bp, 11 predicted proteins | sample PEATcosm2014_Bin_31_FD_119748 | JGI IMG/M metagenome (GOLD analysis project Ga0181517, IMG submission 119748) | Peatland microbial communities from MTU Mesocosm Facility, Houghton, MI, USA - PEATcosm2014_Bin01_30_metaG | ecosystem: Environmental > Terrestrial > Soil > Wetlands > Peat | place... | reverse complement strand
GGCGCACGTGGGCAACTTCGTCGAGACGAAGAAGACCAGGCTCGGACGCCGCGCGAAGGCGAACCACCTCGCATACCTCGGTGACGGCGACATCGGCGACGAGGCCAACGTCGGCGCGGGGACCATCTTCTGCAACTACGACGGCTTCCGAAAGCACACGACGACGATCGGTCCACGCGCCTTCATCGGCAGCGACTCGCAGGTCGTCGCGCCGGTCACCATCGGCGAGGGGGCGTACGTCGCCACGGGGACCACCGTCACCAAGGACGTCCCCGCCGAGGCCCTCGCCATCTCGCGGACCCGGCAGGAGAACAAGGAGGGCTACGCGCCCAAGCTGCGCGCACGCCTGAAGGGCGCCGCCAAGCCCGGGCCGACGTGATCGTCGCCGAAAGCTGGCGCCTTCGCGCCGCATTGTGTCCATAGTCACGTCATGGACGCCATTCGGATGCGCGGCGGCGCCGCGCTCAACGGAACCGTACGCATCAGCGGGGCGAAGAACGCGGCTCTCCCCATCCTGTGCGCCACCCTGCTCTCGGACGGAGCGAGCCGGCTGCGCAACGTCCCCGCGCTGCGCGACATCGAGACGACCGCCGCGCTCCTGCGCTTCCTCGGTCGGGGTGTCACCGTCGACGCCCCGGAGGTGCGCGTCGAGGCGGGGAGCGACATCAAGCCGGAGGCCCCCTACGAGCTGGTGAAGCAGATGAGGGCGAGCATCCTGGTGCTCGGCCCGCTCGTCGCGCGGTTCGGGCGAGCCAAGGTGTCGCTGCCGGGCGGCTGCGCCATCGGAGCTCGCCCGGTCGACCAGCACCTGAAGGGGCTCGAGGCGATGGGGGCGAACATCCGCCTGGAGCGCGGCTACGTTCACGCGGAGGGGCCAGGTGGCGGGGGGCGGCTGCGCGGGGCCGAGATCTACTTCGACATCCCGACGGTGACGGGGACCGAGAACCTGATGATGGCCGCTGCGCTCGCCAAGGGTCGCAGCACGCTCGTGAACTGCGCCCGCGAGCCCGAGGTCGAGGAGCTCGGGCGAGTCCTCAACAAGATGGGGGTAGAGGTCACCGGCGCCGGGACCGACGTCATCCACGTCGTGGGCGTCGATCGCGGCGAGCTCGACCCGTTCGATCACGCGATCATCCCCGACCGCATCGAAGCGGGGACCTACCTGGTCGCCGCGGCCGCCACGGGCGGAGACGTCCTCGTGGAGGGGGCCGAGCTGTCGGATCTCGAGGCGCTCGTCTCCAAGCTCAGGATGGCCGGGGTCGAGCTGGCCGCCGAGGGGGACGCCATCCGCGTGCGCCGACCGGGCCCGCTGCGACCGGTGAACATCACGACAGCTCCCCACCCCGGCTTCCCAACCGACATGCAGGCCCAGTTCCTGGTGCTCATGTGCCTGGCCAAGGGGGAGAGCGTCATCACCGAGACGATCTTCGAGAACCGGTTCATGCACGTGCCGGAGCTGCAGCGCATGGGGGCGAGCGTCGCCCTGCGCGGCAACACGGCGGTGGTCCAGGGCGTGGGCCACCTCTACGGCGCGAGCGTCATGGCGACCGACCTGCGAGCGAGCGCGTCGCTCGTGATCGCGGGGCTCGTCGCGGAGGACGAGACCGAGGTCCGGCGCGTCTACCACCTCGACCGTGGCTACGAGCACATGGAAACCAAGCTCGCCCGTGTCGGCGCCCGCATCGCGCGCGTCAAGGACGCGGAGTCCTAGCGATGTGCTTCCGTAAGCTCGCGGGCAGCTGACGCCGTCCGGGGACGCGTGGCTTCTGTCACGGACACCCCGCGAACGACGAATTCCCGTCGAATCTGGCTCCCGCACACGCGGCACGCCGCTGGCAAAACCCCACGCGCAGCGGGCAAGAACGCCCGACATTGTGCGCGAGGTGATGCCATGGAAACCAATGGGCAAACGATGAAGGCTGTGTTCACGGTCGTCGACCGCGGCGCGGGGAAATCCTACTGGACGCGAGTCGGTGTCGGCTTCGTCAACCGGGACGGTTCGATCACGCTGAAGCTCGACGCCATCCCCGTCAACGGCACGCTGCAGGTGCGGGAGTGGGAGTCGCGCGAGGAGTGGGCGCGACGCCCGAGCGAAGCCGACGGCGACCTGCTGCCGCCGAGACCGCGATCGCGACAGGGTGACGCGGGCGGCCCTCCCGGTCGCTCTCCGAGCAACGGCAACGGGAGCCTGGTCTAGAGGAGCCGGGTGAGGCATGAGCCGCTCACTCCCGCAGGGGGTCGCGCGCGCGTCGCGCGGCCTCCGGCGTGCTGTTCACTCGATCCGCGGCCGGCTCGTCGCCGCAATCTCCGCGGCGCGCACCTGGCGCTGGGGGTCCGTCCTCGGGCGCGTGCTCCTCGCGGCGCTCGGGCTCGTGCTGCTCGGCGCGATCGGCCGCTCCGCCCTGGCGCGGAACATCCTCTCTCCAGAGGTGCCTGCCCCGGTCGTCGCCGCCGTCGCCGCGGCGGCCGCAGGGCGCGGAACGGACACTCCACCGTCCGCAACCCCGGCCGTGGAGAGTCCGCCGGCGCCGCCAGCAGCGCCTCCACCCGCGGCCGCAGCCTCGGTCGCGGCGGCGCGGGGGCGAGCCACACCGGACGATCCCGTCTACCTGAACCAGGCGACCCTCTCCGACCTCCACCGCCTGCCTGGAGTCGGCCCCAAGCGAGCCGAGGCCATCCTCAGTCTGCGCAACCGGCTCGGACACTTCCGTCAGATCGAGGATCTCCTGAAGGTGAAGGGGATCGGCCGGTCGTCACTGAAGAAGCTCCGTCCGCTCGTGCGCCTCGACCCGCCGCCGGTCCGCCCCGGCGACGGCGGCGAGACCGACGCGCGCTAGGGAAGGTCCGGCAGGAGGCGGGCTTCCGGAGCGGGCGGGAGCGGTCCGTTCGGCGCTGGCATCGGCCAGCTGTCAGCGTCGCCAGGCGCGCCGGGCGTCCCGGCGGGCGTCGCACCCGGCGCGGCCGGCACGTACACGACCACGGTCTGCCCTTCCTTCAGGGCTTCCTTCCTGCCCCGCCCGTTGATCCTCTCCATCGACGCCGCATTCACTCCGTGCACCCGGCCGATGCTCTCGAGCGTGTCCCCCGCCTTCGCGGTCACCACCAGGCGCCGCCTGCCACGGGTCCCCTCCGTGTACGCGAAGAAGCCATCCGAGCCAGCCACGAGGACGCGCGCGTCGCTCTCCGCCAGCAGAACGGCGTGCGACAGGTCGACCCCCTGGGGGACGAAGACCTGGAGCGTCATGCCCTCCTGCAAGCGCGCCGCTGGATCGAGGTCGTTCCAGCGGCGCAGGTCGTCGACCTCGACGTGGAGGTTCCTGGCGATATCGGGGAGCGTGTCGCCGGTGAGCACCCGGTAGAAGACGCGCCGCCTGTCCGGATAGATGAACGCCTCGGGCGGGACGACCACGACGGCCTTGCTCGCATCCGTCGCCGCGGCGACGGCGGGCTGGCTCGGGTTGCTCGCAGGGGCCGTCACCGTGGCTCGGGGGACCAGGAGGACGGTGCCCCCACGGATGACCTCTCCAGGGGCGATGGCGTTCAGCTCGGTGATGCGCGCCACGGGCACCTTGTGCGACGCGGCGACCTGCTCCAGCGACTCGCCGAACTTCACGACGTAGCGTTCGAACGGAGGCACCGTCTCCCTGGTCTTCGACAGGTTCGCCTGCGCGGTCGCCCCCTTCCCCGTCGGCACCCTGACGGGGTAGCTCCCGTCCGCGCTGCCGGTCGTCATGGCGGCGACGGGCCCGGGCGGCGTCCGCCCCGCTCGAAGCTCGGGGTTGAGCGACTCCACCTCCTTCAGCGTGCATCCCGCAGCCAGCGCCACGGCCTGCAGCGAGGTCCCCGGCGCGACACGCGTCTCGTCGCCGTCGATGGGAGGATCGGTCACCAGGTCCGCGAAGCCGAACGCCGCGAGGTTGCGCCCGACGATCGCGGTCGCCACCACCTTCGGGACGTACAGCACGGTCTCCCAGGGGAGCGCCGCCTCGAGCCGCGAGAGCGCCCAGTAGTCGTTCGTGTTGTAGCGGCGGACGACGCTCATGACGGCGCCATAGCCCATGTTGTAGCCCGCCATGGCGAGCTCCCAGCTCCCGAAGCGGCGGTACAGATCGCTCAGCATCTCAGCCGCCGCCTCGGTCTCCGCGAGCGCGTTGAGGCGCTGATCCGCCCAGCGGTCCGTGGAGAGGCCGTACAGGTGAGCCGTGTCCGCCGTGAGCTGCCAGAGCCCGGCAGCGCCTGCCGGCGATCGTGCTGTCGGGTCGTAGCCGCTCTCGACCATGGCGAGCCAGGCGAGGTCCTCCGGGAGCGCCTTCCTGCGGAGCGAGCGGCGGATCGCCTCTCGGTAGCGGCCGGAGCGCTTCATCCAGAAGGCGAAGAGCTGCCTGCCGCGGGGGTCGTCCTTGTAGAACTCCAGGTAGCGCACCAGCCGCGCGTCCCAGCGGACGGGCAGATCGGGCAGCTGGAGGTGGGCGAGCCACGACACGTCATGACCGCCCTCCGCAGGCTTGGGTCCGCTAGTCGGCGGCGACGGCGGGAGACCTGAAGCGTGGACGTGGGGGAGGGTCTCGGCGGCGCTGAGCGGCGACGCGAGCTCGTTCGGCCACGGCGATCCGAGCGGCGGGATCGCGGGGGGGAAGATCTCGAGCTCCGCGCGATAGAGCGCGCGGAGCTCGGGGGTCTCCGCACCGAGCGCGACGTCATCGGCGGTCGGGCCACCTGCGACGCCACGACGGGCAGCGGGATCGGGCGATCGGACTCCCGGCGTCGGCCTGGCACCTGCCTTGGTCGGCCGGGCAGCGGAGGGCGGTGTCTTCTTCGGGGCGGCCGTCGTGGCCGGCGGCAGCGTCTTCGGCGGGGGCGCGCTCGGCACGGGCTTCACCGCAGCATGGCCAGCCGGCAGCGCCGGAAGCGGCGGCTTCGCGGACGCCGATGCAGGCGGAGCGACCGACGCAGACGTCGAGGCGGACACCGAACCGGACGGAGCGTCCGCTCGGGCGACCGCCGCGAGGCACAGGCCGGCAGCGCAGGTCACGAGGATCGCAGAGCGGGACGGCGTCGTCATGGACCTCTGCGCATCGCACTTCGGGGCGAACGGGTCAAATTCCAGGGCTGCGGCGCGACCGCCGGCGCCCGTCCGGGAGCTCCGCTGTCACCGGCTGGGTCGCCGTCGCCAGATGACGCTATGGTGCCGGTCCGATGCGCGTCGCCGTGATCACGACCAGTTACCCGGTCTCCGCCGATGACCCGAGCGGCCACTTCGTCCAGACCGAGGCCCGGCTGCTGGCGCAGGACGCCGAGGTGATCGTGATCGCCGCCGGTGGGCGAAGCACTCCCGGGCTCCCTGCGATGGATGACCGTGGCGTCACCATCTGGCGCCTGGATGGCGGGGACGCCTTCGGCTGGCCCGGCGTCGCGGCGCGCCTCCGCGAGCGCCCAGGACGCGCCCTTGCCGCCGCACGATGGCTGCAACGCGCGCGCTCCTTGCTACGCAAGCTCTCCCCCTTCGATCGGATCGTCGCCCACTGGGCCGTGCCGTCCGCCTTCCCGGTGGCCCGCTCGCTCGGGACTCCGCTCGAGGTCGTATCGCACGGCGGGGACGTGCGGCTGCTCACGAGGGTCCCGGCTGCGGTCCGGCACACCATCATGGACTGCCTTCTTCGCGACGTCTCGAGCTGGCGCTTCGTCTCGCAGCCCCTCCACGACCGCCTGGCCGTGACGCTGCACCGTGACCTTCGCCATCGGCTGTCCGCGGTCGCTCGCATCTCGCCGGCCGCCATCGATCTGCCGGACGTGAGCGTCCAGGCATCCGTTCTGCGCTCGCACCGCGACGGCAGGCGGCTCATGGTCTGCGTAGGACGGCTCGTCGAAGGCAAACGCTTCGACCGCGCGCTGGATCACGTGGCGCGCAAGGCAAGGGCATCGACGCGAGTGGTCGTCGTCGGCGACGGTCCGGACCGCCCCCGGCTCGAAGCGCGCGCACGTGCGCTCGGCGTCGACGCGCACTTCGTCGGGCGCACGTCACGCGAGGTCGCGCTGGCCTGGATAGCCGCGGCCGACGGCCTCATTCATGCGTCGCGGGACGAGGGGCTGTCCACGGTGGTCCGCGAGGCCGAAGCGCTCGGGGTCCCGGTCGAGGTCGTCAGCGACTGAGCGACGCCGCACAAACGGAAACAGGGCCCTGCGACGCTCCGCAGGGCCCGTGCCTCCTCACGCGGTTTCCGGTTCGGACTACTTCTTCTTCGGCGCCGGGGTGCCGGTGCTGACGCCAACCGACACGCTGGTGGGGGCGGTGACGCCGACGGTCGGCGCGGTCACGGCGACGCTCGGCGCGGCCACGGCGACGCCGGGGACGGCCACGGCGACACCCACCGCCGGAGCGGCGGCGACGGCCGGAGCGGGAGCTGCAGCCGGCGCCGGCGGGTTCAGCGCGGCGGCGATGACCTGCGGGTTGGCCTGCACGCCGTTGACTTCCTGCACGTAGAACTCGACGCGGCGGTTCTTCTCGCGGTTCTCGGGCAGGTCATTGTTGGCCTTCGGGTCGACCGGGCGCTTCGAGCCGTAGCCCTCGGCCATCAGCCTGCCGGCGTCGGCGCCGTGAGCCGTCATGTACGCGATGACGGCCTCGGCACGGTGCAGAGAGAGCGCCTCGTTGGCGGCGGGGTCACCCGCGTTGTCGGTGTGCCCGCCGATCTTGAACTTCGTCACCATCTTGTTGTTGGTGAGGAAGTCGTTGAGGCACTGGAGAATCGCGGTCGAGTTGGGCGACAGCTTGAGCACGGCCTTGCCCGTCTCGAACTCCACCTCGCGCGGGAACTTGAGCTGCCCCCACTTGCCGATCTCGGCATCGCAGACGGCGGTCAGTTTGGGTGCGGCGGGCGGCGGGGGCGCCGGGGCTTCCACGACGGGCGCAGCCACGGGGGGCGGTGCGGGTACCGCAACGACGGGGGGCGTGACGGTGGCGCTGCAGCCGAGCAGCCCAGCAAAACCAGCGGCGACGAGAACGAGATGGCTACGGATCATTGAAGATGCCTCCAGGAGGAAACGAAATACTCCAGCAAGCCGCCATCTACTACAAGAACCGCACAAGTACGAGCGTCGGCCATCGGCCGCCACTTCGGGCCTCCGTGGACGCCGTCCGCGTGCTCGCCGACACCCGCTTTCCCGCTCGATTGGCGTCGCGGCGCCTCTCGCCACCGCGGGCCGGCCGCGGCCATCGCCCGTTCTGCACCTGGTCGCCGTCGTTGTGCTTGCCTGGTGCGCGCCTTTGGGATAACTAGGGTCGTCCTGTTGGTGGTTTCATCGTTGCGCGGACCCCAGACCGGGGCCCGCGTTTTTTTTTCCCATGAACGACCTCACTCACCCCCGAACGCTGATCGACCGGCCCCGGCTCGACGCCGTGATCGCTCCCATCGTGCGTGCGCACGGCGGTGAGATCGTCGACGTCGAGTGGAAGCAGGAGCCGGGCGGCTGGGTGCTGCGCGTCTTCGTCGAGAAGCTCGGGAGCGCCGAGGCCAGGGCCACGACGGCGGACGGCGCCGTCAGCCTGGACCTGTGTACGGCGGTCGCGCGCGACCTGAGCCCGGCGCTCGACGTCGCAGACATCATCCCGCATCGCTACAGCCTCGAGGTCAGCTCCCCCGGACTCGAGCGCCCGCTCCGCGACGCGCGTGACTATTCGCGGTTCGTGGGGCAGAAGGCGAAGGTCCGCGTCCGTGAGCCGGTCGACGGCCAGAAGGTCATCGTGGGCGTCATCGAGCCCGCAGACACCGGCGCCGACGCCTGCATCGCGCTGCGCGACGGGAGCCGCACGTACACCATCCCGCTCGACATCGTCTCCTCCGGCCGGCTCGTCTTCGAGTTCGGCCCCGCGCCACGACCGGGCAAGCCCGGCAAGACAGCGAAGGTCGGCCGCGAGCCGCACCCGCCCACCAGACCCAGCAACGCCGGCGCCCACGGCGCGCCCCCGGATCCCAAAGAGACTTCGAATTCGTAGGCTCTCGCGCCCGCCGCGCGAGGGCTCGGACTCACGCTAGAGGAAAGACCATGGCCATCCAGCAGCAGCAAAGCTCCACCCAGTCGGACATGAGCCTCATCCAGGCGATCGAGATGGTCGCGAAGGACAAGGGGATCGACAAGGCACGCCTCGTGAAGACCGTGGAGGAGGCGATCCTGAAGGCGGCGCAGAGCGCGTTCGGCCCGACCCGCGAGCTCGAAGCGCGATTCAACGAGGACACGGGCCAGGTCGATCTGTTCCAGTACATGACCGTGGTCGACGACCCGTCCGACGAGGACCGCGAGATCGGCCTCGAGGAAGCGCGGGCGGCCGGGCTGGAGGCGGAGCTGGGCGAGGAGCTCGGGTTCCAGATCTTCTGGCACTCGGCGGACGCCAAGAAGGCGGCGGAGCAGGACCGTGAGTTCGGCGACCTCCTGAACGTGAAGCAGGCGCGCGCGTCGTTCGGCCGCATCGCCGCGCAGACGGCGAAGCAGGTGTTGATCCAGCGCGTCCGCGACGAGGAGCGCGACCTCATCTTCAACGAGTACAAGGACAAGAAGGGGGAGCTCATCAAGGGGGTCGTCCGGCGGTTCGAGAAGGGCAACAACCTCATCGTCGACCTCGGGCGCACCGAGGGGATCCTCCCCTTCCGCGAGCAGACCCCGCGCGAGGCATACCGTCCGGGCGACCGCATCGTGGCCTTCGTCAAGGACATCGACCGCGAGGCGCGCGGGCCGCAGGTCATCCTGTCGCGCGCGGATCCAAAGCTGGTCGAGAAGCTCTTCGAGGCCGAGGTCCCCGAGATTTACGAGAGCATCGTCCGCGTCGTCGCGTGTGCGCGTGAGCCTGGCGCGCGGTCGAAGATCGCGGTGAGCAGCCGCGACGCCGACGTCGACCCGGTGGGCGCGTGCGTCGGCATGAAGGGGTCGCGCGTGCAGGCGGTGGTGCAGGAGCTCCGCGGCGAGAAGATCGACATCGTCCCCTACGACCGTGACCCGGCACGCTTCGTGTGCGCCGCCATCCAGCCGGCCGAGGTGAACAAGGTCATCGTCGACGAGGCCGACGGCCGGATGGAGCTCGTCGTCCCTGACGAGAAGCTGTCGCTCGCCATCGGCCGCAAGGGGCAGAACGTGCGCCTGGCCGCGCAGCTCACCGGCTGGAAGCTCGACATCATCAGCGAGAGCAAGTTCAAGCAGATGGAGGAGGAGGCCATCGCCGCGCTCCAGCAGGTCGGCGGGGTGACCGAGGCCATCGCGAGGAGCATGTACCGCATGGGCTTCCGCGCGCTCGAGGAGCTCGCCGAGGCGACGGAGCAGGAGCTCGCGGGCGTGGCCGGCCTCGGCGGGCCAGAGGCCGCGCAGAAGATCAAGGAGAGCGCCGAGTCCACGATGGAACGGCTCCGTCAGGAGCGTCTGCAGGCAGCGGGCTCGCGCACCGACGTGCTCACCGAGCGCGACCGCCTGCTGTTCGTTCGCGGCGTGAGCGATCGCACCGTCCAGCTGCTCAACGAGGCCGGCTACCGTACGGTCGAGGACGTCCACCGCGAGGACGAGGACAGGCTGGCCATCAAGACGGGGATCGGCATCAAGAAGGCGCGCGCCATCAAGCTGGGTGCAGAGCATTTCCTCGGGACCGAGTCAAAGGCCCTGGAGGCCCAGCGGCGCCTTGCCGCCAAGGCGGCGAAGGAGCGTCAGACAGAGGATGTCCCCGCGAAAGACGACTCGGCGTCGGCCTGAGGCAGACACGGCCAGCTCCTCCATGACGTCCCCTCCCCTCCCCACCGGCACGGCCACGCGTGATGCAGCCCGCGGCTCGACGCGGACGTGCGTCGGCTGTCAGGCCCGCTTCGCGTCCGACGCGCAGGCGGCGACCCCGGCCGAGGCGCACGTGCGGGTGGTGCTGGGCCCGGCGGCGCCGGACGGCCGGTCGGAGGTCGCGATCGACCTCGCGGGGACGTCCTTCGGTCGAGGCGCGCACGTTCACGCCCGACCTGACTGCCTGGAGCGGGCGTGCCGAGGTGGGCTCGCGCGCGCGTTCAGGCGTCCGGTCAGCTCCTCTCCCGCAGAGCTGGCGCGGCAGATCGTCCGGGCCGCCGAGCAGCGGATCCGCGGCCTGCTCCTCGGGGCGAGACGTGCGAGGCTGGTCGCGTTCGGCGACGAGGCTCGGGAGAGCATCCTCTGCGGGACGGCGACCCTCGCGATCGTCGCGGTCGACGCCGGAGGGAGCGGGACCAAGGGGGCGCTCCTCGGCGCTGTCCACGAGGGCAAGGTCGTGGCTTTCGGGACGAAAGCCGACCTCGGCGCGCTCTTCGGGCGCGACGAGATAGCGGTCGTGGCGATCACCCATGCCGGGGTCGCCGCCCAGATCCATTGCGCTCGCGCTGCAGCCGATGCAGTGAGCGTCCTCACGCGCAGTTGAGAGGGTGACACACCACGATGCGACGGCGAGCAGGGAGTCACGGATGCAGGGTTCGGGAGGTTCGATGAGCAAGGTGCGCGTTTACGAAGTAGCAAAGCAGCTCAACCTCGATCCGAAGGCCGTGGTGAGTCTCTTTCAGGCGGTGGGCGTCAACGACGTCCGCAACCACATGAGCTCGGTGGACGCAGACGCCATCGAGCGCGTGAAGCGACACATCGAGAAGCAGAAGGGTCCGGTCGTGGAGGAGCGAATCCGCCCGGGCGTCCTAAAGCGTCGCGCCGTCGCCAAGCCGACCGTCCCGGAGGTCGCGCCGAGCGCGCCGGCCATCTCCCCGCTCCGCGCGCCGCAGGCCGCGGTCACGGACGAACGCGAGTCGACCCGCGCCGTCGCCGAGGCGCCCAACGGCCACGCCGCCGTCCCGGCCGCGGAGCCGTCGGGAGCACGCCTGCCGCCGGCCCGCGAGTCGATTCGCGAGCTGCCGCAGGAGCGGCGCAGCGTGCGTGAGCTCGAGCCCGCTCACACCGAGCCGACCGAGGTCGTGCAGGCCGACCGCGCGAGCGCGCGTCAGCTCGTACCTTCGCACGACGTCGAGCCGGCAGCGCCTCCGCCGCCTCCGGTCGGCGCCGAGAGCCCCCCGGCCGTGGAGGTCGCCGAGGCCGAGCGCGCGCAGCCTGAGCACGAGCCCGCGGTCGTCGAGCCCGCCCCGAAGAGCGAACCGCAGCCGGTGGTCGCCGCAGCTGCAGAGCCGGAGCCTGTCCGCGTGGACGTAGCTCCCGCGCCTCAGGAGCCGCCCCGCTACGACACCCCGATCCCTGCGGCTCCCCTGCGCCCCTCGAGCCCCCCGAAGACCGGGGTCGAGTACTGGGCCGGTCGCCCTGGCGTTCCGATGCCCACGCCGCTGACCGCACCGCGCACGGCGATCGGCGGCGGCCCGTCGGGGGCGATGCCCCGCCGCGTGCAGTACGACCCGCGCGCGGGGGCCGCAGCCGGCGCCGCGCCACGCCGGGATATCCGGGCCGGTGGGCCTCAGCAGGGGCGCTCGATGATGCGAGGCGCCGGCGGCGCCGGGCCCCGCAAGATGTTCGGCCAGCAACCGCAGCGGAGGCCGTCGGGCGTGGTCTCCACCCAGGAGATGGGGGCGCACAAGAAGGTCATCCGCATCGACGAGAACGTCACGCTGCAGACGATGGCGCAGAAGATGTCGCTCAAGTCGACCGAGCTGCTGATGAAGCTCCTGTCCATGGGGATGACCGGTGTCCACATCAACACCACCCTCGACGCCGACACCGCGAAGATCCTCGCCTCCGAGTTCGGCTGGGACATCGAGGACGTCGCGGAGAGCGAGGAGGAGAGCATCGCGGCCGCTCGTGGTGAAGAGGGCACCACGAAGGCGGACGCGAAGGTCGCGGTCGACCCGAACCAGGAGACGCGTCCACCCGTCGTCACGGTCATGGGTCACGTCGACCACGGCAAGACGAGCCTCCTCGACCGGATCCGCAAGACGAACGTCGCGGGGGGCGAGGCGGGGGGTATCACGCAGCACATCGGCGCCTACAAGGCGCAGACGCCGCACGGCACGATCGTCTTCCTCGACACGCCGGGCCACGAGGCGTTCACCCAGATGCGCGCACGCGGCGCGAGCGGCGCCGACATCGTCGTCCTGGTCGTCGCGGCGGACGACGGCGTGATGCCGCAGACGAAGGAGGCGTACAGCCACGCCAAGGCCGCGAACGTCCCCATCATCGTTGCGGTCAACAAGAGCGACAAGCCCAGCGCCGACCCCGATCGCGTGCGGCGCGAGCTGTCGGAGCTCGGCCTGCAGCCCGAGGAGTGGGGCGGCGACACGATGTTCGTCAACGTCTCGGCGGTCACGGGGATCGGCGTCGACCAGCTCCTCGAGAACATCGCGCTCCAGGCCGAGGTCCTCGACCTCAAGGCCAACCCCCACACCGCCGCCAGCGGCACCGTCCTCGAGGCGCTCCTCGACCGCGGCCGCGGCCCGGTCGCCCGCGTCCTGGTCAAGGACGGCACGCTGCACGTCGGAGACTTCATCCTCGCAGGGTCGGGCTTCGGCAAGGTCCGCGCGATGACCAACGAGCACGGCAAGAACATCCAGACCGCCGGCCCGTCCACGCCCGCCGAGATCCTCGGCCTCTCGGACGTCCCCGGCGCGGGCGACCCGATGCACGCCGTCAAGGACCCGAAGAAGGCCCAGGAGATCGCCGAGAGCCGGCGCGGCAAGATGGCCAAATCGCTCATCCCCTCCACGGCCAAGGTCTCGCTCGAGGAGCTGTCCAAGCGGATGGCCGACGAGGGACAGCAGGAGCTGCGCATCATCCTGAAGGGCGACGTGCAGGGCTCGGTCGAGGCCGTCGCCGACGCCCTCGCCAAGCTGTCCACCGACCGCGTGAGGCTCTCCATCATCCACGCGGCGGTCGGCGCGATCACCGAGGGAGACGTCAACCTCGCCATCGCGTCGAAGGCCATCGTCATCGGCTTCAACGTGCGCCCCGCCGGCAAGGCGAGCGCGCTCGCCGAGGAGAACAAGGTCGAGATCCGGCTCTACTCCATCATCTACAACGCGGTCGACGACGTCCGGGGCGCCATGGAAGGGCTCCTCCCGCCGACGCTCGTCGAGCGCTCCAACGGCAAGGCCGAGATCCGCCAGGTCTTCAAGGTGAAGAACGTCGCGGTCGCCGGCTGCTACGTCCTCTCCGGCATCATCAAGCGGTCCGCGAAGATGCGCCTGCTGCGCGAAGGCGCGGTCCTCTGGGACGGCAAGGTCGCCGCCCTCAAGCGCTTCAAGGACGACGTGAAGGACGTCGCCGAGGGCTTCGAGTGCGGCATCAGCCTCGACGGCATGAACGACATGAAGGAGCTCGACATCATCGAGTGCTACGAGATCGACGAGGTGAAGCAGAAGCTCTGATGCACGTCGGTGTGCTGAGGCTGACGTTTCATGTCCCCGCGGCGAGGTCGCTGAAGGAGAAACGCAGCGCCGTACGCCGCTTCAAGGATCGCATCCGGAGCCGCTTCGAGGTCTCCGTGGCGGAGGTCGACGCGCAGGACCTGCTGCAGCGTGCGGTCTTTGGCGTGTGCGTCGTCTCGAGCGAGGCCGAGGTCTGCGACTCGGTGCTCGCGCGCGTCGCGCGCGCCGCGGAGACGCAGGAGGAGCTGGTCCTGACCGACCGCGCGACGGAGATCATCCCGATGGGCGACGACCTGTACGGAGGCGACAATGGCCACTGACGTCAAGCGATCGGTCCGGCTGTCGGCGCGGGTCGCGAAGGAGATCGCCT
>Ga0181517_10003972_pt1 | contig 13721 bp, 7 predicted proteins | sample PEATcosm2014_Bin_31_FD_119748 | JGI IMG/M metagenome (GOLD analysis project Ga0181517, IMG submission 119748) | Peatland microbial communities from MTU Mesocosm Facility, Houghton, MI, USA - PEATcosm2014_Bin01_30_metaG | ecosystem: Environmental > Terrestrial > Soil > Wetlands > Peat | place... | reverse complement strand
TGCTGAACCTGCTGGTCCTGCCGCGACCGCCGATCGGCCGCTTTGCCGCCTCGCGCCTGGCGCGGGCGCTGGTCGCCGAACCCGGCCTCGAGGGCCGGGCGTGGACCGAGGCGTGGGACGCGATTGCCATTAGCCTGCTTGAACGGCGCGCCGGGGAGGAGCCCGAAGCGGCGGCCAGCAAGGTCAAGCAGCAGGTCGCACGATGGCGGACCTGGACGGACGGCGGTCAGTTCGCCCGCGCCGAGGGCATGAGCGCCAACGACACCCGGCAGATCGCTGGGCGCGTCGCCGCCTGGGCGATGGAGACGAACGCGGGTGGCGACGATCGGACGTTGTTGGCGCTGGCCGCCGCCGCGGCCGCCTTCGCAGAAGCCGTCGACAACCTGGGGCAGGATCGACTGCCCGCTTTGTTGATCGAGCGGATCCTCGCCCAGGCGCTCGCCGACGGCGTCGCCAATCCCGAGCACGTGGCTGAGGCCGGCGGGCTGAGAGCTGTGCGCTCGCCCGCCGCCTTGTTGGCGCCCGTCGCGCGCCTTGTGTGGTGGAATTTCGTCGGTCCCGGCGAACGAGTCGCTTCGAGCCCGTGGAGCCTGGCGGAACAAGCCGCCTTGTCGGCGGCAGGGGTTCGCCTCGAGACCGCGCCCGAGGCGGCGCATCGTATCAGCGCCGGGTACGCCGACGCGCTGCGGCGCGCCACCAGTCACGCGATCCTGGTGCGCCCGGCGCTGGCGGCCGCCGACCAGACGGTCACGCACCCGCTCGAGCACCAGCTCCGCCCCGTCTTGGCGGGCGCCGCCGACAAGGTGACCTGGCGCGCCGAGCGGCTTCTGAGCGAGGCGGCGACGAGCTTGGCTGGGCGCAAGCTGGCCCGCCTACCGATCGAGGTCATCGCTCCGCCGCTCGGGCAGGCGGTCTGGAGCGTACCGGAGGCCGCCCGGCTGCGGCTTGCCGGGCGAAGGGAAAGCGCAACCTCCCTGGGACGGCTGATGAATTGCCAGCTCCTGTGGTTCGCCCAAGACGTGCTTGGGCTGCGACCAGGCCGGTTCGCCGAGATCCCGGGGCCCGACCAGCTGTTCGGCAATCTCGCCCACGCGATCGCCAACAGGCTGCTTCCAGCCGGCCCGCCGCCGGCTTTGGCCGGCGTCCGGGCCCGAGCGGGCGAGCTGTTCGAGGAGCTGTTGCCGCGCATGGCTGCGCCGCTGCAGCAGCCGCAGCTTGCCGGCGAACTCGCCGCCGCGCGCCAGATGGTGCCTGCGGCGCTCGAAGCCCTCGTCCGCCTTCTCCACGACCGCAAGCTGGAGGTGGTGGGGGCCGAGATCGAGCGCCAAGGCGCGGTCGGCGGGCTGGTGCTTCAGGGACGGATGGACCTGCTGGTGCGGCGCGCGGCGAGGGTAGCGGTGCTGGACATGAAGTGGACGCATTCGGAGCGGCGCTACCGCGAGGAAATCGGCGAAGGGCGAGCCGTGCAGCTCGCGGTCTACGGCGCGCTTGTCGCAAACGGGGAGGGCGCGGCGACGCCCGGCGGCTATTTTCTCCTGCGACAGCGACGGGTATTGGCGCAGCCGGGATCCCTGCTGGCGGATGATCCGATCGAGGCCCGCCGCAGCGAGCCGGAGGCCCTGCAACTCGTCGTGAACGATTGGACGGCTTGGCGCGATCTGGCGGAGCAGGGGACGGTGCTCGCAGCCGGCCTGCCGGAGTCCGCCCTTCACCGGCCCGTTGGCCTCGGCTTCGAGGCGTCCGCCGACCCTTGCAAGTACTGCGAGCTGACCACGCTCTGTCGGATCAACGTGGAGGCGCTCTGATGTCTGGCGTCATTCACGTTGTCACGGCCGCAGCCGGCGCCGGCAAGACGACCCGCATTGTCGGCGACATCGCCGGCATTGTGGCAGAGCGGCCGCCCGAAGAGATCCTCGCCACGACCTTCACAGTCACGGCGGCGGACGAACTGCTGCAGCGGGCGCGCGCCGAGCTGTTCCGGCAAGGCTCGGGAGAGGCCGCCGCACGCCTCCTGGGCGCCCGCTTCGGCACCGTCAACGCGGTCTGCGGTCAGATCGTGGCGGAGTTCGCCCTCGACCTCGGCCGCTCGCCCTCGACCGGCGTCCTCGCTGACGCCAACGAAACCCTGGTGTTCAGCATCGCGGCGGACGCCGCGATCGGCGCCCGCGCCCCCGTGCTCAACGGCCACGCCGACATCTTCGGCTACGGCGATCCGCGCCCGCCCGGCGGCGGCGAGGCCCCGGATTGGCGGCGCACGGTGCGCAATATCCTGACGCTCGCCCGCGCCAACGGCGTCGCAGCAGCGGATCTCGCCCAGTCGGCCGACCGCTCGGCGGCGAGCTTCCTGGCGCTTTTCCCGCCGGCGGCGGCGAACGGCGACGCCCTTGACGCCGACCTGACGTCGGCGGTGGCGGCGGCAATGGCTGCCCGACCAACAGCACCCAGCTCTACCGCGATGAAGAGCCTGCCGGCGCTTCGCAACGCCCATCAGCGCCTGACACATGGCGAGATCCTGTCGTGGTCGGCCTGGGCGGGCCTGACGAAGGTCGGCTGCGCGCCCACCAAGGACGGGCGGGCCTATGCCGACGCCCTCGCCGGCGTCGTCGCGGCGGCGGCGCGGCACGCCGAGCACCCGCGACTGCGGGCCGACAGCGAGCAATTCATCCGAGAGATCTTTGCCTGCGCCGCCGAGGCGCTCGAGGCCTATCAGGCGCACAAGGCGGAGCGCGGCCTGGTCGACTTCGTCGATCAGGAGGTCCTGGCGCTCGAGGTGCTGCGCGATCCCGCCCTCGCGGCGCGCCTTCGCGAACGCGTCAGCCGCGTCTTCGTCGACGAGTTCCAGGACTCGAGCCCCTTGCAGCTGGCGGTGTTCACCACCCTGGCGGAAGTGGTCGAGGCGAGCACCTGGGTTGGAGACCCCAAACAGGCCATTTTCGGTTTCCGCGGCGCCGACACCGAACTCACCCAGGCGGCGTTCGTCGGCGCTGCGCAGGCGCAGCCGGATCTGCTATCGGTCTCGTGGCGGAGCCGCCCGGGCATCGTCCGTTTCGCCAACGCCGCTTTCGGACCGGTGTTCGAGCGGATGGGGCTGCCGGCCGCCCAGCATGCATTTTCTGGCGCCGCGCGCACCGACGCAGGGTTTGATCGCGAACCCTTCGCCTACTGGCCGCTCGCCGGGACGCTCGGCGAACAGGCGGCGGCGCTCGCTGAAGAAGTCGATCGCACGCTTGCAAACGGCGCGTCGTGGCAAGTGGAGGACCCGGCAGGTGAGCATCGCCGCTTGAGGGCAGGGGACATCGCCGTCCTTTGCCGCACCAACAAGGAAGTTGCCCGTTTTGCCGCAGCTCTGAGCCAGGCTGGCCTTCCCGTCGCCGTCGAACGCTCCGGCCTCGCGCGCACGCCCCACGTCGAGCTGGCGCTCGCGGCCTACCGTTGGATCGCCGACCCTACCGATCGTCTGGCGCTTGCCGAACTCGCCCGCTTTTTCGCCGACGATCCCGAATCCGACGCCTGGCTGATCGCCGCTTCGGCAGAGGATCCAGCGGCAGCGCTGTGCGCGGCGTCGCCGGTCACCGTGCGCCTCGCTGAGCTTCGCGCTCAGGTCCTGAACTTGACCCCGGCGGAGCTGCTGGATGCGGTTCTGGAGCTGCCGGAGGTGATTGCGCGCGTCGAACAGTGGGGCGATCGCGCGATCCGGCTCGACGACCTCGAAGCCCTTCGCGGCTTTGCCTGCGCCTACGAAACCGAATGCGCGGCGTCGGGCGCCCCGGCCACGCCGTCGGGCTTGTTGCTGGCGCTCTCGGACGCAGATCCAAAACGGCCGCCGAGCCTTGCCGCCGATGCGATCCAGGTGATGACGTACCACGGCGCGAAAGGGCTCGAATGGCCGATGGTGATCCTCACGGGACTGGCGTGGGAGCCCAAGGCTCGACTGTTCGAGCCGGTCGCCGAGGTCGCCGGCGACCTCGACTGGCGCCATCCGCTCGCCAACCGCTGGATTCGCTACTGGCCGTGGCCCTACGGCCTGTCCGGCTCCGGCAGCCCGCTTGACCTCAACGCGGCCGCCTCGCCGCACGGTCAGGCCGCGTGGCGCCGCGCCGTGGACGAGGACACGCGTCTCCTCTACGTCGGCGTGACTCGCGCCCGCGACTACCTCGTCTTGGCGCCGCCGTTGAAAGGCGGTCACAACTGGCTGAAGGTGCTTGATGGCGGTGAAGGGGCAGCTCACGTGAGCTTCCCCGGTCCCGACGACAACCTGATCCGGGCGGGCGACGAAAGCTTCGTTGCCGACGTGCGCCATTTGTCGAACGACGAGGAGGAGACGGCGCGCCCAATTCAGCCCGCCTACGCGAGCCCGCTTCCTGCCACGTCGGCGACGAGGGCGCCGCTCTATCTCCGGCCCAGCGAAGTACAGGGTTCTTCCGGGTGGGAGATCGTGGAGCGAATCTCTCTGGGTGGTCGGCTGCGCATCGACGCGGTGTCCGACATGGCGGCGCTGGGCGACGCCCTGCATGCGATCCTGGCCTACGACGATCCGAGCCGACCGCAGGGCACGCGCCTGGCCGATGCGGAGAGGATTCTGGCGCGGTGGCGGATCAAAGGTTTCTCGGCGCAAGACGCGCTGACGGCCTCTGACCGCCTTCAGACGCACCTGCGTGGGCGCTGGCCCGAGGCAAAGCTGACGCGCGAGGTTCCGGTCACGGCGAGGATCGGCGAACAGTTGGTGCACGGGCGGATCGATTTGCTGGTCGACCGATCGAACGCCTACGCGATCGTCGACCACAAGAGTTTCCCAGGTCGGTTCGATCAATGGGAGGGACGAGCCCTGCTGTATGCGTCGCAAATGGGCCTCTACGCGGAGGCGGTCCAGAAGGTGACGGCCAGAGCATGCGACGAGCTGTGGGTGCACATGCCCATTGTCGGCGCGATGCTGCGCGTCGCCAAAACTTGACGTGGAAGTCGAACCCTTTCTGGCCCGATTGAGGATGGCTCGCATCAGCTCGAATCGGTCGGACTCGCGCACAATTTGTTCGCGCTTCGGGAGCGTCGCGCGCAATGGCGTTGCAGAGGCTGCGTCGCTTTGTCGTCACGTCAAAACCGGACGCGCGTGAAGGGAGTCTATGAACGTCCGCAGTGGCTTAGGAAGCTGGGCGCGGCTGGGGGGGGGGGTAGTAGACGTGCGAGCCAGGAAACGAAAGCGAATATTCCTCTGAGAGCGGCATACTCTCGCCGCGATCGATCGCTGGCCGCAGTTTCAATTCCAAGCGCGATACACGCGCTGCCGACAACGGGAGCATCACGCTCCTCAAACATTGCACGCCGCGTTGACGAATTTGGATCGAGGACAAGTTGTGAATGCCCTGCTGCGTAACGGCACAGGCCTTCTACGTAACGAGTTCGTGCGGTATGAGGTGTACAGGCATCGAAGATTGGTCCCGCCGGAGCGAAGCCGATCAGGAAGTTGCAACGCCGATTGGCGTTCGGACCCGGCGCCGATCCACAGGTCTCCTTCCCTCGCAGGCGGCCGATGGGGGCGAGGAGGGGGTGTTCGGATCGAATGAGCGCAATCGACCTTCTGGCGATTCTGCCGAACCTTTCCAACGGCCTTGAAAATACTGGCTTCCTATTCGGGGCCGGAACGTCTCGCGAGGCTGGCTATCCCATCATGGGGCAGCTCACCAGCAACGTGATCGGCGCGCTCAGGCCCGGCGAGGTGACGGCGCTTGATGAGGCGCTTGCCAAGGCCGGCCTGACTTACGATCCCTTGACAGCCGAACCAAATGTCGAGCTGATTGCCGATCTCGTCACCGCGCATGCGATCAATTCCGGCGACGCCCGCTTCGGCGCGCTCGAAGCCCGGCTTCGCGAACTCGTCACCGATGCAATCCTTGCGGTCAGCGCGCCGAAGCTCGACCACCATGTGCGGTTTCTCGAGTTGCTCAAGGCGCGAGCGTTCGGACGAGCCTGCTGCGTCCATATCTTGACGACCAACTATGATGTCCTGTTCGAGCTGGCCGGCGCGCTCACCGGCGTGGTGATCGAAACCGGGTTCGTCGGCTCGGTCGAGCGCTTCTTCGACCAGCAGCGCTTTGCGCTGGCGTGCGGGACCATCCGCGCCAACCAGCGCTTCGAGGAACATGCCGCGCTGACCGTGCGTCTGATCAAGCTCCATGGATCGGTCTCCTGGTTCAGCCGAAACGGCCGCGTCTATGAGCGGCATCCGCAAGCGCTCGTCGGCGAGAAACGCGTGATGGTGCTTCCGCGGCGGGGCAAAGCCATGGAGACGCTGCAGCATCCCCACGACGCCCTGTTTGCCACCGCCAGCCGCGCGCTCGGCCAGGACTGCAAATATTTGGTGAGCTGCGGCTTCAGCTTCAGCGACGAGCACATCAACGGCAATCTCCTCGTCCCGGCTGTGACCGCCGGGCGAATCCGCTTGTTCGCGCTGAGCGCCGTCGAGACGCCGGGGATGAGAGACCTCAAGACCGCACTCGCCTTCCATGCCGGATTCGGCGCCGGTGGAATTACCGGGGGAACCGCGCACCCGAGCGGCACCGATCTCTGGCAATTCAGCAAGTTCGTGGAGTTGTTCGCATGACGTCAGCAACCCGCTATCGCATCGGCAAGGTCATTTCCGTCACCGGCGACCAGATATTCGTCTCGCTAGCCGACTATGACGCAGCGCAGCCGCCCTCAGGCGTTCCGGCGAGCATGACCGTCGACCTTCCAAGCTCGGCTGGTCCGACCCCGCTGCTGATTGGTCAGCCCGGCACCTTCGTCCTGACCTCGCTCCCGGCCGGTTATCTCCTCTGCATGGTCATCGGAGTCGAGATGAAGGAGGAGCGGATTTCGGCAGGCGAACTCAAACAGGCCAATCGCGAGGACATGCTGCTGACCGACCGGATCGCGCGTCATCTATCCACCGTTCCGGTAGGCACGATCGAAGCCAGCGGTGCCTTCGAGCGCGGCACCGACACCATGCCAACAGTCAATGCCCCGGTTTTCGCCGCCGACGCGGAGCTCATCGACAGCGTCTATGCCGGCTATGCCGAAGGCGATTTCTCGCTCGGCACTTTGTCGCTCCTTCCAGACCAGGCGGCCAAGATCAACCTTGACGCATTTCTTACGCGGCACGCCGCGATCCTTGGTCAGACCGGCGGCGGCAAATCCTGGACTGTCGCCTCGATCGTTCAGCGCATGTGCGCTTTCCCGCAATCGACGATCGTCCTGTTCGACCTCCACGGCGAATATAGTGGCGCCTTCGGCGACAGCGCCGAGGTGATCGCCGCCTCCGAGCTCGAGCTGCCCTATTGGCTGATGAACTCTGAGGAGCTGCTCGGTCTGATGGTCGACCGCAGTGAATCCGCCGCGCCAAATCAGATCGCGAAGTTCAAGGAGCTGCTCCAGTCCGCAAAGGAAATGCAAGCCGAGAACCGGAAGCTCGGGATCCCAAAAATCACCATCGACACACCGATCTATTTCGACTTCGATAGCGTCATCGACCAGTTCCGTTTCCTCGACACGCAGATGGTTCCGGGCTCCACCAAAGATGTGAAGGGTTCGCTCCACGGGCAGTTCACCCGATTGCTGATGCGCATCGATTCGCGCATGAACGACCGGCGCTACGACCTCATCTTCAAGCCCAAGACCTATGCGAGCAGCGCATCGATGGACGCGCTGTTTCGCATGCTGCTCGGCGAGACTGCGGGCGCACGCAAAAAGGTCGTGGTCATCGACCTCAGCACAGTGCCGTTTGACGTCCGCACCTCAGTAATCTCGCTGATCCTGCGCTGTCTCTTCGATTTCGCCTATTGGTACCGCCGCGTGAACAAGGTGAAATATCCGATCGCCGTCTTCGCTGATGAGGCTCATATCTATCTGTCCGACCGCGATACGACGTCGGACGCGGCGCGGGTGTCCGCCGAACGGATCGCGAAGGAGGGCCGAAAATATGGCGTCAGCCTAACCGTAATCAGCCAGCGGCCGCGCGAGCTATCGAGCACGATCCTCTCGCAATGTGGGAGCTTTTTGTGCCTTCGTATCTCGAACCCTGATGACCAGGCCTACGTCCGTAATCTGCTGCCGGATTCAGTGCGGGGCATCACCGCGATGTTCTCGACGCTTCGTCGCGGCGAGGCGATCCTCCTCGGCGATTCGGTGATGATGCCGACCCGCATTCGTATCACGCCGCCCGACCCGAAACCCGAAAGCGACGACGCATCCTTCATGACAGCTTGGTCGAAGACCCCGGTCGATCTCGACATAGCAAGCGTGCTGGCTGCCTGGCGCAACCAGGCCGTATAGTGTCGACGCCGGACTGCGCTGAAGACCATGCGTTTCGGTCGCGCTTCATCCATACTTTGCTGCGAAAGCAGCTCGAAAGCACCGGGGACGCGGAGCGCCACGGCTCGATTCCCTGTCGCCTCCTGCAATTCTGGGACGACGCGTCGAATATCCCCGCGGATGTCGGTCGATGCATGGCATCCTGGACCGCGCTTCGCTCCGAGGGGTTCGAGCTACGCCGATTCGACGACCAATCGGCACGCGCATTTATCGCTCGGCACTACGGGTCGGACGAGGCGCGGGCTTTCGAGCGTTGTCATCATCCGGCGATGCGCTGCGACTATTTCAGACTCTGCTATATCGGGCGCATGGGCGGCTTCTATGTCGATGCCGACGACGTGTTCACTGGTAACGGTTGGCGCGACCTCGTTGCGGACAACCGCTTGAAGCTCCAGCCCATGTGTTACGACGTGCTCTCCGGGACGATGGTCCCGCCAGAAGAGTTCTGGAGCGACAGCGCCGCGCGACCCGAGCGCATCTACTATGTCAACAACTCGCCGCTCATCGCCCCTGCAGGGCATCCGGTGATCGCGCGAGCCCTGACGCGCGCAACCCGCCTGCTGCTGGGCATGTCGGCACGGCGCGATATCCAGGCCACCACGGGTCCCGGAAATCTGTCGGCCTGCCTGGTCGCGCATCTTCTCGAGGATTGCGCCGCCGGCGCCTCGAGCTTTTGCTTCATCAAGGACTGGGAGCGCATCGCCACCACCGTGTGGGATCTCAGCTATCGCAACGATGCGCGCAATTGGCGCCTCCATGACATCGCAGACGGCCCGACTGACTAGGCGCGCGAATGAGGAAGGGACAACTCTCGTGACACCGATCCGCAAACGGACGACCGAGCGGCCGTGAACAACAGCGACTTCCCATCGCTCTTCCGGCGGCTCACGTTCCGGTTTCGGCTGAGGCTGCGCGATCTCACGCGGCCCCGACCTGTGGAAGCGTTCGGTGGAAACGAGGATGGGATGAAGCGGATTGGGCGCGTCTACGTCATCAATCTCGACCGGCAGGCGCCGCGCTGGTGCCGGATGCAGCGCGAGCTTGCACGCCTTAGGGGCCACGGCGGCGCGACGCTGCTCGGCCTCACGACCCGGTTTTCGGCGGTCGACGGCAAGGCCGATGTCGAGATTCCAGCGCACGAAGTCGAGCCTGTCTACTCGCTGGCAGACCAGCTCTACGTAGATCCCGAACCCATGCTGGCGCAAAGCCGACCCTTCGAGGCCCGTGACATCCGCATGAGCCGTCCGGAGCTCGCGGTTGCAAAATCACATCTTGATACCTGGCGGCTCGTGGCTGCGTCCAACGAGCAGTTCGCCTTGATCCTTGAAGACGACGTCTACTTCGAGGCGGGCGCTTTGCAGCGAATAGCTAGCGGCTGGCGCGAGCTCACGGCGCAACCTGAGCCGTTCGACATGCTCTATCTATCGTTTCGCGAGGCCGCGTCCGGTGCCGAGAAGGAGCCCGTATCCGACGCATTGTTCCGTCCCGTTCGCGGTATCTGGCAGATGTCCGGCTACGTCCTATCGCGCGAGGGCGCCCGTAAGCTCATCGCGGCCGCTCCCATTCGGGGTCCGGTTGATTTGTGGATCAACTATCGATTCGGCGAACTGCGTGTGTTCGCGACGTCGCAGTCGATCATCCAACAGCGTCCCGACGGCGGCTCAGACAACGCCTATTCGATTCTGCCGGTGCTCTCCACCGCCGGCGTACTCAGCAAGGAAAAGCCGAATCTCTACCAACCCGGAAAATCTCCCGCTCCGGTGATCGCGTTCACCGAGCCGGGGCGGTCTGCCGATCGCCTCGCAATGGCGCTATCCATGCTCGGCTATCGCTGCTGCAGCGATGTCGCAGATTTGCCTGCGGAAGAACGCCGCGCCCTGCTCGCCGGTGACAAGTCTCGGGTGTTCGACGCCTATGTCAATTCGGTGCACTCGCAGGCGGACGTCAACCGTACGCTGAGGAAACACCCTTCGGCGCGTGTTGTCGTCGAGCCCGGCGCGACTGGGTGGCCTGGCGTTGGATTTGCCAACGACGATATGCTCGGGATTGCCTCCACCCAAAGTGGCAAGCTGCTCACCAGGAAGCTTGGCGACACACAAAGTTGGAGCGACCTCTGCCGGTTTCTGGGCTGCCCCAAGCCCGAAGGCGCATACCCGGATAGCGACCTCATTTCGGGCGGGCTGTTTTCGCTGACGCGCGCCGCTGATTCGTCGATCCTCGGCGTTGGATCGCGCACCCTCAAAGGGGACCCATCGCCCTGGATCGTGCCACCGCGCCGGTGTTTGTCGCACGCTGCGATTCCAGCTCCATCCATCTCTGTGGCTGCCCGAGACGGCGTCCATCTGCGTGACCCGTTTGCCCGGTTCGACACCGGCACCTGGCGTGCGCTCTCTGACACATTCCCGGGGAACCGCGCACTGTTCACGCCGGATAATGTCGCGCTGGCGCCGGAAGGGCTCGCGCTTACCCTCCGACGATCGCCCGCGGTTGTGCGGGAATATTCTGCCGGTTCAATCCATACGCTGGCAGGCTTCCGCTACGGCCGTTTCGAAGCCGAGCTCAAACCAGCAAAGGGCTCGGGCCTCGTGACCGGCCTCTTCCTCCACCGCTACTTCCCACGCCAAGAGATCGACATCGAGCTTCTCGGCAAGGACACAACTAGGCTGCTCGTCAATGTCTATTACAATCCCGGCGACGAAGGCGCCCAACTGAACTATGGCCATCGTGGCACGCCCATCCTCCTGGACATGGGGTTTGATGCTGCCGAGGATTTCCATCGTTACGCCATCGAGTGGCTGCCGACTTGCATGCGCTGGTTCGTCGACGACAAGCTGCTCCATGAGCGCGGTAGTTGGGATCCCACTCCAGTGCCGCACCTTCCGATGGAATTCTTCGTCAATCTGTGGTCGGCCCACTCGGAGGAACTCGCGGGCCGTTTAGATGCGGCTGCGCTGCCGGCGAGCACTCTTGTGCGATCGGTTCAAATCGACGCACACCGATGTTGCTTGGATGGGCGAGACTTGCGCGGCGAATTGTCGGCGCGAGGCAGCGCAACATTGCATGCATCAAGCCAGACATGAAGGCAACGCACGGAATTTCAAAGAGCGAGAAAATAGAGGCCTATCTCTGCGCCTCCGATCGTGGTCATTATTGCACTTGGCGAACCGCACGCGGACGGGATCGAGGCGGAAGAACTGAGTCTGGTTGAGAACCTCGTCGCGTGTGCGGCCGACTTATAAAATTCACAATTGCGGGACAGCGTCGACTGCAAATGACAACGCCGTCTTCTTTCGCCGATCGGAAGATCGACGCCGCGCGCGAGCGGCGCCGGTTGGGCAGGGACGTCCTCGCCGCATTCGCCGTCAAGATTGTCGCCATCATCGCGCTGGCCTCGCTGTTCTTCGGCGTCGGCCATCGCCAAAGCGTCGACCCGACGGAAATATTCGCGCCAATCCATTCCGCGGCGCAGCCCAGAGGCTAGGAGTCCGGCGATGTCCGCTATCGACGTCGTGACGCTTTCGCGCATCCAGTTCGGCATGACGGCGCTGTATCATTTCCTGTTTGTGCCGCTGACGATCGGGCTGTCGCTCCTCATCGCCATCATGGAGAGCGTCTACGTCATGACCCGTCGCGCCATTTGGCGCGACATGACCAAGTTCTGGGGACTGCTGTTCGGCATCAATTTCGCGATGGGGGTCGCCACCGGGATCACGATGGAGTTCCAGTTCGGCACCAATTGGGCCTACTACAGCCACTACGTCGGCGACATCTTCGGCGCGCCGCTGGCCATCGAAGGGCTAATGGCGTTCTTCCTCGAGGCGACCTTCGTCGGCTTGTTCTTCTTCGGTTGGGATCGTCTGTCGAAGGTTGGCCATCTGACCGTCACTTGGATGGTCGCGATCGGCTCGAATCTCTCAGCCTTGTGGATCCTGGTCGCCAACGCGTGGATGCAGCACCCCGTCGGCGCCCGCTTCAGCTTCGAGACTATGCGCATGGAGATGACCTCGTTCAAGGAGGTCTTGTTCAATCCGGTCGCTCAGGACAAGTTCGTCCACACCGTCTCGGCCGGATACGTGACCGGCTCGGTTTTCGTGCTGGCGGTCAGCGCCATCTATTTATTGCAGGGTCGCCACCGCGAGTTCGCCAAGCGGTCGATGACAGTCGCGGCGAGCTTCGGGCTCGCCTCGGCCCTCTCGGTTGTCGTGCTTGGCGACGAAAGCGGCTACACCGCGGGCGAGAATCAGAAGATGAAGATCGCCGCCGTCGAGGCGATGTGGAACACCGAGCCCGCGCCCGCCTCGTTCACTGTGTTCGGTCTTCCCGACACGAAGACGCAAGAGACCGAATATCGGGTGCAGATTCCCTGGGTGCTGGGGCTGATCGCGACGCGTTCCCTCGATCAGCAGCTTCCCGGGATCAGCGACCTCGTCGCCGACGCGCGGACGCACATCCGCAATGGCATCCCCGCCTATGCAGCGATCGAGGCCCTGCACAACAATCCCAAGGACGAAGTCGCCAAGGCCGAGCTGGCGAGCCATGTGTCGGATCTCGGCTACGCGCTGTTGCTGAAGCGCTACGACCCGAACGTCGTCGACGCCACCGATGCCGAGATCGCCCAGGCGGCCCAAGACACGGTTCCCGCTGTCGCGACACTGTTCTGGAGCTTTCGCGTCATGGTTGGGCTCGGCTTCGGCTTCATCGCGTTGTTCGCGGCCGCGTTCTGGCTCGCCGCTCGGCGCCGGCTCGATCAGCGCCGCTGGTTCCTCTGGGTCTCGGCGCTTTGCCTGCCGCTGCCGTGGATTTCGTGCGAACTCGGCTGGATCGTCGCCGAATATGGGCGACAGCCCTGGGCGATCGAAGGCGTTCTGCCGACCTATCTCGCCAACTCTTCGGTCGCGGCGAGCGACGTCTGGTTCTCGCTGACCGGCTTCATCGTCTTTTACACGACCCTGGCGATCGTTGATCTCTATCTCATCGTGCGAACCATTCGTCTGGGGCCCGACGTCGTTGGCGATGACAGCGGTCCCGATCGTCGGCGCTCGACCGCGCAACCCGTTCAATGATTGCTGGGGGCGCGCCATGATCTTTGATTATGAAAACCTTCGTCTCGTCTGGTGGCTCCTTCTCGGCGTGCTGTTGATCGGCTTCGCCGTCATGGACGGCTTCGATCTCGGCGTCGCGGCGCTGCTGCCGTTCGTCGGCCGGAACGACGTCGAACGGCGGGTCGCGATCAACACCATTGGGCCGGTCTGGGAGGGAAACCAGGTTTGGCTGGTGCTTGGCGGCGGGGCGATCTTCGCGGCGTGGCCGCCGCTTTACGCCGTGAGCTTCTCGGGCTTCTACCTCGCGATGTTCCTGGTCCTGGCGAGCCTCATCCT
>Ga0181517_10003971_pt1 | contig 13723 bp, 11 predicted proteins | sample PEATcosm2014_Bin_31_FD_119748 | JGI IMG/M metagenome (GOLD analysis project Ga0181517, IMG submission 119748) | Peatland microbial communities from MTU Mesocosm Facility, Houghton, MI, USA - PEATcosm2014_Bin01_30_metaG | ecosystem: Environmental > Terrestrial > Soil > Wetlands > Peat | place... | reverse complement strand
TTCCTCGGGAAGGAGGCGATCATGAACATCCTCTATTTCCGCTTCGCCAATTCCTTCCTGGAGCCGATCTGGAACCGCAACTATGTGGCCAGCGTCCAGATCACCCTGAGCGAGGATTTCGGTATTGGGAATCGCGGTGCGTTCTACGAAACCGCCGGCTGTCTGCGCGACGTGATCCAGAACCACCTTTTCCAAGTCGTCGCTCTGCTGGCCATGGAGCCGCCGACAGGTCGGCACTTCGGCGCCGTGCATGCGGAGCAAGCCAAGGTCTTTCAAGCCATGCGCCCCCTAAAGCCGAATGACCTGGTTCGCGGCCAATACGCCGGCTACCGGAAAGAGCCGAACGTGGCGAAGAACTCGGACGTCGAAACGTTCTGCGCCCTGAGGCTGTTCATCGACTCGTGGCGTTGGCAGGGCGTGCCGTGGTTTCTGCGCTCCGGTAAATATCTGGCCACAACGGCGACCGAGATTCTGGTGGAGCTGAAACCGCCGCCGCAGAGGCTTTTTGCCGACTCGGCGCCGACGACCGGATGGCCAAATTATGTGCGATTCCAGCTCTCCCCCGATTCGGCGATCGCCCTGGCCGCCCGCGTCAAGCGCATCGGGGAGGAGTTTGTCGGCGACCAGCGAGAACTCTACCTGATCGAGGAACAGCCAGGAGAGGAATCGCCGTACGAGCGGCTCCTGGGCGACGCCATGGCCGGCGACGGCGCGCTCTTCACACGGGAGGACGCAGTTGAGGCTGCGTGGGCGGTGGTCAACCCCGTCCTTGAGAATCATCCCCGGGCGCACCCTTACAATCGCCACAGTTGGGGGCCCAAGGCGGCCGACGCGCTCATCACCGCGGCCAAGCACTGGCACGATCCCAAACCCAAGCAGCCGCCTGAATGATGAGTCTGTCGCAACTGCATAAAGACGTCATGCGCGGAATCCTTTCGGAAGAATTCCTTATGCAAATTTTGGTCATCGATGTCGGTGGGACACACGTCAAGATTCTGGCCACGGGACAAGAGACCCATCGTGAGTTTGTCTCCGGCTCATCATTGACGGCCGAACAAATGGTCGCCGGCGTCCGCAAGGCCGCCCAAGGCTGGAACTACGAGGCGATAACGATCGGATACCCCGGCCCGGTTCTGCGCGGCCGGCCTGTTTCCGAACCGCACAATCTCGGACCCGGCTGGGTCGGATTCGACTTTCAAAAAGCGATGGGATGTCCCGTCAGGATCATTAACGACGCCGCCATGCAGGCGCTGGGCAGCTACGAAGGAGGAAAGATGCTCTTCCTTGGCTTGGGCACCGGCCTGGGTTCGGCGATGATCGTGGACGGCATCGTCGAGCCGATGGAACTGGCTCACCTTCCATACAAGAAAGGCCTTTTCGAGGACTATATCGGAATCCGGGGCCTCAAACGCGTGGGCAAAACCAAATGGCGGCGTTATGTGAAGGACATAGTGGCTCGTTTGGTCGCGGCCCTTGAACCGGATTATGTGGTCCTTGGGGGAGGCAATGTTAAGAAGCTGAAAGACCTGCCTCCCCACTGCCGGGCGGGAGAGAACACCAACGCATTTCTGGGAGGCTTTCGCCTATGGGAAGAGCCCGGCGGCATCAGCACGAAAACGAGCGCGCAGTGAAACCGCTGGAACACATTGGCGGAAAATATCTCGACCGCCCCCGATTTGACCGTTATCGCGCGCTGACGGAACTGGTAGACTCACATTGGATCGTTAAGAACCTCGGATGACTAAATAAAGGGTAGTCCGGCCAATCGCCGGGAGACCAGTTAGTGAGTAAGCCGACGCAAATGAATCCCGACACACTTCGGGAAGCGTTTGCGTCGGCTTTTTTGTTTCTTTGCAATTGTGACAAACGGTATCGCCGGCAAACATATGACTCTCGCACACGCACAACAAACCGGAAATCAGGCGATCGTCGCCACCGGTCTGACAAAGTGGTTTGGCGAAGGCGAAACCAGGACGACCGCCGTGAACGGCGTCGCCCTTGTCGCCAACTTCGGCGAGATGCTGTTCATCGTCGGCCCCTCCGGCAGCGGCAAGACCACGCTGCTCAGCATGATCTCGGGCATCCTGCGTCCCAACGCCGGCACCGTGATGGTCAAAGGCGCTGACATCTGGACGCTGAGCAACGACCAGTTGGCGGATTTCCGCCTGAACACCATTGGTTTCGTCTTTCAGGACTACCATCTCTTCCCGCGACTGACCACAGCAGAAAACGTCGCGATCCCATTGATCCTCAAGCAGCGTGACTGGGGCGAATCAATCGCCGAGGCAAAGAAACAGCTTGCGATCGTCGGGCTGAAGGCCAGGAGCGAGATTCTGCCCGTGAAACTCTCCGGTGGCGAGCAACAACGCGTGGCTATCGCCCGCGCGATAATCAGCACGCCGGAGATTCTCATTCTCGATGAACCGACCGCCTCCCTGGACGGCGACACAGGGCGAATGATCATCGCCTTCGTTAAAGAGAAAATCCTTAACGAACATCGTTGCATCATGATCGTCACCCATGACGCGCGCATCAACGAATATGCGGACCGGATTCTGCACATGGAAGATGGCCATCTTACGGCGACAGAAAAGGCAAACTAAATGAACGCCGACGAACCCAAACCCGAAGTTAAACCAGCTCAGCCTGAGACTATGGCCGAAGCGGCCAATCCCAAGGTCGACTCCAAGGCGGCAGAGCCGGAGGCCAAGGCAACCAAGCCTCCGCGCAACGTCAGGAACAAGATTATCTTCGCGTTTTCGACCCTGGGTATCCTGGCCAGTCTGGCGGCTGCTTACCTCTTTGGTGTTGAAAGGAAGACGCCGCCGGCCGTCTTTCAACCGATCAGCAATCCCTACGATTCGGCCATCTATGCCAACGGCATGATCGAAAGCGACCAGCCGAGCGGCGAGGACATTAATATCTATCCCGAGGTGTCCGGGCCAATCACCCGGGTGCTGGCCAGCGAGGGCCAAAGTGTTTCGGCCGGCGCTGTGCTGTTCACCATCGATAATTCGGTGCAGCTAGCGACCACCGAGCAATTGCGACTTCAGTCCGCCGGCGCCCTGACCCTGCTCGAAGAGCTCAAGGCCGAGCCGAGAATGGAGACGCTGGCGATCGCCAAGTCGCAAGTCACGCTGGCCGAATCCAACCTTAAGCAGACCCGCGATCAATACGACCTGGACCTCGCAGCCCACAAAGTCGATCCGGAATCGATCAGCACCTCGGTGTTCGATGCCGCCCAAGACGCCGTCGATCAGACCGCATCCGCACTGGATGTCGCCAACAAACAGTATGACCTCACCAAAGCTGGCGCATGGAGTTACGACATCGCCAATCAGAAACAACAGTATGAATCTCTCAAGCAGGCTTACGAATCGGCCAACGCACTGCTGCAAAAGTATTCAGTCAAAGCGCCAACGGACGGGGTCGTTCTGACCGTCAACGCGGCGGCCGGTGGCTATGTGTCGTCACAAGGCGCCTACGACTCGTATACGCAGTTGTTCGACCCGCTGGTGATCATGGGCGCGCCCCAGAACTATCTGGATGTGCGCTGCTACGTCGACGAGATATTGGTCTCGCGGCTGCCGGCGCCTGGACATATCCAGGCGCAGATGTCGATTACCGGCACGGACATCAAAGTCCCGCTCGAGTTCGTCCGTGTGCAACCTTACGTATCCCCCAAGATCGAGTTATCCAACGAACGACAGGAGCAGGTGGACCTACGGGTGCTGCCGGTGATTTTCCGGTTCGAGAAAAAGGACTTCCCGGTCTACCCGGGCCAGATGGTCGACGTGTACATCGGCAAGCAATAGAGCCTCGCCCGATCGAAGGAAAGTCATCGTGAGCGCGACAAACACACAACCACCCAAGACCACCGCGAAAAAACGCGGCTTCATGAAATACGGCGGCATCCTGCGCATCGGGTTCAAGCTGCTGGTGAATGACAAGGGCAAGTTCTCGGCGCTGCTCATCGGCATCACATTCGCTGTGTTCCTTATGATGCAGATGACCGCCATGTTCGCCGGAATTCTCAACCGGGCCTATTCGACCGTCACTAATATTCCCGCTGCGATGTGGGTCATGGACCCGGCAGTCAATACGGCCACCAGTCCGATCGCGTTGCCCGATTACGTTCTCGACGCGACGCGCAGCATGGATGGCGTCAGCTACGCGGTGCCGCTCTTTATCGGCGGCGCGCTGGTCAGGCTCAACAGCGGCACTTATCAATCGGTCACCGTCGTCGGGCTGGACGACCAAAGCCTGTTTGGCCGGCCCGACCTCGAACAGGGCAACATTCAGGACATCTACGCCGACAACACGTTCCTTGTCGTCGACGATGCCGAATTCTCAAAGCTGGAGAACCCGGCAATTGGGGTCACATTTGAGCTCAACGATCACCGGGGCACCATTGTCGGAATTGCCAAGGTGGCATCCAACGGGCTCAACGGCGTTCCGACGCTGTATACAACTTACAACCGCGCCATTGAATACATTCCCTCGACGCGTTTCACCATGTCCTATGTGCTGGTGCAGCCCAAGAATGAGGCGGCCGCGGCAGGCATCCAGCAGCAGGTTGCCAAGCTCGGCTATGTGGCTTTCACCAAGGCTCAATTCAATCAGCGAATCACCGACTATTACGTCTACAAGACGGGCATTGGCACCAATATCCTGTTGATGACCGTGATCAGTTTCATCGTAGGGCTTTCGATCTCGGGGCAGACATTTTACACCTTCATCCTCGAAAACCTGGAAAAATTCGGCGCCCTCAAGGCGATCGGCGCAAAGGGCCGGGAACTGGTTTACATGATCCTGTTCATGGCGACCTTCACGGCATTGACTGGCTACGGCCTTGGCATCGGGCTGGTCACACTGATGATTTCGATCGCTCGATGGTGGCTGCCCAACTACGCGGCCATGATCACCTTCTGGAACCTTGGGCTTGCCCTGGGAATGGTCATCCTGATCGCCGGAATATCGAGCTATATCGGGATTCGCAAAGTTCTCACAATCGAGCCGTTTGACATTTTCAGGGGGTAGCCACCCAGAACCATTCAAGATGGGAACACAATGAGCCAAGGCAAGCACGATATTGAAAACGAAGGAGCCAAGCCGCGGGATCATGGTCATGCGCGCCATCATTTCTGGAAGCACGCGCATCGCGATTGGCGCGTCTGGTGCGCGGTTGTGCTGATGCTCGCCTGCATGGCGATTTATTTGATGACCGACGACCTGTCTCTCGGCTGGGGCCGACACGCGCATCAAGCATCACCCGCGTTCAACGCGCCGTAGCTCATACTCGACTAACCAAAGGAAATAATCATGATAATCGATCTGACGGAACAGCCTGTTCAAACGCGTAGTAACGGCCTCGAAACCATCGACGCCGGCGGTGAATTGTCGGCCGAGATGCTGCATAAAATGGATGCCTATTGGCGTGCCGCCAATTATTTGTCGGTCGGGCAGATCTATCTATATGACAATCCGCTGCTCAAGGAGCCGCTGAAACTGTCGCATGTCAAGCCGCTGGTTGTTGGCCATTGGGGAACCACGCCCGGCCAGAACTTCATCTATGTGCATTTGAACCGGGTCATCAAGAAGTATGACCTGGATATGTTTTACATTGCCGGTCCCGGCCACGGCGGGCCGGCCATCGTCGGTAATGTGTATCTCGAAGGCACCTACAGCGAGGTCTATCCGAATATCACGCAGGACGAAGCCGGGCTCAAAAAACTGTTCAAGCAATTCTCGTTTCCCGGCGGGATATCCAGCCATGTGGCGCCGACGACGCCCGGATCGATCCACGAAGGTGGCGAGTTGGGATACTCGCTCAGCCATGCGTTTGGGGCCGCGTTTGACAATCCCGGCCTGATAGTTGCCTGTGTCGTTGGCGATGGTGAGGCCGAAACAGGTCCGCTGGCGACGGCATGGCATTCCAATAAGTTTCTTAATCCGATCTCCGACGGCGCCGTGCTGCCGATTCTGCACCTCAACGGCTACAAGATCAGCAATCCAACGGTTCTGGCCCGCATCGAACACGAAGAGCTCGACCAATTCCTCCGCGGCTGCGGGTGGACGCCTCATTTCGTCGAGGGTGATGAGCCCGAGGCGATGCATCAACTGATGGCCGAGACGTTGGAAACGGTCATCAACGAGATCCAGTACATCCAGAGCAACGCGCGCACCAAGAGCGACAACGCCCGGCCGCACTGGCCGATGATCGTGCTGCGATCGCCCAAGGGCTGGACCGGCCCAAAGGTGGTCGATGGCTTGCAAATTGAGGGCACATTCCGGGCCCATCAGGTGCCGCTGCTGGTGGATGCCGATCATCCCGAGCATGTCAAATTGCTTGAAAACTGGATGAAGAGCTACAGGGCCGAGGAACTGTTCGATGGCGATGGCCGACTCTTGCCCGAACTGGCGGAGCTGGCGCCCAAGGGCGATCGGCGCATGGGCGCCAATCCGCATGCCAACGGCGGGATTCTGCTTCACGATCTGCGCATGCCGGATTTTCGCGATCACGCGGTGAAAGTGCCTTCACCCGGGGCCGTCGATGGACAGGACACGCTCGTGCTGGGCAAATTCCTGCGCGATGTTGTCACGCTCAACCACGAGCCGCGCAATTTCCGCGTCTTCGGGCCGGACGAGACCCTTTCCAATCTGCTTGGCGCCGTGTTTGAAGTCACCAATCGCCAATGGGATGCACGGGAAGTTAAGAATGACGAATTCCTTGCGCCGTCCGGCGGAGTGCTGGACTCGATGCTCAGCGAGCACCAGTGCGAGGGTTGGCTGGAAGGATATCTGCTCACCGGCCGACACGGGTTGTTCAACAGCTACGAAGCCTTCATTCGCATCGTCGACTCGATGTTCAGCCAGCACGCCAAGTGGCTCAAGGTGACATCCGAGTTGCCATGGCGGCGGAAAATCGCTTCACTCAATTATCTTCTGGCCTCGCATGTCTGGCAGCAGGATCACAACGGCTTCACGCATCAGGATCCCGGCTTTCTCGATCACGTCATCAACAAGAAGGCAGACATCGTGCGCGTGTACCTGCCGCCGGATGCGAATTGCCTGCTGTCGGTTTTCGATCACTGCCTGCGCAGCCGGCACTACGTCAATGTGGTCGTCGCCGGCAAACACGCCCTGCCGCAATGGCTGAGCATGGACGCGGCGGTTGTTCATTGCACCGAAGGCATCGGCATCTGGCAATGGGCGAGCAACGACCAGGGCGCCGAGCCGGACGTGGTGATGGCCTGCTGCGGGGACACGCCCACGCTGGAAGTTCTGGCCGCCGTTTCCATTCTGCGGCGGCATCTTCCCGATCTGAAAATCCGTGTGATCAATGTTGTCGATCTGATGAAATTGCAATCCGCCAGCGAACACCCGCACGGGCTGAGCGACACGGATTACGATTCGCTCTTCACAAAAGACAAACACATCATCTTCGGCTTCCACGGATATCCGTGGCTGGTCCATCGGCTGACGTACCGCCGCACCAACCGCAACCTCCACGTTCGTGGTTACAAGGAAGAGGGCACGATCACGACGGCCTTTGATATCCGCGTGCAGAACGACCTGGACCGGTTTCATCTGGTGCAGGATGTGGTCGATCGCCTGCCGCAGTTGGGCGACAAAGGGGCGTATCTCAAGCAGACGATGCGGGACAAGCTCATCGAGCACAAGCACTACATCGATCAGCACGGCCAGGATTTGCCGGAAATCCGCAACTGGAAGTGGAGCGATGCCAGATGAATGCACAACAGTTGATAGACACCGCGCGAGCCCTGGTCTGCGGCGATCGAGGTCTGCTGGCGATGGATGAAAGCAATGCGACCTGCAACAAGCGGTTTGCGCCGCTGCATATTCCGCAGACCGTGGAGGCCCGACGTGCCTATCGCGAGTTGATCGTCACATGCCCCGATCTCGGGCAGTCAATCAGCGGAGCAATCCTGTACGACGAGACGATCCGCCAAAAGACAACGGGCGGCGTCCCGTTCGTGGATGTATTGCGTCAAGCTGGAATCATTCCCGGCATCAAGGTGGACACCGGCGCGAAACCGATGGCCGGGTTTCCCGGCGAAAAGGTCACCGAGGGCCTGGATGGATTAAGCCCCCGCGTCGAGGAATATGCTCGGATGGGCGCCCGGTTCGCCAAGTGGCGGGCGGTGATCGCCATTGGCCGAGACACGCCGAGCGGGGGATGCATTGAGGCCAACGCTCACGCCCTGGCTCGTTATGCGGCGATTTGCCAGGAGGCGGGACTGGTTCCGATCGTCGAGCCGGAAGTCCTCATGAGCGGGTCGCACGATTTGCAGCGATGTTTCGATGTCACCTCGCAGGTGCTTCACGCGGTATTCAATCAACTTCATGGCCAGCGGGTGATGTTGGAGGGGATGATTCTCAAATCCAACATGGTTCTGCCCGGAACCGCATGCGAGGTTCAGGACAGCCTGACGGACGTGGCCGACGCGACTATTCGGTGCCTGCAAAGGTCGGTCCCCGCGGCGATACCCGGAATCGCATTCCTCTCCGGCGGTCAACCGGGTGAATTGGCGTCGGCCCGCCTGAATGCGATGAATGTCCGATTCGCGGGCAGTTTGCCCTGGTCTGTGACGTTCTCATTCGCCCGAGCGATTCAGCAGCCGGCGCTGGAAATCTGGTCGGGACATGAATTCAACGTACCGGCGGCCCAGCAAGCCCTGATTCACCGAGCGCGGTGCAACCGGGCCGCACACTGCGGCCAATACACGGCTGAGATGGAAAGCGCCGCGGGAAGCGCGCCCGCCTTGGCCGTACCGGCAGCTTAGGCAAACACCTAAAAGGATATTGCCATGACATCCACCGTTGTTAAACCCAATCCTGCCGAATCAAAGCCGGATCCGAAGACCGATCTGAAAACCATGTCCATCGCGGACGTGGAGAAACAGTTGCAGTCGTCACCGGCTGGGCTCACCGACGTCGAGGCAAAAAAACGCCTGGCCCAATACGGCCCGAACGAAATCGCGGAGAAGAAAACCAATCTGTTCCTGAAATTCCTGTCTTATTTCTGGGGCCCGATCCCCTGGATGATCGAGGCGGCGGTGATTTTGTCGGGCGTGGTCCGGCACTGGCCGGACTTTGTCATCATCCTGATTCTGCTTTTTGCCAACGCCGTCATCGGATTCTGGGAAGAACGTCAGGCGGGTAACGCCATTGCCGCTTTGAAGAAAAGACTCGCGATTGTGTCCAAGGCCAAGCGGGACGGCAAATGGATCAACCCTCCCGCGCGCGAGCTTGTGCCAGGCGACGTGATCCGATTGCGGCTGGGAGACATTATTCCGGCGGACGCCCGATTGCTGGCGGGAGACGAGGTGGCCGTCGATCAGTCGGCACTGACCGGCGAATCGCTTCCCGCTACCCATAAACCGGGCGATGCCGTGTTCTCCGGTTCTATTATGCGCCGCGGTGAGATCGACGCACTGGTATACGCCACCGGCACACACACCTATTTCGGCAAAACCGCCCAATTGGTCGAACAGGCACAGACCATAAGCCATTTTCAACGCGCGGTGCTGAAAATCGGCAAATATCTCATCATCCTTGCGGTGGCTTTGGTGGCGATCATCGTCACCGTGGCAGTCATCCGCGGCGACCCGCTGCTCCATGCCACGCCTCCCGCCGATCCCATTCTCCTTTTCGCCCTGGTCCTCACGGTGGCGGCTATCCCGGTGGCCATGCCGACGGTGTTGTCGGTGACCATGGCGGTCGGCGCGCGCCTTCTGGCGAAAAAGGAGGCGATTGTCAGCCGGTTGGTGGCCATCGAGGAATTGGCCGGCGTCGACATACTCTGCTCGGACAAGACGGGCACGCTGACCCAAAATAAACTGAAACTCGGCGATCCGTTTTGCGTCGGCGGCATTCCCGCCGACCAGATCATTCTGGCGGCCGCCCTGGCTTCGCGTGCCGAAGACAAGGACACGATCGACCTCGCCGTTCTCGGCGGTGTGAAGGACGACAAGGTGCTGAAGACCTATCAGGTTCTCCATTTCACGCCATTTGATCCCGTACACAAGCACACCGAGGCCACGGTAAAGGGCGCCGATGGTAAGCAATTCGACGTCGCCAAGGGGGCGCCACAGGTCATCTTGAAGATGTCGACAAATGCCGGTGAGGTACAGGCGGGCGCCGACAAAGCCATCACCGATTTTGCCGGACGCGGCTTTCGTTCGCTGGGTGTGGCCCGGGCAGACGAGAAAGGCAAGTGGAAGTTTCTGGGCATTCTCCCGTTGTCGGATCCGCCACGAGCTTCCGCCAAAGCAACCATTGCCAGCGCAAAAGAGATGGGCGTAAGCATTAAGATGGTCACGGGAGACCAAATCGCCATCGCTGGGGAAATGTCAAAGGAACTTGGCCTGGGCACGAACATTCTCGACGCCAGCGGATTGGGTGATTCCAAAAAGAAGGAATCTCCGCAGGAAACGCGGCTGGTCGAAAAGGCGGATGGATTCGCCCAAGTGTTTCCTGAAAACAAATATCACATCGTCGATCTCCTGCAAAAGGCCGGTCATATCGTCGGCATGACCGGCGACGGCGTGAATGATGCGCCGGCACTCAAGAAAGCCGACTGCGGCATTGCCGTTTCCGGCGCAACCGATGCCGCCCGCGCGGCCGCTTCCATTGTCCTTCTGACCGACGGATTGTCGGTCATTATCGACGCGATCAAGGAAAGCCGCCGAATCTTTCAACGGATGAACAGCTACGCGATCTACCGAATCGCTGAAACGCTGCGCGTGCTGTTCTTTATGACGCTGTCGATCCTGGTGTTTAACTTCTATCCGGTGACGGCCGTCATGATCGTCATGATCGCCCTGATGAACGATGGGGCGATTCTCGCCATTGCTTATGACAATGTTCAGTACCGGAATAAACCCGAGGCCTGGAACATGAAGCTGGTCCTGGGCATTTCCACCGTTTTGGGCATCATCGGCGTCGTCGCGGCGTTTGGTCTGTTCTACCTCGGCGAGCGCGTGTTCAATTTTGACCGGTTGCACATCCAGACCATGATGTACCTGAAATTGTCCGTTGCTGGCCACTTCACGATTTTCCTCACCCGCACCCGCGGGCCTTTCTGGTCCATAAAGCCCGCGAAGATTCTCTGGATAGCCGTGCTTGGAACGCAAATACTTGCAACTCTGATCGCGGTCTATGGGTTTTTCATGACGCCGCTTGGCTGGCCGTGGGCTATGTTCGTATGGGGATATGCCCTGGTTTGGGCTCTTGCGAATGACCGTCTCAAATTGCTGGCCTATCGAATTCTCGATCCTACCAACGCGTCGTCAATCAAGAAGCACCCGGTTGCGCCGATTCCGCCGGCCACCGTACCGGCCGTGTAACCAATTGGAGCAATATCATGAATACTCGCAACAACGAACACGCATTAAGCCATGGTCATCGAAGCCGCCCGGTTACTTTACTCAATGCGGCCGTCGCTACCAGTGACAATGCCCTCATAGACGCGATGGAATTGCGCGTCGACATTCAGCTTTGTGCCTTCCACAAATGGGAGGCCGCTGGCAAGCCGACCGGGGATGGTGTGCGGTTCTGGCTGGAAGCCGAAAGAGAACTGGCCGCCGGGAACGACGGCACATCGGGCCGCGGCAACAGCCGGGATGCCGACCGGCACAGCGGAAACCGCCGTCCCCCTTCGGTGCAGCAATAACACCGGAATCTCGCTGGTGGACGATGGATGGCCGTCGCCAAGGAAAGATCATGAAAATCAAATCAAAGGATTTCCGGGTGAAACCCGGAGAAAAGGTGAGGCTCAGCGACCGCCCGACTGTGACCGAGCCTTTCTGCAAATCGAAGAAGCGGTACCAAGAGCTTTTGGCGGAGCACGTCAGGAGTTTGTACGAACTACAGCAACTTCACTATGCCTCCAATCGCTATGCGTTGCTGCTCATATTTCAGGGCATGGATGCCGCCGGCAAGGATGGTGCGATTCGCCACGTCATGTCCGGCGTCAATCCTCAGGGGTGTGAAGTCTTCAGTTTCAAACAGCCCAGCGCCGAAGAGTTGGAACACGATTTTCTATGGCGCACGACATGCCGGCTACCTGAACGCGGGCGAATCGGCATTTTCAATCGCTCCTACTACGAGGAGGTTCTGGTCGTTCGCGTGCATCCAGAGATTCTCCTCAATCAGGGACTCTCGGAAGAAACGCGCGACGATAAAAACTTCTGGAAAGAGCGATATCGCTCCATCGTGGATTTGGAGCGGCACCTTTATCGTAACGGCACGCGGACCGTCAAGATCTTCCTCCACCTGTCGCAGGAAGAGCAGCGAAAGCGATTTCTGGAACGCATTGATGAGCCGGACAAAAACTGGAAATTCAGCCTGGCGGATATCCACGAACGGAAATACTGGAAGCAATACGTCGAGGCTTTCGAGGAATGTCTGGAGGCGACAAGCACCCATCACGCGCCGTGGTATGTCGTTCCCGCCGATGACAAGGAGAATGCCCGGCTGATCGTTTCACGGATTGTCCTTGATGCGTTCAACGAACTCAAAATCGCATATCCCAAGACGACCGCAAAACGAGAGCGGGAATTGAAAGCTATTCGCAAACTCCTTACCGCGAAGTCGCAAATCGCGAGAAAATGAGAGATTGTGACCAGTTCCAGTCCGCCATTCCCGTTGGTCTACCTGGCCCGGCACGGTGAGACAGCCTGGACCCTTACTGGCCAGCACACCGGCCTGACGGATCTTCCCCTGACCAAGCGCGGTGAGCGCAACGCCCGTCGGCTCGGTGACAGGCTCAAAGGCTTGACCTTCATCCGCGTCTTGGCGAGTCCGCTGCAACGGGCCTCGCGGACGTGCGAACTGGCCGGATTCGCAAGTATCGCGACGGTGGATCATGATCTCGTCGAATGGAACTACGGCGCCTACGAAGGAAAAACGCCCGATGAGATTTGCCAGCAACGGCCCGAATGGGAGCTGTTCCGCGACGGTTGTCCCGGCGGCGAGTCGGTCGCTGATGTGGCTGCTCGCGTCGATCGAGTCATCGGCCGGGTCCGCGCCATCGACGGCAATGTGTTGCTCTTTTCCAGCGGACATTTTCTTCACATGCTCGGCGCTCGCTGGCTCGGTCTGGAACCCGCGGCGGGCCGTTATTTCTTTCTGGACACGGCCGCCTTGAGCATCGTTGGTTACCACCATGGCCTGAGCGATCCGGTGATCCGACTTTGGAACGATTGTGGTCATGCTAGCGAATTGGAAAAACGAGCTGTCACGACGGCAACAACATCACCGCGAAAAAAGAGGCAAGCGCAATTTGGGCTGTGATGTATCCGAGCAAAGTAAGCATATGCGCGACAGATCGCGGCCCGTTTGCCTTGCTCGCCCTTAATCCCCGCTGCCCATGACCCGCCCTCAAATCTCCTGCAGCGCGGCCTTCAGCGGCGCCAGATGCTTTTCGTATTTCTTCCATCGTCGCACGGATTTATCGTAGATCGGCCGGCGGATTTGGGCGACGCTGGCCGTCATGCAGGGGCGCTTGGTCTTGTGGAATTGGAGGCAGCGGTCATCCCAGGGCAGGCCGAGGAACTCCACCATTCGCCGCGATTGGGATTCGGAATCAGCGACAAGATGCTCGTACTGAACGTCGAGAATCGGCAAATCCAGGACGCTCTTCCAGTGGGCCATCAGCCGCTGGTACTGTCGATAGAAGTGGCCGAGATGCGTCAGA
>Ga0181517_10003967_pt1 | contig 13737 bp, 8 predicted proteins | sample PEATcosm2014_Bin_31_FD_119748 | JGI IMG/M metagenome (GOLD analysis project Ga0181517, IMG submission 119748) | Peatland microbial communities from MTU Mesocosm Facility, Houghton, MI, USA - PEATcosm2014_Bin01_30_metaG | ecosystem: Environmental > Terrestrial > Soil > Wetlands > Peat | place... | reverse complement strand
CGTCCTGGCAGCACATCGACGCCGCCTGGTCCATGATCCCGCACGGCACTCCAACGAAGTCGTTCTCGGCCCGCCTGGCGACAACGGCCAGGTCCATCGGAGGCACATCGACCCCGGCCAGGGAGCACAGGGCGGCGGCGACGCTGCATTCGAGGGCGGCCGAAGAGGACAGCCCAGCCCCGACCGGGACGTCGCTGTCGATCAACAGCTCAGCCCCCGGGACGGGGTAACCGGTTGCTTCCAGTGCCAGGGCGACGGCCGCCGGGTACGCGGCCCAGCCACCGGGGAGGGCGGGGCCCCCGAGCTGGACCGTAACCGGAGCGGAGCCCTCGCCATAGCCCTGGTGGGTCGAGCGCACCACCAGCACCCGATCGGAGCGGGCAGCCACGAGAGCACGGGTGGAACTGGGGATGGCTATGGGGAGGACGAAGCTCTCGTTGAGGTCCGTGTACTCGCCTATGAGGTTGACCCTGCCGGGCGCGCTCCAAGCCCTCTCCGGTAACCGGCCGAAGGTACTTTCGAACTCGGTCACCAGCTCATTGGCCGCGGGCCGAGGCTCCTCGCTGGGCCGTCCATTGGTTTGTTCCACTCGTGCAGCTCCCGGGTCGCCTAGGCAGGCACCTGCAACTTACAGCGAGCACGTCCCGCCTTCCCAGCCTGGCGCCGTCTCCCTTTGCATGAACCTTTTCTATGACTATGGTGGGTCCCCGGAACCGACGTCCGATCTCACCCGCAGCCCCATCCCAGGAGGGACCCCAGATGACCCTGAGACTTGGTGACACCGCTCCCGACTTCGAGGCAGAGACAACAGAAGGCAAGATCAAGTTCCACGAGTGGAAAGACGGGAGCTGGGCCGTGCTCTTCTCGCACCCGGCGGACTTCACCCCCGTCTGCACCACCGAGCTCGGTCGCGTCGCCGCTTTGAAGGACCAGTTCGTCCAGCGAAACACCAAAGTTATCGGCTTGTCAGTCGACTCGATCGAACATCACAATGGCTGGAAGGAAGACATAGCCGACGTCACCGGCCACGCCCTCAACTTCCCCCTCATCGCCGACCCCGACCGGGCGGTGGCGACCCTCTACGACATGATCCACCCCAACGCCAGCGCTACGGCGACCGTGCGGTCGGTGTTCATAATCGACGCCAATAACAAGGTGCGGTTGACGCTTACCTATCCGGCCTCGACGGGCCGCAACTTCGACGAGCTGTTGAGGGTCATAGACTCCCTGCAACTGACGGACAAGCACAAGGTGGCGACGCCGGTCGACTGGAAGCACGGCGACGACGTCATAATCGTTCCCGCCGTGAGCGACGAAGACGCCCACAAGCTGTTCCCCAACGGCTTCGACGCCAAGAAGCCGTACCTGCGCCTCGTCCCCGATCCTTCGGCCTAGTCCGGCGCCCTCGGGCCTCACCGGACTGGAACGGCTCCCTGGTGCCCCTGTTCAAGTGGGCCCGGTGCCAGGGAGCGGTAGTTGGGCGGGGCCCGGCGGACCGTCCACCCGCGGGCGTTCCAACAACCGGGGGGGCTGGCGCAGGAGCAGGCGTTACACTGCTAACCTCAGCCACACTGCGGGCGTAGCTCAATGGTAGAGCTCCAGCCTTCCAAGCTGGTCATGCGGGTCCGATTCCCGTCGCCCGCTCTGGTGAAGAAGCAGGTCAAGGGCGGAAATGGCGGGTCAACTGGGAAGGAGAGAGGTGCGTCGTGCCCTCTGCGTGCCCATAGGTCATCGCCGTGCCCTTAGTGCGCAGCCTACGGGGGGCTATGTCTGCTGGGTCTGACTGAACTGGGGCTCATAGGCCTCAACGGTGCGCGAAGCCGTGCATGTGGGAATTGCGATTCGAACAGGGCCCACGTGATGATCCGAGATGGCCCCACCTCACCAACGTTGAGAGAGGGTCCCGTCGGTCTTCTGCTCTGCTCGGCCCGGGGAAGGCGGCCGAGCAGATCCTGCCGACTCGGTACCGCGCGAGAAACGCCTCCCTGGGGAATCCAACCAGCGCCTATCTCCCCAGTTATGTGGCACTCGCTGTCGCTGGGTTACCATCACAACCTCCTCAGCCGAGCCCCACGAAGGGCCGCACCTTGGGGATCACCCGCCGGTAGTCCTTCCAATCGAGCACGCCCTGGTTCTGGAGCCTCCCGATCAGGAAGCAGACGTGGACGTTTTGGGCTTCGGCTGCCTCGACCAGGGCGCGCGGGGTCAGCGGCGTGGCCAGGCGCGGCGGCGACTTGAAGATCCAGGAGGCAGCGGCATCGTTCGCGGCACGCTCGTTCTCTGAGTTGCCGTTCGGGTCAAGATCCTCGTCGATGGCCAGCCTGTCGGCGGAGACGTGGCCGAGGACGAGATGGGCAATCTCGTGCAGCAAGGTGAAGACGAAGCCGTCCATCCGGTCGCCTCTCGTCGACAAGCCGATGACAGGAGCGCCGGTGGCCAGGCTGGCCATCCCGTCCATCTTGCTGTTCTGCAACGGCAGCTCGACCACCAGGGCGACGCCACACTCGGCCAGCCAACTGCCGAGGTGACGGAGATCCTCGGGTCCTTCGAGCCGCCGCACCAACCCTGCCGCCAGCTCAGCCAACGCTGCGGGGTCATAAGGACCGCTGGCGCGGTTCGCGCCTAGCTTTTCGACACGCGATACCCACGCAACCTGTTGGGGCGTGAACCGCTCTGCGCGGTTAGCCCGTCTTGCGGCGATGGCCAACCTTGGCTCATCGTTGATGCTGCCGAGCCCTAGTAGGTCGCGCACGGCGGCTTCCAGTTCGTCAAGGTCGCTGCCGTCCGGCAACCATCCCCGCTTCTGGAGCTCCCGCACCGGCACTAGCTCGCGCAACCTCGCCCGCCTCTCGACGGGCTTGACGTCAATTGCGCGCTGAGCACGCACCTGGTGCAGCCGATAAACGGCCTGCAGGTTCAGCCACATCTCCGCAGTGGTGCCCAGTGCTGCGCCGATGGCGACCGCCGTCTCGGCGGTGATCTCCTTCTTCCCGTTGAGGATCTCGGAAACGGCCTGCACGGGACGGCCAATGATCTCTGCGAACTCACCTTCCGCCCACCCGCGCTCAGCCAGCTCGTCGCGGAGGAACTCGCCGGGAGGGAACGCCTCCGCCGGAACAATTGTGTCGGTCATGTGATCGTGCTCCTCCTTCCTTGTCAGTGGTAGTCGACCACCTTGATGATCACGGCCACCCGGGCGGCGCCGTCGGTCCTCAGCTGAAGGATGAGACGGTACTGGGAGTCCAACCGGACCGAGTACTGCCCGGCGCGACCACCCCGGAGCTTCTCGAACCGGAGTGACCGCATGTTCGCCAGGTCACGTTCATCGACTGCATTGGCAATGAGCGCCATCTTCTTGCGGTACTGCTTCGTGAGGTCGAGGCCCATCCACGACAGACGGAAGTCCAGCTCCGCGTACAACCGCTGTAGGTCCTGGTTGCGGAACTCAAGAAGCACACCTCTTCCTTCCTTCACCTAAGGGGTGAAGACATAATAGCACAACCGGCGGGCACAACGAGGGTTGCCTCCCCTCTGGCCGACCAGGCGGACATGGAAACCGGCTATCCAAATGCATTTGATAACATGTTCAAGTCAATAGGTGATTACGTTGCTCAACTATTAAGGTATTTGACGCGTCCTGATCGCTTTCCCTCGATTGGTGAACTCCACGAGGGACTGCTGGCGCTCAAGGAGACCGATCAGCTCCTTGAGGGAATCCGAGCCTTCCTCGAGTTTGACCTCGAGACCGTGTGCAATACACCAGCGAATGGGATGTTATTATTACTCATGAGCGGCAAGCCAGGTTACACAACCTCGGCAGGTTTGAGGGCCCTCTACCACAGCGTCGATAAGAACCTTTCACCAGTACTCGAAGAAGTCATGATGGCGTGGAATCGCGAGCCAACGCCACCCTTTACGAGCATCGATCTGGCCGTTCTGTTCAATGCCGTCATAGATGGCTGGATGCTTCGGGCGCGATTCGACCCTGATCGGGCGAGCCCGAAGCTTTACTGTCAGGCTGTACTGTGCCTCCTTCCAATGGTTACCCGACAGCGTGGCGAGAGCATCACCGTCGAGGAACGGCTCGCCGTCTTCAACTCATATAGCAAGGACTCTGCAGATAAGGGCATGAGTAAAGAAGACGGTGTACATGCACAGGGCCTGGACTAGCACTAGCTCGTTGTCCGCAGGTTCGTTCGCGCAGGCTGACTGCACCCCGGTTAGGCGACGGGGATCACAGTACCGGGTGTACTTTGAACGGCACTTCACTCCCTGAGCGTCTCTCGGTTTGATGTGCGGCGTTGCGCCCTTCAGGAACGTCCTTATGCGCTGGCGTTCTGTATCAGCGAGCTTCGAGAAACGGTTTTGGATTTACCGCGATAACGGATATTAGTGAACGACGCGATGGACCTCGGTGATCGTCACCTCGGGCTCGCCCATCTTGGAAATGTCGAGGCCTCTTGCCGCAGCAACCTTGCCCATGGCTGGCATAAGCGTTGACTGGACGAACTGCTGGTAGGCCTCGACCGAGTCAAACACGTCGACGCCGTGAGCACGGCCGCCCTTCTCGAAGTGCACATGGGAGATCCCACCGGGCGGGAGCTCGGCGTCGACGCCCATCTCGTCCGTGACGGCGTCGAGGAGCTCGTTGGTTACCCCGACCGGAAAGACATTCTCAATAAGAACCGCCATGACGGATGCTCCTTTGACGTAGTTTTGCTGACTATAACATCTGAAGGCCCGCCTCCCGCCTCGGCTCGCTCGGCCATGAGGATGTCGCCTATCCGTGTCCCCGATCACCGGGATCGCGACAATCGCGCTGGCTCGTCAGTAGGCCTCGTGGGCCATTGAGTACCGTCCCCCCGAGCCCGTGAAGCTGAGTTGTCGCAAACCTGGGCTCAGCCAATCGTTGACGAGAGGACCCAAATGAGAGCATCGAGTTCCCGATAGGGACAAAGGTCGTAGCATTATCGCCGGCCTGGACCCTGACCAAGCCGTCAGGGGTGAACCACGCCCCGTGCGCATAAATGACCGTTGCCAGAGGTTTTGCGTCCAGCTGGCGAGGCGTGAGCTTGGTACGCTCGCCGTCCCATGCAACCCGGCCCCCTCGGGCACGAACCTTGGCACGACGGACGAGCCGATCATCCGTTATGGGACCTCAGGGCTGGCGCGTTCAGCTGATGGGGATGAGGGCCACGAACGGCCGGCGGAAGCTGGTGTTCACCGCCGCCGGCGTCACCAGTCCGTCGCTCCCCTCGAAGGCGTAGTAATCGAGCTCGCTTATGCGCAGGCGCATGGGCGTGCCCGAGCCCAGGGCGGCCGGCAGGACCAGGCCAAGAGGTTGGGCCTCCAAGCTGCTCGCCCGGCTCCAGACCACCTCGTTCTGCCCCTTGAAACTGGCCGTGAGCATGACCGGGCCGAGACCGGGCGCCGCCGTCCACGCCAGGTCGCCGGACAGGCCGGTGCTGGTATCTTGCACCTGCACCTCGACTATCATGGTGGAACTGGCCACTCCGCCCACAAAACCGGGGTCAGTGCTATAGGTATGCGCCGAGTAGGGGTTATCCGAGTCGACCTGGACGGCAGCCGTCTTCGGGTTGGGAGGCCGAAAACCGTAATACCCCGGCCCGCTCACGGTGACGAACACCGATCGCCCGCTCGAGTCGGACTTGTCCTGGGTGACGCTTACGGACCGGTTGGCCACCGGTTGGGCAAAAGTGGCCAGGGTTACGTGCGATATTTCGGCCCCGGCGATCGAGTAGGGCTGGAAGCGGACCAGGGCCAGGCGCACGAAATAACCGGGCGGGGGCCCGCCGGCATTGGCGCCCACGGTGATATTGACGTCGGCGTACCAGTAGTTGCTGACGGGGTCGAAGTTGACCTCGTAAGGCCAGATCTGCATGGTAGGGCCGAGAGGGTTCTCCAACAAGGACAGCTCGGGCGGCGATGCGTAGGGCGTGCGGTAGGGCACGGGAGGCACGCTCGCGGTAGAGCTGAACTGGCTGGGGACCACGGGGTAGGAGCGGTCCTGCGACGAGGCGCTTATGGGGTCGAGGCCCATCATGGTGACCAGTGAGGGGTCGAGGCCGGCGGGCAGGATGGTCCCGCCCCCGTCCAGCTGAGCCCCGGTTATGCCCACCACCCCCAGCACCTCGCCCGCCCCCGACGAGAACCAGGGCCGTTCCAGGTAGACCCGCACGTAGCCGCCCGTCCGGGACAAGCTGAGCCCGCTCTCCGCCGTGCCGGTGGGCCCCTCGATCGACCAGGCGGGCGAGACCCGGGCCACGACGGGGGCCTTGGGCGGGGCCGTTGACAGGATCTCGACGGCGCGGATTGGTCCGGTGAGGGTGTGGGGCGGCTCGGAGACGACCTGGACAGCCAAGGGTTTGCTCGGGTGGTAGTGCAGGCTGGAGCTGAGCAGGGCGATGGTGCCGGCGCTGGCGTCGACGACGTAGTCGTACTCATGGTCGTTGGTGGGGCTCTGCGCCCCCGTGGGCGAGCGCACCAGCTCGGCCCCCAGGACGATCTTGCCCGCCACCACCGAGTACTTGTGGACCGCAACGGTGTTGGGGTCGACCCCGAGCCCCGGGGGCGCCGTGCCGGTGATGACGACCGAGGTGGTCCCCACCAGGCTGACCTGGACGGTGACCTTGAAAAACTCGGCGTAGCGGCTGGTCGCCGTGCATGTGTACCCGACGACGTGGTGCAAGGTATCGCCGATATTGTGCACCACGGCTGAACCCACGATGGGCACCGGCTTAAGCGGGGCGATAACCTCCATGGGGCGGGCGAAGGCGCCTATGGGGCTCGGGTCAGGGATGTGCGCCTGGAAAGCATGGCCGCGACTGGTCACCGTGGCCGTGGCGGGGTCCTCATTTGTGGACGGGTCGTCCAGGGGGTCCGTCCACACCGCCTCGGCCGCAATGTCGGCCGTGCTTTTGCCGTCGTAGCGGAAGTCCCGGTCGAGGATGGACGCCTGCGTCGACCCCGGGCCCCGCCCGACCAGGGGGAGGACAAAGTGGGGGGCCACCAGGGGTAGGCGTACGGCGTTCACCAGGCGCAGCACCCGGAAGGGGGTGAGCATCCACAGCTCACCGGCCAAAGCCAACACCGCCAGGTCGGCCCGCTGCGCCGCCGTGGTCGTCTCGGCCAGCATCCAGTGGTAGACCCCGAGGGTCTCCGGGCTGGTCAGGTTGCTGGCGAGGCGCAAGTCGAGCACGTCGGCCGCCGGCAGTGAGACGGTGAGGGTGGCCGGCGCCGAGGCCGTCGCCGCCGTCCGGTGCCGGGCCAGAGGGCCCGCCTTTAGAGTGACGAGCACGGGATCAGCGCCCGGCCACGGGCGCCCGGTCCACTCGAACAGCTCGGTCCCGACCACGAACCCGCTAATAGTCACGCCTCGGCCCAGCGGGTCGGGGAGCCAGGGGGTGCTCGGGTGGGCGGTGGCCGCCAAGTAGGGCGTGCCCGTGGTCGCGTCGGTCGCCACCTGGGCCAAGTCGGTGACCCAGGAGTCGGCCCGCCCCGGGGCCATGGCCGTGCCCGCGAGCATCTGATAGGTGGCCGCGTCGCCCGCCGGCCGCTTGTCGAGCTCCGGAGGCAAGCCGGCTCGGAAGCCGTCCAGCATCCCGTGCTCCTCGGCCATGATCTCGGAGACCCTTGGGGGGAACAACCAGCGGCTGTTGGGCGCCACCGCCACCGCCGGTGCCGACTGGTAGTCACGCACAGCCAGGAGCAGGACGGCTTCACCGGGCACGAGCGGGGCGGTCGGCACCACGATCGGCGAAGCGACGGGCTCATAGCGGTAATGGGTCACCGGCGCGGTAGCGGTGGTGGCGTCGTTGACGTCCAGCGGCACCGAGTTGCCGGCCAGGTCGACCCCCCGGGCCCGGTAGCGGTAGCGCCAGCCGAAGCGCAGCTTGGGCAGTGTCCCCGGGGCCACCTGGAACGAGGCCGACAGCTGGGGCGTGACCTGGCCGGCGCCGTCCGGGGTGCTAACCGCCGGGTTGTTGCGGCTGGCGTGGACCGAGTCATTGGGGTCGATCTGGTTGCCCGGGCGGGGGGCGGCCAGGCTCCAGCCCGCCCAACGGGCAATAGATTCGTGCACCCAGAGGGCCGCGCTCGGCGCCGTCATGCCCGCTTGCGAGGTGGCGCCGGGGACGCTGGTGCCCTCGTCCAGCCCGGGCGTCGTCCCCTCGGGCAGGGCCACCGCCGCCTCAGTGCCAAAAACATAGGTCCCTAGCCGCTGGTGCAGCGAGCACCATGACTGGTTGTGGTCGTTCAAGGGCCACACGTCGAAGCGGTGGCCACGGACGACGTCCACGGCACCCAGCACGGGCAGGGCCGGGGCGGGTGGCCGCACCGCCGATTTGTGGTACTTGAGGTACCAGGTCACCCAGTTGGTAACGGCGGTGCTGATGTTGGTCTGCGCCGCCGCCAGCGCGTTGAGCCCCGCCCCCGCCGTGCCCCAGCCGCTCCACACGATCGACGGCCCCGTAGAGCGCAGGGCCGGGGTCGTCATGGCCAACGTGGCCCCGTCGGCCGACGCCGACGACTGCGGTGCCACCCAGTGGGTGATGTTGTTGAGGGCCTGCGACAGGTTCACCAGCTGCTCGGAGGCCCCGTCCACGTCCAGGTCGATGACAGAGAAGCGTGACGGGTCAGCCAGGTCGAGCATCCCATTGCGATAGTCGAGGCCGTCGGGCGCCGGGCGGAAGCTGTCTGGGGTGAGCACGGACTGCGTCTCGAGCGAGACGTTTACCGTGCTGCGGTCGCCGGTCCCGTCGAAATGAGACTTGAGCCGGGGCACCACCCTCACGTTCACCACGAAGTCCGTCGTCGAGCTGACCAGGGCGGCCGGTAGGGGCACCACCAGGTCGAACACGAGACCGAGCAGGCGCAGGACAGCCGGGTAAGAGCCCAGGGAAGAGACGGCCTGATGGAAATCGAGCGTCGGCACCGTGGCCACGTACGGGGCCGCCACAGGGGCCGAATTGGGCGTCACCGGTGGGCGGAGGTGGAAATCTCGGGCGGCCACGACGGCCTTCTTCAACGGGTACAGGTCGCTGTCCCGGGTCAGGTTGGCCACGCTGTCCACCAGGGGGTTGACCTCCCGGCCGCCTGCGAACTGGCCCGTCGAAAAGGAAAGCACGGGCGGCAGGACGCCGGACGCCACCCCGATCTGGCCGTACAGCTTGCTGACGTTTGCCAGTACAGCCCCGGCATTGAAGCTGTTAATGGTGGTGCCGGAGTAGTCCTGGTAGCTGTAGCTCGTGACCCCGGTGGTGGCCGGGTCGAACAGGGCTTGCCAGCGCGCCGGCGACAGGCCGCTGAGGTCAGGCGCCACCGCCACCGCCGGGTAGCTGCCAAAGGTCACCTCGAAGCGAAGCGCCGGCGATACCAGGGTGTGCGGCCACACCGTCCAGTCCGGGAAGAGCGACAACAACGGGTTGGCGCCGCCCTCGTCGGTCTGCAGCTGGGGCGAGACAAACACCGACAGCTTTACGCTGGACGCGCCGGTGCGACCATTAGGGAGAGCTGTCCAGACTATGGTTTCGGTGCGCATGGCTCCTCGGTGGGGCTAGGCCCCCGCCTCTCAGTTGGTAAACGCGTCGCAGTAGTCCTGCCAGGCAGCTGGGTCGGGTACAACGTCAAGGAACGTGACCTGGGTGACGTTGTTGCCGTCCAGCATGGTCCCCGTGTCGTCGGCCAGGATAATGATCTCGTCTGTCGCGCTGGCACCGCCGCCCCCGCCGCCGGCGAAGCTCTTGGTAACCGTGATGGGGACGGTAATGCTAAAAAAGCAAATGCTGATCGAGACTTTTAGCGTCGCCGTGCCCTGCACGTACTCGCCGCTGGGGTTGGAGACGTAGCTCAGTGACAGGTCGAGCTCGGCCGAAATGGAGATTATGCCCAGCACCTCGACCTCGCCCGTGAGGCGGACAAAGCCGGTGAGGGTGGTGCCCGGGTTGGGCGCCGACGGCGCTGCGTACCCGTAGTAGACACCGGCCGCCAGCGTGATCGAGCCACTAGCCACGCCCAGGTCGAGAGCCAACTGGCCGGCGAACTCGAACGAGGCCTGGATCGTCTGCACGCCGGCAAAACCGAGCCCGATGGAAAAGAACCCGCCCCCACCGAAACACCACACTGTGAGCAAGAAAGGGTTGTCCTGGCTGGCAAAGTTGAAGGACAAGATGGCGGGGTCGCCCAAGAACGGGATGGTGACGCTCGAGCCAAAAGCCAACCCGGACAGGGTGAAAACGCCCACTCCAACCGGTGGCAGGGACAACGAGACACTGGCCACGAGTTGGGTGGGCGTGACCGAGATGGAAATCCCGCTCCCGCCCAGGTCCTGCAAGAAGTCTTCCAGGGCATTGACAAACGAGAACGCGCCCTCGAACTGGACGCTACCGATGCTGACATTGACCTGGGTCTTGCTCCCCGACTGGGACGAAAACGAAAAGGCCTCGAAGGGGACTTGGATGAACTCGAGGTCCCCGTTGTTGACCAGGTAGACCGAGAACGGGGTGATCGAGCCGTTGACGTTATAGCTGACGGCCCCGTTGGCCGAGATGGTCGCCGTGGCCGTGAGCAGGAACTGGCCGGTGCCGTCCCCGCCGTCGGGCACGAATATGGTGTTGGCCGACGGGGCGCTCTTGAGCGTCGCCATGAGGGTGTAGGTGATCACCTCATCGCCGGCGGCGTTCTTGGCCGTCGTCACGTTGGGCAGGTTCCCGGGCAAGGCGTCGGAAAAGGCATCCAGGATGTCAGCCAGCTTCAGCGCCCCGAAAAGCTGGGGCAGCTCGCTGGCCACGGCACTGGGCAACGAGCTGAAGTACTGGGCTGGGCTCAGCGCCCCCGCAGCAATGCTGGCCAGGTCGCTGAGGTCACCCGCCACGGGACCGGTAACCGACGACAAGCCGGACATGAGGGTGTTGGGCGTCCCCAGTCCGCCAACCAGGTTGCCCGGCAACTGCATGAGCGGCCCCGCCCCCAACCCGCCCGCCGATTTCGGCAGCGCGTCGGTCAATTGACCGTACATGCCGTTGAGCGGCGTGGTGTCGCCGGCCAGGATGGCGGCCGACCGGGGCCAGGTATCGACATAAGGCCCGTAAAACTGGAAACGCACCCCCGTGCCGCTCGAGTCCGTAAAGCCCTTCCCGCTGCCGGTCAGGGTGTCGGCCGCCTTCAGGTGGACCGACGACTCGGCCAGCACCGGGTAAAAGGCGGGCTGGGCGGCCGCTTCCAGGGCCGTCGTGCTCGGCGGGCTGGGCGGGGCTGAGGTGGTGGTGGGGTCCTTCGTCGGCGACGCCGCCCCCAGGCTCAGGCTGTACACGGGGTGGGTGGTGTTCCCGGGCTGGCCGGGGCTTTCGGGGGCGAACCGCATGACCTGGCCGTGGCCATAGGCGGTGCGGTTGGTCGAGGCGTTCAGCTTGTTGTAGGCCGCTATCCACGGGGCCACCGTCGCCGCGTCGAACTCGTTGCCGGGATCGGCACTGACCACAAAGCCGAGCGGCACCTGCAGGTGCAGCACGTTGCCGGCCAGGTCGGTGGCGATGAGCGACCACGGGATCTGGTTACCGCCGGAGGTGAGCTGCTGGACCTGGGCCGACGAGCCGATGTGGGGCCGGTTCGGGTCCAGCAGGGGGCTCGTCGTGGTGGTTATGGTGATTACCTGGAAGGGCCAGTCATTGGTCCCAAAAGGCTGCCCCAATGCCGGGTATTTCTTGGTCGGTTCGGTCACCCGTATGTAGGCTTTTTGGCCCAGGTAGGCGTCCCCGTAGTTCCGGGGCAGCTCCGGGTCCGACTCGACCGTGCGCTCCGAGATGATGGTCAGGGTCGCGGCGTGGCCGAGGGGGAACATCCAGCCCCGCACCACGATCTTGACGTACACATCGCGCCCGGTCACCGCTTTGTGGTGCCAGCCCACTAAGTTTATCCCCGACCCTTCGGGCGGGTCCCACTGGCCGAGCAGGTCGGTGGTCGCCCCCAGTGCGGAGAGCTCTAAGACATTGGCTGTTATATAGGCGGCGCCGGGGGTGTTAAAATTGCCCGCCAGCTCCACCAGCTCCGTGCGGATACGCTGGCCCGTCGGGCCGCCGTCTTCCTGCGTGCTGAGCGAACTAAAATCGAAATTGGGCCCGTTCCCCGGGAAATCGGTCGTCATTTGGGCGGAGGGGGCAGGTAGAGGATATTGGTCTCCGGGGTGGCGTTGGCGGGCGGGCCAACAAGCGGGCTAGAGGCGTAATCGTCGGCCCACACCGCCGACACGGCCGGCACGTAAGGGGCCTCCCCGGCTAACGACACCACCCGCCCCCCGACGAGCGAAGCCGACCAGAGGTCGACCACTCCAGCGGAGGAGACGAGCGGGGCCGCCCTAGTGGCAAAGCCGGTGGTAAAGCCGTCCAGGACCAGCCCCGAGGCATACACGGTGGGGGCCAGGAACAACGCGTAGGGGAACTCGATCGCCGTCTCCAGTTCCGTCGGCTGGGTGGGCACCGGCGGCCCGGTCGCGGCCGCCGGGGCCCGGGCCTCCTCGCCCGCCGGGCTGATTATCACCCGGCTGGGCCCGCTCACTTGGGCCACGGCCGGCACCAGCAGCTTCCACCCGCTCCAGTCGAGCAAGTCGGCCACGGTCATGGTGGGCAATGGGATGCTCTGGCCCAGCGGCAACGAGAAGACCAACCGGCTGGGGCCGGACAGGTCGGACAGGATTGGGGGCGGGTCGACCTCCAGGGCCACCGACGACGCCGACCACGGGTAGGCACCCTCGGCGATGGCTTGGGGCGGGAACTGGACCACGATCGCGGCCCCGGCCGCGGTGGGCACGATGGCGGGCGCCGAGCCGACCTGGACCTCGCAGCTATAAAAAGCGAAATCGAGCAGTACCAGGTCGGTGCCGCGCTCCACCGATATGGTTATGTCCGGCTCGTTGGGGTTACGCGGCACGGTGACCGGCGTGACCGGCGTCGTACCGCGGCCGACGACGGCGTTATCTAGCTCTTGGTCGGGGAAGGCGGCCTTTAGCAAACGGTTGGGCCGGAAGTACATCCAGGCCGACGCCCCGGCCACTCCTCCGAGGAAGACACGCCGAGTGAGTTTTCGCTCTGTCAGGTCCTGGGGCCCGTGCCCCTCCGCCGCCCGGTCCCGGTGCCCTTCCGCCTTCTCGACGCTGTCGTCGGCGTCCTGGTCCCCGATCATGCGCTCCTACCCCCCGCGGCTTGAGTGACGGAACTCGACGACCCTGCGTAGTTAGCACCGCACTTGCAGCGTCGTAGCGGGGAAACCTAGCGCAGCGCCTTTAGGCGCGCAAGGATCCTGCGCCGTTTTCGGAAAAGACCTGCACAACCGCGCGCCGCGCCATGCCTGGCCCCCGCCGGCTCCCAGCTACGGCCTTCGACCAGGCAGGGCACGGGTAACGTGGCCCAATGGTCGAGTTCAGGCTCGGAACGCCACGCCTTGCCCTGCGGGACTGGCATGAGGCGGACCGGGCTCCCTTTGCTGCGATGAACGCCGACCCCGTCGAAATCGCCTTTCCCGAAGTCCGGTCAAGGGCGGAAAGTGCCCTCAAGCCGTGGCATGATGCACTGGCGGGGCCGTTCCGGGCCCGACCGAGGAGTGTGGTGCGGAAATGTCATTGCCAGCGGGTCATTCTTTGGATGTCCCAGGTGCGCGCCTGTACTTCGAGGTGCGAGGCTCAGGCCCTGCGCTCATGCTGGTCGGCCACCCCATGGGCGCTTCGGG
>Ga0181517_10003966_pt1 | contig 13739 bp, 25 predicted proteins | sample PEATcosm2014_Bin_31_FD_119748 | JGI IMG/M metagenome (GOLD analysis project Ga0181517, IMG submission 119748) | Peatland microbial communities from MTU Mesocosm Facility, Houghton, MI, USA - PEATcosm2014_Bin01_30_metaG | ecosystem: Environmental > Terrestrial > Soil > Wetlands > Peat | place... | reverse complement strand
CGGTGAGCATTGAGTTTTGTCCGTGGTGCGGTTCACAGCTTGGCCGCCGGACGAAGAAGAAGGATTGAGTTATGATTGACCAGTGGCCTAACAAGTCGCCGGAGCCAACCGCCGTTGGCGCTGTCCGTTCCGCTGTCGCGGTTCACGTCGCAAGTCGGCGGTGGCTCAGCTTTTTTCGTTAGGCCACGAGCGTTTTTGGATTTTACTTTGCTGGTTTGGCTGGCGAAGATTCGGGCAGTTAGCTTTTTGATGAGCAAGGTTTCGGCAGTTCGTTTGAGTTCAGCTCGCGCTGGTTCGCACGGCGAGCGAGTGCGGAGTTTTCCGATTGGCGAGCGTTGGGATTTACCTGATTTTATTATGAATTTCACGATTTCGTGGCCTAACAAGACGCTGGAGCCAACCGCCGATGGCGTTGTCCGTTCCGCTATCGCGGTCCACGCCACGAGTCGGCGGTGGCTCAGCTTTTTTCGTTAGGCCACGAGACACTTTAGAGATTATTTGAGTCAGATCGGCAGGCGGAGATTATCGGCAGATCGGTTTTCGGTGAGATTGGCAGCAGACATATTTGGACGGCGCACGGCTCGCGCTGATTTGTCGGCGGCGGGCAAGTGCGGCAGCTTGTCGGAAGTTCGGCAGAGTTTTTTGTCGGGTATTTTTATGAAGGTTCACGCGACGTGGCCTAACAAGTCGCCGGAGCCAACGGCGGTTACGCCTGCACTTTTGTCGAGAAGTCACAGGTTGGCGGAAGTCGTCAGTCCGCCGTGGCTCAGCTTTTTCCGTTAGGCAGCACTACGTTTATGCACTTATTTGTGTCATTCATACATTGGGTGGATTGGTCGAAGGTTTTCGAGGTGGCGTTGGGTGCGGTGTTGGCATTCATATTTGGATTCTTTTTGCAGTGGTGGTTAGTTCTCCGCCAAGAGCGGTTCCAGAAGGATTTGCTCGGACAGCAAAATTCGTTTTTGGAGAAGATGGAGCGAGACCGGGCGACTAATGATGACAAGAGGCACCAAGAACATCTCAAGACTCTGGATAAGATTGCTGCCGATAATCGGAGCCATGATTCCCTCCAGCGATTTATAGACCGCAGCAGATAATTAGCAAACCACATTCCAAGAGGCAGACCTATGCACATTCCAAGCAGCACACAGTCGTCATCAGCAGTAGTCCAGATCGCGCTGCCTAACAAGACGCCGGAGCCAACGGGCGGAGTTCCTGCCGCTTGGATGATTGATTCGATATTCATACGTTTTGGAAGTTCGCGCCCGTGGCTCAGCTTTTTTCGTTAGGCCACATTGAGCGTTTGCGTTATGTCGAGCTTTTTACATATTGCCGTTCCGGTAGCCGGCTTTATTGCCGTGCTTTACATTGCGAGCATTATTGAAGGCCGGCGATTGCGTCGCATGGCAGCGGAGCGGACAGGAGATTCGATTTGCACCTTTGCGAGGTCTTTGGATTTTCGACATTTGGACACACAGGTTATTCGCGCGACGCATGAGGAGCTTCAGCGACATTATGGCGGTTCGTTTCCCATCCGAACGACAGACAGATTTGATGAGGATTTGCAGATGGATCGCGACGACCTTTCCGACATTTTCATTTCAGTTGCCAAGCGCTGCGGCCGAGATTTACAGTTCACCGAGACTTGGCCGAAGGATCGGCGAGTCGAGACCGTCGCAGACATGATTCACAACATTTGTGATTTACCCAAGAGCCATGTGGCCTAACAAGTCGCCGGAGCCAACCGCCGTTGGCGCGGTCAGTTCCGCTGTCGCGGTTCACGTCACCGGTCGGCGGTGGCTCAGCTTTTTTCGTTAGGTGTCATGGCCACGTCTATCGGCAATACGATGATTACCGAAGCGCCACAGACGGTTAGTTTGATTTCGGCGGTGATGACCACGCCTTCGCAGCCGGCGGCACGGGCTTGGTCTCGGATTTGGTTTATGATTTCAGTCAGGAGTTGCATATGAATATCGAGAGTTTTGTTTCAGAGTCATTGCGCCAGATTGGTTCAGGTGTTCTGTCGGCACACGAACAGCCTGGCATCAAGATTTCGCCGCAGCCGCTTCGCATCGCCGGAGGTGATGCCACACTTGCGGGACACATGGTTGATCAGGCATCCAGACGCACTATTGTTCTCGTGGAGTTTGATTTGTCCGTGATTGTCACAGCCAAGGCAGATGGCTCGGTTTCGGCCAAGTTGGAGGTTTTTAGTTTTGATTTTGGCGGCGGCAAGGTTGAGGCTGGTATTGACCACACACACACGCAGAGAGTTAAGTTTCAGGTTCCGGTCACTTTTACACCACCGACACATGACACCTAACACCGCGCCGGAGCCAACGGCCACTGTCCTTGCGGTTTGGACGATGTTTGTCATTGGACACCCCCATGCTTGCGTGAGTCAGGCTCGTGGCCGTGGCTCAGCTTTGGATCGTTAGGCTGCAAGCGTGCGCACATCATTTATGGAAACCAAGGACAAGCCAGAGCAAAAGGTGACGCCAGACATGTTGTTTGTCATTGTTGTTGCTGTGATTGGATGTTTGGTTTCTGTTGTCAGCGCAGCGGTCTGGAATTGGTGGAGTGGAGCATTTGGAGTTTTATTCATGTGGGTTGCGTTCAAGTGCCGAGAGATTTACAAGCGGAAGCACGGTAAAAGTTGAGATATGACGATTTTGCAGCCTAACAAGTCGCCGGAGCCAACCGCCGATGGCGCGGTCAGTTCCGCTGTCGCGGTTTACGCCGCGAGTCGGCGGTGGCTCAGCTTTTTTCGTTAGGCCACATTCGCACCATGACTAAACCGAAGCGTGTAATTTTGTTGCTGACACAGATATTGATGCTCGTGGCAGGAGCTGTCGGTGTTCTCATTTTTGTTGTCATTACCACCGTTGTTTGTCGGCACATTTCATTGGCAGATATTCCGACGGCAGATACAATCCGTCCGATTACCGGCATACATGAGCTTCGAGTCATAGCAGAAGATAGCTCCGATAAGTATCGGGCGTTAGTTGAGGCCATGCAGACTGTGCGCTGGTATTTTTTGGGTCTTGGAGCTTTTCTGGCTGTCGGCAGCATCGTTCATTTTTGCCTGACACCGTGGAAACTGAAGGATAGACATGACCATGTGGCCTAACAAGTCGCCGGAGCCAACCGCCGTTGGCGCTGGCCGTTCCGCTGTCGCGGTTCACGCCGCGAGTCGGCGGTGGCTCAGCTTTTTTCGTTAGGCATAGCTCGCCACACACAATTTATGACACCATACAAAAACATAAGCGGTAATTCAGGCGTGACACATTATCAATCCGGCGATGGATTCATTCGTGTCAGGTTTAAGAATGGAGGCACATATCGTTATATGGCATCTGTCGAAGGCGCAGACATTATCACCACCATGACCGATCTCGCGGTGGCTGGTCGTGGGCTTTCGACTTATATTGCCAAGCATAGAAAACAGTTAGACCCGGAAAAGGAAGATTAGTCCTCTTTCGGCAGGTTGATTTTACGAGTTTCGATTAGATAGTTATACACCTCGACAAACTTTTCATAGAAGTCTGGTGAGTAGCTTTCTTGCGCCATTCGTTTCATTATGAGCATTACAGTTTCTTCAATACCAAGGTTCATGTTGTTTTACGCTATGTCTAACAAGTCGCCGGAGCCAACCCGGATTGTCGCTTTCAGTGACTCGTTAAGGTTTTCGTTATGCCACATCACAGGTTCCGGGTGGCTCAGCTTTCATCGTTAGGCCACCAGGCGTTTTATGTCATCAGACACACAGAAAGATTTCACGGTGAGACTTGGCAAGATTGCGCGCACTATTGATTACGACGATGCCGCCGGACATATTTTATTTACATTTGACGTTGGCTCCAAGTTCGACTTCAAGAATCCGAGCGGCCCCGGCAAGAATTCGCTCTGTCTGGAGCATCATGCGCCGCAGACTCCGCGTAGTCCGAATTATGGGATTGCATTTGAGCGAGTGAAGCAGCATTTAGAGTCACTTGGTTATGAGGTTGAGATTTATGGTGAGTAGTCACGATTGGTGGCCTAACAAGTCGCCGGAGCCAACCGCCGTTGGCGCTTGCCGTTCCGCTATCGCGGTTCACGTCGCGAGTCGGCGGTGGCTCAGCTTTCTACGTTAGGCATCAAGATCGGTTTGAGGTTTGAGTTGGTTGCTTTGTCTGGCGGAGATTTGAGCAGTTAGATTTAGATGAGAAGATTTCGGCGAGTTAGTTCGGCATCAGCTCGCGCCGGTTTATGCGGCGAGCAAGTGCGGCAGCTTGCCGGTTGGTGAGCGTTTGGATTTGCCTGATTTTATTATGGATTTCACGTCTTTGATGCCTAACAAGTCGCCGGAGCCAACCGCCGTTGGCGCTGTCAGTTCCGCTGTCGCGGTTCGCGTCGCGAGTCGGCGGTGGCTCAGCTTTCTACGTTAGGCATCATTCGCGCTTTTATGATTCGGATGGTTGAGAGTGCAGCCAAGTTTGTCGTCGTAATGCTTGCGATGACAGTTGTTTGCACGATTGTCTGGCAGGAGTTTGTCACCGATAAGCTCTACAATTGCACAGACCCAGGTTGGCTTGATTTCCTGAGTCCAGGAAATTGGGTTTACAGCCATGATAGTCAGCCGGTCGCATTCGTTCCGGTTATTACAGCTCGTCCGATGAGCGATCCAGACACTATCAAGCAGAGTTGGAGCATTGCTCGGCTTTGGTATTTGTGGTATTCATTCGTTTGTGTTTCCACAATCATCAGCGTTTTGCTGGCTTGGGTTCGTTGGATTCCGAAGCGGATAACGGAGCAGATTTATGAAGATGACCATGATGCCTAACAAGTCGCCGGAGCCAACCGCCGTTGGCGCTGTCCGTTCCGCTATCGCGGTTCACGCCGCGAGTCGGCGGTGGCTCAGCTTTTTTCGTTAGGCATCAAGATCGGTTTAAGATTTTACAGAGCTGGTTGGTTTGGCGAAGATTTGAGCAGTATGATTCAGATGAGCAAGGTATCGGCAGTTCATTTGGGTTCAGCTCGCGCCGGTTTATGAGGCGAGCAAGAGCGGAGCCGCCAGATTGGTGAGCGTTTGGATTTGCTTGATTTATTATGGATTCCACGTCTTTGATGCCTAACAAGGCGCCGGAGCCAACCGCCGATGGCGCGGTCCGTTCCGCTATCGCGGTCCACGCTGCGAGTCGGCGGTGGCTCAGCTTTCTACGTTAGGCCACTTGACCACATCACCAATTCAGAACACCATACCATTATGAAATTCAGCAACGGCACAGAGTTTCGCTTCGGCACGCCGAAGTATTCAAAAACATCGCGGCGTCTTATTTGCATCTGCGGTGGTTGTTTCCTTATGTCTTGGTTGGTCAGTGAGCCAGCCAAAGCTTGGTTTGATGGGGTTGGCAGGCTTACAGTTATTGCGTATCTCGCAGTCTATCTGGCTGGCATGATTGCCGAGCGCAAAGAGCGGGAAGCGGCACACAAGATTGATCATTCCCAATGACGTGGCCTAACCAGTCGCCGGAGCCAACCGCCGTTGGCGCGGTCAGTTCCGCTGTCGCGGTTCACGCCGCGAGCCGGCGGTGGCTCAGCTTTTTTCGTTAGGCGGCTATCGAATGTTATGCGCAAAAGAATTATCATTCTGCTTTCAGCCGGCGCAGTGTTGTTTGCCATTGTTTGGCTGATTATTCTCTGGTCAACCTTACCGTCGGCACCTCGTATTCATCTCACGTTTCTTTATGCCACCAACGATCTAAGTGTAGCGATGGGTGCATTTCGATTGGAGAATCACTCGGCGGAGACGGTCAGCGCCGATTCGGGCTTTTTTGAAAGAGAGCACGAGAATAGCGTTGCGCCGCGCAGTGATGATTTCGGATTTGCCATGCCGGCGGCGGATAGGTTTTGCCGAGAAGGGTCCAGCAATACATTCACGACGTGGATACCCAGCGGTGCCCGGTTTCGGCTTGTTATTTGCTGCACACCGGATAGTAAGGTGGCGCATCAGTATCAAAGTAGCTATCGGATGCGACTGGCTGGCTTCGTATCGCGTTTACCGGCAGGAAACAGCTTGGCGTTGAAGTTGGCTGGGAAAGCGATTGTAAAGAGTCAGTGGTTTCAGGCATCGCCGCCTAACAAGTCGCCGGAGCCAACCGCCGTTGGCGCTGTCAGTTCCGCTATCGCGGTTCACGTCGCGAGTCGGCGGTGGCTCAGCTTTCTACGTTAGGTGTCATTCGCGTATGCACTCATTAGCCAAGATGCAGTTGACTCGGCCAGAGCCTGTGAATCAGCAGGCATTGCGTGCATTGAGTTTCAAGCGCAAGAAGGGCAAGCGACGCCCCACCGTAGTTAGGCTTTCGCGCACGCTGCTCGTCGCTTGCCCTGTTTGCTCGCTCAAGTTTCCGCAGCACCGAATGACGCGGCATTTTCGAGCCGCACATGGTTCAGAGCATCCGGCATTACTTGAGTCGTCGAGCAGTTCTCCACCATCGAGTCAGCCCAAGTTTATCGTCTGTCCAGTTTGTAGCTCTTGGTTCAAGCGCAAAGATTTTGGCCGTCACGTTCGCTCGCGGCATCCCGACAGCGCGACAGAGTCCTGGATGCAGGGATTTTGAGTTGAGTATGACCATGACACCTAACAAGTCGCCGGAGCCAACCGCCGTTGGCGCGGTCAGTTCCGCTGTCGCGGTTCACGTCGCAGGTCGGCGGTGGCTCAGCTTTTTTCGTTAGGCCACAGCGAGCACTATGCGAGTTATTCCGACATCCAGCCAAGAGTGGAGCCTGTTTTGTTTTCGTAGCTTGATGGTGATTTGCATTGCTCTTTCGGCGGCCGTTCTTTGGGGCGTCAGGCGAGATGATGTTGATTATACGATTTATCGGGCGGCAGCCATTTTCGGTTTTTTGCAGCTTGCGGCTTCGCTGATTTTATTGAGACGATTCGGACGGTTAGCTGTTTATGGATTGGCCGTTGGCGTTGTGACTTTGTTCGTTTGCCTTTTGCCGACAGCATGAGCCGTGGCCTAACACCGCGCTGGAGCCAACGCCGACTGCGCCTTGAGTTTATGGACGGTTTGAGTTATACAACGATTATCGAGCTTGCGGAGCCATCCGCCGGTCGGCGTGGCTCAGCTTTGGATCGTTAGGCCACGAGACGGTTTGAGGCTTGAGTTAGCTGGTATGGCTGGCGATGATTTGGGCAGTTAGATTCAGATGAGCAAGATTTCGGCAGTTTTAGCTCACGCCGGTTCGGGCGGCGAGCAAGTGCGGAGCTTGACGATTTGCGAGCGTTGGGATTTGCCATATTTTATTATGAAGTTCACGATTTCGTGGCCTAACAAGACGCTGGAGCCAACCGCCGATGACGCGGTCAGTTCCGCTATCGCGGTCCACGCCACGAGTCGGCGGTGGCTCAGCTTTTTTCGTTAGGCCACGAGACGTTTTTGAGATCTTCCGGAGCTGGCTGGCAGGCGGAGATTTTCAGCAGTTTGGTTTTCGGTGAGATTGGCGGCAGACATATTGGACGGCGCACGGCTCGCGCTGATTTGTCGGCGTCGGGCAGGTGCGGCAGCTTGTCGGAAGATCGGCGGAGATTTTGTCGGATGACATTATGAAGATTCACGCAACGTGGCCTAACAAGTCGCCGGAGCCAACGGCGGTTACGCCTGCACTTTTGTCGAGAAGTCACAGGTTGGCGGGAGTCGTCTGTCCGCCGTGGCTCAGCTTTCTACGTTAGGCCACGAGGATGTATGAGAATTGCAAGACTTGCAGCGTGTTTCCTGTTTGCAGTTTTTGTTTTTGGCTTCGGTTGCACCGCATGGAAGCCCACGCCTGACCCGTTGACAGGATTCCACAAGAGCTACAAAGTTCTGGATCAGTCAATTGTCAACGACTACCAAAATTACATCCAGAATCTTTCACCTAAAGAAAAGCAAAATCTTGGGCCATATCCAGCTTCATTTTTTGAGGACAACACAGGCCAGCACGCCGTCAAGATAGAGATTGGCATGGATGGAAATGAGTGGGAGCACATATTAGTTTACGATAAAGATGACAAGCGAGTTAAGACATTCAAGTATGTCGCCGGTCATTATCGAAGTTGAGCCGTGGCCTAACAAGTCGCCGGAGCCAACCGCCGTTGGCGCTTGCCGTTCCGCTGTCGCGGTTCACGTCGCGAGTCGGCGGTGGCTCAGCTTTTTTCGTTAGGCGCTGCTCGCGTCATTTGAAAATGGAAACTACACAACCCATAGCAGCGAGGCTTTACTCGCCGCAGCAGATTTGCCTTGCCGCCATCATCGGCTCGCCGGTCGCTGCATGTTGGTGTTTCGCGCGGAATTTTCGGCAGCTTGGCCAGCCAAGCGTCGCTCAAAAGTGGTTGATTTGGGGTGGCGGCGGCAGCTTCATCGCACTGTTGCTTTTGTGTCTGCTTCCGTTTGCGCAGAAGATTCCGCATTACATTATTCCTATCGCGTATTCGATTGCTTTCCGCGAAGTTGCCAAGCGGATTCATGGTGAGGCATTGGCACAGCACGTTTCCGCCGGCGGTCGTCTCGCTTCTTGGTGGTTTGTCGTCGGCATCAGCTTGCTTTTTTTGATTGGCGTGTTCGGGCTTTTATTGGTGATACTTTATCCAGTGTTATGACCGCAACGCCTAACAAGTCGCCGGAGCCAACCGCCGTTGGCGCTGTCAGTTCCGCTGTCGCGGTTCGCGTCGCAGGTCGGCGGTGGCTCAGCTTTTTTCGTTAGGCCACATTCGTATGCGCATCGGCAATGACGATACTTTCCTGTTGATGGAGGCGGCACCGCTGGAGGGTGGTTACAGTGCTTTGCGAGTTGAGGCGGTTGCGTCAGCGTCAGGCCGGAAGTTCACAGCAGCGCACGACCGGTTGATGATGGATTCAGACGAGGCGACAGTTCAGCGTTTCGTGGAGTTTGCTGACCTCAAGCGCGAGCAGTTTGAGACTCCGTTCACGGAAGGTGGATGGTTACGTTTCCAGCGAGATTCGCATGGGGCTATCATAGTTCGATACCGTGTCGGCGGTTGGAAGGCCGCAGCCGCGATGGAAGGCGAGGTGTTAGTTGATGGCGAGTTTGCCAATAGTTTTTGCCGAGAGTTCGGAGCTTTATTGCGGAGTCAGAGATGAGTATCACGACCATGTGGCCTAACAAGTCGCCGGAGCCAACCGCCGTTGGCGCTGGCCGTTCCGCTGTCGCGGTTCACGTCGCGAGTCGGCGGTGGCTCAGCTTTCTACGTTAGGCAGCATGAGTGCCACAAAAACATTCCAACAAGTCGGAGCATGGCTATGTGCTTTTCTCGGTGTATGGGGCGCTGCGGTTTCAGTAGTGCTGGCGAGACAGGTCACATCAAAGTCACAGGTGCTTATTCTGATTCCGTTCATCTTTTACACGTTGCTTGCATTTGTGCCGTTCGTTGCATTTATTTATCCAAGATTTAAGACAACCCGGAAGTCAGTTTTCTTGGGCGTGAGCCTGCTTGAGATTTTGGTCTTTGGCCTTTTTCTTTATGTGATATTGTTTTTACGAGCTGCTGCCTAACAAGTCGCCGGAGCCAACCGCCGTTGGCGCTGGCAGTTCCGCTATCGCGGTTCACGCCGCAAGTCGGCGGTGGCTCAGCTTTTTTCGTTAGGTGTCAGAGCGATGCGTCTTTTACATCCGTTGATATAGCCGAAAACAAAGCAGTTCACACAAAGAACCACGATGTTCAAAAGGAAAATTAGAATGTGGAGCATAGTCATAAATCATATTCCTGCCGCTAGGCTTGAGACTTGGGCTTGGTGGCTTGGTGTATTCGCCATCACGCTGCCGATTTTAGGCGGTGTTTGCGGTTGGTTGTCTTTTGAGATGAATGACACCGTGACACACCGAAAGGATGTCGAGACACGGCAGCAGATTGCCGAGGCGAAGGCGGCGGCACTTCCGAAGCCGCTAAAGGAGCGGCTGATTGCTTGCTTGAGTCGAGTTGACCCTAGAATTATTCCAGCGCTTGCAGCAGGACAGACTAGATTCAAAGGACAGATGGAGTCATCTATATTTGCGGATTTGACGAAGCTCGTAGAAGAGCCAGATGGCTCCAAATACATCGAGTTACATAATGAAGGCGGCATGGCAATGATGAGTGATGGCAGTGTTTGCCGGAACATTAATTTCATACTTAATCCAGAGTTGCTAAAACCATGACACCTAACAAGACGCCGGAGCCAACGGGCGGAGTCGCTGGCGTTTGGATGTTTTCAGTGTTTTTCATGGTTTTTTGGAGTTCGCGCCCGTGGCTCAGCTTTTTTCGTTAGGTGTCATAGCGACGGTTATTTTTATGCGAAATGTTAAGAGCGCCCAAAGAGACGCCCAACTGATTAGATGTTTGGTCGGAAACCGATAGGTTATTTTTATCATATATGAGCAAGACTTTTGAGTTTTCTGGTGACGAGCAGACCATCCAAGTTGTCACGGATTTTCTGCAAGAGCATGGTTGCCGTATTCCGCCGTTGGAGCTTCAGTGCGCGAATGAGAAAGGCAATAAAGCACCCGATGGCATTTGTGTGACTATTTGCGACACGGTCGTAAAGCTGGCTCGCGTGTATGCAGATTTGATGACTGAAAAGAAGGTCGAGATTGCATTTGAGAGCGATTCCGAGGTTTTCATCGGACGCCCCGGTGATTCTCCCGAAAAACTGGAGAGCTATTTGAAGAACCACACAAAGATCAGTTTGAAGATTTAACCCATGACACCTAACAAGTCGCCGGAGCCAACCCGGATTATCGCTGTCAGTTGTCCGCAAGGATTTCAGTGGTTTCATATCACAGGTTCCGGGTGGCTCAGCTTTTTTCGTTAGGCTGCACTCTTATGCGAACGTCATTCTTTAAGCTTGGACTTGTAATTGTGGCACTCATCGCAGTAAGTGGGTGTGTTCATTTTTCAGATGTCACGTTTCCATTTCCGCATCAGGATATGGGAATCGTTGCCGATGACAATGAGCGAGGTTTGACCGTGACGCTGGCTGTGACAAATACAGTGCTTTTGCCTTCGGCATCTTTTCTCATTGATGGTCGAGGCCTCCGTTATTCTTTGCACCTTCAGCAGCTCGAAGCCTTCAAGGACGGCCCACCTTATCCTCGATACTACATCACAGCATTTGGTCCGGTTCCAGAATTTACTCCGGTTCCAGGATTTGGTCCGGCTACATTGCATTCACCATTTTCTTTTGGCGCGGGTTTATACATTATCTCGCTGGCATACACAAATACAGTGAGTGCAAAGCAGGGCGTGGTCAGCAGAGCGTTTGTCATCAACAGGCAGTCCATGTCATATCCGATTTACTACATTATGAAGAACGGTCATTGATAATATGGGCAAAGACACGCAGCAGCCTAACAAGTCGCCGGAGCCAACCGCCGTTGGCGCTGGCCGTTCCGCTGTCGCGGTTCATGTCACGAGTCGGCGGTGGCTCAGCTTTTTTCGTTAGGCGGCTAGTCCGCGCGTTTTGATTTTATGAGACATAAAGTTACAGCAAAAAAAGACGTGACCATATTGGTTCACATTCGGAAGTATCCACCGGGCTATGACGGCCCGATTGTCAAGCCCACCGAAAGCATTGGGTGGGTTCAAGTATTGGCCAGCAAGCCTGAAGATGGGCTTGGTCAGGTTCTTGGCGTTGCGCCAAGATTTGCGCCAAATAAACCAACCCAAAACAAAGATGGCTATGATTATGTTCCGCTTGCCGGTGTCGGCGGTGAGTATTTCACCGAGCATTTCGGACTGTTCACGATTGAGCGTTCGGCGCTGGCAGATTAGACGACTGGAACTTGGCGAGTATCTATGCGTTGATCTGGATGCTTCCGGTTCCATTCTTGAAGCCGACGTTTCACTCTTGCTGGCGTAGCTATATGAGATTTTAGCCGGCCAGTTTTTGTGAGCCACGGTTTTTGAACGTCGGATTTCATTCAAAAGAAGCAGAGAGTCAACTATGAGATTGGACTGATTATGGACGATGCGTTTATACCGATGATGTTTATTATTTTCGTGGGTGGGTTTTTGCTTTATGCACTCACGAAGGCAGTCGTGCGCGCTCCTGGAGCTTCGATTCATCGCAGGTTTCAGAAGCTCGGCAAGCTCAAGGGTCAGCATATTGCCACGATTATCGCGGCAGTTGGTCAGCCCAATTCTCGCTCGGTTGCGGCAGATGGTCGCATTGTCTGCCAGTGGATTTCGTCGGGCTATCATATTGCTTTGATTTTCACCGATAACATTTGCGATGGAGTTACACATGAATACGCCGCCTAACAAGTCGCCGGAGCCAACCGCCGTTGGCGCTTGCAGTTCCGCTTCGCGGGTGGAGGTTTTTCATCGGCGGTGGCTCAGCTTTCTACGTTAGGCCACTAGCGAGCACTTTATGAAAACGAAGCACATATTTCCGTTTGCGCTCCTGTTCTTGGTGATGGGATGCAAACATACGACGCAGACAGCACAATCATCCCCGCCAGTTTTACAGCCTATCGTAGCTTCGACGTGGGACAAGGTAAGGATTAGCACTTCGGGAGAGATATTCGTGAACAAGAAGCTGGTCGGCATGGCAGATTTTGTGGTTGAGTGTCAGCGCCTCAAGAAGGCTGGAGGAGCCGCCATGATTTACACCGAGCATGGCGACCAAGATACTACAAAAGTCCAGATTGAGGTCATAATCAGACTTTTGGATGAGGAAGTGCCTTTTAAGCAAGCCCTGAAAGAGAGCGACCTTGGTTGATGTGGCTTATGATTACGACGTGGCCTAACAAGTCGCCGGAGCCAACCGCCGTTGGCGCTGGCCGTTCCGCTATCGCGGTTCACGTCACGAGTCGGCGGTGGCTCAGCTTTTTTCGTTAGGCCACGAGAGGTTTTTGAGATTATCTGGAGCTGGCTGGCAGGCGGAGATTTTCGGCAGTTCGGTTTTCGGTGAGATTGGCAGCAGACATATTGGACGGCGCACGGCTCGCGCTGGTTTGTCGGCGTCGGGCAGGTGCGGCAGCTTGTCGGAAGATCGGTGGAGATTTTGCCGGATGTCATTATGCAGATTCACGCGACGTGGCCTAACAAGCCGCCGGAGCCAACGGCGGTTACGCCTGCGCTTTTGTCGAGAAGTCACAGGTTGGCGGGAGTCATCTGTCCGCCGTGGCTCAGCTTTCTACGTTAGGCCACTTGGCATTTTTACTATATGACACCCGACGAATTGACATGGTTTGAGGATTGGTTCGATACATTGAATGGCCGGCTCGTTGCTTTGTCGGTTCGGCAGACGATGCTTCATGCCGACCTGCACGGTTTACGAGACGCCTTGTTTCGGTTGCAAGCCGAGCCGAACCTTTCGCCGCGCCAGTTGTTGGAGCAGTGGAAGGCTTCGGCAGCGTCGGCGGCAGATAGGCTTGATAAAGACGCGCAGCACGCTTTGCGATCTGCCGCGCGTCACACCAAACGGGCGAAGCGTCAGCGCCATAGAGTTCGGAGAAAGACCGTGGCCTAACAGGTCGCCGGAGCCAACGGGCATTGCGCCTTGCATTTTGTATGTTTGATTTAGTCATTGAGTTTTTTTTGGTTGCGAAAGCTGGCTCACGATGCCCGTGGCTCAGCTTTCTACGTTAGGCCGCTTCGCGCTTTTACCTTTTATGACTCATTGCTGCACCAAGATGACCGAAGCAGTTAGTTCGGCTTGTGCGGAGCATCCAGACCGATTTGATTGCCCGGATGCGTTGATTCATTATTCGCCGCG
>Ga0181517_10003965_pt1 | contig 13739 bp, 9 predicted proteins | sample PEATcosm2014_Bin_31_FD_119748 | JGI IMG/M metagenome (GOLD analysis project Ga0181517, IMG submission 119748) | Peatland microbial communities from MTU Mesocosm Facility, Houghton, MI, USA - PEATcosm2014_Bin01_30_metaG | ecosystem: Environmental > Terrestrial > Soil > Wetlands > Peat | place... | reverse complement strand
ACTACACCACCGCCGGCGCCACCGTCAACGCCAACCTCATCACGAATTTGTATTCGGCCAGCGCCATCACCGTCGTCGGCTCCGACCTCTACGTCCTCAACGCCATCACCGCCGACGAAGGGTCCGTCGCCGTCTACAACGCCACCAGCGGCGCGCTCATCAACGCCAACCTCCTTTCATGCACCGACCCCGGCGGCATCGCCTCCTCCTCCTCCGACCTCTACATCATCAACACCGCCGGCGACACCGCCGGACAGGGCTCAATCGGCGAATACACCACGGCCGGCGCCACCGTTAACGCCAACCTCATCACCGGCCTGAACTCCCCCGTCAGCATCGCCTTCTCCGGCACCGACCTGTATGTCGGCTCTGTCGGCAGCCTGGACACCAACGGCCAGTACGACCTCGGCACCATCGGCCAATACACCGCCGACGGCGTCGCCATCAACGCCTCACTCGTGTCCGGCATCAGCGCCCCGGATTCCCTGGCCGTCACGCCCCAAAGCATCGGAGCCGCATCGAAACTGGGGTACATCCAACAACCCGCCACGGTCGCGGCCAACAACCCCATCTCGCCGGCCGTCAGTGTCGCTGTCGAGGATTCCAACGGTAACATCATCACCAGCAACACATCCAACGTGACGGTGGCGCTGACCAATTCGGCCGGCGCTGTCCTGGGCGGGACATTGACCCAAGCCGCCGTGAACGGCGTCGCCACTTTCAGCAACCTGTCCGTCAATACGCCGGGAACGTACACCCTTACAGCCACCGATGGCTCGCTGACCAGCGCCGTGTCGAGTTCATTCACGATCACGCAGCCCTTCGCGACCGTAACCAACGGCGTTCTCAACGTCACTTCGCCGAGGGCCCCGTCAACAATCAGTCTCTCCCTGGCCAACGGCACCTATACAGTTACGGAAAACTCGCTTGCCGCAGAGACATTCACCGCATCGCAGGTTACACAGATCAACGTTCAAGGCAGCAGTGGGAACGACTCCATCACCATCGAATCGAACATGCCCGCAACCCTCGGCGTCAGCGTCCAGGGCGGTCCCGGCGATGACACCATCATCGGCGGACCCGGCAACGACACGCTCGGCGGCGGGGCTGGTAACGACTCCATCTCCGGCGGACCCGGCGATGATTCGATCAAGGGCGGCGCGGGCGATGACCTCCTCGCCGGCGGCAAAGGCAACGACACGCTCTTCGGCGGGCTTGGAAATGACACCCTGCGCGGGGCACTCGGCGACGATTCCCTCAACGGCGGCGCCGGCACCAACCAGTTCTACGGCGGCCAGGGCAACAACACGTTCTACTGCGTGAACGGAACGGCCGACCAGATTTTCGCCGGTGCGGCCACCAACGACAGTCTGATCTATGGCTCAAGTGACAACTACATCATTGAAAGCGGCGTGATCCCGCCGGGGAATGTGACGCTGGCTTGATGGCGCTGGCCGGAAAGTAGGACGCGAGGCGGGCCTACTTCTGTATTTCGCCGACCTGATAGCAGACCAGGGCGTCTTCGCCGCGGAGGAAGAGCCGGCCGTTGCAGATCATGGGTTGTTGGGGGATGCCCATCTTGATGCCAGGATTGACCCGGCCGAGTTCCTTGTAGGCGGTGTTGTTGGCGTCCAGAAGGACCAGTTCGTCCTTGGTGTCAATGGCGAAGATCAGGCCGTCGGCGATCGTGAGTTGGCGATCGCGCCGCCAGTCGCTGCCTTCCTGCTGCCACAGGAGTTTGCCGTCCTCGTAATTGGTGCATTGGAGGGCATCGCTGTTATTGCCGCGGCCGAAGCCGTAGATCGCGCCCTGCCACACGCTCAGGGTGTGGTACTGGTTGCATTGGAGATGATCGCTGTCGTAGACGAGATGGGGTTCGAGGCCGCCGTCCTTGGGGACCATCTGAAGGCACTGAATGTAATTCGAGGCGGCCTGGCTGGCGGAGACGAGCAGGCGGTCACCGATGGCGACCGGCGTGGGCACCATTCCCGACGAGGCCGGCTTGACGAATTTCCAGTGCCAGAGCAGTTTTCCGGTTTTGGCGTTCACGCCCATCAGGTCGTTGCGCCAGACCGCGACGACGATCTGCGAGATCCCGCCGACTTCCTGATAGACAATCGACGCGCCATCGACATAGACCTTGGGCCCGCCGGCATCGAGTTCTTCGCCGATCTTCCACAGCAGCTTGCCGGTGAGTTTATCGACGGCCTGGAGCACGCTGTCCTTGCCGCCGCCGCCGATATAGAGCACATCGCCCACGATGAGCGGCGTGGTTCCTTCTGAGCAGTTGATGAGTTTGCCTTCGCTCCAGACCATCGAGCCGTCGTCGGCCTTGAGGCAGATGCACGGGCAGCGCGGGGAATACATATCGCCGTTCTCGGCGAAATAGGGGAAGAAGTAGACGCGATCGCCATCGACCAGCGGCCCGCTGACCGGGCCTTTCACCTGGTGATGATTGTCCGACGGGATCAGCAGTTGCCGCCAGATTTCCTTGCCGGTGGCGGCGTCGAGGCACAGGGCATATTGCTTGAGGTCGATCTGCGTCAGCGTGAACAACTGGCCCTGGCGCAGCGCCACAGCGCTCTTGCCCAGCCCGATCGATTGCCGCCAAAGTTCCTTTGGACCCGCGGCCGGCCATGATCGCAAGAGACCTTTGGCATCCGAATAGACGTTGTTTCCATTGGTCGGCAGAAACCGGGCCAGGCCCTGCGACGGCTGGGTCGCGCTGGGCGCGGTGGCCGGATCGGCGGCACGGGTGGCATCTCGACCGATCAAAAGCATCGCGGCAAGCAATGCGACCGCCGTGATACTTCGCGTCTTCCAGTCAACCATGACAGTTCTCCTCGGGCAATGAGTTGAGGCCATGCCCAAAAAGCCAATCGGTCCCGCGGCGGAGCGCCGTTGGGGAGATCGTGACCAGATCCGCGATTATCGCATCACGACAAATTGATGCTCGCCTGCAGCGTCGATTCCGACAGGTCGCGGGTCAGTTTGAATCCGAGCTTTTCGGCCACGTGCTGCATCTCGACGTTTTGCGACATGATCATGCCGCTGAGCCGCGCGATCTTCTCGTTGCGGGCGATATCCACCAGCAACTTCAGCAACTGCGTTCCCAGCCCGCGATTCTGCCAGGCATCGCTGACCACAATCGCGTATTCGGCGTCCTTGCCGGCGGGCTGCTTGCTCATGCGGCCGATGCCGAGAATGAACCGCTCGCCGTTGTCGGGGCGCCGGCCTTCGGCGACCAGGGCCAGTTCGCGGTCATAGTCGTTGAAGCAAACGCGGATGAGGCGTTCGTGCGCGATGCGCTGGCTCAAATGAATCGGGTGGAAATAACGGAACATCACGCTTCGGTCCGAAAGTTCCTGATGGAAGCGAACCAGAAGCGGCTCGTCCTCGGGGCGGATCGGCCGGATATCGATCGCCATCCCGTCGCCCAGCGACCATTTGCTGACGTATTGCGTGGGATAGGGTCGAATGGCCGAATGAGGGAGATCGGCGTCCTTCTTGTCGGCGCCCCAGAGAACGGTGCGGGCGTCGGCGGCCACAATGCGATCGCTCGTCGCCAGCAGCGGATTGATTTCGATTTCCTTGATCGCCGGCTGTTCGATCACGAGCTGGCTGAACCGCACCATGATGTGGGCGAGCAGATCGAGATCGACGGGCTTGCGGCCGCGAACGCCCTGAAGGGCCTTGAAGATCTTGGTCTGCTCCATGAGCCGGCGTGCCAGCGTGGCATTGAGCGGCGGCAGGGCCAGGGCGCGGTCCTTGAGCACTTCCACAAGCTGACCGCCCAGACCAAAGAGCAGCACCGGCCCGAATTGCGAATCGGGGCTGCTGCCGATGATCAGTTCATAGCCGTTGCGGGCGTCGATCATCTGCTGGACGGTGACGCCCTGGAAATGCTGGGCCCCGGCGATGCGGGTGACGGATTCGCGAATCTCCTCGAAGGCCTTGGCGACCTCTTTGCCGCTGGCGAGATTGAGTTTCACGCCGCCCACGTCGGTCTTGTGCGTGATCGTGTGCGAATAGAGCTTGACGACCACGGGGAAGCCCATCGCCTCGGCCGCTTTGACCGCCTCGGCGGATGTGGTCGACGTGACCGTCTTGACCACCGGAATACCGTACGCCTCCATCAGCCGCTTGGATTGGAATTCGTCCAGCAGCGTGGTTCCCGAGGCTCTTGCGGCGCCGATGATCTTATCGGCCGTGGCGCGATCGACGCCCTTTTCGTCTTCACCGCCCAACGCCGGCGTCTCGTAGAGGCCGCGCAGGTTGTAGGCGTAGCGGTACATGTACGTGAACGCGCGAGCGGCCGCGTCGGGGAAGTGGAACGTGGGAACGCCGGCCCGGCTGAGAATCGCGCGTCCCGCGGCCACGTCGGCGCCGCCCATCCAGCTTGCCAGCAGCGGCTTGCCTTCCAGCTTCGCCAGTGCCTTGACGGCCTCGGCCGTCTGCGTCGGATCGGTCATGTCCTGCGGCGTCAGGATGACAAGGATGCCGTCGTTGGTCGGATCGTCGGCGACGGTCTTGATCGCCTTGGCCACTCGTTCCGGCGCGGCGTCGCCGAGCACGTCGATCGGATTGTTGTGGCTCCACTGCGGCGGGAGGAACGCATCGAGCTTCTGCCGCAGCTCCGTCGAGACCGCCGCCAATTCGCCGCCGCTGTTGAGCAGCGCATCGGTGGCCAATACGCCGGGGCCGCCGGCGTTGGTCACAATCGCCAGGCGATTTCCCGGCGGTCGGGGTTGCTTGGCCAGCACGTCGGCCATCGAGAACAGATCGGAAATCTGATCGACGCGGAGCACGCCGCAGCGACGGAACGCGGCATCCAGCACCTCGTCGCTGCCGGTGAGCGAGCCGGTGTGGCTGGCGGCGGCCTTGGCGGCGGCTTCGGTGCGGCCGGCCTTGATGACAATAATGGGCTTGTTCAGCGACACTTCACGGGCCGCCGAGAGGAAGGCGCGGGCATCGCCGATGGATTCCATGTAGATGAGGATGGCGCGGGTCTTGGGATCATCGCCGAAATAATCGATCAGGTCGCCCCAGTTGACGTCGAGCATCGAGCCCGTCGAGACGAAGGCGCTGAAGCCCACCATTTCGCTGAAGCTCCAGTCGAGAATGGCGGTACACAGCGCGCCGCTCTGGCTGATGAAGGCCACGTTGCCCGGCTTGGCGATCCCCTTGGCGAACGTCGCGTTTAATCCGGTCAGCGGGTTCATCACGCCCAGGCAGTTGGGCCCGATCACGCGCATCCCGCCGCGGCGGGCCTGTTCCAGAACGCGATATTCCAGTTCCAATCCCGCCGGGCCTTGTTCACGGAATCCCGCGGAAATGACGATCGCGCCCTTCACGCCGGCATCGGCGCACTGCCCGATCACGGCCGGCACCGCGGCCGACGGCGTTACCACCACAGCCAGGTCCACCTGTTCGGGAACCTTGGAAATATCGGTGTAGGCCTTGATACCCAGCACGCTGGGCCGCTTGGGATTCACGGGAAACACGGTGCCGCCGAACGGGCTGGTCACCAGATTCCACAGCACGGTGCGACCGACGCTGCCTTGATTTTCGGTAGCGCCGATGACGGCGATGTTGCGCGGCGCGAAGATCGCGTCCAGGGGTCGTGGGGATCCGGCCGTTGCCGGCTGAGGCCGTGTTCCAGCGTTTGGTTTTAGTTCTCGCATAATGGATACCATTAAATCACTCGCCAAAACTTTCGCATCAGCGAAATCCCCTATGCAAAGAGTAGGGGGGACACTTATTCTTGATGGGGCGGCTTGGGCAAGAATTCTTCGGATTGAACGGTCAGCGGTTACACTATGGCCATGAATCCTGCCGATCTCCGCCGCGAATATCGACTGGCCAGCCTCGACCGCGCCGACCTGGCCGACGACCCGATCGTCCAGTTCCAGAACTGGTTCGCTCAGGCCGGCGGCTCGCGATCCAGTCGCCTCCGCAGATTCGGCGTCGATCTCTACAAGGCGTTCTACGGCCTGTTCACCGGCAAGTCGATCGATCCCAACGCGATGGCGCTGGCGACGGCCGATATCGAGGGACAGCCGTCCGTCCGCATGGTGCTGCTCAAGGGCGTCGATGCCCGCGGGTTCACGTTCTTCACCAATTACCAAAGCCGCAAGGGCCGCGAACTGACCGCCAACCCCCGCGCCGCACTCGCCTTCTACTGGCGTGATCTGGAGCGTCAAGTCTGCATCACCGGCCGGGTGACGCAACTGTCCAAGGAAGAATCCGAGAATTATTTCCATTCCCGCCCGCCGGGCAGCCAACTTGCCGCATGGGCATCGCCTCAAAGCGAAATTCTGCCCGATCGCGCCGCCCTGGAAGCCAGATTCCGCGAGGTCCAATCCCGCTTTGCCGGCCAGGATATCCCCCTCCCGCCCTTCTGGGGCGGCTACCTGTTGAATCCCGACCGCCTCGAATTCTGGCAAGGCCGCCCCAGCCGGTTGCACGACCGCTTTTGCTACGTCCGCACCGCCGAAGGAGGCTGGAAGGTCGATCGCGTCGCGCCTTGAGGCGGCCGGCGGAAACTCACTTGGATCGGACGGCCAATGGCGTTAGTCTATTGAGGGACGCCGTGGGTGTCCTTTGATGAAACTCTCCGCCGAGCAATTCGAACAGCTTGCCCTGGAACAGCTTGACACGCTTTACCGTGTCGCCTGGCGGTTGGAGGCTGACCCCTCCGCCGCCGAGGATCTGGTTCAGGAAACCTATCTCCGCGCGCTGGGCGCCCGCGATGGATTTTCGCTGGAGGGGTTTGGGATCCGCCCGTGGCTGTTGCGGATCATGCACAATCTGCACATTTCGCGATCGCAGCGGGCGGGGCGGCAGCCGACGACGCTGAACGATGCCCATCTTGAAGCGGCGGAAAAAGCGACGCCGGACAAGCTGCCGATCGATCCGGCGAGTTTGGATGCAATGGATCAGCGCCTGGTGGCGGCGCTGGACGAATTGCCGCCGGAGTATGGCTCGGTGCTGATGCTGTGGGCGGTCGAGGACATGTCGTATAAGGAAATTGCCGAGTCGCTGGATATTCCGGTGGGCACGGTCATGAGCCGTTTATACCGGGCACGCCGCCGTCTGGCCGAAAAATTGCGCGATATGGCTATCGATCAGCGATTGATTCGGGAATAGGGGCGGCGGCTCGATGGTTAGCAGGGGTGACGCGCCAGCGTCTAAGTGATTTGCCAGACGATGAGCGATTCCACGACTTGTTTTGACGATCCCGTGCTGCGGAAAGCAGTGCGCCAGGCGTGGGGGAATAGGCGGGCGCCGGCATCGCTGATGCAGCTCGTGCGAGGGAAATTCGCCGAATATGCGGCCCTTGCGGCCGCAACGGCAATCCCGTCCGGAGCGTCGTTCTTGCCGCGGCCCGGCCAGGCGAGCGAACCGCTGCGAACTCCGGTCGTGCCGCTGGGCACGGCGGCTGTGATACTGCTGGCCGTCGTCGCGGTCTTCTGGGCCGCCGCATCGAACTCGGCGCCGGTGGCGTTTCCCGGCGGCTGGGCCGGCGACCTGGTCGCGACGCACGACATGTGCTCGTCCAAACCGGACCATCATTTTGTTGTCGGCGTGGCGCCCGACGATATCGCCGGGGCGCGCGACCGCCTGGCCAAACAGCTCGGATTTCCCGTGTTATCCATGTCCGCCGACAACGGCTGGCAATTTCGCGGGGCCGGCCAATGTCGCGTCGGAGCGGAGCGCACCGCTCATCTCCTGTATCGCCGCGGGGATATTACATTGTCCGTCTTCTCCGTCAGCGCCGCCGATCTGGCCGGGAATTCCAAAGGCCTGGAATCCGAAGTTGACGGCCACCAACTGGCCGGCTTCGTTCGTGGAAACACTCTCTATTGTGTCGTTGAATACAGTCCTGACCAATCCTTGACGCCCGCCGACGTTCGTTCGTTGATCGGGCGGCTTGAGAATCAAGTGCCCAATCCCGTGCCCGGCGGCGCCGTTGCCGCAGCCAGCCGCGATCGTCGCGCCGATACAACGCCCATCGATCTTGACGTGCCCGCCGCCCCGCCCCTACCGCCGACCGTCGCTTCCGCAGACACGCCTTGATTGTCCGTGGCTCTGGTTGCTCAAGCCGCTGGTCATTCCGGCCGATAACTCCTTGACGCTTCACCGGCCGGGTGGTTTCGCATAGGATTCGCGGCATGAGCCAACCGTCGACAACGCCAGCGCCTCCCCTCAGCAATGTGCGGGAAACTCTCGAATCGCTGATCATCGCATTCGTTCTGGCGCTGATCTTCCGCGCGTTCATCGTCGAGCCGTTCGTCATCCCCACAGGTTCGATGGCCCCGACGCTCCTGGGCGCCCATACGCATTACGTCTGCCCCGATTGCGGATACGCCTTCGATGTCAACTACAGTTCGCCCAGGAACGACGATGTGATCTACTCCCCCACCGTCCTCGATTTTGACGTCCATTGCCCCAATTGCGGTTTTCTGGTCGCGCCGCGCGGACCGGCCAATCCCAATGTGCCCATCCCCGACCCAAGGTCGGTTCAGAGCGTCGATTACGGCGATCGCATCCTCGTCCTCAAATACGCCTATCTCATCGCCCAGCCGCAGCGATGGGATGTCGTCGTCTTCAAAGCCCCGGCCGATCCGGATAAATATCATTACACACAAAACTACATCAAACGCCTGGTCGGCCTGCCGGGCGAGAAGCTGCAAGTCCTCGACGGCGGGCTTTATGTCTCCCAGGACCACGGCGCGACTTGGACCATCCAAACCCGGCCGCGGGTCGTTCAGGATGCCCTGTGGCGCATCGTCTATGACAACGATTATTATCCGCAACAGTTGCAGCGATCCCAGGGCGGCGTGCGCGAGTTGCCCTGGAAGCAACCCTGGCAGATCGAGGCCGGATCGGGCTGGAATCTCGGCAAGGACGCCTCCGACGGCCGGGTGTTCCAATTCGACAACAGCTCCGGCTTTGGCACTATTCAATTCAATCCCACGGCCGTGCAGACTGGCCAGACGCTCACCGACTACCTCGCCTACGATCTGGGCGCCAACGCCGACAACAACCGGCGGCCCGGCCCCGAAGGCGAAGGCTCGCCGGACGATCGCCAGCGCAATCCCGTCTCCGATCTCAAGCTGAGCCTCACCTATTGCCGCGCCGATAAAGGCGACGGGCCGTTGCGGATGGAACTCAAGAAACTCGAAGATACCTTCGTCGCCGAAATCACTCCCACGACGGCCTCGATATTTCACGATTCCCCCGCCGGCCGCAAGCTCATCGGCCAGCCGGTCCCGTTTGACGGCGCTGCGGGGCACAGTCACGTGATTGATTTCATCAACGTCGATTACAAGGTCACGTTGCGCATCGACGGGGTTGATGTCATCACCTCCACGCCGCAGGATTACGCGCCGGACGTGAATCGTCTGCTGGCCGCGTGGCATGAAAACACTCGCCTCCCGTCGCCAAGCGTTTCCATTTCCGCGATCAACCAGGCTTCCACCATCTCGCACCTGAGCCTCTGGCGCAACATCTACTACACGAACGATACCAGAAGGCAGCCCGGCCTGTTCTGGGGCACTCCCGGCAACCCCGTCCAACTTGGAACCGACGAGTTCTTCGTCATGGGCGATAATTCGCTGATCAGCGCTGATGCCCGCTACTGGGACCGGCGGATCGAAATCCCCGAAGAAGGCCTCGACGTCGACGCAGGACGCGTCCCCGCCCGCTTTATGCTCGGCAAGGCGTTCTTCGTCTACTGGCCGGCCGGCCAGCGCATCTTCGGCCCCAACGGTTACGCCATCATCCCCGATTTCGGCGACATGCGTTTCATTCACTGATTACCGACGGGCCATGTGCGGCGGCCCGGGCTCATTTTCTTGTCAATGGGTTGTCTGGCGAAGTGAATCCGTATGATGTAGGATCGCGCCGGCCCGTGAAAAGCCGGTTCAACGCCGGTTTTTCCATGCGAAGGTTTGTGTTTTGGAGAGGTGGCAGAGTGGTTGAATGCGCCGGTTTCGAAAACCGGTCTGCCCGAAAGGGTAGCGGGAGTTCGAATCTCCCCCTCTCCGTTGCCACGGCATACTGTGTTTCATCGCTTTGGTCCTGCCACCCCGCCTTCGGCGCCGGATGGTTTCGCAGGTGCCGTGCGCGGGGCTTGCGCTGCATGTTTGGCGGCTTGTCGGTATCTTTCCCTGCGTGATAAGGCACAAACAACTCTCCCGCCGCCAGGCGCTGCATTGGGGAACCATGCTCGCCGGGGCCGCGTTGCTGGGGCCGGGGTGCTCATCGCTTCAAACCTCCCCACCGGCCGCACGCAGAAATGTGAAGGTCTACGACGTTGGCGATTATGGAGCGGTCGGCGATGGCCAAACGCTCGACAGCCCGTCCATCCAGCGGGCGATCGACAAGGCGGCGGTCGCGGCGGCCGGCGGACATGATGTGCAGGTGCTGGTCCGCGGCGGCAAGAAATACCTCGTCGGGCCGATCCAACTGCGGGGCGGCATCGAATTCCATCTGGCCGACGATGCGATGCTCATGGCCAGCACCAATCCCCGGGATTACGGCGACGGCACGGCGGTCTTTACGGCCGATCGGGCAAATGCCCTGCGCATCACCGGCACGGGAACGATCGACGGGCGATCGCCCGATTTCATGGATCATTACGACGCGCAAAACGAATGGTGGCGTCCCAAGCCGGGCCTGCGGCCGAAACTCTTCAATATTACCGGCTGCCAGGATTTTGAGATTCACGATGTCACGCTGAGGCACGGGGTAAACTGGACGCTGCACCTGTTGGGCTGCCGCCGGGCGCTGGTGGATCACGTCACGATCGACAACCAGTTGGATGTGCCCAATTGCGACGGCATCGATCCGGACCAGTGCCAGGATGTCGAAATCCGCAATTGCCACATCCGCTGCGGGGATGATGCGATTGCCATCAAGAGCGGGCGTGGCGCGACTGCCCAGTATGGGCCGTCCTCGAATATTCACGTCCACGACTGCATCCTGGAGACGCAGGATTCGGGGCTGAAGATCGGCACGGAGACCGGGCTGGATATTCACGATGTCGTGTTCGAGCGATGCCAGATCCGCCAGGCCTGCCGCGGCTTGTGCATACAACTCCGCGACGAAGGCAACATCTACAACATCGTTTTCCGCGACATCACGTTTACATCCCGCTACTTCTCGGCCCCGTGGTGGGGACGCGGCGAGGCGATTTCGTTTACCGCCCTGCCGCGGTCGCCGCAGACCAGGCTCGGCACGATCCACGACGTGACGGTGAAGAACGTGACCGGAAAGGCCGAAAACAGCGTGCGCGTCGAGGGTTCGCCCGCCGCCCGCGTGCGCGATGTAACACTGGAAAACGTCGCCGTCACGCTGGACCGCTGGACGAAATACGACGGCGGCGTCTTCGACAATCGCCCGCCGGACGCGGCGGCAAGCATCGAAAAGCACGGCAATCCCGGCTATCACGTGCGTCAGGCCGACAACGTCACCTTGCGCGATTGCAGCGTGGCATGGGGCGGCCATCCGCCGGACTACTTCACCAACGCCGTTCAGGGCGAGGATGTCACCAATCTCCAGATCGAGAACTTCAAAGGTCAGGCCGCCCATCCGCAGCGAGACACGGCCATCGCGATCAACCAGCCGGGATAGCAACCGGCGGTTATCGGACGCTCGGCGTCGGATCATCCGGCACATTCGCTTCAGGCGGAACGGGCAGTGCGGCCGATATTGTCGGTTTTGCTCGTATTGAGCTTCAGGAAAACCAAACCGCTCCCGATGTTCAATGCAGGAACCGGGAGAATGTTGTGAAGACTATATTCCGCATGATCTGCGTCAGTTTGATAATCGGCGGGTGGTCGCTGGCGGCGTTGGCGATCCACGTGATCCGCTCGCCGGGTAGCATCGAGCTCATCACCAAGCAGAGCCTGGATTATCGCGACACTTGGGCCGACACCCGAACCTGGACCATGGCCGATGTCCCCAACCACGCCGACATGGTCGCCCGCGTCCTGGCCACCGGGCACGCCGATCTGCTCTCGCACCTGGCCGACGCCCATCAGCGCGGCGACATCAGCCAGCAACTGACGGCCGCAATTCAAAGGAAGCCGCAGACACCCCCTGGCGATACCGGGCACACGCAAGTTTCCGCCGGCCCGATCAGCCTGAAACTGCCGTTCTGAGCGAGAGATCGGTCTGGGAGACAGAACCACCCTGCCCGACTACACTCTCCCCGTTGTGTTTCGCGGCCTTCTGATCACCTTTCTCCTTCTCGACCTCCTGTGGTGGGCCCAGGCCCGCGCATGGCTGATTCACGCGGGCCGCGGCCGGGCTTGGCGCGTCGCGCTGGCCGTCTTCATGGTCGCGATGCTCAGCCTGCCCGGCGTCGTGCTCCTGGATTGGGTCCAGCACAAGTCGTTTGATATTGCTCTGCCCATGGTTCTGGCCACGATCTGTTACCTGTGGCACCTGCTGATTCTCCCCATCACGTTCGTGGCCATGCTCGCCGGCGGCGGAGCCAAACTGCTGACGTGGGCCCTGCGACGGCTGCTGGCAACATGGCGCACAAATCCAATCGCCGCAAGCCGACCGCCCGCCGCGGAAATCTCCCCCCCACCGGCGGCGCCCTCGTCTACCGCCCCATCGACTAACGTCCACGACGCTCGCGTCGCCCCACTTCTGTCCCGCCGACGGCTGCTGAGTTCGCTGGCGGTGGCGGCGCCGCCGTTTGCTCTGGCGGCCACGACGGGCGTATCGCTCTGGCAACTGGGCCGGTTCCGCATCAACCGCACGACGCTGGCGTTTTCCGGCTGGCCGCGCGATCTCGACGGGTTCACCATCGCCATCGTCGCCGACATTCACGCCGGGCTCTTCACCACCCAGCGAATGCTCCAGGACATTCGCGACCGCACCAATTCCCTGCGCCCCGATCTGATCCTCCTGCCCGGCGATCTGATCAACTATTCGCTGGGCGATCTGCCGGCCGCACTGGATATTGTCCGCGGCATGTCCGCGCCCGGCGGCGTGTACATGGTCACAGGGAACCACGACGTGGTCGAATCGGAAAAGAAGTTCTGCGACGGCGTCGTGGCCGCGGGCGTGAATCTCCTCCACGATCAGGCCGCCGTCATTCGCACCCCCGGCAAGACTCCGTTTACGCTTCTGGGCATTCGCTGGAGCGACACGGGCAAGGACGGCTGGGATTCCTCGATCGCCCGCGCCTGCTGGAACCGCCGCGATCCCTCACTCTTCCCCATCCTCATGGCCCATCACCCCCACGCCTGGGATTCCATCGAGCCCTTCAACATCCCCCTGACGATCTCCGGCCACACGCACGGCGGGCAGATCATGCTCACCAAAAACATCGGCGCCGGCCCGCTGCGCTTCCGCTACTGGACCGGCCTCTACCAGCGCCGCCAGGCCGATCGCACCAGCAGCCTCCTGATCTCCAACGGCGTCGGCAACTGGTTCCCCCTCCGCATCAACGCCCCGCCGGAAATCGTCCTGCTGACCATGCGCACCGCCCCCTGACGGCCAACATCGCGCGGGAGATCCTATCCGTGGCATCCGCGAAATCCGTAGTCAACACGCATTTGCTCTGCGCCTCCGCGCCTCCGCGTGAGATTCCTCCTAACCCAACCTTCGCACTTTGAGCACGTTTCGGGATTTTTCGCGCCGATTTTCGGCGATGCAGGGACGCCAGCGTCGTTTTCTCTCTCCAGAACGTTGTAGTGGAGACCTACCCTCTTGTT
>Ga0181517_10003961_pt1 | contig 13747 bp, 14 predicted proteins | sample PEATcosm2014_Bin_31_FD_119748 | JGI IMG/M metagenome (GOLD analysis project Ga0181517, IMG submission 119748) | Peatland microbial communities from MTU Mesocosm Facility, Houghton, MI, USA - PEATcosm2014_Bin01_30_metaG | ecosystem: Environmental > Terrestrial > Soil > Wetlands > Peat | place... | reverse complement strand
GACTTTGGCCTTTTTCAAAGCGCGTCTGGCAGCAGGTTCAGGAAGATCAGATTCTGGTGTGGGCGTCGGCGCTGGCGTATTCGTGGCTGTTCGCGATTTTCCCCTTCCTGATCTTCCTGCTGACCCTTGTCCCTTATCTGCCTGCGACTTTCCGCACCAACGCCATCCAGCAGATCAACCACGCCATCCGCCAGGCCTTCCCCTCCGAAGGCGCCAGCACCATTCTCGGCAATGTCGACGACGTCATCGCCAATATCCGAAGCACGATCAACAACACGCACGGCGGATTGCTCAGCCTCGGCCTGGTTCTGACCCTCTTCTCCGCCAGTGGCGGCATGTCCATGACCATGTATGCCCTGGATCGCTGCTACGACATTCGTCGGGGCCGGCCGTTCTATCGGCAGCGGCCGCTGGCGATGATCTTGACCATCGTCGTGATCATCATGATCGTCGCCGTTCTCGTATTGCTGCCGATCGGATCGTACGTGATTGAGTGGATTATCGCCTGGATTCCGGACATGGAGCATTTGAGGCTGCCGTTCCACATTCTGCGGCTATCCCTGTCGCTGATCCTGATGTTTGGGGTGATGGCGATCGTGTATTATTTCGGCCCGTCGGATCGCCAGCCGTTCCATTTCATCAGCCCGGGGGCGATATTCAGCATCGTGGTCTGGATGTTGCTGGGATTGGTGGTGCGTCTCTACATCAACGAATTCAGCCATTACGACAAGACCTACGGCGCCGTCGGCGGCGTGGCGATCCTGCTCTTTGTGCTCTACATCGACGCCGTCGTGTTGCTTATAGGCGCCGAGATCAACAGCGAAATCGACTTTGCCGTGCAGCCTCCGCCGCCCAGCACGATCAACCCAGCGCCGGCCGGCGATCCGGTGGAGAGTGCCCGATTTCCCGGGCGAGTGTAAATCCATGTGGGACCGCCTTCTATTCCCCTCTCCCTGTACCCAGGGGGAGGGTTGGGTGGGGGTTGACCGCCGCAGCGTTCGTCGCGGCTTCGACCTGGCAGAGCCACTGGCGAAGAACCCCCACCTTTGTCCTCCCCCTGAGTACATGGGGAGGAGGAAGTGGCGGTTGCCCGGAAGTTCGGGCACTCTCATCCGGTGGCGCCGCGGGCGGTGACGTGACTTTCGCGTCGACTGGCAGATAATAGAACGTTCAAATTAACCGGAGGCTCACATGGCGCGGTTCGGAAATATTGTGTTGATTCTGGTTTTCTGTGCCATCGCCGCCGCACAATCCACGCGCCCGGCCGCGACACAACCTGGCGTGAAGATCACCGCCGGTTTGCCGACCATTTATCTGGCCGGCGATTCCACGGCGCAAGTTGGCGATCCGCTTCATACCGGATGGGGAAAGACGTTCGCGACGTATATCGATCCCAGGAAAGCCAATTGGGTCAACGCGGCCCGCGGCGGGCGCAGCAGCCGGACCTTCATCACCGAAGGTCTCTGGGATCAAATCGTGGCCAGTCTCAAGCCCGGCGATTTTGTTTTCATCCAGTTCGGTCATAACGACGCCGGCGCCGTCAATGATGCCTCCCGCGCCCGCGGTTCGCTGCCCGGCCTGGGCGATGAAACCCAGGAGATCGACAACCTGGTCACAAAGAAGCACGAAGTCGTACACACCTACGGCTGGTATATGAAGAAGATGGTCGAAGACACCAAGGCGAAGGGCGCCACGCCCATCCTGGTTTCGATCACCGTGCGCGACATCTGGACCAACGGCCGCGTCGAGCGCGCCAACGGCCAGTTCAGTGCGTGGACCCGCCAGATCGCCGTGGCCGAGCATGTCGCGTTCATCGATCTGACCAACATGGCCGCCGATCGCTACGAGCAAATGGGCCAGGCCGCGGTCAAGCCGCTTTTCCCGGCGGACTCGACGCACACCAGCCCCGACGGCGCGGCATTGAACGCGCAACTTATCTTGTCGGGCGTCAAAGCTCTGCATCGCCAGAACATTTTGAGCCTGCTCTCGCCGGAGGCACGCGCGGTGAATCCGGCGACGCAGCCTTCGGTCGTGCTGGCGGCAAATTCGCTGAAAACCACGCCTCTGGAGCAGGCGAATTTCCTCAACTGGCCGACACCGTCTGATCCCTCGCTTCCCGACATCATCCTCATCGGCGATTCAACCGTTCGCAACGGCCGGGGCGATGGGTCCAATGGCCAATGGGGTTGGGGCGAGGCCTTGTCGGCGTGGATCGATCCGAACAAGGCGAACCTGGTCAACCACGCTCTGGGCGGCACGGGCGTGCGCTCGTATTACAATTCAGAATGGCCGGCGGCATTGGCCATGGTCAAGAAAGGCGACGTGCTGCTGATGCAATTCGGCACCAACAGCACGGGCGAAACTGCCGGCGTCGGGGAAGACACCAAGACCCAGGGCACGGAGACCATCCATTCGTTCGGCTGGTATTTGCGAAAATACATCGCCGACGTGCGGGCCAAAGGGGCAACCCCGATCGTCTGCACCCTGGTCCCGCGCAACACCTGGAGCGGCGGCAAGATCACCCGCACATCCAACCCGGCGGATTGGGCCCGGCAGGTCGCCAAGGATCAGAACGCGCCGCTACTGGATCTGTATGAAGGGGCGGCCCAGCGCTACGATCAATTGGGTCAGGCCGCTACTACAGCGATATTCGCCGATGGACGCGTCCACACCAATTACGATGGCGCGACGCTGTTGGCGTCCGTCGTTGTCGAGCAATCGAAGGCTCTGTCGACAAATCCCCTGGCTGCCTTCTTGCGAGACAAGCCCGCGCCAACATGGTGAACGCGGGTTACTTCACCGCGATCTTCCAGATTCCCCATTCGCCGCCGCGGTTGCTCCGGAAATAGATCGCATCGCCGCTGGGATCCCATGTCGGGCAGTCATCGACCGAGCCGTTGGTGGTGATCTGGACCGGCCGCTCGGGATGGGCCATATCGAAATACCAGATATCGCGGTTGTGATGCCGATCCTCGTCCAGGCCGCGGTCGGAAACAAACGCGATCCGGCTTCCGTCCTTTGACCAGACCGGATCGAAGTTGTCACTGTCGGGCGTGTTGGTCAGGTTGTGCGTCAGCCCGCCCTTGTCCGGCATGATGAACAGCTCGCGATTGCCCGTCTTGGCGTTCACGGATGCGAAGACCAGGTTGTCCGCCTTGGGGCTGACTCGCGGCTGGGTCACCGGCACGGTCGTTAATTCCGTTCGGATCGTCCGCCCGATCTGCGTCATGTACAATCGCGGCTCGTCCCGGTCGTCCAGCAACGCTTCATAAAACAGCCGCGGCTGAGGATCGGCATCGACGGCCGGCCACAATTCCTGCTCGTCGTTGCTCGTCAATTGCGCCGTTCCCGGCGCACCCACGGCCGATTTTTCCCATACGCTCAACTTCTTCCCGGCGCGATTGCTCGAGAAGACGATCTGATCCCCGGCCGGCGTGAAGGACGGGAACAAATCCAGCGCCTTGCCGTCGGTGAGTTGCTCGGTGCCGCCGGTGCCGTCCGGCTTGATGACCAGAATCCGCGACCGCAGATCGTCCTTGGTTGTGCCCCAGACCTCGGTGAACATGAGCTGCGTACCGTCGGGCGACATGGCCAGGCTGTTGATCGTGGTGCCGCGTTCGGCGCGGACGAGTTGCACCGGCTGCTGGCGGTCGGGGCCTTCGGTCACATCCTTCCGTGCCAGCGTCGAGACGACCTTCGGCGCCGCCTCCCACACACCCTGCATGTTGCGGCTGAATTCAACCGTCAATTCGTCCAGCGGCCGGGTCTTGATCTCCTTCAGCGCGATCGAATAATCCGCCTTGCCGTCGTCGTAGGCGATGGTCAACTGGCCCGGTTCCCATTCCGAATCGGCCGTCTTCTTGCTCACCGCCGCTGTGAACGTGCGGAGCGTTCCCTTTTCATCGACCGGCGGGAACTGCAACGCGCCGCTGGAGACGCCGGCGGCGTCGCGGGCCAGCTCTTTGCCATCGATGGTGACCACGGCCCCGGCCGGGTCGGTCACGATGCGGACTGTCTTGGATTTGGGTTCCAGGTTGATCGCGTAGGCCGCGGCTGGGTCATTGAAGGAGATGGCGCGGTCGACCGGATCGTAACCCGGTTTGCTGACGGTGATCTTGTGCGTCGCGTATTGCGACTTGAGGATGTCATACATGAACGGCACGGCGGGCATGGTAGTCGGAGAGACGCCAACGCTCTTGCCGTCCAGCGCCACCGCCGCGCCGGGCGGATTGGTGGTGATCGACACATCCCTGGTCATCGGCCCCATCACAAGCGTGTAGTCCGAACCCGCGTCGGCCCAGGAGACCGTCGCCCTGGCCGTGGCAAATCCGACCCGCTCGGCCGAAATCTCGTGCGTCGTCCACTTGTTTGACGCGTCCACCGTGAAATCGAGATCCACGGCGCGATCGCTGACCGGGTCGGCGCTGACGGCTTTGCCATCAACACTGACGATGGCTGCCACCGGCTCGACCAGGACGTGGATGTGCTTGCTCTGCGGCTTGAGTTCCAGGCGGATCAGGTCTCGGCCGTCATCGCGCATGAGGGTGACGGATTGGTCTTTGTATCCCAGCCGCGATGCCGCGATGACATGCACATCCTGCGCGTTTTGAAAGACGATATCGCGGGTTGCCGTCCCCGTGCCGATCGATTCGCCGTCGAGCTTCAGCGCCGCATCCCCCGGCACGGCCGTTACCGTGACCGACCGCGTCGTCGAGCACGCCCCCAACACTACCAGCAGCAATATCCCGATCCAGCGCATAGAACGCTCCTTGACGGCGATGGATAAGCTGTACCCTAAACTGCGCCAAGTGGGAAGCGGCGCTGTGGATTGGCACAACCCGCACACTGCGTATCCACCCGACACTCAATGCGCGAGAATCGCCGAAAAGAGACACATGGAAATTGGCCAACCAGCTATCCGCGGGGACGGTAGTCGCGCGCGTCGATGCACAGGCCGTAGATTCCGAAAGAAAAATAACCCGGCTGAGGCCTTGCGGCGAGTCGGCCGGGTAAGAAGTAAGAGTGGTATCGACTATTCGTGGCAAAAAGGCAAGTGGAATCTGATACGCGAGTATCGCCCGGCGGGAATGCTGAAACCGACGACAAACGCCAACCTGCCCGGCCGGGGCTATAATCAACCGTGGATTGGTCGTCTGGATGTTGCAAAGGAGTCGTTTATGCGCCGAATTCTGTTTGGTTCGCTGGCTTTGGCGGTGCCGTTCTTTCTGGTGGGGCTTATCGCCGGTCAGCACATGGCCGCAGTGCGAGCGGATTCGCCGGGAATGTCCGATCAGCACATGTCCGGCATGAAGATGGGAACATCGGCAACGCCGGTGATGGCATTGGCAGCGACCAGCCGGCCAATTGCGGCCGCGGATGTCGGCAATACAGTTTGCCCGGTAACCGGAGAGAAGGTCTTGGACTCAAAAGCTGTTGAAATCTACGATGGCAAGGTGTACCACTTCTGCTGCTCGGATTGCAACGAGGAATTCGAGAAGGATCCCGCCAAGTTCGCCAAAGCCGTGGCTGCCGACCCGGCGAAATATGGGATCAAGCCGTAGCCATGTCGATGAGACGTCTTTTTGATGTGCTGGCCGGGGTTTCGCTGCTGCTGTTTGTGGCGATTGTGGTGCTGTACATCCGGGGTTTCACGACATATGACGTAGTTTCACTGGACACGCCGTATCACGAGATATACCTGCTGGGTGGCGCAGGGTCCGTGCGGTTCGTCTGGGGATGGTTTGATTTCACGTCAGGTCCGAATAACCCTGTGTCCGGTAATCCGGCACTTCCCGCGCCGGGCTGGCACGTCAACTGGAGCAGCGAAGACGTCGAGTTCATCTTTGATGAATTTTTTTGGGACGGCCCCGCCGACCCCAGCGAAGCCTGGAGGCCGCGGTGGCTCCCTGTTCGTGTCGATTGGGGATCCAACGCTCGCTGGTTTTCAGAATCGCCACCGCATGGGCAGGGCTGGGGTTTGACGGTTTCGTACTGGCCGCTGGCGCTGATTACAGCGGCCGCACCAGCGGTGTGGATCGAAAAGAAACGCCGTAGCCGGCGGCGGCGCAACACGGGTTTGTGCGCGAAATGTGGTTATGACCTTCGAGCCACGCCTGAGCGATGCCCGGAATGTGGAACCGTTCCGCCAAAGAAAAACCCTGCCTCAAACTGAACAGCGGCGGCGAGAATTTTCCATAGCTCGTCACGGCGCCTGGATTTCCAGCGGTGTCGTTGCCTCGGCGACGCGATCGGCCAGTTGGTCCGTGATCGTCACTTTCAGCAGGTACCTGCCCGGCTGAAGCGTGGCCGGCAGACGCACGACGTTGGCGACGAAGAAATCGTGGCGACGGTTGCGGCATTGATCGACGACGGATTGGGCGGTGGGCTTTTCCGGCCAGACTGGGATGCCGGTTTCGGTGTACAGGATCGCCTGCTGCGTGAGCTTGGTCTCCCATTGATGCGATTCGTTCAGTTCGCTGGTGAAATTCGAGATTTCCGTGTAGACGATGACCGGATTCTCCTGGCCGGATTTGTAGTGCGTGTCCGCCAACTTGTACATGCCGTAGCCGTCCACCTTGGTGCATAACTGGATGGTTGAGATCGAGAGGTCTGATTCGCTGCGCAGGCGATCGGCCATCTCCAGCAGCGGCTGGATTTTGCGAACCAGGAGCAGATTGCTGTCGGCCGTGACTTGGCTCTGGAAATTCCCCAGGCCGTCCAGAATGGAAGTGACGATCTCGCGATCTTCGGCGGGGAGCCCGGCGACGGCGGACATGTCGGGTGTGGCGCGGCCCTTGACGAATTCAAGCAACTGGTAATCGAGCTGCGCGGGGATGTCGCGCGGATCGTCCTTGATCTTTTGTGCGAGCTTGCGTTCCAGATCGTCGGCGGATTGCAACCCGATCCCGCCGCCGGAACTTCCGCCGGGCAGATCGACGCTTTCTGGAAGCACTTGCGGGAAGATCACTGGTTTGGCGGCCGGCTGGGCGGGTGATGGCGCAACGGGCACGACCGACGGCGCGGCTGGGGCTGGTGTCGCGGTTGGTGAGACGGTTGTGGGAGGCTTGGGACGCGGCGCGACCGAGACGGCGGGCTGAGGCGCCGGCGTCACGCGCGGCGCGGGTGCGGGTTCGACGACCACGCCGCTGCCGGCCGGCGCTTGGGTTGGCTGTTCCCACTCGACCTGCGATTGCTGCTCTGTCGGCGCCGCGGACGAGGTTTGCGCCGTCGATCGCGGATTCGTCGAACCGACCGCTTCAGGACCGGGAGGCTTGTTGGGCACAATGGCGCCGGTCGGGCCGTCCTGATCGTTCACATCCGCCGGACCAGAACCGGAATTCACTCTGTTCTGGCGATCCAAAGCGGCCTGCATTTCCTGCACGTAACCGGCGGTCTTGCGTGCCAGTGCATCAGGGGTGGGCGCGTTCGGATCCTCAACCGTTTGACTCGCTGCGCCATCCGCGCGAGTTGTCGCGGCCGGTGGTGGCGCTGCCGAAGTGCCGCCGGTGGTGGATGATGCGCATCCTGAAAGTGCCAGGCTCGCCGCGATAAGCAATTGTCCGAAGAAGGCCCCGCCGATGAGATGTTTCGCGTCCATAAAACCCGTCCTTGGAGAACGCCGCCCATCGACACTCCGGCCGATGGCTGGTCAACGCGAACAGTATACGCCGCCCGGTGGCGGATTTGAAGGCGGCGACAAGGGTTATTTGCGGCATACAATCTGGCATCAGTAAGATCTGGTGATCGGCCTTGGTTTCATGGTATTCTAATTTGCGACAGGTATTGACATGGACATGACGATTTCGATTCCAGAGGACGTAGCAGCACGGCTTCAAGAACAAGCCGCCCGGAGCGGACAGACCATGCCCGCCTACACCGCGAGACTTCTGGCGGAGACAGTAAAGCGCCCGACCGTCGATGAAGTTCTGGCACCCTTCCGCAAGCAGGTCGCCGCAAGCGGAATGAGCGATCAGGAACTCGATTCGTTTCTTGAGGACGTTCGAGAGAAGGCCTATCAGGACCGGCAGCGGCACTTGCATGAGTGACCCACCCAAGGTTGTGTATGACTGCATGGTTTTCTTGCAGGCAGCCGCACGCCCGGACCGCGAACACAGCACAATGAGGCTCGTGCGTGAGGATCGTGTCGTTCTTTACGTGAGCCCGGTGATCGTTGGTGAGCTTTGGGATGTGTTGACCCGTCCCGAGTTGCGGACCAGGTTCCCCGCACTCAAACCTCGCCACGTCGACATGTTTCTTGCCGATGTCCTTTCCCGCGCGATCATGATTCAAGATGTGCCGCCGAGTTTCTCGCTGCCACGCGACAAGAAGGATGAGCCTTACATCAACCTTGCCATCAAAGCCAACATCCGCTTTCTGGTAACGTGGAACTACCGGCACCTGACGTATCTGATGCGGCGAGACACCGCCGAGGGCGACGATTTCTGCAGAAGGTTCCCCAATATCCAAATCGTCGATCCCCCGACCTTTGCTCGTGAGGTTCAATCCGCCCTGTGAAGGCAGCAGTATCGCGCCTGAACAGCACCAACCAATCTCTTGTCTTCCAGGAGTACCCTATTTCTGTGGCGATGAGGGCGCGTTATTGCCGGTGCTGGGCGTTGGGGAACTGGGTGGCGCGGGTGTCGCCGGCGCTGGGGCGGATGCGGCTGTCGCGTCTGATCGGGCGGCTGCGGCGGCTTTGATTCGGCGGACGGTTCGGTAGACCGCCCAGAACAGCCACCAGGCGAAGATGCTCACCACTGAGTCGATGAAGAGCACTTTCAACATCCAAACATCTTTGTATTCGGGAAACACAATCAGGTGGATGTCCGGCACGTTGACGCCCCAATTGGCGGCGACAAACAAGATAGCGTACAGGGCAACAACGCCGAAGATTGTGGCTTTTGTCCAAAAGACGATTTTTTCCCAAAATGTGTTCATATGGTTCTCACAAGTCTATCAGGCTCTGGCATGAGTCGCACGGGCCGCCATGCCCACCGGGCCGCGATCCGCGTTCAAACTCGCACAAAATACGCATAAATCGGGCAATAGAACAGCATGGCCACTGCGGCCGCCAGGCTCAGATAAGGGCCGTACGGAATTTCCCGGTGCCGGCCGGTGATCAGAGCATACAGTGCCACAATCAGGCCGAAGAATGGGGCGACGAAGAAGGTCACGATGGCCGGCCCGGCGCCCAGGACGGCGCCGATGGCTGCCAGCAGGTGTACATCGCCCAATCCCATCGCGACCTTTCCCAGGACCAGTGTTCCGGCGATGCGGATGAGCCAGATGATCAGCCCGCCAGCCAGCAGGCCGAGTATCGACCCCAGCAGCCCGCTCGACCAGGGCGTGGCCGCGGCGCGCCGGAAGAAATTCTCCGCGGCCAGCCATTGCGACGACAGAATCAGGCATCCGATGGCCAGCACAATAGGCGGCAGAAGAAACATGATCTCCTTGCGAATTTCCGCGTGGACCATGCGCCGCGTGAAGCGCGGAGGGAGTTTCAGATCGGGATCGGGCTCGCGCCCTTCGCGGCGGGCCAGGTTGATTTCCGCTTCGATCTCCTGTCGCTCGACCTCCAGCATCGGCTCACCGTCCGGAAAACTCAGCGCAAATACGCCGGTGAACCGCAGCGCCAGACTGATAAGCAACCCCGCCGCACCGCCCGTCGCCAAAGCCGCGCCGATGTACGAAACGTCCAGTGCCCCCGGCCGGGAGACGCCAGACCATACCGTGTGAACCACCAACGCGATTCCCGCCATCAGCCACGGAATCTCGATCGGGATAATGAACAACTCCGCGTCAATCAGGCTGATTGCCAACAGCCCGGCCAGCAGCATCATGTACAGCGCATACGTCGGCCAATCGTCGGCCAGCGTGGTCATCGAACCAAATCCCCACCAAAGCGGCGAGGACATCGGATACACCCGCGGCCCCAGCCTGGCGATGAACAGCAACACGTAATATCCGGCGAACAACAGCCCGGTGATTCCCTCGATAATCGGATATCGGATCGAGATGCCGCCGCGGCAATAGCGGCATCTCCCGGCGAGCATGATCCAGCCCAGCACAGGGACGTTGTCGTACCACGCCAGCGGATGGTTGCACTTTGGGCAATGGGACGGCGGCGTTACCAGCGATTCGCCTCGCGGCAGCCGCCAGACCACCACGTTCAGAAAACTCCCGATGCACGATCCGAACGCAAACAGGAACGCGATGTACACGGCGTGCTGCACGGAAGGTGGGACAGGTGGCGATGCGTCGGTAATCATTTTTCACAACAGGCGAACAATGCGTACAACCGCTTCATCGGGCGAAAGCCTGGTCACGTCAAGCTCGGCCATGCACAATAGCCGATAAACCGGCTCGCGTGTGGCCAGGAGTTGGCGAATTTCATCAACGGTGCCGGCCAGCGGCGTCAGGCCGGGCCGCGACGCCGCCGAAGCAGGATCGGCCTGGGTGCGACGGTGTAACTCATCCGGTTCGCAGCGGAGATAGACGACCTTGTGACTGCCCGATTTCAGCAGCACGCGGTTTTCCTCTCGCACCAAGGCTCCGCCGCCCAGCGCGATCACGTGATCGGCCCGGCCCAGGGCATCGGCCAGCGCCAGGGCCTCCAGATCGCGAAAACCAGCTTCCCCTGATTCGGCAAAAATCTCGCGAATCGTCTTGCCGGCGCGGGCGACGATCAGATCGTCCACATCGACAAACGGCTGCCAAAGCCGCTCCGCCAGCCGCCGGCCCACCGTCGTCTTTCCGCTGCCTCGATATCCGATCAGGACGATGCCCATGTTGTTCTCTGTGAGAGTGCCTTCATCTCCGCACTAATATAAATCCATGCCGACGGCCCTCTTTCCCCCTCTCCCTGTACTCAGGGGGAGGGTCGGGGTGGCGGTTGCCCGCGACTACATGTTGCGCCAGTCGAGCGAACCAGCGCCGCCCACAAAGAACCCCCACCTCAGTCCTCCCCCTGAGTACAGGGAGAGGAGGAGAAGGCGACGCCTCGCAAAACCAGGCACTTTCGTTCGCCGGTTTTTCGGCCGGGTCAAGTATAGCGAAATGCCGCCAGTGGCTATAATCGCGGCATGCCCGAAACCAAAGCGACCGGCGGTCCGAAGTTCAAACGTGTGCTGCTCAAGATCAGCGGCGAGGGATTTTGCCACGAGGGATCGTTTGGGATTGAAGCCCCGGAACTGGAAAACATCGCCCGGCAGTGCGTTGAGGTGGCCCAGACCGGCGTCGAACTGGCGATCGTCGTCGGAGGCGGGAATTTCATCCGCGGCGCCACGTTCGCCGAGGATGGCAACATCCCCCGCGCCACCGCCGATTACATGGGCATGCTCGCCACCGTCCTTAACGCAGTGGCCCTGCAGGAAACAATGGAAAAGATGGGCCAGCCCACGCGGGTGCAATCGGCGATCAGCGTCTACAGCGTCGCCGAGCCGTTCATCCGCCGCCGGGCCGTTCGTCACCTGGAAAAAGGCCGCGTCCTGATTCTCGCCGCCGGCACCGGCAATCCGTTCTTCACCACCGACACCTGCGCCGCCCTCCGCGCCACCGAAATCGCGGCCGATGTGCTGTTCAAGGCGACCAAGGTGGATGGCATTTATTCGGCCGATCCGAAGAAAGATCCATCGGCCCGGCTGTTTCGCGAGATCACGTATGAGAAGGTATTGGCTGACAAACTTCGCGTGATGGACCTGACAGCGATCACGTTGTGCATGGAGCGGCGGATACCGCTGGTCGTCTTCAACCTCAAGACGCCGGGCAACATCGCCCGGGCTCTGCGCGGCGAAGAGGTCGGCACCACCATCACCCCAAATTGAGAGGCGCACCGCCACACGGTACGATATATCTATGCCTGTCGACGACATCCTCCTGGAAACGGAAATGCACATGGAAAAAGCCCTGGACCACCTGCTCCAGGAGCTGCGCGGAATCCGCACCGGCCGGGCCACGCCCGCCCTGGTCGAGCATCTCAAGGTCGATTACTACGGAACCCCGACCGACCTGCGCAGCATCGCCATGATCAGCATCCCCGAAACCACGCAGATTCTCATAAAGCCGTTCAATGCCGGCGATCTCAAGGCGATCGAGAAGGCGATCGGCGAGAGCAAGATCGGCCTGACCCCGCACAGCGACGGCAAGCAGCTTCGCATGACGCTGCCCCCTTTGTCGCAGGAGCGGCGGCAACAGCTTGTCGGGCAGTGCAAAGCCTTCGCCGAGACCGCCAAAATCGCCATCCGCAACGCCCGCCGCGAAGCCAATAAGCTCATGGAAACAGAGGAAAAAGGCGGCCTGGTGACCGAAGACGAATGCGCCGCCGGTAAGGAGTCCATCCAGGAACTCACCAAGACCTACGAGACCAAAACCGACGAGGCCGTCGAAAAGAAACGCGGCGAGATCACGCAGGTGTAATGGGCCGATGGTTACGGTTCGTGACGCTGAACATCAGCGAAGCGATCGAGGTCGCGATCGAAGGACGCCACGGGGCGGCCGGATTCGGCAGCGGTTGCGGCAATGTACGCATCGCCGAAGTCCACGTTGGCGCGCTCGACGCGAGCCAGGGCATCGAGCACTCGAACGCGCTCGCTGAGCCGAAATGCGGGAGTGTTAAGGACCGCGGCCAGGGTTTTCGCCGCCGAGCGGCGATCCACTTTGTAACCCGCTTTCAGTGCGTAGAAGATCTCGGCAACTGTCACAGCGGCGACTTCGAGAATGACTTTGCCGCCGTTGGCGTCTTGAATAAGCCGGCTGGCGCGCGGCGAATGGTCTTTGTGGTCGTTGCGCAGAAACCGCAACAGGACATTGGCATCCAACTGATAGACGGGAACATGGGGCGATGTCATTGCTTTCTTGCTCCCCGGTGCCCTATGGCAGCCCGGGCCTTCCGCTTTTCATCCGGATCGTACGGAACATTGTTCTTGAGCGCCCCAAAGAACGACATCACGTCGGGAAGCGGCCGAATGGAAACCTCGCCGGCCTTGGTAATGGCAATGCGGACTTTGCGCTTGCTGCCGAGATTCATGGCTCGACGAATGCCGGCGGGGAGAGTGAGTTGGCCCCGGCTCGTAACGGTTACGTCCTTGTGCGTCTCTTGCTTCATACGTACATCTTGTATTCCAGGAAGTAAGAGTCAAGACGCTCGCAAGAATTTTGTGCCCATTGTGAAGTTTAACAGCTTTCCGCCTGCCCCGCCCGCAGCGTGATCTTGCGCAGGCCCGCCGATCGGCAGGCCAGCAGAAGCTGGCTCTCCAGGCCGCCCAGAAGCAATTGGCTCAGTTCGTACAGGTGGCTCGACGTGTCGACCAGTACGGTCAATGACCCGCGCGTGAAGCTCTGCAAGACGCAGTGATCGCACAACGCCTCGGGAACCAGCACGATCCACTTTTCGGCTATGGCCGTCATGCGGGTCTGGCGCTTCTGAATCACGTCCTTGTAATAGCCGAGCAATTCCGGCCCCAGCGCCGCCGTAACGCCTCGTCCTGACGGCGGTGAGGGCGTCTTGGCCGTCTGCAAACGGCGCAGTTCCGCGGCATCCCTGCTCAACAACTGATGGTTCATGGCAGGTTCAACGGCATGATGACGTAGAGAAAGCTGTTGCCGCTTTTGAACAGGCCCGGCCGATTGGGCGCCGTCAGCTCCAGAACAATCTCGTCGGTATCGACAACCTTCAGCGCATCGGCCATGAACAGGGCGTTGAATCCGATCTCGATGTCGGCCCCTTCAAATTTCGCCGGGAACGTGACCG
>Ga0181517_10003959_pt1 | contig 13755 bp, 11 predicted proteins | sample PEATcosm2014_Bin_31_FD_119748 | JGI IMG/M metagenome (GOLD analysis project Ga0181517, IMG submission 119748) | Peatland microbial communities from MTU Mesocosm Facility, Houghton, MI, USA - PEATcosm2014_Bin01_30_metaG | ecosystem: Environmental > Terrestrial > Soil > Wetlands > Peat | place... | reverse complement strand
GTTATGCGGTTCTCGATCTGCGTCATGGTCAGGCCCAAGGCGAGCTTCGCGGCTACGAAGGCGAGAGGGTAGCCGGTGGCCTTCGACGCGAGGGCGGAGCTGCGCGAGAGCCGGGCGTTGACCTCGATGACTCTGTATTCCTCCGAATCTGGGTCGAGGGCGTACTGGATATTGCACTCGCCGACGATGCCGAGGTGATCGATGACCTGCAGGGCGACGCGCCTCAGCTTGTGGTACTCGGAGTCGTTGAGGGTCTGCGATGGAGCCACGACGATGCTCTCGCCCGTGTGTATCCCGAGCGGATCCAGGTTCTCCATGTTGCAGACCGCTATGCAGTCGCCAGAGCGGTCGCGGACCACCTCGTACTCGATCTCCTTCCATCCGCCGAGCCATTCCTCCACCAGCACCTGGGGGGAGGTGGCCAGGGCCTTCTCGCAGCGTCCGCGAAGAGCGTCCGCGTCCTCGCAGAGCCCCGAGCCGGAGCCGCCGAGCGCGTAGGCCGCGCGCAGCATCACCGGATAGCCGATCCGCTCGGCCGCCGCGAGGGCGTCGGCGACGCGCGCGGCGGCCTCGCTCTTCGGCGTGGAGACGCCGATCTCGGCGAGCTTCTTCGCGAAGAGGTCCCGATCCTCGGTCTCCTCTATCGCCCGAACGGGGCTGCCGAGCACGCGCACTCCGTACCTCGCGAGGACCCCCGATCGGTCGAGCGCGACACCGCAGTTGAGGGCGGTCTGCCCGCCGAAGGACAGGAGTATCCCGTCGGGTTTCTCCTTCTCGATGACACGCTCGACGTACTCGGGCGTGACGGGAAGGAAGTAGGTCGCGTCGGCCATTCCCTCGCTCGTCTGGATGGTCGCTATGTTGGGATTGATGAGGACGGTCTTCACACCCTCCTCTCGCAGAGCCTTTAGCGCCTGGGAGCCCGAGTAGTCGAATTCGCCCGCTTGGCCTATCTTGAGTCCGCCCGAGCCCAGGACCAGGACTCTCTTGACGTCGATCATTGCGCCAGCCTCCCTTGGAGGCTATGCCTCGTCTCGAGACCAGGCCCCATCGCGAGCTCGTGCTCGCGGGTCCCGGCCTCCGTCTTCCCGGCTCTCTCCCGCGCCTGGGCCAGGAAGGCGTCGAAGAGGAACTCTGTGTCCCTCGGGCCGGGGCAGCCCTCAGGATGGAACTGGACCGCGGAGAAAGGGCCGCGAGTCGAGCGAATGCCTTCGACCGTGCCGTCGTTGCCGTTCGTGAACCACAGCTCCCAGCCTCCGGGAAGGCTGTCGGCGCGCACCGCATAGCCGTGGTTCTGGCTGGTGATGTAGCAGCGCCCCGACGAGACGTCGACGCAAGGCTGATTCTGGCCGCGATGGCCGTAGGGCAGTTTGTAGGTGTCCCCGCCGGCGGCGAGAGCCATGATCTGGGCGCCGAGGCAGATACCGAATACGGGCTTGTCTCCGGCCAGGGCCCGCCGGACCGTGGCTATCGTCCTCGTGCAGGCTTTCGGGTCACCGGGCCCGTTCGTTAGGAATACGCCGTCGTATTCCCTGCCTTCGAGGCTGGCGTTCCAGGGGAGGACTTGCAACTCGGCTCCCCTCGATAGGAGGCATCGCAGGATGTTGTTCTTCGCGCCGCAATCGAGGAGGGCTATTCTCGGATGGCCCCCGGCGCCGTATACGGCCGCCTCGCGGCGCGACACCGCCGCGACGGGGTGGGACGAAGCCGCGGACTCCTGCTCGGGCCCAGGACTCGAGGAAGCGCCGTCGACGCGTATCGAGCCACGCATCACGCCACGCTCTCGGAGCCTCATCGTCAGCGCTCTGGTGTCGATGCCTTCGATCCCGGGTACGCCCTGCGATTCCATCCATGCGGGAAGGCTCCGTACCGACGCGTGGTGACTGGGGACGGCCGAGACTTCGCAGACGACGAGTCCCGAGGCCCATATCCTGCTCGACTCGAAGTGGAGGGGTATGCCTGCGCCATCCAGCGCGTCGTCGGGGACGCCGTAATTGCCTACGAGAGGATAAGTGTTTACGAGTATCTGGCCGAAATAGGACGGATCGGTGAGAGATTGAGGATAGCCGGACATGCCGGTCGTGAATACGACCTCGCCCTCGATACTCTTCGCAGCGCCGAAGGCCCAGCCTTCGAACTCTGCGCCGTCCTCCAGGAGGAGGCGCGCCCGCTTTCGCCTGGACATCAAGCTCTCCTTGGTCCCCGGCCGCAGTCGAGCCTACGGAGGCGCGCCGGGGCGCGAGCATAAACTAGCTGAAATCGACCTCTAGTTTCAAGAGGGGAATGGGAATATATGCCATATTACTGCATAAAAATGCAAACATCAGATAGTGCGTCGCCGTTTCCGATCCCCATCGACGGCGGCTATGGAAGGCGCGTTCCTGCGGACGGCGATGATCTCGGCGAGGATGGCGACGGCTATCTCCTCGGGCGTCTCGGCGCCTATGTCGAGGCCGATCGGAGCGCGTAGCGCTTCGGCCTTTTCGCGGTCGAAGCCCTCGGCGACGAGCTCCTCGATGAGCATCCGGGATTTGCGCCTCGATCCGATAAAGCCGGCGTAGCGGTATTCCCTGGTCAAGACGGCCCTCGCGCATTCCAGATCGCCGAGGTGGCCGGGGCTCACGATGACGATATAGGTCGACGGGCCGAAGCGAAAGCCTTCTATCGCCTCCGCGAAGCCGGCCTTTAGGCATTCGATCTCCGGCGGGAATCGCGACGGATCGGCGAACTCCGGCCTGGGGTCCGCGACGGTAGTCCTGAACGAGAGGCCGATGGAAGCGCGCGCGAGAGCCCGGCCGACGTGTCCGCCCCCGAGTATCAAGAGGCGGTCTGGCGGCTCGACCGGAGAATAGAGGAGGGCATCCGCGCCGAACTGAATGAGGCCGCTCGCGCGCCCGCGGGAGAGGGCCTCTCCGTCGAGGCCGCGAGCGGAGCCGGCGAGGATCTCGCCGTCCGCGCCGACCACCGCGATGCAGCCGGATAGGGCGGAGCTGGCGATCACCGCCGACTCGCCGCGCTCGATCGCCGCCGCGGCCGCGGCGTAAAGGGAGCGGTCCTCCACCAGTTCTATCCACATCTCGGCGACTCCGCCGCAGATGAGATCCGCCCCTGTCGCCTCGGCTCCCGTCATGTCTACGCTCAGCGTGGCGTTGCCTCCGGAGGCGAGGCAGGCGAGGGCTTCTTGGCGGGCGCGGGCCTCGGGCCTGCCTCCGCCGACCGTGCCGACTATGGTTCCGTCGGGACGAACGGCCATTCTCGAGCCCTCATGTCTGGGGGCGGAGCCGGACACCTTCGCGACGGTAACCAGGGCCAAGGGCCCGGTCGACGAGGAAACTTCGCGCAACGCGGCATCGATCAGCATACGCGGTTTCTCCCGCCGCCTAAGTGGCGGCCTTCACCTTGCGGGCGAGCTCGCGACCCTTCTCCCGCAAGGCGGCGAGCGTCGCCTCGTCGGGGACGCCGGCCCACTCGAGACTGCCTATGGAATCCCACTTGAGCGCGGCCAGGGCCTCGTCGTATTCCTTCTCGGCGCCTCCGACCCAGCCCCATGAGCCTATGCGCAGCGCCGAGCGCCCGTTCACGTGCTTGCGCGCCAGGAGGTCGAGGACGTAGGCCATCGGCGGGAACATCTTGTATTCGTAGGTCGGCATCGCGACGAGTATGCCCTCGCTCTTGTACGCGTCCGACAGGATGTAGGACGCGTCCTCGTTGGGCACCCGGTGCATGCTGAAGCACAGGCCCTCGTCCTCTATGCCGCGGATCGCCGCTTCGAGGCCTTTCTCGGTGTTGCCGTACATGGAGCCCCAGATCACGCAGACTTCCTTCTCGCGACTTCCATCCATGTAGGACGCGTATTTCCGATAGCGCTCGATTATCCTCCCGGGGTCCTTCCGCCAGACGATTCCATGGCTGGGCGCCACGACCCTCGGGCCTAGGGCGTCCACCTTGTCTATCGCGCGCTTCACGAAGGTCCCGAAACTGGCGACGATGTTGGAATAATAGCGGAGGGTCTCGACTTCGAAGCGCTCGTGCTCGCGCGCATTGAACTCGTCGTCGAAGACGCGGTCGCCGAGCATTCCGAAGCTGCCGAACGCGTCGCAGGAAAAGAGGGTCCCCGTGGAAGGCTCGAAGGTGACCATGGTCTCGGGCCAATGAACGTTGGGCGCCTCCACGAAAGCGAGGCTCATGCCCGCCCCGAGATCGAGGTGGTCGCCCGTCTTCACCGCCTCCACGCCCTCCTCGACCTTGTAGAAGGTCTTCACGAGCTCGACGCCCTTGGGCGTCGCGAGTATCTTGACTTTGGGGTTGATGCGGCGGTAGTCGGCGAGCCAGCCCGTATGGTCGGGCTCCAGGTGATTGAGCACCAGGTAATCCACGTCGGCGAGGCGCAGCCCGGCCTGGGAAAGGCCCGCCTCCAGGGCGGCGGGCGCCCCTCCCCAGTCGCGGACGAGGTCGACGAGGGCGACCTTCTCGCCCTTGACGACGTAGGAGTTGAGGGACACGCCGTCGGGTATCGGCCAGATCCCCTCGAAGAGGTCCTCCGTCTTGACGTCCGCGTGGAGCGCGTAGATCCTGTCGCTTATCTTATTGGCCTTCATGGCAGGTCCCCCTTGGCGCCACGGATATTAGCGTGCCGCGCGCCTGTCTTTCAACCGCGCTCGAGCCGAGCCGGCGAGAGCCCGTTCTTCCAAATAGGCTTTCGCTGTGAGGGCGAGGCCTTCTTCGTAGAAGACCCGCGGCTCGAAGCCGAGCAGCCGGCGCGCCTTTTCGTTCGAGAAATGGTAGTCGCGGGAGCCCTGCTCGACGCGGTACATAGTCAGCGGGGGAGGATCGCGCCTGCGAATGGCCCGCGCCCCGAGCGTCATCAGCCAGGCCACGGCGAAGGCGAAGCCCTTCGGGAGGCTCGTCGGCTTCTTCTTCGAGCCGACGGAGGCGAACATGGCGCGGACATAATCCCTCCATGCGACTTTCTGGCCGTCGGTGATGAGGATGGCCTCGCCGCCGGTCTCGGGGCGATCGAGGGCCGCCAGGACGCCGGAACAGAGATCGTCGATGTAGACAGGGCAGGTGAGGGCCTTTCCCTCGCCGATGTAGCCGAATACGCCCTCCATGATCGCATCGTACATCCTGTAGGTGCTCACGCGGTCGCCGGGGCCGTAGACATTGCAGGGCCGGATGGCCGTCGTCCTGAAGCCGGCCGAGTTCCGCGCCAGTACGTAATCCTCGGTCATGCGCTTGGAGATCTGATAAGGGTACTTCATCGGGTAATAGGGCCCGCTCTCGGTGGTGTCGACGTGGGGACCGAATCCATGCACCACAGCGGAGCTGAGATAGACGAAGGTTCCGCATCCGGCGTCGCGGGCGGCCTCGAGGAGGGTCTCGGTGGCGTCGTAGTTGGCTTCCATGAAGAGCTGGAGCCTCCCCCAGTCCGAGGCGAGGGCCGCCGAATGGATCACCGCGTCGACACCCCGGACCGCCTCTCGGACGCGAGTCTCGTCGGCCAGGTCCGCCCTGAAGAATTCGAACCCGGCGGCGCTTTCGCCCAAGGCGATGAGTTCGGGAGGCGGGTCCTTTCGGCGGTAGAGGGCGCGGACCGAATCGCCGCGGGCGGCGAGGGCCGCGCAGAGGTGGCGGCCGATGAAGCCCGAGGCGCCGGTGACGAGGACCAGCCTGGGAGATGCCGTCATAGGTAGCCCGCGCCCTTAAGGACGATGAACCCGTCGGTGCCGAGGCCTATGGCGGCGTGCAGTACGAGGCCGGGCACGATCGAGCGCGTCCTCCACGCGAGGAGACCGAAGACGATGCCCGCGACGGCCGCGCTCGCCAGCTCCGAGAGAGGGTGGCCGAAATGAAGGAGAGTCGATGGTATCGTCTGGAACAGGACGAGAGCGGCCATCGATGTCGGGCCCCCCCCTTCCTTCTCGGCCGCGAGCGCGAAGGGGAAGATGAGGAAGCCCCGGAAGAAGAACTCCCAGGGAACGTAATAGAGGAAGAAATAGGCCGCGAAATGACCGAAGAAAGGGGTCATGCCCGCCTCGCGGACGCGGCCGATGAGATCGCGCGAATATGGATAAAAGGATCCGAGGCCGGAAGAGGTCGCGCCGAGCGCGCCTATCAGCGCAGCGGCGGGTACGAGCATCCAGAAGATCGGCCTGCGCAGGAGTTCCGGCCTGAAGCTGAGGCCGAGGTCGGCTGGTTTCTCGCGGAAAGCGGCCGCGAGGATCGCGGGAGCGGCGCCGAGAAGGAGGAAGGAGAGGGTGAAGCGCGCCCAATAGCCGGGCAAGTCCCCTTTGAGACCGCCGATTATCGGGAGGCGCGCCGCCATGGCCGGCGTCAGGGTGGGTGGGGTAAAGGCCGAGAAGAGTAGGCAGGAGAAGGTCGCGAGGGTTATGTAGGAGACGCATTTCAGCCAGGGCCTGCAGAGTCGAGCGGCCGGGGCTCCGAGGAATCGGGCGATGAGAGATCGTTGTGCTGCCATGCGCTTCGATAGTATCATGCGCGTCGAAGCGAGGGAACGGAGGCTCTATGAGGATAGCGGTGGCTGGCGGCACGGGCTTCGTGGGGAGCCACGTCGTCGAGCTGCTTCTCGAGCGAGGATACGAAGTCAATTGCCTGGTACTGCCCGATGAGGGGCCGCTTTGGCTCGAAGGGCTTGCTGCGGGGGATCGATTGGCCTTTTTCGAGGGAAGCGTCACGGAGCGCGCGAGCCTCGGGCCTTTCCTCGCAGGCTGCGGCGCCATCGTCAATGTAGCGGGACTTACGCGCTGCAGGACCGAAAAGGGATTCTTCGCGGTCAACGCAGGCGGGGCCGTAAACCTGGTCGAATCCGCGCTTTCCTTGCCCGACGGGCCGCGTCAAATAATCTCGATGAGCTCCCTCGCCGCTTCGGGGCCCTGCCCCGAAGGGCGCTGCCTCGGCGAGGACGAAGAACAGCGGCCGCTGACGCCCTACGGCAGGAGCAAGGTCGCCCTGGAGGCCGCGCTCCGCGCCTACGAGGGCCGCATGAACTCGACTTTCATTCGAGCCCCCGGCGTCTACGGGCCGCGCGACCGCGATTTTCTCCAGTATTTCAAGATGGTCAAGCGCGGCCTTCGCGTCATTGCCGGTCGGCGTTCCGTCATGTCGCTTCTCTATGTCAAGAATCTCGCCGCGGCCATCGCCTCGTGCATCCTCAACCCCGCGGCCTACGGCCAGGCTTTCTTCATCGCCGACGATGGCGAGTACGACTGGGACGATTTCTCGGCCATGGTCGAAAAATCGCTGGGCAAGAGGACGCTGAGGATACGAATACCCGAATGGCTCGTCGCCGCCGTCGCCTTCTTCTCGGAGGCGGCCAAGCACGTGATGAAGCGGCCGCCGCTCCTGGACAGGTACAAGCTCCTCGAGATGCGCCAGCCCCGATGGGTCGTATCACCGCCAAGGCCGAGCGCCTCCTCGGCTTCAGGCCCGCAGCGAGCAGCCTCGACGCGATAGCCGAAACCGGCCGTTGGTACAGGGAGCGGGGATGGATCTAGCGCTTCGCGTCTTCAGGACCCCGCAGGATGATCCCCATTCAGGAATGTCTCTTCGAAGTACCTGCAGCCGTCGGCTATCGTCTCTTCCAGCGGCCTGTATGCGATGCCGAGCTCTCTTCGGCTTTTTTCGCTCGAGTAGTAGGCGGTCCAGCCGGAGAGCCTGCCGTAGGCGACGGTGACGAGGGGCCGCTTGCGCGTCAGGCGCGAGAGGGACTCTGCGACCCAGCCGGCGGCCACCAGGGCGAAGGAAGGGGCGACGAAGGGTACGAAGCGCCTGCCCGCGAAATTGGCCATGAGCTCGAGGACGCGCGAATAGGGTACGTTGGCCCCGACCGACAGGTACGCTTCGCCGCTGCGCCCCTTCTCGGCGGCCGCGAGGATAGTCTCCACGAGGTCTCGCACGTCCACGATGGCCAGGCCGCCGCCGAAGCTGCCGAAAAAGGCGCGTTTTCGGTACATGGTCGCGTAGAGGCGGTTGTGCGCGGTGTAGAGCCCGGGGTCGCCCGGCCCCATGACGGACGCGGGATTGACGACGACGGCGTCGAGGCCCCGGTCGCGGACGGCCTCCAGCACTGCCTTCTGCCCGTCGCGCTTGGTGGACATGTAACCGAAGCTTTCGGGCCAGTTGAAGGGCGTTTCCTCGTCGGCGGGCGTCCCGTCGGGGTGGAAGCCGATGGCTCCGACGGAGGAGACGTGGACGAGGCGCTTGACCTTGAACTCGACGCATGCGTCGACGACCGACCTGACGCCGCCGACGTTGACCGCCTTCATCACGCCGGCGTCGAGGACCCAGTACGAGATGAAGCCGGCTACGTTGAATACGAGGTCCCTGCCTCTCACGGCGTCCCTGACGGCGCTAGAGTCCCGGAGGTCTCCTCGGAGTATCTCCACTCTGCCGACGAAGGGCTCGGGCACGGACTCGCCGGGCAGAAGGAAGACCGCAATGGCGTCCTGGGGCCTCGATTCGAGCAGTCTTTCCACTAGGCGACGGCCGACGAAGCCGGATGAACCGGTAAGAAGGACATTCACGCAGCGCCTCCGAGTCGTGTATAGTATGTCGGCGGCGGGCTCGTGTTCAATCTCCGGACGAGGAGTAAAAAATTGAAGAGGATCGGCGTGACCGGCGCTTTCGGCTTTCTCGGAGCGAATTTCATCGCCGCCTTGCTCCGGGGCCGGGAAAGTCTCGGTCTCGAGAAGGGGGGATTGGAGATACGGGCCTTCGCATCCCGGACGAGGTCCAATCCGATCTTCGATGCCGCGAAGGTCTCGGTCCAGAGCCTCGACCTCCTCGACCAGGAGGGAATGACCGGAAAATTCTCCGGTCTCGACGCGGTCGCGCATTTCGCCGGGCTCGTCGATTATCGATTCTCCTCGAAGCGCTCGGTCTGGGACATCGACGTCCTCGGGACCCGGCGAGTATTCGAAGCCGCCCTCGCCGCCGGAGTCTCGAAGCTCCTTTACGTGTCTTCGGTATGCGCCCTCGGCGACGGGACGAAGGACGGCGCCTCCCCCGCCGGGCTGGCCGACGAAGCCTCGTCGCCCTACGGCGACTCGCATTGGCCGATATCCTTCGCGTCGCCGACGGATGCCCTGGCCGCCGTAGAGGCTTCCGCCGCCGGCGATTACGGCTTCCTCGAGTGTGCCCGGGTGGCCTACCTGGACGCCAAGCTCGCGGGATGGGAGCTCGCCAAGGTCTACGCCGGCAGCAAGGGACTTCCCGTCGTCACCATATTCCCCGGTACCGCGGTAGGTTCGGGAGACCTTCACTACGCGATCTCCAAACTCATCGACAATGTCTGGGAGGGCAGGCTCCGCCTGTCCTTCGAGGGCTCCACCTCCTTCGTAGGCGTCCGCGATCTCGCGGAAGGGGCCGTCCTCGCCCTCGCGAGGGGCAAGCCCGGAGAGGGCTACGTCGTCGCGGGCGGGGACCGGGATAATCTCAGCTACGCCGATTTCCAGGGCGTCGTCGCCGGCCTCGCCCGTTCGGAGGGATGGCTCGCGGCGCGCAGGCCCATGGTATTGCCGCGGTGCCTCCTCCTCGCCCTGGCGGCGGCGGCCGAGCGCGCCATGCCCAACGGGAGCCTTACGAGGGCTTTCGTGCTCTCGGGAAGCCTTCGCAACATATGCAGCTCCGCCAGAGCGCGCGCGGAGCTCGGCTACGAGCCGGGCATGAGTCTCGAGACGGCCATCCTGGAGTGCAGGCGCTTCGGCGAGGAACGGAGGGAAGCGATGAAACCGGCGGGCGGGCGGAGCTTATCGGCCATCCTCCGGAGCCAATGAGGAGGTCGGGCTCCCGTTTCTCCGGCTACCCGGCAACCCTGAACCGTGAACCGCCTTTTCGTCGGAGCGGCGCGAAGCGTTCGCGATTGTCGGCGAGGAAGGCCTCGTAGCGCTCCTCGACTACCGCGGCCTTCGCGTCCAAGGCCGTGGCCACCGCGAAATAATCGCCGTAGCTGGGCTCGGGAGGAAGCGAGGAGAGGTCCACCGGCTCGAGGAATTCGATGAAATAGAACGTATTCCTGAACGTGGTATAGGAATACTCGGTCCCGTTCACGCCCCTGAAGCTCAGACGGCGGATCCGGTCGTCCTCGACCTTCAGGAAGATGGGATAGAGCTCGGCGCCGGCGAGGTGGGCCATTCGGATACCGCCGGTCCGGGGTTTGCCCCAGTCGCCGAGCGTGGACTCGCCTTCATGGAGGGAGATCAGGAGAGGCCTTCCCTCCTCCAGGGCCCTGCCGCAGGCTTCGACGGCAGGCTTCGAGTCGGCTTTGTCGAGGGGGATGAAGCCGGCCCCTTTCAGGATGTGGCGTATGATAGGGAAATTGAAGGCTCCCTTATCCATCATTATCGCGAAGGGCTCGCGGGAAACGTGCATGAGGGCCACGATGTCGAAGGTCGTCGAATGGTTCAGCAGGAGATAGACGCGCTTCTCTCCCCGTTTTCGTCGCGGGAGCGCGTCGAGGCCTTTGACTATCACGCGGGCCTTGGCGCGCATCCATATCGTGGAATACACGCTCATTATCTTGAAGGGGATGTTCATTGACATGGTTTCGACCTCGTTCTCGAAGGCTGGCGTCGGTGGCGGGCTATCTGTCCGCCAGTTTAGAGCGGACTCGGCGGGACTCGGTTGCGGGCATTCGACGACCGTCGCGTCGCTACGCTAGAAAATTCCCGAGCCGACGGTGAGGGTGAGGTTGAGAGCCGCGCCGGGCGTGGTCGGCAAGGCTGCGAAGTTTAGAGGCTGCCCGACCCCGTAGGTGATGTATTCTCCGCCTGCCTGGCCGAAGCTGAAGGTCGCGCCGAGCTGGAGGCTGATATAGTCGAAGAATTTCCAGCTCACGCTCGGGATTACGTAGCCGGACAGGTCGGACAGGTTCGATATTACGATGAGCGAGGCTCCGAGCCTGTCGGCGCCGAGAGCCTGGGAAAAAAGGTCGGTATCGGAAATGGAGGCGAAGGCATAATGCGTTCCGAAGTTTATAGTATCGATCTTGCCTGGGTTGCTGATGTAGAAATCGAGAGCATCCTGCGCGCTTACTCCCGTCTGGCCTTCGCCGTTGTAGTAGTACTGCAGCGTGATCGTGACGCGCGAGTCGGCGTCGAAGTAGTAGCCGCCGATCGTCCCCGAGAAATAGAAGTCGCCGGACTGCTGGGCCCCGGTAACGGCAAGCGGATCGGAGGGTATCGTGTCGGATAGAAAGTAGCGCTCGCTCCCGTACTTGAGGATTCCCTCGCCGAAGAAGTTCCAGGACCCGGTGCCGGTCGTGCCCATGAGGAGGGCGCGCGGGTGGTCGTTGTAGGAATAGTATCCGGCGAGGGCGAGCTCGGTGTTGCCGAAGCCGTACTCGCCCTTGACCGCTATCCGGGCGTCGCCCGGATCCATGCTTACGTTCGTCGATCCGCTCGCGCCGGTCGTCGTGGGCAAGCCGGCATAGACATAGAGGTTGTTCGTGACGCCCAGGGGTATCGTGGTCTTGATCGAGATGGGTCCCTGGCGCTCGGCGCCCGGATTCGCGGGGTCGATGGTGGTCGAGGTGGCGAAGATGTCGTCGGCCGGCTGGAAGTAGCCCTTGCTCACGCCCCAGGAGAGGGGTTGCAGTCCGGCGCTGAAGTAGACCTTGTCCTGCCAGTTGAACTTCGAGTAGAGAGACCAGACCGCGATGTTGGGGATGGTCCCCGTGCCGGTGCTCGTCAAGGAAGCGGTGGAGATGTTGGGGACGTTCACCGTGTTGTTGTTCGGGTTGTTTACGGTGAATGGCCAGCTCGTGCGGAAGTCCATGTTCACGCCGAAGTCGGTGAGGGGCTTCGCGACGATCGTGAGGTCCCCCTGGATGTCGGGGGTGATGTAATCGCTCGTGGAAGGCAGGAAGCGCTCGCTCCCGTTCCACGGCGAGGCCCAGGCGGAGGTGAGACCGACCTTGCTCGTGAAGGAGCCGCCGACCTTGACCTGGTCGTACTTGAGGAAATCGCTCTGTCCCTGGGCTTCCTTCGATACGTTGTCGGTACGCGTCACGGTCTCGGGACTGCCGAACATGTCGTCTTCGGATTCGGAGGAACCCGAGCCTGATGCCGGCGCGCCCTGGGCGCCCGCGGCCGGCTTGGCCGCAGGCGCAGGCTCAGGGGCGGACCCAGGGCCAGGCGCCGATTGCGCGCCGAGGGCGGCGCCCGCGAGGATTAAGGCGGCCGCGAGGAAGCCGGACAGGGCGGCGGGGCGGCTTTTCGGCGATCGGTATGAGCTTCTGGCTTTGCGCATTTTCGCCTCGGCTTCCTATTGGGCGCTCTCAAGGAAGGTCTTCTGGAAGTACTTGTCGTCCAGCTTCCCGACGTAGACGTCCGAGATGGTGAGGACGCTTTGCGTGCCCTTGTTCACTTCGTCCACCATCTTGAGCTTGGCCGGTATCAGCTTATCGGCTACCTGCACGTAGGTCGGAAGGTAGTAGATGGTGCGCATCGGCCTGTCCGATACGGAGAAGTCCTCTTCCTTGAGGGGAAGCGGCTTATCCTTGCGGACGGTGAGCCTGATCTTCTGGTAGGAAACTTCGTCGTTCTTGGCCTGGAGCGTGAGGATCCAGGTATCGAAGACTCCCAGCCTGCCCTCGTCTGTCTTCAAGATGTCGAAGTCGTCGGCGAAGGTATACTTCTTGAAGTCGGAATTCTTGGCCTGCGAGCCGTTGATGTTCTCCTTCATCGTCGAATGCGAGTAGTTGCCGCTCTCGGGGTCGTAGAACCATACGTTGTCGTCTATCTTCAGGTAGCCCTGGCCCTTCTGCTTCTCGGGTTCCCGTATGAGTATGACGATCTGGTCGTGGTCGTCGCGGCGGAAGATCTTGACCTGCGTGGTGCTCGGATTCTCGCCCGGTTTATCGGATACGATGTCGTAGACGGCGCTGTAATCCTGCTTGCTGAAGGTCTGGAGGTCGTCTATCGCCTTCAGAAGGGCCTTGAAGTCGGTGGTCGCGGCGGCTGCCGGTACGGCGGCCGCGAGCGCGAGTCCGACGATGGCCGCGAGCGCCATGCGCCCCAGCGTTGTGCGCTTCATGCGATGCTCCTTCACTTGACCGTGCGCAGGGCCACGGCGGGGTCGAGACGAGCGGCCATCCTCGCGGGGAAGAAGGCGGCTGCCAGGGTCAGGGCCGCGACGATTGCCACGTCGAGTATCGTCCGGAAGAGTTGGACCCTGAAGGTCATGTGGCCGTTCTTCAATATGATGAAGAGGGGGCTGTTGAGGCCGAAGTTCGCGAGGGACACGCCGCCCATTATGAGGAGCGCGAGGATTATCCCCGCGAGGACTCCTCCGACGGCGAGGAAGGTCGCCTCGAGAAGGAATAGGCCCCGAACTTCTTCCCGCTGCATCCCGATGGAGCGCATCGTCCCTATCTCGCGTATCCGCTCGTACATGATTATGCGGAAGGTGTTCGTTATTCCGACCATGATAATAAGGAAGAGCACGAGGAGGATGACCAGGCTCGCCGAGTTCAGGACATTGACGATCTGCTGGACCTGCTGGAGCATGTCGTTCAGCGTGAACACCCGGTACTTGATGCCCGTCCAGGTCTCCTTCTTGGCCTGGTTCATCATCGAGCGGACGAAATTCCCGCCCGATACGTCGACCGTGGTCCGCTCGAAGACCTGGGCCTTCCTGCGGAGGCTCTCGTAGAGCTCGGAGCCGTATCTATCCATGCCCGCGAGCGAGGGCAGGTAGAAGCCGAGGGACTGATAGGCTTCGGGGTCGAGGTTCAGG
>Ga0181517_10003952_pt1 | contig 13775 bp, 8 predicted proteins | sample PEATcosm2014_Bin_31_FD_119748 | JGI IMG/M metagenome (GOLD analysis project Ga0181517, IMG submission 119748) | Peatland microbial communities from MTU Mesocosm Facility, Houghton, MI, USA - PEATcosm2014_Bin01_30_metaG | ecosystem: Environmental > Terrestrial > Soil > Wetlands > Peat | place... | reverse complement strand
AGGCCCTTAGCGTGCATTAGCGGTTAAAGCAATTCCCCAGCGCCTTCCCGAATGTCCCGCCTTTGTCCCGGGACATGTCCCGGGTCCGACCTCACAAAACGCCCGTCATTATTGCTTTGTCCCGCTGTCCCGGGTCCAGCAGGGGGTACGCCTCTACACCCGTTCTTCCCTGTCCCACATCCTGGGTCCATCCTTCACCCTCTATTTCAAGAAAAAGCGGAGGCGCTCCGAGGAGCGCCTCCGCCTGCTTCAGGTTTTGCTTGTTCGAGCTACGGCTGTTGCCAGATGAGCCGGTAGAAGGTCTGCGCTCCCGTAGCGGCAGTCGTGTATGGGGTGGTCGTCGTCACGTTGGTATAGGTCCCATTGACCGTCCCGGATGCTTGCAGTGTGAAGGTCGAAGAGGACGGGTTCGTCCAGCTCAGCACCACGTTGGCGCCAGAGGGCTGGATAGCCAGCGAGATGGGCGACGGCGTCACTGGGGCCGCCACCACCTCAACTTTGAACTCGGGGATGAAGAACGTGTCGGCCGAGGTTTCCAGCGAGTTCGGGCGGATGGCGAAGGAGTCGAAACGATGGTAGGCATAGCCGTTCGTGTCGGTAACCGAGAAGCTCCAGTTGGTGCCGCCGCCAGTGATGGTGGCGCCGAAGGTGCAGGTGTTCACATCTGTCCGGGTGACGGTGAACACGAGCGTATATTGGGTGCCCGCCACAAATGCGGGAGCGTTGGAATAACCGCCTCCTGAAGGACCACCGCCCATCGACAGATAGTCGCCCGTGGTTCCCATGAGGTTGTTATCCGTCAACCCGATTCGCGTCAGAAGAGACAGAGGAGAACTCGAGGTGAAATTCGGGCCAAAGTCCACCGACAGCATGTAACCGCGGACACCCGCGCCGTTTCCGGTGCTGCCGCCCACGGTTGAATCATCGTTCACCACATACACGCCGCCATCATAATAATCAAACAAACCGAACCGGAGAGCGGCGTTGTTAGTGTGCGCCGTGAAACCGGTAGGGGTGAAGGGGAGCGTAACCTTAATCGCATTTCCCACGGCCAGGTCCACCGGTAGCTGATTGGTATAGATAAAATAGCCCAACCACAAGCTCGAGCTTCCGCTAGTGGGGGTCGCGGTCATGCCCGGCCCCGGGTAAGCGCTCAGGTCAGCGGCGGTCTCAGTAAACCAAACCGAGTTGGTGCTCGAGATGGGCAGAGCGTCCACCACCAGGTTCTCGAAGAAATCGTCCATGATCGTGCCGACCGCCGTGACCACCGGGGCAGTGAGGGTCACCTTGGCCACGCCGGAGGTTGCCATCAGACCGCTGCATGGCGCGGTGGCGATGACGCGATACTCATCGCCGTTGTCGTTCGTCAGGTTCAGATTTGGGGTGGTATAGGACGAGTCGGTAGCGCCTGAAATGTTAGCCCAACTGGAGTTGCCACGCTGGTTAAGCTGCCACTGGTAGGTCAGGCTGGTGCCGGAGGCGACGACACTAAAGGCGGCGTTGATTTCCGCCACATTGGTCACGCTGGCCGGGCTGGAGACGATGACTGGAGGGAGGCATTGACCCACCCAGGGCGTGACATCCGCCCAGTTGGTGCTGATGCGCAGCTCATCCAGGTTCGCGTTGGCGCCGGAAGCAATCCAAAACCGGCCCGGGCCGGTAGTGCTGGCGTCCTCGGTGCCAAGTGACACGCTAGCGTCGGCCGGAGGGATATTGTTCTCGTTGGTGCCGAAGTACTGCTTCGGGGGATTAATCCAAAGGCTGTCGATGTCGTTGGCGGCCCCGTTTGTAAGCACTTGCTGGATCACGACGAAAAAGGTTTGGCCCGCAACAATATTCGCAGGGGAATAATTGGTGACGCTAGCAACTCCCTTGGCGATGCCGAGCTGGATGTTGGCGCCGGTCCGCTTCGCGATAAGATACCAGTGAACTCCCGTAGCGAAGCCGCTGTTTTCACGGTTCACCTGAGAAATAATTTGCCCGGTGGTTGAAACATCCGACCCGACATTGAATCGATACAGGAAGGAGTAATAAAGGTTCGTGTTCGGCTCCCCGGTACCCGGTTGAGGGAAAGCGCCGCTTGGGACGAATTTATTGTAGCACCCCAGACCCGAAACCGCGGTCCCGGAGATAGAGACCATGTCACCGGCCGACGCCACCAGGCCCAAGCTGGTGCCGTCGAGGCTGCCGATGCCGTTGGTGAAGGTGACTGTCGTTTGGGGATTGGCCCAACCGGGGATACTGCCGCCGCCGCCGGTGGCTAAGGTGCTGCCCAGTTGTCCGGTTCCCGGGTAGGCGAACGAGTCTTGAACGATCGGCAAGGCTCGGCTGGTCTGCCCCAGGAAGACCGAGGCCCCGATAATGGCGAAAAGGAGACGGATTTGTTTTGGTTTCATAGAGGTTTGTTCGTTTGGCTGCATCGACATGAATCTGCGGGCTGCTCCGCCCGGCGAATCGGCCCGGATTTCAAACTTAGAGAACCACCTGCAAATTTCCTGCGCAGACAGCATCTCAATCAGGACGGCATGGTAGCACAAATCGCCCGCGTGCTGTCAGCCCTTATTTCCTGCAAAGAGAATTGAAATTTGGGCACCCATTGCCGCTTTTCACCCTCATGAATCCTCCGGTCCGAGCCTCCGGACGAGTGCTCAAATTTCAAGGGTCCATGCGCGGATTCGGGGGTGACCGGAGGCGGTTTTCTTGATAGCATGGGCGCCAGTTATGACAGGTCCAGCGGTATCGCTCCTGAATGTGTTGGCCCCTCGGGCACAGACGGGCGAGCTTGCGGCATCGGCCTTCGACAGCTCCGCTCAGAGCCGCCAGATGGACTCATGAGTTTAGAAAAACCAACAGCCAAAAAACCCCCTAATCTAATATGAAACTCCTAACGTTCACTGCTTTGGCATTCGCTGCCCCGTTTGCTATGATGGCCCAAACCGTCGTGTTCAGTGACAATTTTGCCACGGATGCCAGTCTGGCATCTCCGCCTTGGTTCAACATGAACAACACCTCCGCTGCCTCTTTCGCCCTTAACCCAAGCCCCGGGCAAGGTTTGGCGCTAACCGTGAGCGCTGGGACCGGCAAAGTGAACGAAGAGTTTGCTCAGTTCTCGCCGACGCCGATCACGCTCGTCACTGTGGGCGATTCTCTGACTCTCACGGTTAATTTTAACTCCGCGGATGTGGCCGCCAATACCGGCGGTCTGCTGGCGGGCTTCTACAACACGCAGGGAACATTGGCAACTGGAACCCTGCTTGGCACGGCCACCGGCGGCGCCACGGCAGATGACACCGGTTATTTCGGGATAATGGGTTTTAACACTTCGGCCGGCACTTCATCGAAGTTTTACAGCCGCCAAGGTGGTGTTTCTGATGCCAACGAGCTAGGGTATTACTCGTCAATGACGGGGTCAAGCTACACTCAAATAGGCACCTTTCCGGCCAACGGCAATGGCACCATCGCCAATAACCTGGCTTACACCTTGAATTATACGGTAACAAAAGGCGCTGCCGGCAACACGGTCACCGCCGTCATCACTCAAGGTGCGACACAAGTTGATAGCTGGACCTCTACGGACGCCGCTGGCCTCTATAATTCTTTCGATGAAATTGATTTTGGCAGCTACGGCAAAAATGCTCTTGTGGATCTGAATATCACTCAACTTCAAGTTGCGGACAATATCCAGGTGGTGCCGGAGCCCTCGACCATTGCGCTGGGCAGCCTCGCGGCTCTGCTATTGACCGCTTGCCGACGGGTTCGTCGCTAGGCAATCTGTGAGCTTATGCGGTTTCCCCGAACCGCCATGCTCGCGGCCGCTGAAGCCCGTTAACAAGGGTCCTCAGCGGCCTTTTATTTGTGTTACGAATCAAACAGCCGGGATCGTTCAAGCGCCGGCCAGGGCTCGCGTTCCCGGCCAGTCCAATGAAAGCGAAGCGCCTCATCCCGCTGTTCACCCCCGCAAGCCGGTGGTTTCTGCCGGCCATTCTTTGCCTGGGGTTCGCTTCGGCGCAGCCTGCCGGGGGCGCGACCAATCTGGTGGTGGCGGCCGACGGCAGCGCCCCGTTCAAGACCGTCCAGGAAGCCATCATGGCGGTGCCCGCCGGAAGCGCCGCCGACCCCGTGCTGATTCATATCCAGCCCGGCGTTTACAAGGAGTTGATCTACCTCCAGCACGAGAAACGCTTCTTTCATCTGGTCGGCGTCGATGCGCGGAAGACCGTATTGACCTTTGATCTCCACGCCAAGCTTCCCGGGCCCGACGGCAAGCCGATCGGCACGTTTCGCACGGCGTCCACGGTCATCGACGCGGACGATTTCACCGCGGAAAACATCACCTTCGAGAACTCCGCCGGGCCGGTGGGACAAGCCCTCGCCATTCGCGTCGACGGCGATCGGGTCGTTTTTCGCAACTGCCGGTTCCTCGGCTGGCAGGACACCCTTCTGGCCAACCGCGGCCGCCATTTCTACCAAGGCTGCTACATCGCCGGCCATGTGGACTTTATATTCGGGGGTGCGACGGCGTTTTTCGATCACTGTGAGATCCATTGCTTGCGCGACGGGTATATCACGGCCGCCTCGACGCCCGAGGACCAATCTTTCGGATTCGTGTTTTCCGCCTGCGCCATCAGCGGCGAGGAGCCCGGGGTTCGAACGTATCTGGGCCGTCCGTGGCGCGGTCATGCGAGTTCCACCTTCCTGGAGACCCGGATGTCCGAGGTGGTGCAGCCGGAGGGCTGGAACAACTGGAAGAAGCCCGAAGCCGAGAAAACGGCGCGGTATGCCGAGTACAACAGCGTTGGCCCGGGGGCCAAGCCGGCCCAGCGCGTCAAATGGGCTAAGCAGCTCACCGCCGAGGAGGCTGCCCGGTTTGCCAGGCAAAACGTGCTTCGCGGCCAGGACGGCTGGGATCCAAACACAAAGCTTTAGATTACAATCATGACGACTCGAAGCGCTCTTTGTCTGGGGATGTGGGTGGTAAGCGTTGCGGTGTGCGCCGGCGCCCCCGCCTTGCCCAATATTCCCGCTTACACGACGAATGTGACCCAAGCCCCCTACAACGCGCATGGGGATGGCGTCACGGATAACACCACGGCAATTCAGGATGCGATTGACGACGTGAGCACGCACGGCGGCGGGACGGTCGAGATCCCCGGGCCCGGCGTGTATATGACCGGTCCGCTCACCATGAAAAGCAAGATCAACTTTCAGATCGACAGCGGAGCGACTCTAAGGATGCTTCCCTACTCGACCTGGTATTCGAGTTACTCGACAACGCCGCTACTATCGCTCCTCAGCCTCACCAACATCGAAATCAGCGGCGGCGGCGGCATCGATGGCCAAGGCTTGAATTGGTGGTCTGAGAACCCCGGCAGCGGGCTTTACATGATTTATTTCTCCAGTTGCAACACGGTGCTGGTGCAGAACGTCACTTGTTCCAACGCCCCAGCCCAACAAATCGTCTTCAAGAACAGCAAAGGCGGGAATATCACCATCCAGGGCGTCACCATCCTCGCGCCGTCATCTCACGCCCTCACCAATCCCTCCCACAACACCGACGGCATCGATCTCGTGGGAACCAACTGCCTCGTTCAAAATTGCGATATCAGCACCGGCGACGACAATATCGCCCTGGGCTCCAGCAGCAGTTCAGCGGTCACGTCGGACGTCCTGGTGACCAACTGCACCTTTGGCAGCGGACACGGGATGAGCATCGGCAGCAACACCGCAGGCGGGGTCTCAAACCTGACGGTGATCAACTGCACCTTTAGCGGCACCGACTACGGCATTCGCATGAAGTCCGACGATCTGTCCAGCGGAGGAAGCGGAGAGGGCGGGATAGCGCAGAATCTGTATTACTATAACCTCGGGATGACCAACCTGGGGTACTACCCTATTTGCATCTACAGCTACTACAAGTCGTACGGCGACCCGTTAGGCATTACTCCGGCGGACGCCGCAGCCACCAACGCCGCGGCCGTGACAGCTAATACCCCCATTTGGCGAAATATCATCATTAGCAACATCACGGCGACGGTCGCCGCCGGCGGCGGCGGGGCGGGAATCATTTGGGCGCGCACCGAGATGCCCGCCACCAACATCTCCCTGATCCGGCTCAACATCACCGCTCCCGGCAACTTCGAGTTGTACAACACCAGGAATATCCAGATTGTGGATTCTCAGATCACGCCCACCTTGGTGCCGGATACGTTCTCGCTCTACAACGCCGAGTTTGCGATCAGCAACAGCGCGCCAACGGCGAGCGTCTTTTCCATGGATGGATTGACCGGCGCCAACTCCCTGGCCCTCTACGGCGCACAGGCGTCCATGAATGATGCCGCCGCGATAGGGATGAATCCCCTGATGTTAAACGCCAGCTCGCTCTCCGACAGCACCAGCCTGGCGCTGCCCTCCTCCAGCGTGGTCAATTTCACCCTCGGATCGAACACCGCCGCGGTAGCTGTAACGGGGAACCTAACCCTCAACAGCACCATCAATCTTACCAACGGAAGCGGTTTCGCCTCCGGCACGTACACGATTTTTACCTATACGGGGGTGCTTCTCGGCAGTCCGGTGCTTGGCGCTCAGCCGGCGGGGTACTCGTGCAGCCTCAAGACAAACACTCTCCATCAGGTCAATGCGGTTCTGGCCCCCAGCCAGCTCCCCACGTTTGGCGGCATCCAGGCCGATCCGGGCGGCAGCGTGGTGATGACCGGCAGCGGGGGCATAACCAATGGCATCTACTACGTGCTGGCTTCCACCAACGTTGCTCTGCCCCTCAGCCAGTGGACCTATATCGCCACCAACGGGTTCGACGGGTCGGGGCGCTTCGCTTTTACCAACAGTCCCAACCCTGGTTGGCCGCAGAGTTTTTACGCGCTGAAGCTGCCTTAGTGCCTGGAAGGATGGACGCTTCGCTGGTGGGCAGGAAGTTTGCGGGGATATCCGTCGCGCTTCGGATTGATTCTCAGTCTGGACAGGGCGAGATTGAAATGCTTTCCTGCCCGGGTTGCCGGTGTTTGAAGTTGATTCTCTCGAGACGTGAAACAGAAGCAAAAACGGGTCTTGCTGGCGCTGGGATGGTATGATTACCGCCTCCATCGCGGCATTGAGAAATACGCCTTGGAACACGCCTGGTTTCTCTCGGCCAACCTCGCGCGGGAGAAGGTGATTCCGTGGGGCTGGACGGGGGACGGCATCCTGGCGTGGCTGGGTGCCTGGGACGAATTGGCGGAATTCGTCGAGCGCGAGAACAAGCCTACGGTGGACTTCAGTTTCCGCCGCCCCCATCTCCGGTTCCACCGGGTGCTGGAGGACCACGGGGACGCCGCGCAGTTGGTGGCCGATCACTTTCTCTCTCGCGGCTTTTCGAGTTTCGCGTTCTACAGCGATTCGGCCAATTGGTCTTACGAGGAGCGGGGAGTGGGTTTTGTCAGCGCGTTGAAGAAAGCGGGCCATGTCTGCGACTGGTTCAAGTGGCACGAGAGCCCGGCCTTTTGCATCGACCGCCAGCAATGGAAGCGCAAGCGGGATTGGCTGGCGCTGGAAATGAAAAAGCCGCGCAAGCCGCTGGCTCTTTTTGCCGCAAACGATCAGCTCGCGCTGGATGTGCTCGAGGCCGCGGAGAAAGCCGGCATTGCGATTCCCGACGAGATAGCCGTCGTCGGCGCCGAGAATTACCTGCTGGCGCCGGACGCGATGCATACTCCCATCTCAAGCGTGGACACGAATCTCGAGGAGCTGGGATACCGCGGCGCCGAACTGCTGGACAAGCTGATGAGCGGCCAGGAGTGCCCGGAAGACCCCATCCGGATTCCCGCCGCGGCGCTGGTTGTGCGCAAGAGCAGCGATCTGCTGGCGGTCCGGCACCCGGGCGTGGCCCGGACGCTGCGCTTCATTTGGGAGCATTGTCACGAACCAATCGGGGTCAAAGACCTGGTGACGGTTGCCGCCATGTCCCCTCGCGGCCTGCAGCAAGCATTCCAGGATCACCTCAACCGAAGTCCGGGACATGAACTGCACCGGGCCCGAATCGACCGCGCCAAGAAGCTGCTGAAGGAATCCTCCTACAAGATCGAGGTGCTGGCGGGCATGTGCGGCTACCAGAGCGCCAACAGCTTCACCATCGCTTTCAAACAGAGCACCGGGATGTCCCCCGCCCAGTTCCGCAACCAACTGCGGCATTGATAAACCGGGCGGCTCGCCCGTCAATTCGCGGCGGCGGGATGCGGCACGGCGGATTCGGCGGCGGCCGCCTGGGTTGTGCCGGCGAGCTCACGCTTCGCCGCGGCCAGGTCTTTCTGGAACGCGGCGTTCGACTTCATCTCGCGAACGATGGCGCGGGCGAAGACGCGGCCGGCATAGATGTCGGTCAGATAATGCCGCGCGATTTCCACCCGGTGCCACCCAATGTTGCGCGCGATGGCGAAAATGCCCTCGCTCCGGTCCGGGAACAGGTCCGCCAGCACCAGGGCCAGCACCATCGATTCGGTCGAGTGGCCGCTGGGATAGCTGAAACTTTTCTCGAGCTTGCCGGAAGCCAGGCTGGGATCCACCACATAGGGACGCGGACGTTTCCAATACTCCTTGGCGGTGTCCGTCGCGGCGGCGGCGTCGCTTTGGACGCGCTTGAAAAACGCCTCGGTTACCGGAAACTTGCCGGGCTGAAAACCGCTTCCTACCGCCGGCGCGAAATTGAAGACCGAGAATTTCCTTTCCGAGAAGGCCGTGGCCGTTTCATTGGTCGTGCAGGCCTTGAACACGGCAACGACCTCCGCCATGTCGGCGGCTTGCTCCGCCGAACCGGCCAGAGGCGGCGGCGCCAGGATCGCAGCCGAATCCGGCTGGCCCGGCGCGAGGTAATTGAGCGAGTCCTCCTTGGCAATGGAGGGCAGAGCACTGGCGGCCAGGAACGCGAGGAGGACTGCCGGGCGCGCCAGCCTGACTGATATGGCAAACAGTTTCATAGTGAGGAGACTACAGCAGCATCCGACCATTGGAAAGTGACGAAGAGCCCCGGAGCAGGGCGCCAAAGTGGTTGAATTTCATCCTGGGAATGCGGGAAGAGGCGTGCAAGGAGGAAGAGGAACCTCCATTAATTAATGACTGGATACCCTTCGCAATCCCAGCTGATGTCGAGGCGGCCGGGATCGTGGCCCGCGGCGACCGGTTGGCCGGCAGTCGGACCCGATGGGCTGATGGCGGTGCCGTCAGACACGACATAGCCGTATTTGAAGTAAGCTGCGTGGCCGTCGCCGAAGGTGATGAGGCCGCCCTGATCATGCCGTGAGGAAAAGCGTGTGGTGTAGCAATGCGGGGTGGCAAGGACGAACTGATTCGGATCGCCCATGGGAAAGAATGGTTGTTCGGCGGAACGGTTGCGAACATCGGAAAAGAGCACAAAGAACGACGGATGGGCCACCATGGGCATGCGGAGGATGGTTGGCCCACCCAAGCTGATATCCTCGTTGGCGAGCGACTTCGAATTCATCGCGGACTGGAGCTTCGATCTCATCGGCACCAAAGCGGCCCCCTATAATAGTCCGGCGCCCACCACTGGTTCGGGCAACGCGGTTGTTTTGGGCATGACGAACAATTATACATTCAGCCCCGCATCCCCCTATAGTTTGGCTTGGGCTGACGTGACGGCGACCGGTTCCCCCTATCCCAGCACCGGAAACGACTCGTACGGCTGGCGTGTTCGCGGCGGCACCACGGGCGCCGGCACGGGCAATAGCGGCTGGAACACGCAAGCTCCTCTCGGCACGCAAGGCGCCGAGTTTGATGTCAGCACGGCGGGTTATTCCAATATCGTTTGCTCCTTCAATCTTTATTTCACGACCCAGGCCGAAGCCAAGATGGCCGTGTTCTACACCACGGACGGCTGGGCCAGCTCGAACATTGCCAATAGTATCTTTTACGGAGCCAACCCCTCTTTCATCACCAGCAACTCCGCCGATGCGAACGAGGTCATTGGAAATTTCTTCTTTCAGACGGCCGGTCAAGGGTTCTACGACAACATCGTGGTGGATCTGACCGGTGTTTCGGCTGCTCAAAACAATTCTCAGTTCGGAATCCGGGTCGTCAACGCGGCGACCGGCAACGCCGATTGTGTCAACTATCTCAATCAAACCTACAACAATTCCTCCGGCAACTGGCGTTTTGACAACGTGATCGTGGGGGGCACTGCCGGAACTCCTCCGCCAGCCGTCGCCTTCGATTCCAGCGCTTCGGTGGACCACCCGTTCACCAACACCTTCACGGATAATCCGACATGGCGCGGGCATATCACCGCCGTCTATGTTAACGGCGTGGCTTTGACGAATGCGGCTTACAACACGAATTTTGCGGGCGAAATCGTCTTTAATCCGGCTAAATCCGTCCTGCTTCAGACCAGCGGACTTCTCAGTATTTCCATCGTGTCACAAGGTTTTGGCACGGCCCTGGTGTCCCAGCCGCTTGCCGCCGGGGTGGCCACGAAACTGGCCCTCACCACGCAGGCTGCCGGCCCCTCGGCCAGCGGCGGCACCTTGACGGCCAACCCGGTTTTTCTCATTTCAGACCAATACGGCAATGGCACCACGAATCCTTACGCCGATGTCACCATCACCGCAGCCGTTGGCGGCGCCGGAGGCTGGACTTTGGGTGGCGACGCCCAACAGGCGTCAGTCAACGGCCTGCTCTCCTTCACCAACTTGACAGCCACGGTGAACGGCTCATCGCCGGTTTCCAACGCTTACCTCACGTTCTCCGTGGTTGGTTATGGCGCGACCTTCGTCACCAATTCAACCAATTTTAACATTGGAGCGCCGCCGGTGCCGTTCACGCCAGGCAATCTCGCCGTTTTGCAGATTGACACGGTGGCCAACAATACGACCTTCAGCATCATCGAGGTCAACCCTTCGACCGCCAGCCAAGCCGCGCCGGTGAATATCGTCCCCATCAGCGCCACAGGATCGAACGGGCTGCGCCTGTCCTCCTCCGCCACCACCGGCCGCCTGGCGCTTAGCGATGACGGGACTTTGCTGGGTTTTGCGGCGTTTGCTGACGGCAGCGCGGCCACTTCCGATGAAACCCTCAATCTAAACCGTGCGGTGGCAGCCTTGAACTCCACCAATTTCCTGACGAATGGCACCTACACTTCGATCTCCCTTAATGGCAGCCAGGCGCGCGCGGCTTGCATCCTGGACGATGATGCGACCTGGATCGCGGTTGACAAAGGCGGATTATACGAGAGCGGTTTTGGCGACGGGAACATTCCCGATCCCAACCTGAACAACTTCAACAACGTGGTGGTAAAAACCTTTGGGGGATCTCCCTGGGTCGCAACGCAAAAATCGGTTTCGGGGCAGCTCGTACCAGCGGTTTATGAACTTGGCCTTGATCCGGACACGAGCCTATACGACGTGATCTTTCCCAACAATCTAACCACCGACCAATACTTGAGTGATTTTTACCTGATTTCGACCAACGGCGGCGCCTCCTACGACATACTCTACACTGCCGACCAGATCAGCGGGACGAGTGGCGTTATCAACAAATTCTCAATGGTCAGCGGAAACTGGAATGCAAATGGTTGGTTCACTAACTCGACCGGTGTTGACGGCCTGTTTGCGACGACCAACGGCGACGGCGGTGTCAATCTGTTCTATACGACGGGCGGCGGAGGCTCGCAGAACAACAGCGTCGTCCGGGTCACCGACGCGGCTGGCTGGAACCAAAACATCAGCATCACTTCCAGCAATGTGCTCTACACCGTTGCCGGTTCTGCCTCCGTGAAAGGCCTCACCTTCGTGCCGCAAGGGACGACCAATGCCGTGGAACCTGTTCCGCCACCCGTCTTGACGGCCCAAAATGGAGCCAGTGTCAGCAGCCCGTTCACTGTCACAAACTCACCGGCCGACTCAGCCTGGCATGGCGCCATCACCGGCATTACGGTGAACGGTTCCAGCCTGCCAGCCGCGGCTTATGACATAACTCAAGCGGGCAAAGTCGTGTTTAACCCGGCTCAATCCGCGCTTCTGCAAGCCGCAGGCTCAAAAACCATCGTCATCAGCGCGACTGGCTACAGCGCGAATTCCATTGTGCAAACCATCACCGCCGGTCCGGCGGCTCAACTGGTGGTCTCGACACAACCGGCAGCGCCGATTGGCAGCGGAGGCGCTCTGGCCACCCAACCCGTCGTCAAGGTCGAAGATCAATTCGGCAACGTGGTAACGACCAGCAGTGCCAGCATCGTGGCCTCGGCCGCGGAAGGCACGTGGACTCTGGGCGGCACCGCCACCAAGGCGGCCGTCTCCGGGATTGCCTCCTTCGCCAACTTGACCGCATTCAGCGCGGGCGGTGTCACCGGCGCCACCATCTCCTTCACCTCCACCGGCCTGGCAGGAGCCACCAGCACTTCGTTTAACATCCCCGCGCCCATCCAGTCCCTTTTGGGCGGGGCCACGGTGGCCAGTGGAAAATTGGCTTTCGCATTCACGAATATCACCGGTTTGAGTTACTCGGTGCTGGCAACAAATAATCTAACTGCCCCCGTTGCCACCTGGCCGGTGATCGGAAGCGCCATTGAAAGTCCGGCGGGATCCGGCCATTACCAGTTCAGCGATCCCTCTCCGGCTACCAACAGCCCTCGCTTCTACCTGCTCAGGCAGCCTTAGCCTGCCCAAAGCCGGGTTGAACTCATTCCGTAAAACACAGGGCGGGTTCCCTCAAGGAACCCGCCCTTTTGCCATCCAGCCGGCTCAGAATTCCCAGTGGAGTCGGGCGCCTATCACCGAGACGGGGCCGCGGTCGCGGTTGAAAGCGGGGTCGGTGATGAACTGGTAATCCAGCGCGGCGTGGATTCCCTTGAAGATCTCCAAGTCGTAGTAGGTTTCCAGAATCTTCTCCCACCCGTAATTCAACGCTCCATCGCCGGCGAGGATGCCGGTGCCGCCCGCCTCAAAAAACTCCTGGTGAACCCGCGTGAGGCCGCTGAGCACGCCGGCCAGACCGAACGTGTCGTTGGGACGGCCCCAGGATCCGCCTTTGATGCTCAAGCCAAGGGTGGCAGTGCGGTCCACGTCGGAGAAGACCCAAGCCTCAGTGTGGCCGTCGCTCCAACCCAGGCGCGTAAAGACCCCCACGTTCGTTGCTACCTCCTGTTCCGCATTGAGCCCAAAGCCGTATTTCACTCGATAGGCTTCGGTGGCAACGATGTTCGCCGGGAGACCGGTGCCCGCGGCGTTATCCACCGCCTCCTGGTAGCTGCCCATGTGGGCCTGGTTGAGAAACGCCTCGATCCGGACGGTGCCCGGGTGGCCATTAATAACAAAGCGGCGTTCGAATTCGGTGACCATGCCCCAGGCGTCCAAGTAGTGCTGGTCCTGGGCCATGCCGTTGGAAACCTTGGGCATCTGGAAGAAGCCGTAGCGAAGCGCCCACTTGGGCTGGTTCAACTCGGCGGCAAAGCCGGTCTCATAGCCGAGGCTGTCGGCCGGGTAATCCCATGCCTCATTGGCCATCAGCGCCCAGTTCATGAACTGGGTTCGGGGGTCGTTGGCGTAGGAGTTGTTGTCGAAGATGTCTTTGACGCTGATCTTGCCCAAGGTCAGGGTAATGCGCGAGACGTCTTGTTTGCCGGCCAAATGGAGCTGGTCGTCTTCGACGGTCTCCTGCTCGCCGCCCAGGCCAATGGTCTGCCGGATAAGCGCCCGGGCGATGGTCACATTGGGGACCCAGGTGCCCAGACGGAAGCCTTCGCCGTTGGGGAACCCTTCGACACCCAGAGTCTTGCT
>Ga0181517_10003947_pt1 | contig 13796 bp, 12 predicted proteins | sample PEATcosm2014_Bin_31_FD_119748 | JGI IMG/M metagenome (GOLD analysis project Ga0181517, IMG submission 119748) | Peatland microbial communities from MTU Mesocosm Facility, Houghton, MI, USA - PEATcosm2014_Bin01_30_metaG | ecosystem: Environmental > Terrestrial > Soil > Wetlands > Peat | place... | reverse complement strand
TTGGACCGCCAGCCGCGATGGCAGCCACCGCGTGCGCATCACCGATCTCGCAGGTCCGCAGTTGTGGCCGCCGCGCTGGTCGCCGGACAGTCGCACGCTGCTCTTCGACGGCCGCGCCGAGCGGGATAACGAGGTGTACACGGCGCCCTCCGAATCCGCTTCCCCGGTCAAGCCGAAGCGCGTGGCGTTGGGCAGCGGCGCCTCATGGTCGCGCGACGGCCGCTCGATCCTGTTTCAGGCGCGCGGCCAGATCTGGCGGGCCAATCCCGATGGTGGCGACCCACGCCCCATCGTCAGGGACCCTGGAGCCAACTGGCCGGTGGAATCCGTGGATGGCCGCTCCATCTTCTACCGCAACCGCCAGGCTATCTGGCGCGTTCCGGTAGAGGGCGGAGCGCCGGAGCAGGTGGTCGCGGCCCAGCGCGGCATGCTGTGGCCCTTCATACAGCCCGTCAAGACCGGCATCTATTACAGCCAGTTTTCGCCGCCCGAAGGAACCATCGCCGTGACGTTTTTCGATTTCGCCACCCGCGAAACCGCTATGGCATTCGCGATGCCGAATATGGGCCAGGGCCAGCGCGCCGGATTCTCGATCTCGCCGGACGGCCGCGACATCGTCTATCCGCGCTGGGACCAGAGCGCTACCCGGCTGATGACGGTGCGCAACTTCAAGTAGGCTATTTCTCGTCCGGATCGCGCAGCTCGAGGGTAGTTTCCCGCTGGCAGCACGCGCACGGCCCGGGGATGTAGGCGCGGATATTGCACACGTCGCAGAAGTAGGTAATCAACTTGAGTTTGCCATCGCGCCGCACCAGCAGGGCGCGCGTGTGTACGGGGTCGATCAGGAACCGGTCCGGTGCCGTAAAGTGGCCCTTGGCCTCCACTTCAAAGCCGTTCAGCCGGGAATCGTTGAGGATCTTGGTGGTATCCTCGTCGCCCGCAAGGCGCACCGTTTTGCCCTCGGCCGTAGCGAGCGCCGGCGCCTGCCCGGCCGCGATGACCAGCTTGCCTTGCAGCGTTTGACCGGCGGGGGCTTGGGCCGCGGCACACAAAGCGGCCGCCGCCAAAAGACACAGACACACCCTCATACCTTCAATTCTAGCGGAGCGCGGTGACTTCAGGCGGCAATCCAACCCCTGGCCGGCCTTGCGACCCTATTTTTGGCAAGCTTCAGTACCTAGCGGCCGTAGACTAGCAGGCGGAAGGTGCCGGGCACGGCTTTGGGCTGCTGGTTGGAGCCGGGCGCGGGCGTGGTGAAATCGGAGGTATCGACGAGCAGGTTGTGGGTTCGCGGGTCGAGCCCCATGGTCTTGGCGCCGAACTCCGTCCTGACCGTTTCGACGAGAGTGATCTGGCCGCCGGCATCCTCGTGAAAAACGTGGATGGTGCCCTCGCGCGTGGCACTGGCCACCAGGGCGGTCTCGGGATCGAAGATGTTGGCGTCCACGCGATCGCCGATGGGGAAGGGCCCGCCGACGACCTTGCCGGTATCGGTCGCCATCGCGACCAGGAGCTTGGGATTGCGCCCGCCCACGAACAGGCGGCGGCCTCGGCGGTCCAAGGCGATAGAGACCGGCTGACCGGCGGGCGCCACCGGCCAGCGCGCCGTGATCTTCAGCGCGCGCGAATCGATCGCGATCACCTCGTTGGTGTCTTCGAGGTTGTCGTAGATGGTGCCCTGGCCATCGGCGACGGCTTGTTCCGGAGCGCCTCCCAACTGTAGCGTGGCCACCACGGTATTGGTCGCGGGGTCGATGACAGTGGCGCTCTTCGGACGGCCGTTGAAGACGAAGACACGTTTGGAAGCGGAGTCATAGAGAATGGAATCGGCATCCTCATCGGCTTTCACCTGCCCGAGAATCTTAAGGCTCTTGAGATCGAAGACTGCCACCTGGCCGGCGTCGCCATCAGTGATGAAGCCGCGGCCGAGTTCCGGCACCACCGCGATTCCGTGGTCGCGCTTCAGACCGGCGATGGTACCGACCACGGCGAAGCTATCGGCATCAAGCACTTTGACTTCCGTGCCGTGCGACAGGTAGATGCGGCGCGCCGCGGCATCCACGGTGATGTAATCGAAATACTCGCCGCCGCCTTCGGCCGCGCCCAGCGGGATCTTGCGCAGCAGATGGTAGCCGCCCGAAGGCGGAGCCGCCACCAGGGCGGCGGCCAGCCATAAGAGGGCCGCGCACACAGCCGGGGGAAGAATACGCTTCATGGGAGCCTCCGTTCAGAGGCGATTATACCTTCCGGCGGCAGGGCGCGCTCCGCGCTTCAAAACTTCAACGGACTGTAACCGATCCGCAGCCGTCCGAATGTTACCCAAGTGTCATGGACCGGGCGCCCGGTCCACTGGCGACTATGCGTGGAATCGACTTGATCTATATCGACTCGGGCGGAGGGCACCGCGCCGCCGCGCGGGCCGTCGAAGCCGCCGTACGCGAGCAGCAACGGCCCTGGGAGTTGCGCCTGCGAAGCGTACAGGACCTGCTGGACCCGATCGACTTTATTCGCAAGACCACCGGCATCCCGTTCCAGGATGTCTATAACATCATGCTGCGGCGCGGGTGGACGCGCGGCTCCGCGCGACTGATTCCGGTGATGCACTGGATCATCCGCGCGCTGCACCGCAAACAAGTGGCTCTGTTCGAGCGCCACTGGCGGCAGCATCCGGCGGAGATGGTGGTCTCAGTCATCCCGCATTATAACCGGGCGCTGCGGCAGGCCTTCGCGCGCGCGTGTCCGGGTCGGCCGTTCGTCACCATACTCACCGATATCGCCGATTACCCGCCGAACTTCTGGATCGAGCGCCAGGAGCAGTACCTGGTCTGCGGGTCGGACCGCGCCGTGGAGCAGGCGCGCACACTGGGCATCCCGGGCAACCGCATCCTGCGGACCTCGGGGATGATTCTGGACCCCCGGTTTCACGCACCGCCCGATCTGGACCGCGCCGCGGAACGCTCGAAGCTGGGCCTGGAACCGGACCGGCGCACGGTGCTGGTGCTGTTCGGGGGCGAGGGATCGACCGATCTCGTTAGAGTGGCGCGGCGCCTCAACCGCGCGGCCCTGCCGATTCAACTGATCGTGCTGTGCGGCCGCCACGAAGAATCGCTGCGGCGCTTGCGGGCCATGCGCACGCGCATACCGATGTTCGTGGAAGGCTTCACGCGCGACGTTCCTTATTACATGTCGCTGGCGGACCTGTTCATCGGCAAGCCGGGGCCGGGCAGCATCAGCGAAGCGCTGGCCATGAAGCTGCCGGTGATCGTGGAGCGCAACGCGCGCACGCTGGCGCAGGAGCGCTACAACGCGGATTGGATTCTGGAACAGGGCGTGGGCGTAGTGGTGGAGGATCTCGCGGGCATCGCCGGGGCGGTTCGCGAACTCCTGGAACCGGACCGTTACATGCGATTGCGCGGGAATGCCGCCGCGCTGCGGAACCGGGCGGTGTACGAGACGGTCGAGTGCCTGGACGCGATCCTGGCCAACCATCGTGAAGGCACCTATGCGCCTCAGGCGATCCCCGCGTTGTCGCGGGATTTTAACCGTGGACGCACCATGCTGTAACCGGGACCGGCACACAATGGCGTAATGCCAGCCACAGGCCTGCCCATCCCGATCGCGTTCCCCCCGTTGTTGCCAAATGCTCATCATCCTTTGATCAAGCCGATGGAAGCGACGCTGGAGCGGTGGATGATGCCGCCGGACCTGGTGGCCAGCGTGCATTCGGCGGCGGGGTCGGGGCGCGGCCCGGCATTCGCGCGGCGGCTTCTGGAATCGCTCGACATACGCTTCGCGATTGAGCCGAGGGATCTGGAGCGCATTCCGGCGAAGGGGCCGGCGGTGGTGGTGGCCAATCATCCCTACGGCATCGTGGAGGGCCTCATTCTCACGATCCTGCTGGGAATGGTGCGGGAGGATTTCCGCATCGGCGCCAATTCGCTGCTGTCCTCGATCGACGCCATGCGCAGCCACATCATCTCCATGAATCCATTCGAGACGCAGGGCGCGGTGGCGGAAAACTGCCGGGCGCTGCGCGAATGTCTGGCGTGGCTCAATGGCGGCGGGCTGCTGGCCATGTTTCCGGCCGGAGAAGTGGCGCACCTGAGCTGGAGCGAGCACACGGTCACGGACCCACCCTGGAAGGCTACCGCCGCGCGCCTCGCGATGCGGACGCGCTGCCCGGCCATCCCGGTGTACTTTGAGGGCGCCAACAGCCTGTCGTTCCAGTTGGCGGGGGTGTTGCATCCCGGCCTGCGGACCATCAGCCTGCCGCGGGAGTGCCGAAAGATGCGCAGCAAGACGGTGCGGGCACACATCGGTGCACCTATTTCGCACAGCGTGCTGGCGGCATACAGCGGAGCGGAGCACGCCACCGATTATCTGCGCTCGCGCACCTTCTTCCTGGGCCATCGGGCGCCATCCCTGCCCGCTCTTTCGCGGCCGGCGGAGATCGCCGAACCGGCTGGCCCGACGGCCGCGGCCGTATCCCTGACGAGCGAAGTGGCGGCCCTGCCGCCCTATCGCCGGCTGCTCGAGAATCGCGATTTCGCGGTCTACCTGGCGGGCGCGGCGGAGATCCCGAAAACGCTGGAGGAGATCGGCCGGTCGCGCGAAATCGCTTTCCGCCAGGTGGGCGAAGGCTCCGGCCAGGAATCCGACCTGGACTGGTTCGATGGCCATTACCAGCACCTGTTCCTGTGGCACAAGGCCGATGCCCGGCTGGCCGGCGCCTACCGCCTGGCCATCACCACGGACGTGCTGCCGCGCTTCGGCATCAAGGGCCTCTATACCAGCAAGCTGTTCCGCTACAAGCCGGAATTCTTCAAGCGCCTGGGGCCGGCCATGGAGCTGGGGCGTTCGTTCATCTGCCCGCGGTATCAGAAGAGCTACGCGCCGCTGCTGATGCTGTGGAGAGGCATCGCGCGCGTGGTGGATCTGCGGCCGGAGGCGTCCGCGCTATTCGGCGCTGTGAGTATCAGCCGGGATTACTGCGCGGCTTCACGCGGGCTGATCGCCAACTACCTCAAGCAGCGCGCCTCGCACGACCTGGCCCGCCTGGTCCGCCCGCGCGTGCCGTACCGCGACCGCGCCGAGCGCAATGCCTGGGTCAAGCGGCTGGCCGAGCTGACGGCTGGAATCGAGGAACTTTCGGCTTCCATCTCGGATATCGAAGGCAACGGGAAGGGCGTTCCGGTGCTGGTCCGCCAATACCTGAAAGCGGGCGGCCAGTTGCTGGGGTTCAACATCGATCCGAGCTTTTCGGGCGTGCTGGACGCGCTGATTCTGGTGGATATGAACAACCAGTCGGCGGCCTTAGTGGAGCGCTGCAGGGGCCTCAACCGGTCCGCGGGCGCCGCTCCCTCACGGTCGCGGCTCGGTTTGATCTGAGCCGGGCCCACAGGGCGCCCTGTCAGGGAGCGGGTCTTCCGCAATGGGCTCAGGCGGTTTCGGCCTCGAAGGTGAGCCGCAGGTACGATCGGGGCTGGAACTCGATGCGCAGCGGGAGCGGGCGCGGCGAGCCCTTTTCGATCCACAAGCGGAAATCGGTTAGCTTGCCGCCTTCTTCGCGGTGCAGGCGCCCATCGATGCGCAGCGCTTTGGCGGAGGCGCGCAGCAGGCCGCGCGAGCGGAAGAGCGCGGTGGCTTTCGAATCCGCGGATCTCTCCACGCGCAAGCGATAGAAGCGGCCGGCATAGACGTAGCGCGCCTCGCCGGGGCGGATCAGCAATTCGGCCAGCGCGTGCAGGAAGGGCCGCACGGAATCGCTGGGTGGCGCGAGTGGCGCGGTCCTCTTGGGAACGCCGGAGAGCGCCTGGCGCGCGCGCTCGACCAGCTCCGCGTTCTCGGCGGAAGAGAGGCTGGCCGGGGCCATGAAATGGGCCGAGACAGTCTCCATGGATCCCTCTCCGATGCGGCCCTCGATGGCCGAGTAACTCGCCTCGGCGGCTTTGGAATGGAGAGCCTTGCGGGCCTCGTCGGCGCTCTCTTCAGGAGAGGAGGTCATCAGGCCGAAGTAGAGCGACCGCGGCGCGGCCGGGGCGGCCTGTTCGGAAAGCTCGCGAATGAAGCCGAGACGGTTGAGACCGGCGGCGCGCTGCGGCAGCGAACGGCCGGTGAATTCGAGCAACCGCACCGCGCGCCCGGCGCTCTCGGAATCGTGCCACGCCACGGAGCCATCGCCCACGCCCGTGCGGTGCAGCACGGGAATCGAGAAGAGCACCACCTGCGCGTCGGCGCGGTAGCGGCGCTCGCCGCCCGTGCCGGAGAGGGGCCGGCCTTCCCAGGTCAGCGTCCCGGATCCCAGCGCGGAACGCAGGGCGGCGGGGAACAGCAGGCCGGCGGTGCAGATCCGGCCGAAGTCGCGCCTCGTAAGATTCATAACCAGCATCCTATCTGTACCTAGTATGACCGGTTAGTATGCCTGGCCCGGCGCCGCGAGGTTTGGCGCTCATGCCAGCTTGCGGAATATCCGCCGGATGCCGGCGCCGGCCACCAGAACGGAATCGGCCAGAGCCGCCGGGAGAACGCGGAAATCGGCTCCCAAGGTAGCCGATCCCTCGCCGGTGATAATCAAACCGCGCCGCATGAGCGCGAAGTTGATGAGGGCCGAGCCCACCGTGCAAATCACCGAGACGATCATCCCAGTCAGGATGTGGGTGGCTTGGCCCATTTTCAGAAGCGCGTATTCCAGGGTATGCGCCGAGGCCGGCAGCAAACCGGCGACCAGGATGCCCGCCAGCCAGACCGGACGCGCCCTACGGAAGGCCTGCATCAGCGATCCCCAGCAGCCTCCCAGGGCGATGCGGAAGACGATCTCGATACACGCGCCGCGCGCCGCGCCCGCTCCCCTGGGGATCACCACCACGGCATAGAGCAGGCCCCGAAAGCCGGCGCTCAGAAGAGCGGCCTTCCAGTTGAAATTGACGACACACAGCGTCCACGGATCCCGCAGCACGCGGGCGAAGGCCGCGCCTACGGATTCTCCCAGAGGCTCACACTGGCTGGAGCAGCCGCGCATAGCCCTCATAAACCTCGCTGAAGACGCGATCCCACGATTGCCCTTCCACCTGGCGCCGGGCCTCGACGGCCATGCGGCGGCGCAGCGCGGAGCCGAGCGCCAGTGCGACCGTGGCACCGCAGAAATCGTCGTCGCCGGAGGCCACGAAACCGCTGACGCCGTCGCGCACGATGAAACGCGGGCCGCCCGCATTCATGACCACCGCCGGGACGCCCGAAGCCAGGGCTTCCTGCACCACGTTGCCGAACGTGTCGGTGCGCGAAGGGAAGAGGAAGACATCCATATCGGCGTAAGCGCGCGCCAGCGCCTCGCCTTTGAGCACGCCGGTCAACACCGCTCGCGGAAGGCTGCGCTCCAGCCACTTGCGCTCGCTGCCGGAGCCGGTGATCTGGAATCGGAAATTGTTCACGCCGGCGGCTTGGAGGGCGGCCGCCACGCGGGGCAGCAGGCGCAGATTCTTTTCCGGCATGAGGCGCCCGACGTAGCCCAGCACCAGCTCGTCATCGAGCCTCTGGCGGCGGTCGGGATGGAACAGGCTGGTATCGATGCCCCGGCCCATGGCGAATACCGGCTTGGCGGTGCGCTCGCGCAGGGTCGTGGCCAGCTCCGGATTGGGCGCGAAGACGCCTTGGCCGCGCGCGAAGAACCAGCAAACGCGGTCCATCACGAAGCGCTCCGCCCCGCGCGCCAGCGTGTCGCGCAGAACGCGGGGGACCCAGCGCAGCATCCCGGCGGCACGCCGAGCCGCGAATTCGTGGATATTGGTGTGCCAGGAGAGCGTCAGGGGCGCGCGGAGCTGGGCGGCCAGAATCGCGCCGGCGATCCCCAAGTCTCCCGGGCTGGTGGCGTGGACCACGTCGGGCCGGAAGCGCTCGAGGGTACGGCGGATGGGATCGAGCGAGCGGTAGAAGCAGGGATCGAAGCGGAGATCCGGATCGATGCGGAAGGCCAGCCGGCTGCGGGAAAGTTCCAGGGTCCACAGGTTCTCCGCCCTCGAGAATCCGGGCTGCGGCCCCCAGCGCACGGTGAGGAACGGCAGCTCATGAAGGCGCGCGAAGGACTCCCACTCGCGGCACGTGCGGGCGGCACCATTCACTTCGTGAAAGGTGTCGGCAAATAGCGCCACGCGAGGCGCGCTGGCCGCGGCGATCATGCTCCAGCCTCGCCTTGCCGCCCCAGGGCCAGGCGCAAAGTGAAGCGCATCCCGGGGGAGGCCAGGAATCCGACTGCTGAAATAAAACTGCGAATCGGCCACGGTCCGCCGTGGGGCCAGACCGCGGCTAAAGGCGCATCGCCCTGCGCGGTTTGCTGGAACACGCGGTCCACCCAGCGCTCGCGCCCCGGAAACTCGGGATAGGTGCGAACGGCATGCCAGATGAATTCGATATACCGGCACGGAATCGACTCCCGATACTGCGGCATGAAGAGTACGCGGCTGACATGTTCCCGCCGCACTTCCCCGACGAACTCCGCGAAGCTTGTGGCATTCGTCAAATTCAGGGATGCATTGGCTTCCAGGCAGTGGCGGTCGCCACCCGAAACCACGGGCAAATCGAGTTCGCGAGCCATCGCGGCCACGCGCCGATTGTGACGGGCGGGTTGCAATCCGTTTAATTCGAGAGCGTGAATGTTACCGCGGTGTTCGCGCAGGAAGCGGTTGAGCAGGCGCAGGTGCGTGCGGAACGCGGTGCGCTCCTCGCTGGCGAGGGGGTGATTGAGGACCACCAGAACCTCGGGCAGGGCGTCCAGTTCCCGCAGGATGGGCGCGAGCTTCGCGGGGTCCGGGTGGGCGGTGAACTCCGCCAGCAGAGCGGCCAGCGAGCGCGCGTCCGCGGGAGGCAGATTGTGCACGCCCACGTGGAAGACGGTCTCCTCGTAAGGCACGGTCCACTCGAGCGAAAACGGCACCTCGATGCCGATGGCGCGCAGCTCGGCGCAGGCCTCGATATTATCGTGATCGGTGATCGAAACCAGCGGTGCGAGGCCGAGCGCTGTGCGGATCTGGCCGGCTTCGAGATCGTGCGCGGCCCGCGGCGGCAGCGGCGGGCGCCAGAAGACGCGGTCATAAGGAACGCTCTTCCCGGTGCGCCGGCGATGTTCTTCCTCCAGGTTGCGCAGAACGGCCCAGGCAGGCGCCACTTTGCGCAGAACGCGCGGAATGAAATCGAGGCTTTCGCGCGAATGGGTGGTGTGGCTATGAAGCGATACGCCGGTGGAGAAGCCTTGCGCGGCCTCGGGCTCCCGCCACTGGCAGCGAAGCGGTTGAACGCGGCGAACGCGTACACGCATTCTCATGCAAACATTTAAGCTTGCTCATGCTTTCATTTCCGTAACGGTTGCGTGAAGCTTGCGGAAGTCTTTCGGGAGGGCAAGCTAAAGCACGGCCCCACATCGGACTACTTCGCGTTCCAGGAGGCGTATACTAAACAAGAGGCTGGAGTCCGAAATGACTCCGGCTCAGGAGAGTGCCATGAAGACAGATTCCTCGCGTAGAAACTTTCTGGCGGCCGGCTTGAGCCTTCCGGCAGCGGGCCTGGCGAGCGCTACGACGCCGCAGGCTTCACCCGGCCAGGCTGCCAAATCCGCATCGAGGGCAGCGGCGCCTGACTACCGGACGCTGGGAAAGTCCGGGCTCAAAGTATCGACGGTCGGTTTCGGGTGCATGATCACGTCCGATTCGAGCGTGATTTCGCGCGCCGTGGATATGGGCATTACCTACTTCGATACCGCGCGCGGTTACCAATCGGGCAACAACGAGCGCATGGTGGGCGCGGCCTTGAAGGCGTCGCGCACGAAGATCGTGCTCTCGAGCAAATCCGAGGCGAAGACCGCTTCCGATGCGGTGGCGCAGCTCGATACCAGCCTGAAAGAACTGGGCACGGACTACCTGGACATCTGGTACATGCATTCGCGCGACACGGTGGCGGACATTCCTGACGAACTGGTCACGGTGTGGGAAAACGCCAAGCAGCAGGGGAAGATCCGCCATATCGGCATCAGCACCCACAAGCCCCTCGCCATCGTGGACCGCGTGCTGGCGGTGGGGAAATTCGAGGTTTTGCTGAGCACGTACAACTTCACGATCGGCACGGGCAACGACCCCGCTTACAAGCGGCTGACCGATGCCGGCATTGGTCTGGTGGCAATGAAGGTGATGGCGCCCGCCAGCCGCGTGGGGGGATTCAACAACGTGCCCGGGTTCCGGGCCGATCGCATGGACCGCGTGCAGAAGCCGGGCGGTCCGCTCGCGGCACTGAAGTGGGTTCTGCGCGATAAGCGCTTCGCCACCACGATTCCCAGCATGACCGATATCGATCAACTGGAAACCAACTTCCGCGCCATGTCCGAGCCGTTCACGGCGGACGAACAGACGCTGCTGGCCGGCATCAATGAGCAGGTGCGTCCGCTTTATTGCCGCATGTGCTACCAGTGCAGCGGGCAATGCCCCCAGGGCGCGGCGATTCCGGAGACCGTGCGGTATCTCTCGTATGCCGATTTCTACGGGCAGTTCGCGCTCGGCCGCGAGCACTTCCAGGCGCTGCCGGAAGCGGCTCGCGCGGTGCGCTGCCGGGATTGCGAAGCCTGCCAGGTGCACTGCCCTAACGGAGTCCACGTGGCCGAGCGCCTGATGCGGGCGCAGGACCTATTCGCTTAGCGGGCGCCGGCTGCCGGCCCGTATGCCGGCTACTTCTTCGCCGATGCGAGCGTGATGTTGCGGTACTTCATGCCGCCGGTGTGATCGCCCTGGATGTAGATCGGCCCCGGCTCGCCCTCGTGGCTGTCCAGGGCTCCGCCGGTGATGCCGGGGATCTCCTGGTTGTCGATTGTCTTCACGCCGTCGCGAAGCACCGTCACGCGGCGGCCTACCAGGGTCACATCGAAGCTCTCCCACTGGCCGGGCTTCTTGGGCAATTCCACCGCGGGCGCCAGAAAACCGTAAATCGCGCCCATCTCGTGGAACGTGTCGTTGGCGCCCACCGGCTCATACTCCACCTGAAGCTCATAGCGTCCGCGCAGATAGACGCCGCTGTTGCCGCCGTGCGGGCAGTTGTATTCGATGTGCAGTTTGAAATCGTCGAAGCTGCGCGTAGTGCGAAGATTGGCGCCTTTCGATTCGTTCAGCAGTTCGCCGTTGCGCGCCACCCAGTGATTGGCGGCGGGATTATCGGGCTGCCAGCCCGCCAGATCCTTGCCGTCGAAGAGCGGCTCGGGATTGGCCCAGGCCTTCGGCGCGGGGCGGTCGAGGGCCGGCGCGCGCACCCCGGTGACGAAGTTGACGGTGTCGCCGTAATGCTGCGTTCCGGTGAGCTTGCCGTCTTTCAAGCTGAGATTCCACGTGAGGGCCGGATGCTGCGGCGTAACCTGTTTTTCTCTACTGCTTCAATCCAACAGCCGCTCTGCGAAATAGCGTAGGCAGGCTTCGATATCTGGGCCAAAAGCGTGAGAGGATCACTGACGCCATCCTTGGCCGAGTTAGTGATCGAGACGTCAAAGGTCAGCTTTGGGAACGTGATTAGCAAAGCGTCGATCAGAATAGGCTGGAAAAGGAGGCTGCACCTGCCCCATTCCTGTTGAGTTGAATGGGATCAGACTGCCTTCTTGTCTTAGTATGTGCCGGCTAGAAGTGTTCCAGTGATACTTACGACCATCATGCCTTGCTCCACGCGGTACTAAGGTAGTCACCGGAGAAACTTACAAAACACGGAGCACGAAACTTAGGAAGCCGCCACGCCGCTCGTGGGGGCTTTTAGTGTGGCCCATTCTCCGCTAAGTGCATTGGCCGGAACCGGTTGAGATTTGCGGTAAGTCCCTGCGAGGAGGGAAGTGCCTCCATGGTCACTGCTCCTCCCTGGGATTTCAGGCCGTAACTAATGAAATGAAATAGAAATGCTTCTGGATCTCGCGCTGCTTGCCTCAAGAATTCTCCTGATTGACAGGGGGGGACCGTACATATACTGCTTGACAGAATTCATATTCGGCCCAGGACGAAAGTTCAGAGTCGGCTCAGGACGAAAGGTATTGTATGACGCATCGACATGAGCTTATTAAGTTCGGATGTTGCCTGGTTACTCTCGCGGCTTTCCTTGCGCTCACGCCGCCGCCAGCCGCCGCGCAGGCCCCCTATGCTATCGATACGAGCCAAACCGAAACCGACGCTTCGGGGGATCTCTCCATCTACTTTTCCGTAGTGGTGGAAGGATGGTATGGGCCGGAATATTACGATCTTGGGTCGGGCTGGGTGCCGGGCACGACGATCGCCGAGTATAACGACTGCAATTGTAATAACATTCCCGCCTATTCGGTTTCTGGCGATTACCAGATGTACTCATCGTATGGTGAGGGCTACGTCGACATTCAGTATGAAACGTTTACTGCGCAGCCAAACCCTTCTCAGTGCCAGAGCTGCAGCAATTGTTCCTCGCCGACACAGGAAGCGATTTATTACGAGTACTACGACAGCTACTACTTCGATGTGTTCTACTAAAATGAATCGTAGGAAAGGAGCTGCTCCCGGCTGCCGGGGAGGACAACGAAAGAGGATCGCCATGAACAAATACTTCGCTGTTTTTGCCGCGTGTTCCCTCGTCGGGATGCCGCTGGCGCGGGCTCAGGCGCCGGCGCCAGTAACGGTGTCGGCCTCCAGTGGCGGCACGCTGACCGCCCGGAACGCCGGGACGAGCACAGTGACCGCATTTGTCCTGACTTATAATCTCCCGTTCCCGGCCGGCGCGACGGGTGCCGCGGGTGCCCAAGGCTGGCAGTTATACGACGCGGCAACGGAGCCTCTGGCGGCTAAGCCTATACCCGCCGGCCAAGAAGTCCTAGTGCGGTGCCACTTCGACTGCGCGGCGATGCCTTTCCAACTGAAGGCTGTAATCTATCAAGGTGGTGCCTCCTGGGGAGACTCTGGATGGGCACAGCGGATACTTCAGCGAAGAGTGTACATGCAACAGGCGGTGACTCAGTCTTTGTCAGATCTTGCGTCGGCTGCGCTTCGTGGCGCCACGCGCAGCGAATTGACCAGCCTGTTCGAGTCTTCGCTTAACACAGAGATCGCAAGCGCGGCTGGCCCCGACCAGCGTAATTGCGTTAGCAGCGTGCGTGGACTGGTGTTAAGGAACCTTCAATCCGTGCTTCAGACCGCAGACGGCACTCCGCTCCCGATTGATGCTGTCGTGCAGCACGAGATCGTGGCCCTGCATGGCCGCCTTGCCGCGGCATCTGCTTATGGAGGCATACAATGAGAATTCCGCTCCTAATAGCTGCGGAGGTTGGGCTGCTTATTGTCACTTCCGCCAGTGCGTCTGCGAGTAGCCCTGGGTGCTCGGCCGCACCGCTATCTGAGACCGTTCACACGCAGTCGCTGCATACGACAGTCGCGGAGGCCCTTTATGAAATCGCGTCAGGGGGGCACCTCTGCATGGGCGTGGAAATGTCGAGCTCCGACGCCGCCGGCCAATCGGTTGATCTTGCCGATCAGACCACTGGCGCGGCGGGGCTTATCGGTGGGATTCTCGCCAAGGTACCCGGGCACTGCATGACAGTAGATAGTGCAGTTGTGAATATCAGGCCTTGCGCATCGGCGGAGGGGTCGTGGCTAGTGTAGTGCGGCCTAACTAGTAACGAGTATCGTTAGCGCAGCGTCTTTACAATTGAAGGGGCAAAGACGATGCGTGTGGCTCGACCCGTGGTGCTGAGTACCGAGCAGCGAGACATGCTGGAGGCTCGTGCGCGTGCCCGGAGCGCTTCTGCGCGGAGCGTGGAGAGAGCCCGGATC
>Ga0181517_10003941_pt1 | contig 13808 bp, 11 predicted proteins | sample PEATcosm2014_Bin_31_FD_119748 | JGI IMG/M metagenome (GOLD analysis project Ga0181517, IMG submission 119748) | Peatland microbial communities from MTU Mesocosm Facility, Houghton, MI, USA - PEATcosm2014_Bin01_30_metaG | ecosystem: Environmental > Terrestrial > Soil > Wetlands > Peat | place... | reverse complement strand
TCGGGCTTGGTGCGGCAAGCGGCGGTAAAGCGCTCCAGTTCGGCGCGGCGCACGGGTGAGAGGCGGGGCATCTCGGTGCGAATGAGCGGCGGCACCTGCAGCGTATAGTAGCCGGCGGGCATCAGAGATGCGTCGCCTGAGAAGAGCGCGGCTTGTGTCCCCTGCTCGTTGATGGCGAAATCGTAGACCACCGGCTCCATGGCGAACGGCACGCTGCGCTCCATCTGGCGGCGGGTCTGGCTCATGATGGCCTGCATGCGGGTCTGTGCCTCGGCCTTGCGCTGGGGGCTGAAGAGGAATCCCATGCCGCCGCCGCTCATACCGCCCAGCATCCAGAAGCCCCAGAAGTCATCGCCGAACTCCGCGCGGGCTCGCTGGATCAGCGTGTTGGTGTAGAGGTTCGCCGCCCAGGGAATGATGGTCTGCAGCGGCCCTTCGAAGTTGCGCAGCAAGCTGGCCCCGAGCGCGCGGAGGTCGCCCCGCTCCAGGTGGCCGGTGATGTCGTCGAGCAGTTGGATTGCCTGACGGCGGCCGAGCCACTCGGTTTCGCTGCGCAGCAGGTACTTCTCGGTAACCATTTCAAGGATGGGGCCGACATCCTGCGCCATGCCGCCGTGGACCAGCACCAGACTCTGCTGCAGCTTCTCGCGGGATGCGCGGGGGATTTCGGAGTCGGAAAACACGTGGTGATCGGGGAGCAGGCGGCCGCGGCTGACGCCGAACTCGGGATCGCCTTCAGCAGCAAGAACGCCGTGAATCAGCTTGATGCCGGGCCATACGCCGCCGGAGTCTTGCCAGCCGCCGCCGCTGCCGCCCAGCCACTCGCCGAGGATGGCGCGCGCAGCCACCAGCCGGCGGTCGGGCTCTTCCATGCCTCCGGTGAGCGAGCGGATCTGGCTGGTTGCGCGCATGCAGACAGCGATGATCGACGCCAGCAGACTTGTGGAAACGGCCAGCCGCGATCCCTTGGGAATGCCGTTGACGCTGGTAACGATCTCAATGCCATAGCCGGGCTTCCCGGTAAGCCGCTCAAGCAGAACCGCGAGCGGCTGCGTAGAACCCTCAATGCCGGGAGGGATAATGCCGCTGGCGATGACGCCAGCCTTGAGCAGGCCCAGATAGTCGCGGGGAAAGTCGAAGACCTCGGCGATGGACCGAACGTCCGTGGTTGCGCGCAGATCGACGCTGGTGAGGCGAATGACCGGCTCGTCGATGACCCGGAACCATGCCTCGACCGGAGGACGGGGATCGGTTGAGCGCTGGCCGACGCCGCGAACCGCGAGATCGATCGACACGTTGAGAACGCGCGCGCCTTCGGGGAAATCCATGCCCAGGAAGAAGATGTCGCTCCAACCGCTGTGGGTCAGGTCCATGCGGACGGGCGTTGCCTCGCGGAGGATGGGGAAGACGAGTTCGCCGGCCAGCAGTTCCGGCCGCAGGCGCAGGGGATAGTCATCGGTGTGGCCAGCGCGGAACATCCATTGGTTGCCACGCACGTTGCGCACGCTGCGGCGCACCTGGTCGGCAAGGGTCTGAAAGCCGAGTGCGCGATAGCTGGCGGCCAGAGCGCTGGAGATTGCGGCGCTGGCGCCGTGTTCGGCCTGTGCGGCGAGAAAAACCTCAATGGACTCTTCAAAGCGGCGCTGGAGCAGGTTTTCAAAACCGGGATAGGGAATGAGTGCAGGTACGGTGGCGACCGCCAGGCGGGGCATATGGAAGCGATGGATGGCGTAGAGAAAGAATAGGGCTCTGACGCGTTCGTAGAGGTTGTCGCTGCCGCGCCGGAAGGCTTCAAGCTGCGCGCATTCGGCAAGAAGGGCGTCGAGGCTGAGGCCACGGCACAAGCCGTCCAGCGAACCGTCACGCTCGCTTCCACTAGCGGTAATGACGCTCAGGATGCGGCTCACGAGGCCGCTCCCCCTCCGCTTCCGGCCAGTTCGCGGTCGGCCAGCAGCTCAACCAGCTCCGACAGCACCTCGCTTCGATCACGGCCATTCAGGGCCAGCGCCAGTTGCGCGATTAGCAGGCCGTACTGGTCGCCAAGATTGTAGCGGCGACCCTGGTCTTCGACAGCCAGGTACTGCTCCTGGCGCGCGAGTTCCGCCAACGCGTCGACGAGCGTGACCGGCTTGCCGTTGGCTTCGGCAAGCTTGCGATCCAGGATGTCCATCACCAGGGGAGTGAGCACGTGAATGCCGAAGAAGCAGAGATAATAGCCGGCGCGAATGCCCGGAATCAGCAGGCGTTGTTCGGCTTCGGTGGGCGTGGGCTTTTCAATGACTGTCTCCACGCGATACAGGTCGCTGCGCGGCGGAACGCGACGTCCGCCCACGGTGCCGTAACGCACCAGCAGGCTCTCGCGCGTGGGCTGTACGCCGCTGACCGAACAGCGCTCCTCCTGCGCCAGTTCCACCAGCCGCTGCGCAGAGGGCTTGGCAGAAGTACTGACGTAGAGATGGTCGCCCACCATGTGCAGGAATGGATCGCCCTTGGTAAAGGAGCGGGCGCAGTGCAGGGCGTGGCCGTAGCCGCGGGGCTCAAGCTGGGGGATGAAGCGAACCGACGAGCCATGCGGCCCGGCAGCTTGCGCATAAGAGGCTTCGTCGCCGGGAAAGACGACAATGGCGACCTCTTCGACTCCGGCGGCGAGCGACTGCTCGATTAAAACGCAAAGCAGGGACTTCTTGTTGCCTTCCCCGTCAATGAGGGTTTGCAGAGGCAACTCGCGCTGCGACCGCGCGGCCGCAGTGATGATAGCTTTCCTGACCAGCAAGTGGACTCCTGACAGGCAAGATTATCACGGCAGGATTGGGAGGGCGGGGTTTGGTGCTGGCGAGACCAATCCAGAAGGCAGACCCTGCCCTCCAAGAATGTGGTGGTGGCCCATCCCCTCGCCTGAACGCCGCATCGGTTAGTTGTGGTTTTTTGCACTGCCCGATTCTGCGTCAAGCAGACTCGATGGCGTTGACCTTTTTCCCGATCTCCTCAACGAGTGACTCAAGCTCTTGGTGGAAAGTGCTTAGCTCCCTGGCGGGCACTTCTTCAAGCAACTCCGGATACGGCGTGGCCTCGCATCCTGGAAACGCGGGAAAGCCGGCCGTATCCGCCATTCTGCAACTCAGGTTGATCAGCTCCGCCATGCCCCAGGAGCCATCCTTTGACCGGGGCGAATGATGTTGGGCAACCACAGCATCGAATTCCGGCGGCAGCTTCCAATCGGCGATCAGTTGACTACCCGCCTCGCAGTGGTCCCACCCAAAAAGATCTCTCTCGCCTTGCAGGATGCTGGCGGGCGTTCCCGAGTGGGTTCCAAGCAAAAGCGCGTACTCCTTGGGACGAATCACCGCCAATGCGAGGCGGCCAATGTCGTGCATCACGCCGCTGGTGTAGGCAATGTCCTTGTTCAGGAAGCCGCCCGACGCGAGTTCCTCGGCGATCAGCGCTGCTGCCAGGTTATGGCGCCACATGGCACGCAGCGAGGGTTGGCTCAACGATTTGCCAAGGTAGGCGCGCACACCGACCGTCAGGCACAATCCCTGCAGGTGGTTCGCCCCCAGCACCGCGATGGCTTGCAGAATGCTCGTGGAGGGAAACCGTGGGGCATACAGCAGTGAATTGGCGATGGTGAGCACTTCGCTGGCAAAGGCCGGATCGGAGGAGATGAGGTCGCTCAGTTCGTGAAGTTGCACGTTCTCGTTATTCACCAGTTGAAGCACGCGGACCGCAACCTGGGGAAACGGCGGAAGGCGGAGGTGCGCCCAGGGATGACTTGGCCCCTCCGGCCATCGCTTCTCCAACCTCTCCATCGCGATCTCCTTTTTTGCGCCAGAGGCCGCCGCTGGATGGGGCGAAACGCGCGACCTTCTTGACTGCCAGCGGACCAGGTCGCGCCAAGGCGCGGGAGTCCCTGCATACCTGCCATTTCGGCGGCATCGCGGTACCTCTTGAGGATGGGTCGCCTACTGAGGGAGGGTGGGTGGCCGAATTGGAAATAGGACCGTCGGATGGCCGAAACGGGCCAACGGCTGCGCGTCATTGACGGCGCAGCTTGTTCTCTGGCGGAGAGAAGGCTATGGGAGGCTTACTGCGCATTCCAGGTCTTGCCGTCCTGGCGGACCCATACCAGGCTGCTGTCGTTCACCATCCCAAAAGCAAGCGGGCCAGATTGAACGACGGCATCGACGGCCACGCTTGCTTCCGGGAGTTGCCGGCTGGGACTCGTGCGGCCGGACGCTTACCGCTGATATGAGGGATTGTACAGCGAAGTCCCCCGGGAGTATCGTGGGGCTGTACGCGATTTGCCTCAGATCGGCAGCGGGAGGTCTTATGCGATTCGCCACTGTTCTAGGGTTCACGGTTCTTGCCGGTTCGCTTTCGTGCGCTGCGCAGAATGGGCAGAGTGTGATGGAGGGCTCCCTGAATTTTCGTGGTGGGGAGCATGCCTCGGGAGCTCCAGTGTGCCCTCTCTCCATGCACGTCCGGCAAGGTGTCGGCAGCACAATGACATTGGTTGGCAAGGATGGCGTGCGGGCAAAGATGTTCGCGGCGCAACTCAAGCTTCTCCTGAAGGATCTGCACGCAGCAGCGCCTGGCCGACGGATGGTGAATGCCACCGTCACAGCACACGGGTTGAATGGCGCGGGGCAGATTCTTCCCATCGATGAGCATCCGAGCCGCGCGGCTGAGGTGACAAGGTCGCTCACCGTGCGGTTGGCCACGAACGGCGACGCGGAAGTGTCTGGCGACCTTCTGCTGCCGGGCTTTACGGCGACATTGATGGTCGATCTGGATTCCGTCGCCTACGACGATGGAGCAGTCTGGAGATTTGCCGGCTCTTCAGCCTGCCATGCGGCGCCGGATTTTCTGATGCCCGTAGGCGGCTTCTGATCGGCCGCCAAGCCTCATAGGGCCCAAACGCAACCGTCAGCTTCAGGATAACGACGAGCTAGATTCTCTGCCCCATGCGCGCCAGCCTCGGCACGGCAATCAGCGTAACGGCAAAGACGAAGATGGATGCTGCGATGAACGCCAGGTGGCCGTGGCGCAGATCTTCAAACAGCAGCTTGGCGGCGACGAACACCAACGCGGCGTAGGCAATCCAATTCAGTTCCACCCGCTGCCAGCGCGAGCCGCAGAAGGCCAGCGCGAGAGCCAGTGCGCAGGTGACAAAGGTGCGAATAAAGGCGATGTGAAACGCATCGCCAGCGATGCCCAGGGCAAACGCGCCATGGACCAGCAGCGCTGCCATCGCGCAGACCGCCAGAACTGCTGAGACGAGTTGACACCAGCGCCGCCCGGACCTGTCCGCAACAAGAGAGCTGGCAGCCGCATAGCAAGCCACGGCAAAGGCAGCCACCAGGCAAACGTTCCAGTTGGCGGCGGGCAGGTTCCCGGCCAGCGAGTTGAAGGCATACCCGGGCAACCCGGAGGCGACGGCGGCCGCGCCCAGGTACAACAGGCTTTGATGCTCGAGCGTTACCCAGCCCTTTCGCGCGCCGGGAACCGTGGCAGCCAGGGCCGCCACACCCAGCCAGGGGACGAGCCAGTTCGGCGGCAGCGTAAGCCAACTGCCGACCAGCAGCAGGGCCGCGCTCCACGCTGCAAATACGCGCAGATTCCGCCGCTCCGTGGCGCTTCGAAGGAAGACAAAGAACAAGCCATACGTTGCAGCCGACAAAACCAGGCAGATAACCCCCAGCACGGCGGCGCCTGTGCCTTGCACAAAGTAGAGCAGGCTGCATGCCGCGAGCAGGAACGCTATCAGGGTTTGAATCGTCTCAAACACGGTAATCTTCCGCTTCTGCTCCACAGTCCGCAGGGTCACGCTGACGGCATAGATCAGGAAGAGCAGGAATGCGGGCGTAAGCAGTTTGACCGCGCTGAGCGGGGGATATTCAGTGCGTGTGTTTGGGGCGCTGGAGTAGACGAAGACGAGGGCCCAGCTTGCCACGTCGGCCGCCGCGGCCACCAGCGGCCTTACGCTCAGCTCGTGATTGCGACCCACAGAAATTTCACAGACCAGGACCATCAGGAGAAGAGCGGCGATGAAGGGTGGCATGTCATGCGTGGCCACCAGCAAGGCCAGCGCCACCAGAGCGGCAGCTGTATTGGCAACCCAAATCACCGGCGCAATGTCGCGCTTCCATGCCAGGACTGAAGCTCCCATTACGAATCCGCTCAGGACGCTGGCCGTCACCGGCGGGGAAAGGACTTTGAAGCGCAGCGTAAGCTCCCAAAGCATGGGGCCGAGAATCAGGGCGGATGTGCTGGCATAGATTGTGGAGGCCAGCCACTCCCCGGTTTTGGCTCGCGCTGCCCATGCCAGCCAGAAGATGGCGTAAGCAATGGCGACGGCGGCTACCGCCAACTTGGGCAGAGTGGTTTGCTCCGCCACTGCGCGCAGCACATAGGCTCCGGCAATGCCCAGCATGGCTTTGCCCAGCACAGAAAAGATTCCGGCTGCCTGGGCAAAAGGAAGCGCTTCAGCTACGGGCGCCGGCAGCGGCGCATAAACCACTGGCTGGAGAGCGGGCGCCTCGGACGGGTGCTCGAGAGCGCAGACGCGCCGCTCCAGCATGTCGAGCCGTGCCGCGAGCTGTTCCAAAGTGTCGGGAAGAACTTCCATCGCATCCACCCGATTTCAAATGAGGCGCAACGCCGTCAGTCGCCCGCGGCTGCGTGTGCGCCGTTCTCGCCCCACGGAGGCAGCAGCTTGACCAGCACCCACAGGAATAAAAGTGGGAGCAAGGTGAGGAAGATCGCCACCAGCAGACCTTCTTTTGAAACCAGCCCGATCTTGTAGGTGGTAAAGCCGAGAAAACTTTTCGAGAACAACTGTCCACCGATCACCACGTTCCAGCGCATGGCGAAGATGCCCACCATGGTCAGGCATCCGGCCACCGAGTAGATACGCTTGCGCACATTCTCTGGCAGTTTGACTACCTGGGTAATGCCCAGCAGGATGATCGGCGTAAGCGTGCCCAGCATGATCTGGATGACGATGTGCGGAATAAACAGCTGGGTGTGGACCAGGAAGTTGAGGCTGCGGAACGACTCGTCGGCCTCGTAGATGCGGTGAATCAGGTCAAGCATCTCAAGGCTGAAATCGATGATGAAAATGTAGAAGAGGTACATGGCAATAGTATCTACGCAGCGGACGTCGATCTTGTGCTTGCGCAGTTTTGTGATGGCCATATATAGCAGCATCACCCCGGCGATTCCCGACACCATGGCGGAGAAGATGAAGACCACCGGCATGAGAGGCGAGGACCACCAGGGATTTGCCTTGATTGAACCAAAGATGAATCCGACATAGCCGTGCAGCAGGAATGCCGAGGGAATGCCGATGAGTGTAACAATCCAGCCAACCCGCTCATCAATGGCCAGCGAGCGCTCACTGATGTTGCTGGAGCCGAGGGTCATGATCTTATATACAAGGCGCAGCAGACCCTTGCTTGATTGCGAGAGAAGGACGATGTCGCGTCGGTAATCGAGCCAGATTTCCAGCACCAGCACGGCCATCAAATACCACAAATACACATAGCCGAACATGGCCATGGCCGAGGTGCTGTGCGGAGTGAAGTACATCTCCGGCGAACGTTCCGGGTGGCCCAGGTGCAACTGCAACGGCAGAGGCGCAACCAGCAGGAATGCCAGAGCCGTGAGCAGCGCCAGCCGGTAAGTGGGCTTGACCGCGGTCACATTGAAGACGCGCTCAAGCGACGCCAGGATAAATGCGCCAGCCACCAGGCCCGTGATGAAAGGGTACAAGACAATCAGCACGCTCCACTGGAGCGCAATTTCGTTCGGATACATGAAGCCTTCAACACCGTTCATAAATTAGCTCCTAGCTGCTAGCTTCTAGCCGCTAGCTCCCGGCCCCAGTATTCGAAGCCCGTAATAACTCAACTTCCAAAAGACCCAGCTACAAGCTAGAAACTAAAAGCTGGAGGCTGCTTCTACCGCACCGAACCGTCGAGACCGTTATAGAAGGCCTTTGCGCCGGTGGCCATCTGCGGCTTGAGCACCTGCACCGCGTGCGTCTTGAGAAACTCATGAATTGGATCTTTCGGATCCTTCAAGTCCACCAGTTGACGCGCCCCGGTCGGGCACACTTCGCAGCATGCGGTCGTCAACCCCTGGGTGATGCGGTGGTAGCAAAGCGTGCACTTATCGGCCACTTCCTTCTTGGGGTGAATGTAGCGGCAGCCATACGGGCAAGCCTGCACGCAATACGCGCAGCCGAGGCAGTACTTGGGATCAACCAGCACTACGCCGTCCGGGCTGATAAAGGTAGCGCCCACCGGGCAAACCTGCGTGCAGGGCGAGTCCGCGCAGTGATTGCACATCTTGGGCACAAAGAAGTACTTCTTGCTGTCTTCAACCGCCACTGGGAAGCCGTTCTCGCCGCCCTCGGGCGAGATGACTTCAGGGTTCGTCATGTCCTCGTCCGAGACGTGGTAGCGCTCAACCCAGGTGCGGTAGAAGCCTTCCGGCACGTCGTTCTCTGTGCGGCAGGCGCGCACGCAGTTGCCACAGCCGATGCACTTGGGGATATCGATCAACATGCCCCACCAGTGATCGCTCATCTTGTAGTTGGGCGACTGCTCGGGGGTTTCGGCCAGCACAAACTTCCATGCCACGGCCGCAGCGGGCAACAGTACCAGCATTTGACGACGGGAAATGTTCATTTCGCACCTCCCGCATCGATGGCCGGATTATGCGGCTGATGGCAGGTCTCGCAAGGCATTCCATTGGAGTGGTCCGCGGGGACAACCTGCGGAAAGCCCTTGGGCTTGGCGGCGCTCGCCGTGTGGCAGCGCGCGCACAGCACTGCGGTATCCGGCTTCACCGGCACCACCGTCGAAGGATCGTCGGCATGGCGAAGCACCGCAGGGTCGGGCGGAATCGCCTTGCCGGCCAGCACCAGGAAGCGCTGGTAAAGACCCGGCTTCGGCTGCTCGGGTCCGGCCACATGCTGGTAGAGCGCCCCGTGGCAAGCTTCGCAATTTACATGCGCATGCTTGCCGGTCTTCTTTTTGTCGGCGATATCGGAGTGGCATGTCTCGCAGGCGTCGTGCCCTGCGAACTTTGCCGGGTGAGCGGCAATCTCGCCCATCGCGGCCCCGCGGTAGTGCCCATATTGCCCAAAGCTCTTGGGCACAATGTAATGGCGCACCACCAGAAATATCAGGAAGGCGAGGACAAAAAGCCCCGCAAACCGGAAAAGATGTCCTGCATCCTTCAATCCACTCATGAAGCCCAATCTCCGTAAATCACTGCCAGCAGGTTCCGTGGCCTAATTCATGTGATTTGGAACACGTTTCGTAGGCTTGACCGTACAGGAGCTTAACTAATAGTTGTATGTGAGCTAAATCACAAGCGACTGTGACGGGAACCGCTCGTCGCGCCTTTGCTCATTTCACCGGTTAGCAGAGCGGTGCCCCTGCCAGAAAGCGATACGATGATGTTTTGGGGGAAATCATGCATAAGATTCTCGACGGGGTGGCGATTGCGGCCGCCATCAAGCAGGAAGTGGCCGAACAGGTGAAAGTGCTGGCGGCCAAGGGCGTGCGGCCGGGGCTGGCGGCGGTATTGGTAGGCAACGTAGCTGCTTCTCAGATTTATGTTCGCAGCAAGGTGCAGACTTGCGAGGAACTGGGCATTTTCAGTGAGATGATTACCCCGCCCGAGGACATCACGACCGAGGCCATGCTCGACCTGATCAACGCGCTCAACGATCGCGATGACATTGACGGCATCCTTATCCAGTTGCCGCTGCCCAAGCAGGTTGACACCAAGGCGCTGCTTGACGCGGTCTCTCCGGGGAAGGATGTGGACGGTTTTCACCCCGTGAATGCTGGCCGCTTGCAGGCGGGAAGGCCGGCGCTGGCTCCCTGCACTCCGGCCGGGGTTATCGAGATCCTGAAGCGCAGTGGCATTCCCATATCCGGGCAAAACGCGGTGGTGGTGGGACGCAGCGATATTGTGGGCAAGCCCGCCGCCATGCTGCTGCTGCATCAGAACGCCACCGTGACTATTTGCCACTCCAAGACCCGCGACCTGGGCGCCGTGACGCGGGAGGCGGATATCCTGGTGGCCGCCATCGGCCGCGCGGGGTTCGTTACTCCGGAGATGGTCAAGCCGGGTGCGACCATCATTGACGTGGGCATCAACCGCATTACCGATCCGGCCGAGTTTGCCCGCTTCTTTGCCGGTGACGCCAAGCGCGAGGCAACGTTTGCCAAGCGCGGCTCGACGATTGTCGGCGACGTGCATCCCAAGGCATTTGAAGTGGCCGGAGCCTATACGCCCGTACCCGGAGGCGTGGGACCGCTGACCATTGCCATGCTGATGGCCAACACTGTGCAAGCTGCCAAGATGCGGCGAGGGCTGTAAGAGAATGTTGCGCGTCGGCTTGACCGGTGGACTGGGCAGCGGCAAAAGCACGGTGGCCGGATTCCTGCGGGCACTGGGCGCAGAGGTCATCGAGGCCGACGAACTGGGCCGTGAGCTGATGGAGCCGGGGCACGCGGTTTATGTGCAGATCGTGCATGCCTTTGGGCCGGAAGTTGTTCGCCCCGATGGCCGCTTGAACCGCGCGCGCCTGGCCGAACTGGCCTTCCAGGGCGGACGCATCAATGACTTGAATGCCATCGTGCATCCAGCGGTGATTGCGGCGCAGCAGCGCTGGATGGAAGCAGTCTTCGAGCGCAATCCCGCGGCGGTAGCCGTTGTTGAGTCGGCGCTGATCTTTGAAGTGGAGCGCGATGCCCGCGCCCGCGGCGAAAGGGAAGGCGTGCTTGCCGATTGGCGACGGCGCATTGACCGCGTGGTGCTGGTTACCGCTACAGACGAGATGAAAATCGCGCGCTATGTGCAGAGGATTGCGCCTGAAGGCGAGGCTCGCAAGGCTGCCGAAGCCGACGCGCGCCGCAGGATGGCGCACCAGATTCCCGATTCGGAAAAAGCGCCTCGCTCCGATTATCTGATTGATAACAATGGCGATATTAGCTCACTCAAAGCGCAGACCCAGGTTCTCTGGCAACGCCTGAAAGCAGAGAGCAACAAATTACTTGTGGATGAGTCTTTAGAATAGGGGTTGGCAGCCGCGCCCTTCCCCAACGGAACCGGGTCGCGCGTCAGCCGTATTCAATCTGAGGAAGGTCAATCAGGTCTCCAAGTTATGAAAATGCGCCGGTTTCTACTGGTTCTTCTGCTGGTGGGAGGGTTCTGGTATCTCACCACGCATCTGCCCGCGGGTCTCGGTCACTGGTCGCTGGCTCACACCGGCGGCTCCGGTTCTCCACTTGAACTTACCGAGGCGCAGGCTGCGCCCGCCTACGACGCCGAAGAGCAGAACAACATCGCCATCTACAAGCGAGTGCTGCCTTCGGTGGTGAACATCACTTCGACCACGCTGGTGTTCAACTTCTTTTATGGAACGGTGCCGCAGCAGGGCCAGGGTTCGGGATTCGTCCTGGACAAGAGCGGCCACGTGCTCACCAACTACCACGTCGTTGAAGGCGCCAATCGGGGCATTGAAGTTATGCTCAGCAACAAGCGCCGCTACGCGGCCAAGGTGGTGGGCACCGACAAGGTGCACGACCTCGCCCTGCTGCAGATTGAAGCGCCGAATCTTGAAGCTGTGACACTGGCCGATTCCAGCGCCCTCTCGGTGGGTCAGAAGGTCTATGCCATCGGCAATCCCTTCGGGCTGAGCGGCACCATGACCAGGGGGATCATCAGTTCCATCCGGTCGATTCGCGGATCTGAAGGCGCACCCATTGAGGACGCCATCCAAACCGACGCGGCCATCAATCCTGGCAACTCTGGCGGCCCGCTGCTCAACTCGCGGGGCGAAGTCATCGGCATCAACACCATGATCGCCTCCAATGGCGCGGATCAGAGTTCCGGCATCGGTTTCGCCATCCCCATCAACACCGCCAAAGCGGTGCTGCAAGACCTTACCCGCTACGGGCGTGTCAAGCGGCCTTCGCTGGGCATCGTTTCCTATGCCATTGGGCCTGACCTGGCTTCGCAAATGGGACTGAACGTCGATCACGGCGTGCTGGTGCAGAAGGTTGTGCCCGGAGGCGCCGCCGAGCGCGCGGGCCTGCGCGGCGGCAATCAGCAGGCGTACGTGGGCAACACGCCCATCATGCTGGGCGGCGACCTGATTGTGGCCATCGACAACCAGGACGTTGCCGACCCGCAGGACATCAACGCCATGATGGACAAGCACCAGGCAGGCGACACCATCAGTGTCACTATCGTCCGCAACGGCAGGCAGATCACGCTCAAGCTGATTTTGGGTGAGGCGCGGGGTACCAGCACCTAGGTTGCGGGCTCCCCCCCGGGGGTAGGATTCTGGGAGTAAATTCCTTGTTTTCAATTGGATGTCGGAGGGGCTTCGCTCCAGATTCGTGATTCCAAAGAAGTTCGCCGCAGAATCGTCAAAACACAGTGGTTAGGGGCTAGGGGTCAGTGGTTTAGGGGGGCAGTGGTTTAGGGGTTAGTGATTAGTGGTTAGTGGGCGGGGGAATGTGGGCCCGGCAGTTCGCATTCCCTCGGCGGCTAAAGCCGAAGTCCACTGTGCGGGCCTTGCGGCACGGCTGAAGCCGTGCCCTTTCAAGGCGACCGAGTTTTTCATCCCGCCTGTGAAGCCGTGCTCTTTCAGAGCGCCGCTTCTATAGGCCAGCCCGCTCTATCTTCGCTTAGAAGCCGGCCTGAATCTCGACGAACTCCGCATGGGCGACCTGAACCCGTGCCAAAGCAACCGGCTCGCCGTAGTGAGCGGCCACAATTTCGGCAGCTTTGCCTTCATCCAAGTACGGCTTGGCGGCGTTGAGTTTGATGCCGGAGTGCGCGGACATCTGCGCAATGGCAACCTTGCTTGAGATGGACTGCACCAGCGCAAGAATCGCGCTGACCACGGTTGCGACAGCCTGAATGGCCGACAGCGCATGTTGCTGGCTGGCAGGATTGACGATCTTTGCCGATTTCAGCACCGCCGCGTTCACCTGCTGTTGCAAGACGACAATCTGCGCCTGCATTTGTGCTAGTACGCCTGCTGAAGGGTTGGCCAGGTAGGCCTTGGCCTGGGCCACAAGCAGGTTTGAGGCGGCGTCGAATCCGGCCGTTGCGGCGGCAAAGACTGGCGCGTCGATAGGCGTCAGCAGGGCCGCGGTTGAATCCACCGTAGCCACGGCACTTTGTAGCGCCGGGGTCCAACTCACGATATCCTGCGCCACCGTGACGCCGGAGCAGCCGCTGACAAAAGGAAGGGGAAGCAGCAAAGCGATCAGCGCCCATGCGCCGAGTTTGGCGGTTGTGCCCGACGCAGGCGTCGTATCCGCCGGATCCCGGGCCAGCAGGCCCAGCAGTGCTGCGGCCAGTCCGCTGACCAGCGAAACCACGGTGCCCGATCCCGCCGAGCCCAGGCTGATACCCTGCTGCGAGAGCACGCCGCCAATGGTGACGATGGAAATCAGCAGCCCGGCTGCTGTGGTTTTCGGATGATTCCAGATGTTCGAGATAGCGTTCATTCAACAAGCTCCTTCAACCAGTGGGTTGCGAGTTGTGGCGGGATGCGCCGTGAAATGACCCAAGGAAACTTTGAACGGGTTCCGTTGATGAGGTCCGCATTCCCTCTGGGGCTAAAGCCCTCTTGATTTTGTGGGGCTCTGTCGGCACGGCTAAAGTCGTGCCCTTTCAAGACCTGCCCAATTCAGAATTGCGATGGACCGCCAGCGGCCGGTGAACCCGTGCACCGGCCGCTGGACTCGGTTGCGCCGCTCTCAAACTCC
>Ga0181517_10003940_pt1 | contig 13817 bp, 15 predicted proteins | sample PEATcosm2014_Bin_31_FD_119748 | JGI IMG/M metagenome (GOLD analysis project Ga0181517, IMG submission 119748) | Peatland microbial communities from MTU Mesocosm Facility, Houghton, MI, USA - PEATcosm2014_Bin01_30_metaG | ecosystem: Environmental > Terrestrial > Soil > Wetlands > Peat | place... | reverse complement strand
GCCTCGGAGGGGCTCGGCGCGGCGTTCGCGAGAGCCCTCGCCGCGCGCGGGCTCGACCTGGTGCTCCTGGCGCGACGGGGGAACGTGCTGGATGCGCTGGCAGACGAGCTGAGGAGCGCGCACCACGTGCAGGTGACCACCGCCGTGGCCGATCTCGCGGATCCCTCGTTCGCCAAGACGCTCGCCCGTGCGACCGACGGGCTCGAGGTGGGGATCGGGGTCTACAACGCCGCGGCGTCCTTCACCGGGCGGCTGCTCGACAGGCCGCTCGGCGACGCGCTCCATCTGGTCGACGTCAATATCGCGGGGCCGCTCCGGTTCGTCCACGCGGTCGTTCCTGCCATGCGGGCGCGGCGACGCGGGGGGCTGGTGCTCATGTCATCGCTGGCCGGCTGCCAGGGGGCGCCGCAGCTCGCCGCGTACGCCGCGAGCAAGGCGTTCAACATCGTCCTCGGCGAGAGCCTGTGGGGCGAGCTGCGCGGCGAAGGGGTCGACGTGGTCACGTCATGCCCGGGGGCCATCCGCACCCCGAACTTCGCGAAGGCCTCGACGACGGAGGCGCCAGGAACGCTCGACTCGCGGGTCGTCGCGGAGCTGACGCTGGAGGCCCTGGGCCACGGCCCGATCGTGGTTCCCGGCGGCGTCAACAAGCTCGCGCTGTTCCTCATGCGTCGCCTCATGTCCCGCCGGAGCGCCGTCACGATGATGCAGACCAACATCGAGAAGACGCTTGGTGAGGCGGAGCACCCGCCGACAGGGTCGGGTTGATGGTCCACGGCGCCGGTCGCTCCGCTCCGGGGGCGGGGTGTGAGAGAATCCATGGACCGCCCGGAACGCCCACGTTCTATCCTCCCTGTTCGGTTCGCCCATGGGTCTACTCGCCAGACGTGATCGTCCCCCGAAAGCACCGTCGGTTCGCGAGCGCCTCGAGGCGTTCGTCAGGATGTTCCCTGTGCCCAAGGGCGTCACCCTCGACGCCCTGTCCGACGGGCTCACCCCGGAGGCGTGCCTCGACGCGGGTCGGTGCTATCCCCCCGAGAAGATCGTCGAGGACGCCTTCAATGTCTACCTGAAGGCGGCCGAGACCGTGCGACGCGCCGGTCTCTCGCAGCAGGCCGCGGTGCGGGGCTGCACCATTGAGCTGCTGGTCCTGGTCGTCCAGCAGGCCCTGGAGCTCGCCCGGCGCGTCGACCAGCAGGGCAAGCTGCGTGTCGTGCAGGCGACCGCTACCGAGTCCGTTCAGCAGGGGCTGCGTGTGAGCTTCGGGCGCGCGCTGTCGCTGCGCGAGCAGGCCCGCAGGGTGCTCACCTCCATGTCCCGCAACGACGCCGAGCACGCCGAGGCGGTGCTCCGCGCGGCGAACGCGACGGACGAGGGAGGCTCGGCGGCCGCGGCGATGTTCGCGCTGGCCGCCATCGGCAGGAAGGTGCTCAAGGACGCACCGCCGATGACCTTGCAGCGGGCGCGGCTGCTCGGGCTCGACGAGGGGTATCTCGATACGCTCGAGGCGCTCGGATACGAGCTGAAGCGTGGGCAGGAGGAGCTCGCGCAGCTCGCGCTCGCGGCGAACATGCCGAACAGTCAGCTCTACACCGAGGCCGGGCTCACGGTGCACCTGATGATGCACGTCATCGAGGCGTTCGCGGCGGCGCACGAGGTCGACGGCTCGGTACCGCTGCTGCGCCCGGTCCACACGCAGCGGATGGTCCGGCGGATGTCGCGACTTCCGCCTCCACCGCCCCCTTCGTCCTTGAAGCCCGTGGCCAGGGTGGAAGACCTCAGGGCAGTCGACGCGAAGATCGACTTTCACGGCGGGCTGGGGCGCTCGCGCAGATAGCCATGGGCGTCGACCCCATCCTCTCGGGCCTGGACCCCGCTGCGGTCGCGAGCGTCGAGAGCACCACACCGGTCTCCGCGGGGTCCACTGTCACAGCGGCGAGCGCGCCGTCCGTCGGTCCTGCAGCAACGTGGTGGATCTCCCCGCCGGGGGTGTTCTTCAGCGTCCTTCACGAGGTCTCGCAGCAGTATCCCGTCGAGCTGAAGGCTGCCCTTGCCAGCGCGCTGAGGCCGACCGACGTCCCCGATGAGCCCGCGCTGGCGAACATCGCGGGCGAGGTGGCTCATGCGGCGCCACCGGTGCGCCGGGGCGCCACGCAGGGGATCCTCCCCTACGGAACCGCCGCCGTCACGACCGAGAGTCCGCCCGCGGCGCCGTCGGAGGCGCATGCGGTCTCGACGCTCGACCGTCTCCTCGGGTCGCTCGCGCGCCTCGCCCAGGAGAGCCCCGCAGAGCTCGAGACCGTGGCCAGGCAGATCGCCGCCGGCTTCGACAGCGCGGCGAGCGCCGCGACCGGTCCGGGAGCGCTGGCGATGGCGACCCTCGCGAGCCAGCTCTATCAGTCTGCCCTGATGGGCGGCCCCGACCCGATGGACCGGCAGACGTCGGATGTCGACCAGCGGCCGCCCGGGCCGGTCCCGGCGGTCGGTCCCGTGCTGCCGACCCGGTAGGAGGACGCAGAGGGTCAGGCAGACAGCGGCAAGACCGCGAGCCGCACGTAGCGTGGTCCGGCAGGCGTGAGATCGCTGCGGTACAGGACCGCAGCGTCAACCCGGGTGACGCCGAAATCCTCGCCCGCAAGCGCCGCCTCGCAAGCCGCGAGGCGAAGGTCCCCTCGCCGTTCACGAGACCGCGCCAGGGTGACATGAGGGCTGTACGGCCGATCCTCCAGTACCCAGCCGAGGGACGTGACCGCCGCCGCGACGTCGCGCTGCAGGCTGGCAACAGCCGTCGCGTCGCCGGCAACCCCGGCCCAGAGCACGTGCGGGCACCGCCCGCCGAAGACACCGGCCCCTCGGAAGCAGAGATCGAAGGGATCGTGCGGTCCAACGGCAGCGGCGATGGCGGCCTCGAGCTCCGGGATCCTCTCGTCGGGGGTGTCGCCCAGGAAGGCGAGCGTGACGTGCAGCGAGGCGGCACCGACCCACCTCGCCGAAGGAGCGATCGGTCGCACACGTGCCAGCGCGTCCTCGATGTGCGCTCGCACGCCGGGCGCGGGATCGATGGCGACGAAGAGGCGCGAGGGCTTCATGGTCGCGGACTAATGCGGCGGTTTCACGGCCAGGCCGCTGGGGACGGAGCTTCCGCCGGCCGGATCGTCGCAAGAGGGGCGAGCGCCGGGAGATGGAACGCCGAGGGCGGGACCTCCTGGGCCGCGCGTGAAGCGCGTCACGACGTCGGCGTGCCACGGGAGCCGGGCGAGGAGGTCGGCGCGCGACGGCATCTCGAAGTCCGCGAAATCGAAGCCCGGGGCGACCGTACATCCGCAGAGGGCGTACCGCTCGCCCCGCGGCGCCGCCGCCTGCCAGACCCCGGCCGGTACGACGAGCTGCGGGCGCTCTCCGCGCCGCAGGTCGCGACCGAGCACGACGATCGTGTGTCCCCCGTCGCGCTCGTCGATCAAGTGGAGGTCGACCGGATCTCCGTCGTAGTGGTGCCAGACCTCGTCGCTCGCGACGCGGTGCCATGCGCTGAAGGTGCCGGCAGGGAGCAGGAAGTAGATCGCCGTGCTCGCGGCGCGTTGACGCCCTCCGGGGCACGGGATGGTGAGGGGCGAGCGCCACGTCTCCCGGTAGAAGCCCCCCTCGGGGTGCGGCGACAGCACCAGGTGCTTCGCGACTTCTTCGGCGTCAGAGTGCATGGAGGGTCCTCGATGGGCTGGGTCCGGGCCTCAACCGGAGCGCGGTGGGATGGAGTCGCGCCGCTGCCCGGTCTTCGCGCCGATGATCCGCATCACGTCCGTGGCGATCTCCTCGATCGACTTGTGCGTGGCGTCGATGTGCGGCCAGCCGTGACGCTGGAAGAGCGCCTGCGCATAGACGTTCTCCTGCTGGATTTCCGCGATGCTCGTGTAGGAGTCGAGCGGCGCGTCGCCCATGTTGATCCGGCGATAGGACCGGATGTCCCGGAGCACGCGCGAGTCGACCGAGAGCCCGACGATCTTGTTCTGGTCGATGCGGAAGAGCGCCTCGGGCAGCGGGACGTCGACGACGATCGGCACGTTGGCCACCTTCCAGCCGCGGTAGGCGAGATAGACGGAGGTCGGAGTCTTGGAGGCGCGGGAGACCCCGACGAGTACGATCTCGGCCTCGCCAAGGTGCGCACCCAGGCCGTCGTCGTGCTTGACCGTGAAGTCCATCGCGGCGATCCGCTTGAAGTAGTGGTCGTCCAGGTGGTGCATGAGCCCCGGCTGGGCGAGCGGGGAGATCTCGAGGAGATCGGTGAGCCGGAGCAGGAGCGGCCCGAGCACGTCGACCGCGGGCACTCCCGTCGCCTGGCTGCGCTCCAGGACCTTCTCTCGTAGCCGGGAGGAGACCATCGTGAAGATGACGATTCCGTTCAGCGAGGCTGCCTTCTCGAACACCGCCGCGACCTGCTCGACGGTGAGCACGTTGGCGATGCGCTCGAGGTGAACCGTGGTGTCGTGGAACTGGGCCAGAGCCGCCTTCACCACGAGCTCGCAGGTCACACCGGTCGCGTCGGACACCGCCAGCACGTGACGCATCCGCCTCGGCTTGTCTTCAACCATCGCAGCACCTCATCCTCAGGACCCGCCTCATGTCACGGAACCTGGACGACGCGCAAGGAACGCACCGACCCAGGCGGAGCGCCAGACGAGCCGTCGCCACCATGAGGCGCCGTGGCGCGTCGGTGCCCCCACATTGCCTGGGGATCAGGCTACACTCCTGCCCGTTCCACGGGCGCTCGGATGACGCATCGCTCGTGACCGTAACCACGCGTGGAGGCAAAGTATGTTTCGGCATCGAGGGTTGACCCTCTCGGTCCTGGCAGCGACCGCGATCTTGCTGACCCTCTCGTCCGGGGCGCGAGCGCAGACCATCGCGAGCCCGGGGGCCCACCCGCACTACGCCGTCGAGCTCGAGCCGCACATGCTCTTCGGGTGGGACGCCCAGTACGCCGGAGACGGCTTCGGCCTCGGCGGGCGAGTCTCGATCCCCGTCACCCACCGGGGGTTCGTCCCCAGCATCAACAACAGCGTGGCCATCGGGCTCGGGCTCGACTGGCTCCACTACGGCGATTGTTACTACTACTACGGCGGGGGCGCTTACGGCTGCGGCGCCGACTTCTTCCAGTTCCCGGTCGTGATGCAGTGGAACTTCTACTTCAGCCGTCACTGGAGCGTCTTCGCAGAGCCCGGCTTCTACGTGTATCACGGCGCCTTCGCCGCCAACTACTGCGGCGGGGGCGGGCCTCCGGGCTGCGTCTACCCGACGACGACCTCGGCGGACGTCGCGTTCTGGGCCGGAGGCCGGTACCAGTTCACCGACAAGGTGGCTCTGACGATGCGCATCGGGTACCCGACCTTCTCGCTCGGCGTCTCGCTCATGCCGTGAGACCCGTCGCGCCGACGGCCCGGCGCCCGCGAGGGCCCCGACGGCGTGCGACCGCGGGAGCCCCCGCTACTTCGCGATGAGCACAGTGCAGACCCCGTTCTCGCACACCGACTGACCGCAGCAGTCGGTGTCCTGGGTGCAGGCGCCGCACGCGCCTCCGACACACGCCATGCCGTTCGTGCACGACCCGCACTGGGAGCACTGACCGGGGATCTTCGGCGGCGGGCAGTTGGTGCCGACCTGCGTGATGGCCTCGTCGTAGTCGAAGTCGGCGTAGCCCGGGATCAAGAAGTCGTTCGAGAAGACCGCCCCGTACACGTCGAGGTACCCCGGGGCCGTGACCTGCGAGCTCGGGGCGTACAGGTTGCCCACGAACCCGCCCGCTCCGACGAGGTTCACGCTCCCGGAGCCGCCGACGTAGATGCGGGTCGCCGCGGGGCGAGACTTGTCGCCGAAGAGCGCGTAGCCGACGAGGTTCAGGTCGTTCTGGATGAAGATGTCGATCTCGGCGGCGCTGCTGAGCTGGACCTGAAGCTCGCCGATCACCGTGATGTCCGCGCCGACGTACAGGGCGACACGACCCGTCACCTGCAAGGTCAGGCTGCCGCCGATCTGGATGGAGTTCAGGTAGTAGCTCCCGCACGGGAGCGTCACCGTGTCGATCGTGATGACGTTCGTCCATGCGCCGGGATCGAGGCCGATCGCCGCGTTGTCGTTGCTAGCCTTGCCCTGCGCGACGATGGCAGCGACGTCGAGGATGTCCTTGGGGCCGCACGGGCACGGCGGGGAGACGGTCACGGACCCCGACGAGTTCGTCCCTCCGACGCTCAGCGGGACCGCCGTGACGCTCCCCTGGTGATGCAGATCGCCCTCGAAATCAGCCGGACCGATGTCGGTGAAGTCGCCGACCAGCCACCCGTTCCGATGCGCCTTGGTGTACCCGGGGACGATCGCGCTCCCGGCCAGCCGCATGTCGCCGTAGGCCTCGAGGTACCCGATGAAGCTCACGCTGTCGGTGCCGGCGACGGCGAAGGACCCGCCGATCTCGGTGTAGCCCGCGCTGATCTTGTAGCTGTTGTTGATGCCCACCGGGCTCCCCACCGGCGTGTTGCTCCCCTGCTGGCCGAGCGAGTTGAAGCCGCTCGTGCGGAGGTAGCCGGCGACGCTCGCGCTGTCGCACGTGCAGAGCGCGCTCTGGAACAGCGTCCCGGCGATCTGGGATGTGCAGACGGTGTAGGAGCCCTGCGACCCGGGGAGCTGGACGACGGGGCCCGTGGCGCTGCAGAACCCTCCGTCGACCGAGGCCTCACCGGCCCTGCCGTCGGGGTTGAGCGCGCTGACCGCGGCGTCCTTCGGGTGAGTGGCCTTGCCCGAACCGCCGGCGTCTTCAGGACTGGAGCGGCCAGACACCCCGGCCGACGACCCGCAGCCCGCGGCCCCCAGAGCCGCAAGGAGAACGGCAGCGAACCCGAACGCCAGACGCCCATCGAACGACAGCTGAGCTCGCTTCATCCCCGCATGGTAGCACGCGCTGTGCCGCGATACGGACATGGCCAGAATCGGGGTCCGGGGCCCGAGCCGCCCGGCTCGCCGATGGACGGCCGGCCCCGTCTCCGGTGCGCCGCCGCGGCCGAAAAGAAGACCCGGCGAGCACCGCGACGCCGACGCCGCTCCTGTGGTCTACTTGCTGCTTGAGGTTCTGCCATGCGCGATTGGCTGGAGTGCGTTGGCCTGCCGTTGCCCTTGCTGCTTGTGGCTGTCGTTTCCGCGGGTTGCGGGTCGTCGAACCCTGGCGGTCCGGCGGACGGCAGCGCGGACGGGTGGGGGTCCGCGAGGATGGATGGAGGATCGTTCGACCGGGGGGGCGTCCGGGAGGTCGGTGCGCTCAAGTCCGACAAGCCGGACGCAAGCTACGGCGCTGACGCGTTCTTCGCGACGGACCCTCCACCGAAGTACTGCGTCGTCGACGGGGGGACCGTCCCCCCCACTCCTGGGGGTACGCCAGAGTGTCCGAGCGACAAGAACCGCGAAGGCTGCCCGTGCCCCACGGTGGGTCAGACCGCGCCTTGCTGGCCAGGGCTCAGGGCCGACCGCGACCTGGGGCAGTGCAAGGACGGCACGACGACCTGCATCACGATCAACGAGGGGCTCGAGCAGGTCTGGGGCACGTGCGTGGGCTACGTCCTGCCGAGCCCGGGCGCGACCTCCGGGGCGGCGGCCTGCAAGTGCTTCTCCTCCGGCCAGTGGAACCTCACCGACCTCTCCCCCTGCTTCATCTCGTACTCGGGAGGCCAGACGTACGCCGTCTCATCGTATCTGGTCGACGGCGGCGTCAACTGCCCGAATGTCTCCGACACCCCTCCTCCGACCCCGCAGCCCGGCGTGCCATGGTCGACGGACACGCTGAAGGTCGACTGCGCCGGTCGCTTCACGCTCTGCTACACGATCAAGGCCGGTTCGGCGACCAACCCGCAGCCGAGCGACTGCGTGGTCGGCAAGTCATGTGTCTCGGGTGACTACCCGACCGCCAACGCGGTCCAGCCCTTCCCCGCTCTGCCAGGCTGGACTGGGACCGACCCGACGTGCGCGGCGCAGTTCGAGGCGTCGGGAGGCTACGGCGAGATGAGCGTGCAGGGGTTGAGCGAGTTCTGCGAGGGGATCGGCGCCGACGACGGAGGTGCTCCCGAGGTCTTCAACCGTGTCCCCTACTGCCCGCAGTCTTGCCAGACGGATCCGACCGGCGCGGGCTGCAGCGGCTGCCAGTCGGCTGGGAGCGGGACGTTCGGGAGCTGAGCGGCGCGAGCCTGTCGACGAGGCCGCGACGAGCTCCGTGGGGCGAATGCCGGCTTCCCTTCGCGAACCGGCTGTTCGCCCCGACCGCGAACGGACCATTCACCTCTTCGCCTGCGTGACCGATAGCGCCAGCCCGGAGGCGCCGACCGTGCCCTTGGCATCTGGATTGCTAGACGCCTGCACGTAGGACCGAGCCATGACGCGCGCCAGGCTCTGCGCGACCTCGGCGGCCATCCCGGCTGCCGCCCGCTCCTGGCCGATGTCCTGCGTCGGATGCCCAAGGGCGTGCCCACCGGAGCCTATGCGTGCTCGTGCGGAGCTCCGTTCAAGAGCGGCGCGCTCACGAACACCACGACCGCAGTCGACGGCAGCTTCGCGCTGAGGAACGTGCCGGTCGGCAGCGACGGGCCGCTCGTGTTGCAGGTCGGCAAGTGGCGTCGCGCGCTCGAGGTCGACGTCACCGCGTGCCAGGACAACCCCCAGGACGACCGGTCGCTCACGCTCCCAGTTTCCGTCACGGCAGGCACCGGCGACAGCATGCCCGACATCGCGGTATCGACCGGGATGGCCGACTCGCTCGAGTGCCGGCCCGTCCGGGTCGGTGTGGCCGAGAGCGAGTTCGTCGCGGGGAGCGCGAGCACCGACCACGTTCACATCTTCAGCGGCGGCGGCAGCTCGCCGTCCCGATCGACGCCGGCCTGCCGCCTCCACCTCCGCCGGCAAAAGTAGCGTAGGCTTGAAGACCTGCAGAGCGAGCGCATATGCGACGCTATGAGTTCTCCCTGAACATCTCGCCCGAGGCCTACCTCGACTACTACCGCGGAGTCGCGCGCGTGGTGATCGTCTCGACCACGTGCGGCGAGACCCTCCAGTTTCCAGCGTCGTTTCTCACGAAGTTCGTCACCGGCGCAGGCATCGACGGTGACTTCTCGCTCGTCTGCGATGCGAGCAACAGGTGCGTCGATCTGCAGCGACTCGTCCGCTGACTGCCGCGTCACCCCCGACGGAAGCTACCGCTCGGGCCCGATCGTCTGGAGGCGAGCCTCGGTCCAGCTCGCGAGCTCGGCGAGGCCTTCGCGTCGGTAGATGGCGAGCAGGTCCGCGTAGCGGTGACGAACGTCGAGGCGCAGGTTCCACGCGAGCTTCTCCAGGCACACCGGACACAGCACGGCCGGGCTCCGGTCGGTCTCCTCGAGGGAGTTGGTGCCGTTCATCAGGCACTCGAAGCGCGCGCAGTGCTGGAGGCCGAACATGTGCCCCGTCTCGTGCGAGAGCAGCTTGAAGCTCCGCAGCAGGCCCAGCGTGCGCGCGGCGGGCGTCTCCGTGTCCCCCGTGAAGCCCGGGAAAAAGCGAACCAGCGAGTAGACCCCGACCCGCTCGTCCAGCGTCGCCTCACCGAAGACGAAGTTCCAGCTGGCCTCCGGGTACAGGTCGGCCATGGTGACGCCAAGGTAGGCGACGGCGCTGTCAGGCAAACGCGGCGCCAGCACGTCGTGGAGGATCACCTTCGTGTGGTGCTGGGTCCAGCGCCTGCCCCCCTCCTGCCGCGTCCGGCGGCCCTTCTGCGGCAGGGGGAGATCCGGCGCGACGACCACCGGGCAGTCGAAGAACGCAGCGGTGTACTCGCGCAGCTTCTCGAGCAGCACGCGCTCATCTCGGCGGAAGGGGCCCAGCGGCTGCAGGACGATCCTGTCGCGCTGCGCGGTGCGCGTGACCGGAGCCGAGCGGATGTACTGCTCGAACGTGGTCCCGGCCTCGTGAAACCTGTCAAGCCAGTCGCCGGGCCGCGGTGGCAGCTTGAGCGTGAAGCTCTTCGCGTCCGCGACGAACGCGGGATCGACTGGGTCGAAGGCGCGCGCCCCTCCGTCCGATCTGGACGGGGCGAAGGCCGCTGCATCCGGATGGCCCCCGCCGTCGTCACCGGTCAGGATGCTCGGAGCAGCGTCGGGGGGAGCGGCGTGGCCTGGCGATTCACGACACGCCGCCAGCACGGCAGCCCACGCCAAGGAGACGGCCAGCACCCAGCGAAGCCACATCGGGATCTCAGACCCCACAGAGACGGAGAAGTTCTCGGATACGAGTGCCGCCCTGCTCTCGCACGTCCGGCAGCAGCATGCCAGGACGAACGCGAGGCGCGGCGGCGCTGCCCGCCGACATCGCGCCTCGCGGACGACCCACGTCTACGAGGTACGGACCGAGTAATGGCCGACGGAGTTTCCGATCGCCTTCTGCGCAGGGAACTTCAGCGTCTTGATGAGGTCGCCGATGCAGGTGACGGTCTCCTCGTCCCCCATCGACGATTCGTCGTCCTTCCAGACCAGCACCGCCCCCTTCTGCGTCACGACGAACTGGATCTTCACCTCGCCAGCCGCCGAGGGGTCGCGCTGGAAGCCGGCCTTGATGCACGCCTGCACCCTGCCCTGGGCGGCGCGCATCGTCCTGAGCACATCGTCGGACGGCATGACGTGATAGGCCTGCCACGGGTCGTCTGCCGCCGCGGGCGCCGGGGGCGGTGGCGGGGCCTCGGTGACCGGCTCGACCGTGGCGACCGGGGTGGAGGAGAGCGCCGCGTCGGCGACCCTGGTCGGCTTGCCGGCCGTTCCGACATCGTCCGTCTTCGGCTGCGGGGTCGCCGCCCCGCATGCCCAGAGCCCAGCAACCAAGCAGAAGATGCGACGGGCACTGCCCATGAGACCTCCTCGTAGACGCGGATCGAGCCGTGGCAGACTATACCGACTGGCGACCCGTTTGAGCGAATCTCCGCGCACGCCGAGGCCGCGCGAGACGCGGAGATCGCGACCGCGACCTCGAACCCGACCCCGACCGCCCGACCACTAGCGTGTGCCTTGGGACGAAGGTCCACCCCGAGCCCTCGCGGTGCACCGCATGGTAGAGTACCGACCACAAGGCGGCGCAGATGAGCGACGATCACGTTCTCCCCGAGGAACCCAGTCCCGCAGCAGGTACGCCCGCGCCCGGTCCACCGGCGCCCCGGCGCCGCTTCCTCCGTCGCGCGCTCCTGCTGGGCGGGGCGGGGCTGGCGCTGGGCGTCGCCGGTCTCGGGACCGCGGTCGCGTTTCGGGTGCGACGCGGCGGGACCTCCACCGCCCCGCTGGTGACGCTCCGCGACTGCCGCGTCGCGGTCCCGTCGACCACGCCCCGGCTGGTCATCGCGCGCGGCCCGAGCCCGGAGGTCAACGTCCGTGCTGCGCTCGACCGCCTCGGCGGGATGGGCGCGTTCGTGGGACATGACGACGTCGTCCTCATCAAGCCGAACATCGGATGGGAGCGGACACCGGCGCAGGCGGCGAACACCGACCCGGAGGTGGTGGCAGCCCTCACGAGGGCGTGCATGGAGGCGGGCGCCAGGGAAGTGATCGTCACAGATATCCCGTGCACCGACCAGGACATCGCCTTCCGCCGGAGCGGCATCGCGGACGCGGCCCGCAAGGCGGGGGCCAACGTGCTGATGCCCCAGGACGCCGCGAGAGGCAGCCTTGTCATCCCCGGCAAGTCGGGTGCCTGGACGACACTCGAGGCCTACGCCCGCGCGACCAAGGTGATCAACGTGCCGGTCGCCAAGCACCACGGCAAGCCGAAGCTGACCGCCGGCTTGAAGAACTGGTTTGGCCTGGTCGAGCACGACCGAGTGCTCTTCCACGCAGGGCTCTCCGAGTCGATCGTCGCGCTCGCGTCGCTCATGCGGCCGACGCTCACGGTCATCGACTGCACCCGGGTCCTGCTCCGCAACGGCCCCTCGGGCGGCAACCTCGCCGACGTCAAGCGGCTCGACACCATCGCGATGGGCCTCGATCCTGTCGCCACCGACGCCTGGGCTGCCGAGCAGATCGGGTTCCGCGCGGCGCAGATCGAGTACCTGACGCTCGCCGAGCAGCGGGGCCTGGGCACGACGGACTTCCGGTCGCTGTCGCCCATCGAGCTCTCGACCTGAGCTCGCCATCGCGCGCTCCGAACGCCCTCCGAGCAAACCCATGCCCCTCCTGCGTCTCTGCCTGATCGCGGCGATCGTCGTGACCGCCTGCAGCAAGCCAGACCTCGGCCCCCACGGCGCTCCGCCCCCTGCTCCCGCCTCAGCCTCCGCGCCGTTCGACTGCGCGTCGGGCGGTGGCGTGGTCCGTGACCCCGTGAGCACGAGCTTCTTCCCGAAGACGGTCGGCTCCTACTGCATCGACCCGCAGGCGGAGGTTCGCACCTACGGCGACCAGGCGAAGCTCGCGCTGGACGCCGTCTGCACGACCGCCTTCGACGGCGACTGCACCGTGTACGACGAGCTCGGACTGCGGCGCCTGGTGTCGCTTCGCTACGCCGACGGAGGCGGCAGTGGCGGGACGGTGGACGTCTACCTGTCGCGCTTCGCGGACGCGACCGGATCGTACGCGATGTTCACCCAGCGCGTGGTGGGCGACGCGGACCCGGCCGAGCCAACGACGCCGAAGCCGCTCCAGGCGGGTGCCGCGGGTGCGATGGGCATCGGGCGGGCGTACGTCTGGAGGGACCAGTACCTCATCGAGCTGCAGTACAACAACGAGGCGGAGACACCGGAGGCCATCGAGCGATCGAGCGCCGGAGTGCTCGGCGCGATCGCCCAGCAGATCGGTGGCAGGCTCCCGGGCAGCACCGACCTCCCCCCCTCGGTGCGCGCGCTGCCAGGCGACCACCGCATCCCGAACGGCACGCTGCTGGTGGCGAAGGACGCGCTCGGAGTGCGGGGGCTCGGACCGCTGGCAGTGGGTTACTACGCCGATGGGGCAGCGCGGTACCGGGAGGTCGCCCTCGCAGCCGAGAGCGAGGCGAAGACCGTGGAAGCGTGGGACCTCGTGCGTGCCGGTCCTGACGCCGCCCCGGTCCCGGACCTCGGCGGCGAGGCCGTGCGGACGACGTTCGCCTCCCGCGTCCGTCCGGAGGCTCCGCCGCAGGAGTACCTGTTCGCCCGGAGGGGCAAGCTGCTCGTCGGCATCGGGGACGAGGAGCTGGGGGCCGCAGGGGCCGACGGAAAGCCTGGTTCGCGCCTCGGGTTGGATCAGAAGGTGGCGCGCCTCAGGGCGTGGATCTCCAGCCTCCCCGCTGCCGCGTCGAAGACGAGGTGACCACGCAGAGACGTCGACAAGTCGACGGCGCTGAGGTTGCCGGGCTGAGATCAGGGCGAGGCATCAGCGCCACCGTCGACAATGCCCGCGTCGGCGCCGTCCGCGACGGCCGCGTCCGCCGACCCTAGGCCCGCGTCCGCCCCGGAGGTGTCACCGATGGGGACGTCAACCGGGTCGGCGATGAGCGTGTCCCCCGGCGGGACGGTGCAGGCGCAGGCACTGAAGGTCAGCCCGTTGCAGAGGGCGTAGTAGTCGGTCGGACACGTGAGCCCCAGACACGCCACCGCGTCGACGACGATGTAGCCGGTGTCGCTGTCACACGAGCCGAACGCTGCCATGACGCTCTGGGCGCCGCCGGGAACGCCGGGGGGGACGCTGGACGAGCAGGCACCCCCGGTCGCGGCAGCCGCAAGGACGAACGGCGCCGGCAGGACCATGACCCGGAGAAGTGTCGTCAGCTTCATGCGCTCGTCGTGCAGTTCGAGGGTGACTTCACTACAGCTT
>Ga0181517_10003939_pt1 | contig 13818 bp, 13 predicted proteins | sample PEATcosm2014_Bin_31_FD_119748 | JGI IMG/M metagenome (GOLD analysis project Ga0181517, IMG submission 119748) | Peatland microbial communities from MTU Mesocosm Facility, Houghton, MI, USA - PEATcosm2014_Bin01_30_metaG | ecosystem: Environmental > Terrestrial > Soil > Wetlands > Peat | place... | reverse complement strand
TCCAGACGGGAAATATGCAGGTTTATCTGCTCTACATCTTTCTTACGCTTATCGCCCTGCTCGCATTGATGAGGTTCGTATGAACCTTGCCATCAACCTGATCCAGGCATTTCTGTTGGTTGCAATCGCTCCTTTAGTCGGCGGAGTCATTGCGCGCTGCAAAGCGCAAATGCAGAATCGGCACGGCGCCAACGTGTGGCGTCCGTATGCGGAGTTGCTGAAACTTTTTCGCAAAGAAGATTTGATTCCTGACACCGCATCAGTGATCTTCCGTTTTACGCCGGTGATATTGTTTGCCGCCACTGTGGCTGCCGCTGCATTTGTGCCGGTACTGCATCCATCAGCGATCTTCGGCGTGAGCGGCGACATCATTCTTCTTGTCTATCTGCTGGCGATGGGAAGATTTTTTCTGATGCTGGGTGCGATGGACGGAGGCAGTTCCTTCGGCGGACTTGGCGCAAGCCGCGAGGCACTAATCTCGGCGCTCGCTGAAGCTCCGCTGATGCTGGCTTTGATCTCCGTCGCGATCATTTCTCATTCGGTTTCATTGTCGGGCATCGTGCTCGCCACGGCGCTGCAAGATCCGCTGCATCTGTCTGCCGCCTACGCATTTGCTCTGGGTGCGCTGGCGCTGATCGCAATCGCGGAGACCGGGCGCATTCCGGTGGACAACCCCACCACACATCTTGAGCTGACGATGATTCACGAGGCGATGACGCTGGAGTACTCCGGTCCGAGCCTTGCGCTGGTTGAGTGGGCCAGCGCCATCAAGCTCACGCTGATTCTGGCTCTGCTCGCGGGATTCTTTGCTCCCTGGGGCATGGCCATGAACAATTCCATCGTTGCGCTGCTTCTGGCTCCGCTCGCGTTTGTCTTCAAGCTGGCGTTGCTGGCGACGGTCATCGCGGTCGTCGAGAGCAGCATCGCCAAGCTGCGCATTTATCTGATTTCCGATTTTTTGGGAATGGCTTCCGCTCTGGCCATTCTCGCAGTGGCGTTTACAGCGCTGATGAGGTGACGCATGGGTCTGATTGAATTGGCGGCGGCAAAGGCGCTGGCTTCGTCCGCCGTATTTTTATTCATCACATTGCTGATGATGGCTTCGGCCAAACGGATTTCGACTTGCATTGTGCTCTTCAGCGCGCAGTCGGCGATTTTGGCCGCGGAGATACTGTCCCTGGCATGGGCAGGCAAATCAGCAGGGCCATACGCTGTTGCCGCATTGGTGATCGCGGTGAAAGTGGTTGCGATTCCCTGGGTGCTGACGCGCATCATGAAAGACCTCAAGGCATCGCAGGATGTCGCTTCGTCAACCACTGGAGCGCAGTCGGTCTTCATTATGGCGGGCCTGATCCTTCTCTCCTTTTTTGCCGTCGCGCCTTACGCCATCACGCTGCGGTTGGACGAGGACATGCTTGCCGCCGCAGTCGCACTGCTGCTGGCCGGCGCGTTTCTAATGGTCAGCCGCAAGAAAGCTCTCATGCAGGTCATCGGGCTGCTGGTGCTGGAAAATGGAATTTTTGTGGCTGCGCTGACGACAACCTACGGTATGCCGCTGGTGATCGAAATCGGAATCTTCTTTGATTTGTTGATGGGCGTAATTCTGATGGGAGTTTTTGTCTTTCGCATTCGCGATACCTTCGAGCATCTGGATGTCTCCCGGCTGCGGCGGTTGAGGGGATGATCAAATGACTTTGGTTCTGCTGCTTCTGATTCCCTTTCTCGCCGCATTGATTGTCTTGACTTGCAAGCAGTCAATACGCGCCGTTCGCGTGGCGATGTCGGCGGGCGCGATCGAGATTCTCGCAATCGCAAATGCGATCTGGAGAATCCGCGCAGCCGGAGTTCTGCAAGCCGGACGCTATCTCAGGGCCGATGGACTCACGACATTTTTCCTGCTCAATCTCGCTCTGATCCTCGCGCTGGTGCTGGCGTACTCCATCGGCTACCTGCGCCACATTCCGCACGGACGCTTTTCTTCGCCGCGATGGTTTTACTGCCTGACCTTTCTCTTTGTCTTCACGATGATTGCGGTTTACTTATCCGCGAATTTGGGAATGCTTTGGATCTGCGTCGAGTCCACGACGCTGGCCTCGGCCTTGCTGGTGGGTTTTTACAATACCAAAGGAGCAGTCGAGGCGGGCTGGAAGTATCTCGTCGTTTGCACGGTCGGGATTGCCTTCGCGCTCTTCGGCACCATTGCGCTTTATCTCGCCGCGGTCAAAAGCGGCGTCGATCCCGCCTCCGCGCTCGACTGGACCGCGCTGATGAATGCCGCGCCTGTCATGGCAGCCACCAGCAACCTGATCAAACTATCCTTTGTCTTTGTCGTTGTCGGCTACGGAACCAAAATCGGTTTTGTGCCGATGCATAGTTGGCTGCCGGACGCGCACGCCGAAGCGCCGACGCCGATCAGCGCGATGCTCTCCGGCGTGCTTCTGAATTGCGCTCTGTACGCGCTGCTTCGCTTTGACGCCATCACCTCGCGCGCCATCGGCAGCGGCTTCAATCATAGTTTGCTGCTGATCTTCGGCTGCCTCTCGGTTGCAGTTGCCGCGTTGCTCATGGTGGTTCAACGCGACCTGAAACGCCTGCTTGCTTATAGCAGCATCGAACACATGGGCATCACGGCACTCGGAATCGGACTGGGCGGGCCACTCGGAATCTTTGCCGCGCTGCTGCATACTTTCAATCACTCAGTGGCGAAGTCGCTCATGTTCTTTACCGCAGGTTACGTGCGCGAGAACTACGGCACACTGCGAATGCGGCGCATTCACGGTATGGCGCGCACACTGCCCTGGACCAGCGCCGGCCTGATCGTAGGCAGCATCGCCATCGCAGGCCTACCTCCCTTCGGATTGTTTATCAGTGAATTCATGATTTTGACGGCGGCCTTCAGCGCATCTCGATATCTCATTGCAATCTTGTTGGTGGCGTCGCTTTCCGTCGCATTTGGCGCGCTACTGCACCACTTTCAAAGTATGCTGGCCGGCAAGCAGGCGGAACTTCCGTCCAAGCCCCGGCTGCTGCCCACTGACTTCGCTGTGATGGGCATTTGCATAGCGTTTCTGATCGTATTCGGCGTTCACATTCCGAGCGCATTCGCGAACATTTTGAATAGAGCACTGGCGGTACTGCAATGACAACTAATCCAACATCGAGAACTGTGGAGGGAACCACAGATAACGCGCTGCGGCTTTTGGAAGGCGGCAACGCGCGCCTGGTCGCGATCTTCGGCAATGTGGACCCGATCGGCGCGAAGCGCGTGTACTATATCGTGGACGTGAATCGCGAATACCGCCGCATCAGTGTGCCTGTTATTGGCGCGATTCCTTCGGCGACGCGGATTACCCCCGCTGCCGCATGGCATGAGCGCGAGTTGCATGAACAGTATGGAATCGAGATCGAAGGCCATCCCGATCTGCGCCCGCTCTTCTCTCATTCAGACGATTACCCGTTTCTGCAGGTGCAGGGTGATGGTGTTTGCGAGCTGCCTGTCGGTCCCGTTCATGCGGGAATCATCGAGCCAGGTCACTTCCGCTTCAGCGTTGTCGGCGATTCAATTCTTCACCTTGAACCGCGGCTCTTCTACACGCATAAAGGAACGGAGAAACTTTTTGAAGGAGTGCCGGTAATGAACGGCACTGCGCTCGCCGAGTCTGTTTCCGGCGACAACTGCTTTGCTCACGTAGTCGCTTATTGTCAGTCCATCGAAAACGCATTCGGCATCTCCGTTCCGCCGCGCGGCCGCGCAATTCGCCTTCTCGGACTGGAACTCGAGCGCATGGTCGCGCACATCGGCGATATTGGCGCATTGTGCGGCGATGTTGGATGCGCCGTTCCCGCCGCCTACAACTCCCGCATCAAGGAGTCGCTGCTGTTGGCCTCAGCACGCTTCTTTGGCACGCGATATTGGCGCGGCATTGCAATTCCGGGCGGCGTGCGGCGCGATCTCTCCGCTGAAAATGCGCGCGCTTTCGGCATAGTTATTGCTCAGGCTGCCGCCGATTTTGCGGAGATGGCCCGCATTATTCTTGACACGCCTTCCGTCCTGAACAGATTTGAAACAACTGGAGTCCTCAGCAATAAAATCGCGCGCGACCTCGCCGTCGTCGGCCCAGCGGCGCGCGCAAGCGGCGTCCAGCTCGATCTGCGGCGCGATCATCCATACGGCCACTATCGCAATATCACCGTCGAGATTCCGCACTTCACACAAGGCGACGTACTCGCACGGGCGCGAATGCGGATTGAGGAAACGCGCGTTTCGGCGCGTCTAATACAAGATGCACTCAACGGGTTAGCCGCCGGAATCATACGCACACCTGTGCCAAGCGATGGCAGCGCCGAAGGTTTTTCCGCTGTGGAATCTCCACGAGGAGAACTGCTTTACTCGATCGGCATTCGCAACGGCTGCATCGCTCGCTGCCACATTAAATCGCCCTCCTTCCAAAACTGGCCGTGCCTGTCCTTCGCCGTGGAGGGCAACATCACTGCGGATTTTCCGCTGATCAACAAGAGCTTCAATTTGTCTTACTCCGGATGTGACCGATGATCTTCGACTTTGTCCATCGCAGCCTGCGCAGCCCGAGTGTTCTCGTACCGGTCGAGGAACTTATTGCCAATTCCCTGGGCAGCCGTATGCCCGATGCGCGCGCAGAAGCGCTGACAGACGCGATTGCGCGGCGCGTTGTCGATGCGTGCGCTTTTTCCGCGCTGGCAATCGACGGCGGCGATGAACATATGACGCTCTCTCTGGACTATGGCAGTTGCACCGGCTGCGGCGAGTGCATCGCAGCGGGAGAAGGCGCTTTCCACCTCGCGAATATCGTGCCGTGCGGCGTCAGCCGGCAGGCGCTCATCCGCCGATGGGATGTAGCGCTCGGCATTGATGTCACAGCGGACGAAGCGGCCGTGAACGCAACAGCAAATGAGATTCGTTCCATCGTGGGCGGAGCGTTGAATATTCGTCAGGTTGACGGCGGCTCGTGCAACGGATGCGAAGCCGAGATCGCCGCGCTCTCCAACCCGTATTACGATCTCGAGCGCTTCGGAATCCATTTTGTCGCTTCGCCCAAACACGCCGATATGCTGCTTGTGACCGGTCCCATCACGCGCAACATGGCCGAGGCCGTCAAGCGAACTTATGAAGCTACGCCCGCTCCGAAGCTGGTTGTTGCGGTCGGCGTCTGCGGATGCAGCGGCGGCATCTTCGCCGGAACTCCTGAAGTTTTGGGCGGCGTCGATTCGGTGATTCACGTCGACGCTTACATTCCCGGCTGTCCGCCCACGCCAGCCATGTTGTTGACCGGCATCCTTCATGCATTACGCCGACAAAAGCCAAAAGTGCTGTAGACTAATACTGGCAGGAGGACCGGGCGGTCGCTGCCGGTGGGGTTTGCGCAAGCGAAGCCAACCGGGGGAGGAAAGTCCGAACTCCGCAGGGCAGTGTGCCGGATAACGTCCGGGACGCGGGCTTCAAGGCTCGCGGACGGCCAGTGCCACAGAAAAGATACCGCCGGATGCTCGTGCTTAGGCACGCGCAACTGGCCCCAAGGGCGATTGCCTGGACGGCCAGTCCGGTAAGGGTGAAATGGTGCGGTAAGAGCGCACCGCTCCGGCGGTAACGCCGGGGGCAGGGTAAACCCCACACGGAGCAAGACCAAATAGGGAGGGAAGCGTTCGCATCGAGTCATGCGGCGCTGCGCATCGGCCCGATGCGCCTAGGCGGCTCGTTGAAATTGCCGAAACCTCCGGGTAGGTCGCTGATGAGCGTCCGCGGCGACGCGGCGCCTAGAGGAATGACCGCACACGACAGAATTCGGCTTACAGGTCCTTTTGCCGATACACGACAGCCCTGGCCGGGAAAACTTTCCTGCCGGGGCTGACCATTTTGGGCGCTGCGGCCTGCAAATAAATCCCCAAGAGTAATCGCCGGTTTGCAGATAATTATTCCCGCTTGACCGATAGTTAGAAAAGAGTCACACTCTTCGACGGTTCTTCCGGTTCTGTGAGTGCTCTATCAGAAAAATCTGTGCGGACGGATTTTGCGAAGAAACCGGTCAGTTTTGGAATCCGAAAGCATAGCCGCAAGGCATGAGAAAGGCAGGCCAGCCATGCAAATCTCTCCACGAGGCGCATTTGCCGCCATACTAACACCCCTCTATCGGATTGAGCACCCTCAACTGGCGGCGGAACTGGCTTATGAAACTGTAACAATTCTGGCGATCATGCTGGTGCTATGCAGCCTTTGGGCCTTCTGAGCGATAGACTTGATCGGTGGACTGAGGCTGGCTCGCTGTATGCCCAACCGGACGGATTCCTGCCAAAGATCAACGCGTGAATTTCTCCCGGTTTGAGTGTAGCGAAATCAAACACTTTCCAGATGAGAAGAAATAAAGCCGGAAAAAATCGAAGATAACCTAAAGGAAATCGTGTAAACAAACGAGACAGTCGCGGCGATGCCTGTATTGAATCGATACAGTTGCCGCGCTCACCCAAACCGCGCGCGCTTGACACTCTGGCGAAAGTCTTCGCCGGTCATCTCCACGCGGACGCACATCTCGGCCAGGCGCGACCTCATGCGGTCGCCGATGCGGTCGCCGAGGGTCTGCTCGCGGGCTGCGCGCTCAGCTTCCGTCTGGCTGCCGCCTCCCGCCGCGAGATCGGGATAGTTAGTGGTGATAATAGTGGTCAGCTTGTCGTTGTAACGAGAGTTGAGAATGAGCGCAACGGTGTCCCAGACCCACTCGTTGGGCTTCTGCGCGCCCAGGTCGTCCAGCACCAGCACTTCAGCGGCAAAGATCGGCCTGAGCAGCTCCAGCTCGGTCGTCTGTACCTGCGGGTTGTAGCTGTTCTGTATATTCTTGAGCAACTCGCGGTAGTCGCAGAAAAGTCCCCGGACGCCGCGCTCGACAACAAGCCGGCGCAGTACGCCGACGGCCAGATGAGTCTTGCCGACGCCGATGGAGCCGGTGAAGAGCAACCCCTTGCCTGCGGTGTCCACAGGATAGGCCTCGACAAATTTGCGGGCAGTCAGATGCGCGCGTCCCAGCGATGTGTCCGCGCCTCGAAAGGATGTCTCGAAGCCGTCGAGGGTGTAATGCCGGTAGCGCTCCGGGATGCGGGCAGCGGCCACGCGGCGCTCCTCGCGCTGCATTTGCTGGCATTCGCAGGCGCGCGAGATCCATTGACCGTGCGCATTGACCACGCGCACCAAGCCGACTCCATCGCAGATGGGGCAACTGCTCACCTCTCCAAGCGTAGCGCAACCAGCGGCATGGCGCGGCGGTGCATTGCCGGTGCGAGATTGTGGAAAAGACGCGAACTCCGGGGCTATCACCCTTTTCATTTAGAGCAATATGCGGTTCATCCTTTCAATTCAAAATAATTCATCTTGACCTTACCCGAATCTGATATGGTTCTTTTCTGGAGGAAATACCATGAAACTTCGCAACATTTTGTTTAGCAGCGCTCTGGTCCTCGGACTAGTCGCTGGAGGCGTAACCCTTGCTCAGAACATCGATCCTGCACGCCACCCGAATCTGGCAGCAGCTCAGGATCTCATCGACCGGGCCATCGGCAGAGTCGATGACGCGCAGCGCGCCAACGAGTACGACATGGGCGGCCATGCGGCTCACGCCAAAGAACTGCTCGTTCAGGCGCGTGAAGAGATCAAGATGGCTGCCCGCGAGGCCAATCATCATGATCATGACCATATGCGCTAGGATCTGTCATCTAACTCCTAGAGGGCACTGACGGAAGTTAGTTTTTCTCGGATTGAGGAGCAACTCGCACCGGGGTTCCCACCGGCAGGACGTCGTCCGTGGGAACCCTGATTGGGTGTGTCTCGTTGTATATATCATCCAACAATCGGCCCGGTTTACCAGCAGCATACCTTAGCGCCGAGGACACAATACCGCCGATATCGCCCGTTATACTTTTATAGATGGAATACTTTGATTGATGGGCGCAAGCGCGAATCCCAAATCGAGTTATAACCTCGCCCTTCCTTTCTACGAAAGCTCGGTCAAGAATCCTCACGCATCGGCGTTGTTCGTAGGCGGAGCGCTGATTTCGTACGGAGAATTGGCCGATCATGCGCGGCGAATTGCTGGATGGCTGAGCCTGAAGGACGGCGAGTACTCAGGCCGTGTCGGGATACTGGCCTCGCGCACAATGGAAGCATACGCCGGAGTGCTGGGCACTCTCTGGTCAGGCGCGGCTTATCTTCCCCTCAATCCGCATACACCGGAAGATCGCTTGATACATATCTTGCAGCAAACCAGACTTGATGCGCTTGTTGTTGACCAAGCGGGGCTGGAACTTCTTTCGGAGCGTGTTCTCCAATCAGCTCCAAAGCGGATTCTCTTCGGTGCCAGCGCCAGACCGTCGCAGAGCGCGTTGAATTATCAAGAAACCTGCTTCACCTGCATGGCAGAGTTGCCCTGCTGTGGACCTGAACAGCCCGTTCCCGTTGCAGAGGATGCGCTGGCCTACATCATCTTCACGTCAGGAACCACCGGCACGCCCAAGGGCGTGATGGTCGAGACCGGCAGCGTGGACCGATATTGCGGCGTGGTGCAGGATCGCAGCGCTTTTCGGCCAGAGGACCGTGTCTCTCAGGCAGCGGAATTGACATTCGATAACTCCGTGCTGGACTTGTTTGTTACCTGGGCGGCGGGTGCGTGTGTTTATGTTGTGCCAGCCTCTCAATTGATGGCTCCGGCAAAGTTCATCCGCGCCCACGAACTTACGATATGGTTTTCCGTGCCATCTACCGCGTGTTTTCTGGAGCGCATGAAGTTGCTAAAGCCCGGCATATTTCCCTCCTTGCGATACTCCATCTTCGCTGGTGAGGCGCTGTCAATTGCTACTGCAAGAGCTTGGCAGATCGCAGCCCCCAACAGCATCGTGGATAATTTTTACGGTCCTACCGAAGTCACGGTTGATTGCATCGCGCAACGCCTTGAATATCCTCCCAATGTCACCCGTAACCGCGGTTTGCTGGCCATCGGCAAGCCGTTCAACGGCATTCGCGCTGGCATCGTGGATGCCGATCTTGCTTTTTTGCCACCCAATGAAGAGGGCGAACTTGTCGTCTCCGGACGCCAAGTGGCGCGCGGATACTTTAACGATCCAGAACTCACAGCGGCTCGTTTTCCTACTCTTGACGGCTGCCGGTGGTATCGAACAGGTGACCTGGCTTATCAGGATGACAACGGCATCTTTCATCACCTCGGCCGCATCGACAACCAAGTCAAAATACTCGGCAACCGGGTCGAACTTGAGGAGGTTGAAGCCCACCTGCGCAAAATTACCGGCACCGATTTAGTCGCTGCGGTAGCATGGCCTCTCGATAGCGGCCGGGCTACGGGAATCGTAGCCTTCCACTGCGCGCCGGGAGTTACTCGCGACGAGATTCGCGACGAAATGAAAAAGCGCGTGCCTGAATATATGGTTCCACAACGAATACATCACATAAACACTCTTCCACTGGGATCAACTGGGAAGATTGACCGGAAAGCCTTAACTCGTATGCTGGATGAAGGCAAGATATGATTCGTGTGGCAGCTTACATCCGAAGCATTCCCGGCATTTAAGCAATCTTACAAGCGGATTGCGTAAGGGCATGGATTGCCTCGATGCTATCCAACTGCTCTCTATCAAAACCGATCTTCGCAAAATCGATTCCGAAGTTTTGCTCGAGATACAATACGATTTCTATTGCTTCAATCGACTGCAACCGCCCGCTATCGAACAAAGAATCGCTATCGGTCAGCGGCTTTTCATCGCCGTTGCCGGTCAGCAAACCTTGCACAAACTCATGTATCTCGGTTATAGAATTCATTACTTCCTCCTAAAAGTGAATAAAGAACAGACTTGCCAGATACTTCAAATGTTCGACAAGCGGATAACTCTTTCCAGGAAACGAAAAAACATTCAGTAAACAATAAAACATAAGTACGCCAATGATTGGAATAACCCGCCCGCGAATGAAGCCTGTAGGTTTTGACGAATGCTTTCGCAGTTGCGAGATACTCAGTCCTGCCGTCAGGACGATACAGTAAAAAGCGAAGACCTGATAATTTACGATGGCATTCCAGAGCCCTTTATCCTGAATGATCGTCCAGTTCTCCGTGAAATGAAAAAAGATGTTGCCGAAAAAAACAGCAGCGAAGGTCGCAAAGATCATCCTCATCCGCCGATGCGCCATCCAGTAGCGAAAGAATGTAGGATAATAGAAGAATTCGACGAGTAACTCCTTAAAATAATATGTATAGCGGTTAAAAAACTCGATAATGGACGTTGAATAGAGCGGGCTGCGCGTATTGCGCAGCGCGTTGAATCCAACCATGCGGCAACAGGCGATGATCTGGTGCCCCCAGATTGATAAACTCAATATGGATTCAAAGAAAGCCAGTATCAGGCTCTCCCAACGCAAGTGCCAGACAACAGGGGTTTGATGTACGCTCATGGCAAGCGATTGATCTGACGTCGGAATCCGTAGATAAGCGTGAAAGAAGCGGAGCCAAACACTCTGGAAGAAAATCAACAGCAGCGCCCAGACAAGCAGCTTCAACCCTTTCAATTGCACAATCGCAAGCTGCTCCGGATTCTTCGCTTCAATCCGCCTAAGATATGCCGCTCCCTTGGGAATGGGAATGTGATTTTGCCCCCATAGCGGCCCGAAGGTCGATAGCTCCAGTGTTGCATCGCGGCCCGGCTGGGAGTTTCGGTCGATCATCGCATAACAGAAGTACCAGAGATAACTGGAGAGAGTGCCAACCAGTCCCCAAAGCGGGGTGTAACTCCATGTGCCCCGCATGACCAAGCAGGCCATAAGAATCACTGCGGTAAAGCCGGAGAGAAGAAACGTAATCGGCCTTTTGGCAAACAGTGATTTGGGCCAGCGCATAACGCACCAATAGAGAAGCATCCCCAGCGCCATGAGCGCAAGATTCAAGCCCAGAAGCAAGGGCTGCTTGAAGTAACACCGCACAGCGATGGCGACGGGGGCAATCGTCATAACATGGCGGCGATAAGCCGGCATAAAAGTAATAAGCGCAACCGCTAAAGTGAAAGCCAGCACCGGGAAAGGATGATATGCCGTCAGGAACAATCCCAAGCAGAACAAGGAAAGCAAAATGACTTTTCCCAGCACTGTCTGGGCAAATGCAACTGCCCAGGGAAATGTCTCCAGGCGCGGGATAATGCGAAACTCCGTCCAGCGATTGCTCTTCGAGTTATGAGACCGCGACTGGGGAGCAGAACTGCTTGCAATCATAAGTCGTCCAAAAAGGATACCGATCTCTTGCATCGGTGTCGAATGTCAGTAGTCAGTGAACAGCGGACAATGACGGCCAGCGGATGTGATTGCGATTCATGCTATGATCGTGTGCCCGGCACGCTGCATTCGTATCACGGAAAGAAATGCTGTTGTTCATAGGACGCGCTAATACCTCTGCTGAAACTCCGGCTCGACAGGGTTCTCAAAGAGTGAGGCGTCGCGGGTGACGATGGTCAGCCCGGAGGGCGTAACAAAGTAACGCCGCTTGTCTTCGACCGGGTCGTAGCCGATGATGGTGCCTTCTGGAATGTGTACGTGACGGTCGATGATGGCTCGCCGTATGCGACAGTGGCGTCCGATATTCACGTGAGAGAAGACAATGCTGGCGTCCACTGTCGAGTAGGAGTTGACGCGCACATCCTGCGAGACGACGCAATTCGCAACCGACGCGCCGGAGATGATAACGCCGGCGGTGATAACCGAGTTGACTGCCATGCCGGAGCGCCCCGGCTCGCCGAAGACAAATTTGGCCGGCGGATACTGTCGCTGGCGCGTGCGGATCGGCCAGTTCTTGTCGTAAAGGTTGAAGGTCGGCGAGACCGAGCAGAGGTCCATGTTGGCGTCGTAGTAAGCGTCCAGCGTGCCCACGTCGCGCCAGTAAAGCGCCTGCTGCTTGTTCTCATCCACAAAGCTATAGGCCATCATCTTTTTCTTGCCCAGCAAACCGGGCAGAATATCATGGCCGAAGTCGTGCCGCGAGTTGGGGTTCTCCGCGTCGGCGATCAGCGCCTTGAGCAGAACCTCTGTGTTGAAAATGTAAATGCCCATCGAGGCATCCACGGCATTGGGATTGAAGGGCGAGCGGAAACTGGTGGAAGCCGGCTTCTCCTGGAAGCCGCAAATCTCGGCGTTCGTGCCCACCTCCACTACGCCGAATTGCTTCACTTCATCCGGCGGAATCGGCAGCGTGGCCAGCGTGACATCCGCCTTGGTTTCTTTGTGATACTCCAGCATCCGGCTGTAGTTCATCTTGTAGATGTGGTCGCCGGAGAGGATGATCATGTGCTTGGGCTGCTCGCTGCCAATCGAGTAGATGTTCTGATAGACAGCATCAGCGGTGCCCATGTACCAGTTGGAGCCGGTGCGCTGCATCGGCGGCAGCAGCTCAAAGAACTCGCCCAGTTCCTGAGCCACAATGCCGGTCCAGCCCTCGCGGATGTGCCGGTTGAGCGAGAGCGCCTTGTACTGCGTGAGGATGAAGACCTTGCGCAGGCCGGAGTTGATGCAATTGGAGAGGGTAATGTCGATGATGCGATAGTGCCCGCCAAAGGGCACGGCGGGCTTGGCGCGATCCCGCGTGAGGGGAAAGAGCCGTTCCCCAGCACCACCCGCCAGCAAGACTCCCAGTGTATCTTTCATATCTGTTCAACCCAGCCTTCGCGCTGATTCCCGCCCGCTTGTTCTTCACTTCAGCATAACTTCCACTGCCAACAGAATCGCCGAAGGCAGAGAATACTGCAAGCCGCCGATTTCAGCAGCCCCTTTCACTTTATAGAAGATGGCCATACCCAAAGGCAAAACCGGAACCGCCGGCGAAGTGTTTTTCATCGCGGTCGCTCCGGTTTTGGGAAAGATGCCGTTTGGGTGCGGCGGTCGTTGGCGCTCTATCGACTAACGCTTCTTGTGAAATTTGTACTCCATGCCGACCGAGATGCCGAAGTTCCAGTTGTCGTGCGGGCTGGTCAGCGGCGGAGCTGTAACAGGGTAATTGAAGCCGTAGCGCGTAAACAACGCGTCTGGCGTAATGCGGAAGACCCAATGCTCGGAACGGTTCAAATCGATGTGACCGCCGAAAACCGCGGCGGGAGCAATCTGATTAGGATAAAAGCCCACTGTGGCCGGTGTCTGCGGCCAAACGTGTGAATCGAAGTGTGCTCCGCCGGCCAGGACATGAATCATTAGATCGGCATGCTTGTTGTGCGGCCCCAACCATTCGGCGCCGCCAACGAAGAGGTATTGGCTTACGAACGGGCCAGTGATACTATTCGGGCCTGAATTACCTCCTCCGACGCTTCCCACGCCGCTGGTGCCGAGGTAGGCGCGGCCGGAGCCTTCGATGCCGAGGCGTTTGGTCAGCCAATAGGAACCGGAGAGGTCGAGTCCGCCCAGATTGGCCCCTTGCAGGGCATTCGGCCCGGCATGGATGTGGCCGCTGGCCGCGCCGAGCGAAAGATCGAAGCGGTTGTCGTAGCGCACCTTCGCCAGCGGATCGATGGCAATGTAGGTGCCGTTGGCGGCCAATGGCGAGGCGGTGCTTTGCGCGTGGGCGCGCGTTACGGCAAAAGAGGCCAGGACGGCTACGGCGACAAGAGGAGCGAGAGTTCTTACTGAGAGACGCATTGATTCCAGCTTACAGGACGATACCAATGGTGGACAATGCCCGACCTCTAGTCGCCAGGGCAATCACAAGAATGGAAGGCAAATCCTTCACAGTTTCACAGTTTCACGGAAAAAAGGGGGGGTGGGGGGTA
>Ga0181517_10003938_pt1 | contig 13820 bp, 16 predicted proteins | sample PEATcosm2014_Bin_31_FD_119748 | JGI IMG/M metagenome (GOLD analysis project Ga0181517, IMG submission 119748) | Peatland microbial communities from MTU Mesocosm Facility, Houghton, MI, USA - PEATcosm2014_Bin01_30_metaG | ecosystem: Environmental > Terrestrial > Soil > Wetlands > Peat | place... | reverse complement strand
AGCAGGGTTGAGACACCGACGGCGGCCGACCAAAGTGCAAACAGCAGCTTGCCTAGGAGGTGCGCATGCCGAGCATACACGGCCGCGCAGGTTGTGCTCAACGTTACGTGCAGGGAAGGAAAGTAATTGTTCGAGGCGGCCAGCAACTTCGCCAGATGCACTGGCCCGGTCCATAGACCCATCTCCCCGGGAGGCGGGAAAGCGTCCTTGACGGGCAGGAGGAGGAAGCAGACGCCGGCGATCAGCGTCACCGCGGCAAGCGTTGCGGTCATGGCCCGCAACTCGCGCCTCGTGCCCAGGATGAACGGGGCGATCGCAAACAGCAGGTAGAGCGAATCATAAACCACCACGGCTTGCGGAACGAACGGCACGGCGATATCAAAATCGAAGTGGACGCGGATCCGGAACGAATGCAGCGAAGCAACGTAGTCGGCGCCGTAGAAGACTAGTCCGAACCAGAGTCCTTGGAGCAACGCCAGCCGCGCAGCTTCGCCGAGGTGGCGCCGGTCGGGCCAGTGCCACAACCGTGGGGGGGTGTCGCTCATGGGTGGACCGAGAGAGGGATTTCGCGGATAGATTCCGGAGCCGGCTCAGTGGCAGGTCGCGGGCCCAACCACATGCGGAAGTACTGCCGAATATAACCGGGTCGCGGCTCATCCGGCGGGGAAACGTGCGGCAGATAGTACCACGAGATGTCCGGGCGGCGGTGATGATTGAGGTCCCATTCCCCGTGCAGCAGGACCCAGGTCATCAGCCGGTTGTGTTTCAGGTTCCATGCGCCCTCGATCACGTCGCGGCGTGCAAAGGCGTGGCCGATGTATTGCCGCGTGGACCAATTCAGCGCGAAGCAGGCGTAGAGGATCAGCGTGCTCTGCCAGCTCAATGCCAACAACCAGAACAAGCTGGCAAAGAACAGGACGATGAGGAGGGTCTCGCCGCGAATAGCCCGCACTTCCGCGTCGCGGATGTCACCAGACAGGTAGGTGGATGAGCGGGCCTGCCGGAAAACGCGCATCCGCAGCAAGGCCGGAGAGACGCAGAACAACAGGGCCCCCAGAGGAATGATCGGCCAGAACAGGCCGCAAAGGATCGAATACCACTGGGCGTATTTCAACCAGAGGTTGTCCGTCGGATAGTAGAGATCGAACATCTCGTAGTTGGTGCGGTTCCGCAGGTGATGTCCCTGGTGGGTCGTGTGAATCAAGCTGAACGGCACGGGGAAAAGCACGCCCGTGATTACCCCCAGCCAGTAATTCAACCTCGGGGACGAGTGAAGGTTGTGGTGCGTAGCCTCGTGCAGGAGGGCGTAATTGGTGAGCAGAAGGTATGAGAAAGCGACCCCCACACCCAAAACGGCGTACCAAGTCTGAAACCGTGACCCCAACCAAAGCAAGAAGCAGGCGGCAGTGGTCACGGCGAGCACGAGGGCCAGATTCAGACGGGTCTTAATCGGCATGTCCGAAGGCGGAGTGAAGGCCAATACGGACGTGGTGATTTGGCCCATGGTTCCCGTCTCGGTCTTAGTGCGGTTCATGGCTAGTCCCCTGTGCTGGTCCACAGATTTCGTTTCCCTTTCGCAGCGGCCCTATCCGATGCATTTGATTGCAGTCGATTGGCGATCGGCGATCTCTTGATGTGCTCTGGCAAGGGCCCCAGTCGATATTGCCAAATCTTCCAGAACCGTTCCCCGAAGCTGAAGCATTTTCCAGAACTCCAAACCGAGTCTGAAGTCGACGCTGAAGATCCCGAAAACGGCCAGCACTAGAGTGAACGTAACGCCGAGTCATACAAGTCTCAGTATGCCCCATCAATTCTACCAACTCGATGTCCGAGACCTTCCCCGCGTGTTCGGTGCCGAAGGTGTGCCGGTTGCTATAGAGCACGATTCGCTCCCCACCCTTCGCACCGATTTCGGCACGGTCCCGGAGACGGTCCATTTTCCGCACGAGACAGTCTTTTGAGTAGGGCTGCCCGAGCTTATTGAGGAAGACGTGCTCAGTCGGCGAGTGCGGTTCGCGGGCCAGCCAACGGCACATTCTCACGATTCTCGGCGGCAGTGGAATCATCCGTGGCTGGGGCTCCCGCTGCCGAGTGGTGGTCTTGTGTTCCGGGATAATCCAAAGTTCCTGGTCCAGGTCTACCCATTCCCAGATGAGGCTTCGCAATTCCCTCGGCCGGCAACCGGTCGGCCGCAACGCGACCAGGAACCACCGGAAGTTGCGATCAGTGTGTCGCAGGAGGGCCGCAAACTCGGCCCGAGTAATCACCCGCGTTCGGCAGCGGGCTGCCAGCTTCCTATATTTCGGCAACGGCGTCGCGTCGATCAGCTCGAATTCGACCGCCCAGTTCAAGACACCTTGAACCGTGGTAATCGTGTCCTTGATGGTCGTGGGGCTGTAGTCATCGTCCTCCAGGTGCTTCTCGATCTTCGCCAGATGGAACTTCCGCAGTTCGGCAACGCGAATCGTCGTCCCTATGATCTTCAACGCCCGGAGGATTCCGTAGCGGAAACTGCGATAGGTTGCCGGCTTCTTGCCAGTGAGCTTGTCCAAGTATTCGTCGGCCAATTGCGCAAACGAGGCGTCCCACCAGTCACGATTGTGGTCCAGTCCCTTCTTGGCCCGGACGCGAAGAGCTTTGAGCTTACGCCAGGCAGCGACAAAATCCTTGTCGAGCTTCTTTCGCTTGCCGAAGACGGTGGCACACCACCAGCCGGACTTCCCGTGAAGCCTGGGCTTTTCAGAGATTCTAAGTTTCGATTTGCGAGCCACATTGGGTCTCCTGTGGAAAGGGGTGCTTTGCCAAAGAAAACCCAAGTGAGCCGACGCGCGGGACCGAATTCGGTGTCCCAACCGGTGTCCTACGGGTCGGCCGCTTTTCATTACCCTTTCAGTATAGAATGGGAAGTCCAATACTGTCAAGGCTTTATGAAGTCGGGGCGATTGGATTTGAACCAACGACCTCTTGGTCCCGAATCGCTCAACCGAACCCCTGAAAAAAGCTCGTTTTCCCGAGGCTTTTCGTCATTTTACCCCTCTGGGCGACTATTTCAAGGGCTTTCACTTCATTTCAAGAAATCTCGGGAAATAACGGTATTCTTGAGGTCGAGATGCGCCAAAAACGGTAGATCGACGGCTTACCCAGTTTCACAAGAAAGCCACTGGGATTGTCTCGTCCACTACGTTCCGTTGATCTGCCTTTCCAGGCCTCATAGCCCCTGCATGATCTGCTCCCAAGCAGGCGCCTCACCGAAGATCATCTCGCGCATGCGTGCATAGTCCAACGTCTTCCGAGAACCGCTCGACCGCGTTGTACGCCTTCGACAACGACGTGCCGCCCTTGAAAATCAGGTGCGGCCGGAACTGCATGACGTCGAAAAGGCGATGCAACGCCCAGCAGACCCAGAAATCTTTCTCGATAATTGCCGGCGCCCGCTTCGGGCGCAAGATGCCGGCCGATCGCCGAAACAGTTCGGCACGTTCGTCCTGCGGGGCCTGGGCGATCCGATCCATCAGTTCCCTTCCATGCTGGCGACCTGTTCTATCACGGGATCATCCAGGCCGCGGCGTAGCCGATGTTGTCCTTCAGATCGGCCCTGTCCTTGCGGGAGAGGGCCAATCGTAGCCGGTCGATGACTTCCAGCCTCACGCCGCCGCGGCCTAGATGGCGCAGGGCCTGGAAAACCAGCGGGGCCATCCTGCCACCCACGTCCATCGTTTTCGGCCCACGATTCAGCAGCTTGACGGAGTAGGGGCCGAGTTTCAAGACGCGAGTCCGACCGTTGGTGTAGTAGACAATCTTCGCCGGCACCTGGGTGGAAAGCCCGAGCAGGTTTGCAGCGTGCGCCCCAGACGGCACGACCCGCAGGCCGTTCTTCCTGGCCCACGCCTGAATCAGGTCGTCGGGCGACTGCACCATCGGCTCGTTCAGCAGTTTGCCGATCCGCGGCAGTTCATATAGCCCCCGGCGCACGCGGCGGATGGTTCCCTGACGCACCAGACGCGACAGTGCCTGATCGACGGCCGCTCGTTCGCCGAGGTCCAGGAAATCCCCGACTGGGACTGCGACCCCTTACTGAGAGCCCAGTCTCGCAAGGATCTTCTCGGCAATCGGGTGGGTGACGTTCATCGGCAGGACGACTGGTGTATTGTCAGATAAATAGATCGTTGTTTCTGACATTATAGCATACGGCCGGTGCAAATCAACCCCGATTTCCGCACGTCATAGGCGATGCCGATAGGCCGGCCGAAACTGGCCCATAGAAGAAAAAAACCTGCAAATCTGCCCCGCCAATTGACAGCAACTAGCAGAAACCGATACAGGAGGTTGTCTGTAACGCCCTGCAAGCCTTCATTCGCCTGGTGAAACTCGGCAAAGCCAGCATCGCCTACGCCACGCCCCTTGCGATGTACGGCTGCCGTCAAGCACGCGATGGCCGCGGGGGCTCGTGACTGCTGGTTAAGGCGGCTGCGAACTTACGCGGAGGTCTTGCCGTCCAGGGATACGCTGCACGCTCTGGCAATCGCTAAAGCGGCTGACATACCGGCCTATCTGGCCAGCGCCCTGGCCGACCCTGAATTTGCCGGGGCTGCGATCGAGATCATAGGCGACGATCCTGCGTGGCGCTGCCAAATAACGGAGGCGTTCAAGGAATCGCTACGGGCATACTGGCGGTACGACGCCAAGGGGCGAGCCGCCAAGTATCTCGCGCGGTAAGGGCATCCGATTGACGAACTCCTCGACGGAGTCGTGAGCAAACCTGCGGATTACCGTGCGGCAACGCAACTCGCTATGCAATACGCGCCAGAGCGGTTGCCGGAGCTATTGCGGCGCAGCCTTCGCTCAAAACGCTCTCGTACTCCGCAAGCGGCCGTTGTTGGAGACGACAGTCTCTATTCCAGGCGTCTGGAATATCTGCCGCTCGTGTGCCGACCGTCGCCACGCGCAACTGTGGCAACTATACGGTGCCCATCAGGGCTTCTTCGGGATGATCTGAATCGCCGAAGTACCGATCGTATTCGTCCTGATCGGCCGTCGTGTCTTCCCAGTCGTCTTGCGGGCGGACCGCCGACTTCCGACGTTCCTCCGCCCGCGCAATGCACTCGTCGAGTGCCATGAGCAGTCCGTTGAGATTCTCGCGGGCCTGCTTCAATTGCTCCAGGAACGGATCGCCAAGATCCGCTGGATCGGCATCCTGGATCTGCTTGACAAGATCCTGGCCAAACGTGACGGCCGTGTCTTTCAAGGCGGTTATGGTTCGGCGATCACCCCGGTCGCTGATTGTTGGCACGCCGCCGTGGGAGTAAAATGTAGGTCACGGACAATGGAATCCAGGCCGCCTTTGGTAAGGGCATCGCGGCCCAATCACAAGCAGGCAGCAAAGCGTATTACGGACAATCTGACGTAGCTTACCGAACTTGCACACCATGAAGCATTACTGTCTCGCGCTTGTCGCGCTTACGGTTCTGGCTGTACGACCGGGCAATGCGACTGGGGCGGAATGGAAGATCCCAGCCAACGCCCCATTGCTGACGCCCTGGGCCCGCGAGGTCTCACCGGCCAGCACCCTGCCCGAGTACCCGCGTCCCCAAATGGTCCGGCAACGGTGGCAAAATCTGAACGGCCTGTGGCAGTATACAGTTACGGCAAAATCCGATGTGCAAGTCCCCGTCCGATTCGAGGGGAACATACTGGTGCCCTATCCGATTGAGTCGGCACTGTCGGGCGTAATGAAGCCGCTCAGCCCCAGCGAAAGGCTTTGGTATCGACGTACGTTTTCTATTCCACAGAAATGGCGCGACGGACGGATCTTGTTGCACTTCGGTGCCGTGGACTGGGAGGCCACCCTCTTCGTCAACGATAGGAACCTCGGCAGCCATCGTGGCGGATACGACCCTTTCACGTTCGATATTACCGGCGCGTTGAGGAAGGAGGACCGGCAGGAAATTATCGTATCCACCTGGGACCCGACCGACGCCAGTTGGCAACTTCGCGGCAAGCAGGCGCTACATCCGGGAGGTGCCGCTTACACGGCGTGTTCTGGAATCTGGCAGACGGTGTGGTTGGAGCCCGTGCCGAAAAGCAGCGTCGAATCGTTGCACATGATTCCCGACGTGGCCCGTGGGACTCTGAAGGTGGTCGTTGACGCACGGACGCCCGTAGGAACAACCAACGTCCGAATCGTTGTGAGCCAAGGCGGCAAGACCGTCAGTTCGGCGACGGGCGCGCTCGGGGAGGAATTGACCAAGGGCGTGCGCGAGAACCTTGCTTGGTACAAGGCTCGGTCGATTTGGGTAACGACCGATATTTCGGTTTCTATCAAGGATGCCAATCTATGGACACCCGACTTGCCCACGCTCTACGATGTCACCGTACAGCTTCTCGGCGATGACGGCGGACCGCTGGACTCCGTCACGAGTTACGTGGGCATGCGAAGCATTGCGGTCGGCAAGGACGAACATGGCGTGTCCCGACCCATGCTTAACGGTAAACCGATCATGCTTCCCGGCGCGCTGGACCAGGGCTACTGGCCCGATGGCATCTATACCGCGCCGACCGATGCGGCACTGCGTTTCGACATCGAGGCGGCCAAACGGCTTGGCCTCGTAGCAATCCGAAAACACCTCAAGATTGAGCCAGAGCGATACTACTACTGGGCCGACCGCCTGGGCCTGCTTATCCTTCAAGATTTTCCCAGCGGCCAGGACGGCGATCCGTACACCGACCTTCCCACGTCGCCGGAAGCCTCAACCGTGTGCGAAATGGAACGGCGGCTCCTGATCCAGAGCCGCTGGAATCATCCTTCGATCATCGCCTGGGTTCTGTTCAACGAAGGCTGGGGGCAGCACGACACGTTGCGCCATGTGGGCTGGGTCCGGCAACTCGATCCCACCCGGTTGATTGACGAGGCGAGCGGCTTTCCTCGTCATGGCGGCGGCGACATCCATGATACCCACGGCGGCGATGCACCCCAGGACGGGCAGCGCGTCTCGCTGGACAGCGAAACTGCCGGGTTCGGCTTGAACGCCATTGGTCACAGTTGGCCGGGAAAGCCCTGGGCTACGGGAACCTATGATCCGAAAACCGGCAGCGAGATCGCCGCGAAGGAGCTGTACCCCGTTGATGAGGCATCGAAAAGCTGGTACACGCGCCGGATGGGGGACTTCTATCGCGAGATGTGGCGGAAACGCGAAACGACCGGCACCAGCGGCGACTTCAAGGTCCAACTCTACGACGTGGAGACCGAAAGCAACGGGCTTATGAGTTACGACCGCGCGGTCTGGAAGGTCGATCCGGCCATCATCGCTATGGCGGCTCGCCGAAAGGTGCCAGTAGACGTTGATCGCGGTATGATGATCGACACCATGCACTTGCAGCTCCCGAATGGAGCAAGCCGTGAGCCATAAAGAAAAGACTGAATCACGCTGGGCGAAAGTCGGCCCGGACAAGACCCATTACCTGGTCGCGGGGCTGGAGGGCGCCAATCCCGTCGTCCTGCTCCACGGCGCCAGTTTCTCGTCGGCGACCTGGCGGCAGATCGGCACACTTGATACGCTGGCGTCAGCCGGATATCGGGTGTTTGCCATCGACTTGCCGGGGTTCGGGCAGTCTGCGGCCAGCCAGCAGTTGCCGGAAAGTTGGCTGGTCGGGCTTCTCGACCAGCTCAAGGTCGAGCGGCCCGCGCTGCTGGCTGCGTCGATGAGTGGTAGTTTCGCGTTTCCGCTGATTACCGAGCATCCCGAGCGGTTCGCCGGTTTCGTCGCAGTAGCGCCGGTACAGATCAAGACCTATCAGAATCGGCTGGCGCGGATCGACGTTCCGGTGCTGGCCCTCTGGGGCGAGAACGACCAGACCATCCCGCTGGTCGATGGCGAGCTACTGGTGCGATCCGTGCCGAAGGGCCGGATGATGGTCATCCCTGGTGGTAGCCATGCACCGTACATGAGCAACCCGGCGAAGTTCCACGAGGAGCTGTTGAAGTTTCTGGAGACGCTGGAGACGAAGAGCGACCCGTAGTTGGCAAGCTCCACGAGGACTTTACAAACCATGACGAAACGCAGGGTATTCGATGTGTTCGAGTGGCTGGGGCGGCATGAGTTCATGGTGCCGATGGCTGTGCTGGTCGTCGTGGCGGGCACCTGGGGGTTCATCGCTCTGGCCGACGTGGTGCTCGAAGGCAGGACGCAATCTTTTGATGAGTCGGTCCTCCGTGCCTTGCGGCTGCCGGACAACCCCGCGAAACCGATTGGTCCCGCCTGGATGGCCGAGGTGGGGCGTGATGTGACTGCGCTGGGCGGTGTCACCGTGCTTGTCCTGGCGACCCTGGCGGTGGCCGGTTTTCTCCTCTTGGATCGTAAGTACGCCGCCATGGGGTTCGTGCTGGCTGCCGTGGCCAGCGGGATGGTGCTCAGTTCGCTCTTGAAAGCATGCTTCGCACGCCCGCGACCAGAGGTCGTGCCGCACCTTTCCCTGGTCTATACCAGCAGCTTCCCCAGCGGACACTCGATGATGTCGGCCATCGTCTATCTGACCCTTGGAACTCTGCTGGCACGGATGGTCGTTCGGCGTCCGCTCAAGGTTTACTTCCTCGCGGTGGCCTTGATTCTGACCGGCTTGGTCGGTTGCAGTCGCGTCTACATGGGCGTCCATTACTCTACGGACGTCCTGGCGGGGTGGGCGGCTGGGTTGGTTTGGGCCACCCTCTGCTGGCTTGTGGCGCGAAGACTGCAACGCCGTGGTATGATTGAGAAACATCTGTGAGGATTGCCGTTGCGATGCCGACCGTCGTGGTGGCGGAGGCAGGACCACGGCCCGAAGATCGGTTAGCACGATAGGAGTGAGCCAGTGATGGGAACTCGCCGAGCGAATATCATCCTGTGGACCGTTGTCTCGACGGTACTGATTGAGGCCCTCACGATCTATCTGCGATTCGGCAGGGGTGTGAGTGCCATCGAGTTCAACAAGACCGCGCCACTTCTATTGCAAATTCACCATATGTTCTTGAGCATCCCGCTGCTTCTGGTCGTGCCGCTGGTTTGGCGGAAGCCCAAGCTGAGCGGCGCATTGCTGGGAATTGCGCTGGGTTTGATCTTCAGTGATCTCTCGCACCATTTCCTGGTGCTTCCCTTAACCGTGGGCAATACGGGCTGGCACTGGCCCTGACAGGCGGCTGCCGGACGGCTTAAAGTCCGGGCTTCGAGATTACTTTCCCGCCCCATCGGCAAGGAAACCCAAGTTGGAAGAGTTCACGGAACAAGTCGCATGAAACATGTCCTCGAAACTCCCCGCCTCATCCTCCGCGAGATGTCGCTCGAAGACTTGGACTTCATTGCTGCCATGATGGCTGATCCCGAGGTCATGCGGTTCTATCCCAAGTGCTATTCCCGCGACGAGGCCCAGTCCTGGATCGAGCGTTCGATGAAGCGATACACACAGCATGGCCACAGCCTGTGGCTGGTCTCGGAGAAGGCCACCGGCCAGCCGGTGGGCCAGGTCGGCCTGATCATGCAAAACGTGAGGGGCGAGGACGAGACAGAAGTTGGCTATTTGATCCACCGCCCTTTCTGGCGTCGAGGCTATGCCACGGAAGCTGCGCTGGCCTGCCGGGACCATGCCTTTAATGCACTGGGCCGCAGTCAGGTGATTTCTCTGATCCGGCCCGAGAATGTGCCGTCGCAGGGCGTAGCCGAGAAGCTGGGCATGCAGCCTGAACTGGAGCGCGCCCAGCATGGTGGGTTCGAGCATCTCGTTTTCAGCGTCTCACGGGATGCTGAAAAGCGTGTGTAAGGCAATCGGAGCCTGAGCCTGAGCCTGAGCCCTGGTGGGAGCGTTTCAGCACGCCCGTACGCCGGATATCGAGTTCAGGATTCTCGACCATCAGGACAAGGTTGACTTGGTGGATACCACGTTTCCTGCTGGCCGGAACGACGCTCTGCAATGGAACATCAAGAGCCAGATGGCGGGCAAGATCCCCGTCGAGATCCGTTGCTTCACCTCGGGCCTTACCTGGAGCGCTGATTACGTCGGCATCGCCAACGAAGACGAGACCAAGCTCAACGTGACCGGCTACGTGCGGGTTCCCTTCAAGAGGGTCGTTGCCTTCACATCTAGGTCCAGCTCTTGGAAGCCGCTTGGCCCTGGACCATTCCCCCTTTTGCTTGTCAGCATCTTGTCCCGATCCGCCCAGTACCTTCCCTTGCTGGGCTGCACCGTATTTCCGTTCGACCAGCCGTTCCCCATGTTGGGAAAGCCCAAGGAATAAATGAAGTGCTTATCGTAGCTGAATCCGACGTTTTTCACCTCGTACAACCAGGGATAGCCCTTACGTCCCAGCACATTGCCGACCAGGGAGTATACCCATCCTATTCCGCCAAATAGCCCTTGGCCACCGCATCCCGGATCAGGTCCTCGGCATACTGCCCCAGTAGCGGTGCGCCGTCAACCACGGAGCGGTTGCGCGCAAGTACGCGATCAGAGGTGACGGCATGATCTAACCACGCCCGACCACCAGTTAGATAATTGTGCAGTAAGGGCTGGAATCGGTCCAGGGCCGCCGCGTAACGGGCCTCGGGCGTCTGCCGGGCCTCGAACTCCTCCCACAAACCTCGGAACTCGGCGGCTTGATCGGGCGGCAGGAGACCGAAGACTCGTTCTGCTGCCTTCTGTTCCCGTTCGGGCTGGTCCAGGCAGGCTTTCTCGTCGTAGGCGTAGGTGTCGCCCGCGTCGATCTCCACCAGGTCGTGGACCAAGAGCATCTTGATCACCCGCAGCACGTCCACCTTCGGATCGTCGGCGTATTCCAGGAAGAGCGTGGCCGCCACGGCAATGTGCCATGAGTGCTCGGCGTCGTTCTCGTAGCGGGACTGGTCCAAGAGCCAAGTCTGGCGTAGGACATGCTTGAGCTTGTCGATCTCCGTCAGGAATTGGATTTGCTGCTGGAGGCGGTGGTTATTAGACATCGTCATTACCTTGTATGGGTTCGTTCCGTTCGCATCCTTGATTCGTTGCCCGCGCCCGCTTCCATTGAACAAACTTGCCGATCTCCGGGTGGGCCAGGAGCTTTTCGAGCGTGTTGTGGTGCCTGCCCAGTTCCTTCTCGTCCGGCACCAGGTCGTGGATCGCCTTGTGGCAGGATTTGCAGACCTCGATCCCCTCGCGCATTTGCTCCCGCGTGTACCGTTTCTTAAACCACTTGTTGCTGTGCAGCGTCCGGGGGACGAGGTGATGGAAGTGTTGTGGGCCTCCTCGGATTGGCAGAGTTCGCAAAGTATTTACCTGCTAATACGCCCGAAGGCTTGTTTCAGGGCTTTGAGACAGGCTGGGCCGTATTTCTCCTCCGGCAGAAGATACGAGCCTTCCGTCCACTCGTTCCAGGCATTGACGAACACGGCGGGTGGATGCTTGGTGTCGGCGGCCACGAAGTCAGCGGCGAGCTTGCACAGTCGTCCGAATCGCTCGGGTGTGTTTCCGACAACGATGGGGCCATAAGGATATTGGGGCTTGGCAAAGGGGAACGGCACGTTGTGCTCGCAGCGTGGCGAAACGTCCCAGCCCATCGTGACGACCGGGCAATGCGGCAGAGCCGTGGCAGCCATGGCTTTCCAAGCCTTGCCGTGAGCCTGGATGAGATCCTCGTAATCCTGCGTCAGGTTGGGCAAGGTCTTGCCGCTAGCGGTGCCACAAGGGACAGTAGATGGCGGCAACCTCGGCCCGGTGGCGAGAAGCGGTCGCATTGTCGGCCCCTAAGACGGCTGGCACAACCCTGGGAAGGCCGAAAGCCGCTCCCGTGGCTACTGCTCCACGGATAAGGTCCCGGCGACTGATGACTTTTCTTTGCGACATGATAGGCTGCTCCTGATGATCAGATCCAGTGGTTCAATTTCTCTGTACTTGCCCGCCCTATGGTCACTTCCCCGGCGTACTGCTTGAAGAACTTGACGATCACGGGCGGCACCTCGTCGGGAAGTAGATGGTCCCCGGAGTGAATGTAAGTCACGACCGGCGTGCCGCCCTTGGACGGATACATGGTGCAATGCTCTCCCCAGGGCTTGCCCTCGCCGCAGCCGTTGATCTTCCGAATCGCGTCGATGGTTCGCCACTGCCTTTCCGTCACTTCTCATCGAAGACCGACATGTCCCATTTGTCGTGCCAGGTGAGGGTAAGCGTCCCGTCGTCTTGGACCTTCAGAGGCAGCCAGACATAGCGTGAGTCTTGGAGCTTCCGCTCGTTCCAGCGATCCGCCAGGAAAATGAAGCGGTTCGGCTTGTTGGGCACGGGCAGCACGAACGTGCTCTGGGCGCGGAACGTGGTATTCGCCCCCTGCCCAACACACGGATTGCCTTTCGTCTGCCAGGGGCCGAGGATGTTCTGGGCCACCGCGTAGCTGGCCGCATTGGGTGCCCAGCCGCTACAGCCCGAGGTAATCACGAAATAACGTCCATTGCACTTGAAGGGGGCGGGTGCCTCGCGCGTCTGCCCCACGAAGATCCGCGCCCAGGTCTTGCCTTGTACGGTAGGCGTCTGCGGCCCGAGAAACTCATCGTCCAGACGCACGACGTACATTGTGTTATTGCCCTCCGAAGCGTAGAAGACGTAGGCTGCGCCATCGTCATCCAGGAAGAGGTTCATGTCCCGTAACGTGCCGCCCATTTCCTTTTGCCGGTCAGGACTGCCCGCCTTGTAGTTGAAGTCATCGTGGATCGGACGCATCTGCTTGCGGAACGCGAAAGGCCCCGTTGGCTGATCGCTAGTGGCGATGCCCGCGCTGGCCACGCAGTAGGATGGATCATCGAGGTGCATCCACATCACGTACTTGCGTGTCTTGGCGTTGTAGAGCACCTTGGGTCGCTCGACGATGCCTTCATCGCGGAACTGCGGCGGCATCGCCTCCTTGGGCAAGGCCAGCCCCTCGCGCCGCCAGCGGTGCATGTCCTTGGAGGAATAACAGGCGATCCCCGTACGGTTGCGGTCACCAAGGGTCTTGTCTTCGCCATACCAGTAATATGTGCCGTCGCGGAGCAAAATACCCCCGCTATGGGCCTGGATGGGTTTGCCGTCCGTGTCGAGCCAGACTTCACCTGGCCGGAACTCCGACCGTGCGCCAACGGCGGCGGCAGGAACCAGGGGGAACACCCCGTGGGAATAGTCGATCAAGATCTGGCCGAAATAGCTTTGCGTCTTGGCGGTCGGATTTGGGCCATGATTATCTGCGCGGCCAAAGCCAATCTGGCGGATTCCTGTCGAATGGAGCCAGGAATCGGCAACCACCACGTCTCCAACCAGCGCAAACGCCTTGTCGGGATCGAAAGCCGCCACGGAGGTCTTTCCCTGATCGGCGTCGAAGTGCAAGTTCACCCAATACGTCTTTCCCGGCACGATCTTGATCTGCTTGGGGCTGAACGTCGTGCGCCATCCCGCCGTGCAGCTATGCGCGCGGAAATAAGGGCCTTTGCCGTCGTCGTTTCTGGTCTGTAGGACCGAGAACCCCTGGTTGCCCGTCATGCAGATCGTATCGAATTGGTTCGCAAAGCGGATGGTCACTCCCGGAGTGTAGAAGCACGCGACGGTGATTTTCGGGCAGACACCCGGCAGGGTGCATTCGACGTAGTTGAGGGAATTGTCGTCGTGGAACATCCAACTGCGGGTCGTGGCCTTGCCCGCATAGTTCGTTTCACCGACGATCACTGGCCCAGGCAGATCCCTTGCCTTGTCGGTTGAGACCCACATCTCGCCACGGCCAATGCTCCACGTCGCTCTGCCATGGCTGGAGGCGTTCATCAGGGCTGACGTGAGCAGATCGCCGTTCGCGCCGCTCTCCATGT
>Ga0181517_10003937_pt1 | contig 13820 bp, 16 predicted proteins | sample PEATcosm2014_Bin_31_FD_119748 | JGI IMG/M metagenome (GOLD analysis project Ga0181517, IMG submission 119748) | Peatland microbial communities from MTU Mesocosm Facility, Houghton, MI, USA - PEATcosm2014_Bin01_30_metaG | ecosystem: Environmental > Terrestrial > Soil > Wetlands > Peat | place... | reverse complement strand
TGCTAGGCAGCTCGTTCCTCCGACACGCCTGTAGGCGCACGGAGATCCATAATGACCACTGGCGGCTCATCGACCGAGGGAACGAGAATATCTGCCTCCCCATCGGCTATCGCGGTCCTGTCTTCCAATTCGTGCTCGGCAGCGAACCAAAACTCATCGCTTCGGCCCTCCGGGCTCCCAGCCCGCTGCCAAAGCTCATATGCCCGCTCGCGGACAAGCTCATGAATGCCGCTCATTTCCGTCTCCGTGCCAAATCGGCGCTCAACATGCCGCCTCGTCTCAACGGCGCTGAGCACTGCGGTTCCCCTGTTGGTGCCGTTCAGGCAAATCACCCGCTTTCTTGCTTGTATTTCATCTGGGTGACGGCAACGTGGCGAAATCGGTTGCTCATCGCGCCGTCCCTCAGTTAGGGGGTCGCCGCCGCTCTCATTGCGTCGACAGCCGAAACCGCCAAACTGACCGGCAAGCGGCACGATAACGTGCTGCGCGACGCGGACGCCCGAGCTAACGCGGTCAGACTCGCACCCGCAATCGTGCCTTGTTGCAAGGAAGTTGTTGCAACGTTGCAAGGCCGGGAGAAGCTTCAATTTGCACAATGGCTTCGCTGGCGCGACGTCAGCGGGTCCTGAGGGCACGCGGAGTCGCGTTTGAACTTCGTCGTTGCCCTGACCATCACCCTCGGCAGCGTGCTCGCGGGCTATGCGGCGACCGGCGGCGTGCTCGATCAGCCGTTCGAGTTCCTAATCATCTGCGGCGCGTCGATCGGAATCTTCATCGTCGCCAACCCGCTGCCGACGATCAAGGACGCGGGCAAAGCGATCTTCGAGGCGATCACCGACCAGACGCCCAAGCGGCGCGACTATCTCGATCTGTTGAACGCGCTACACGCGCTGATGCGCGAACCGGACGAAACGCCTTCTGACACTGCCTTGACGGGTCGTGTCCCCAAGGGACGGAAGAGGCCGCCGGAAGTCTCCAGCGGCCGACGTGTTGTTTGAGAATGCGAAGGTGTCAGTTCGGCTAGCAATAGTGGCCTTCCGGGCCGATGTGCATTCCGGGTGGGCAGGCGATGACTGTACCACGGTTGGTGCCGAAAGACGTATCGAACCGATTGCAGCGCTTGTCCGGGCCATAGGCGTACCAGCCGGCGCCACAATGCTCAGCTACGCGCACGATTTGCTGATCGCCGCCGTTTAACGGGGCTGCCAACATGCTGGCGGATGCCGCCGTAGCCGCGCTAGCGGCCAAACCCAAACCGAGCACAAGAGTCTCCAACATCGTTTTCCCCTCGGTGTGTCACAAACGGCCGTAAGCGCGCAGGATCCGAAGCGAGTGAGGGTGGGACAGCAACCGACACCGAGAGTGAACTTGGCCGAAACGGAGGACGGTCCACCAGGTGCTACGACCTCGCACCAATAGCGCTCGTGCGACAGTCTGTCGCATACCAATCATGGGATACTCCCGCTCGCTAAGGCGTTGACACGGTTGCGCGAATGCACCCGAGACTGCGGCGACTCGGTAGGTGTTTGCGAGGTTGGGTGGTCTCCGATCGCCGGCGAACGCCTTGGCGCACTAACAGAATTAACGAAGCGTTGCCGCTTCGCCGTTACATTTGACGCGCTCGCGACGTTATAGCGCGAGACATGCAGGAGACGATCATGGACCTCGACGGCGCTCTCGCCGCTCACGCTGACTGGAAGATCAAGCTGCGTGCGGCGATTGACAACCATGAGAATATCGACGTCGCAAAGCTATCGAAAGACAACTGCTGCGCGTTCGGCATGTGGCTGCATGGCGAAGCGAAGCAAAAACTGGCGCAGTTCAAGGCGTATCCCGTCTGCGTCGAGGCGCACGCCGGGTTCCATCGCGAGGCCGGCAAGGTGGGTCAGTTGATCAATCAGCAGAAATACGAGGAGGCTCGCAAGGCCCTCGGTGTTGGCTCGGCCTACGGGACCGCCTCCTCCGGCGTCGGCGTCGCCATCCAGCGCCTGAAGAAGGAGTCCGGCCTTTAAACTCCTGGGTCGCCGGCCGCACGCGACGCCATCCATTTCGGTGATGGGTTCCGCCTGTTCAGACGTCCGCCATCGGCATCCAGGGAGGCCGCCAAGCATGTGGCTGGAAGTCGCTTCCCGGCCGCGAGGCGGTTTCGCCGCGTCCGGTAAGCCGATCCCATTGTTAACGCGGGTTGGCGACGAGGCCAGGCCGCATGACCGAAATCCGCCGCTCCGTCGCTCACACGGCGGCGAGAGGCGGTTCAGGACCCAGAACGTTGCTTAGACCGGCGGTTCCTTGCGATCCGGCAAGTCAGTAGGTGGAGAGGTAAGTTGACCGATTTTCTCGCCACGGCGATCACCGCGCATATGGCGTGGCGCAGCCGATTGATGACCGCCATCCAGGACCGCCGCACGCCCGATCCTGCCGTCGTTCGTTCCGATTGCAACTGCCCGCTCGGCAAGTGGCTCTATGGCGAGGGCAAGCAGCACGGTCAACTCACGGAGTACAAGGCGCTGCTCGAGCAGCACAAACAGTTTCACCTGACCGCCGCCTCGGTCGTCGATTTCATTAACGGCGGCCAGATCGACAAGGCGAAAGCGTCGCTTGAAAACGGCGCGTTCAGGACGCAGTCGAGGTTCGCTGTCGAGGCGATCGACGATCTGCGCAATGTCCTTGCCCGCAAGCCTAAGCAGAAACGGAAGCTGTTCGATCGGGCGTCGATCTCCAAGAAGGCGGCGGCGGGGATCGCCTTCGTCGCGCTTCTCGGCGTCGCCGCTCCGGAAGCGATGGTCTTGCGCATCGATTCGCAGGGATTGGACCCGCAGGCGGTCGCAACCCTTCAGATGTTGGCGTTCGCCTGGGCGGTCGTCATCGCGGCGGCGGCCGGGCGTCTGGCCTGGTGGGTCAACCGCTGCGTCACCGCGCCGATCGCCCATCTCACCCAGGCGATGCTGAAGCTGGAGCGCGGAGACGAAGACGCCGAGGTCCCGACGCTCAAACGACGCGACGAGATCGGCGAGCTCGCCGAAGCGGTGCAGACGTTCAAGGCCGGCGCAGCCGAAAGGAAACGGCTCGATGCGGAAGCCCAATCCCTGCGCGCCAGCGCCGAGTCGGCCCGCGACGCCAACGCCAAAGCGCAGCAGGAAGCGATTGACCACGAACGCGCCGTCGTGGCGGAGTCGATCGGCGCTGGTTTGACGAGCTTGGCGGGCAAAGACCTCACCTACCGAATGTCGTCGGACATCCCCGAGGCGTATCGGAAGCTTCAAGTCGATTTCAATTCTGCGATCGGTCAGGTCGACGAGGCGATGCGCAGCGTCACCGAAGGCATGGACGCGATCAGGACTGGGACCAGCGAGATCTCCAATGCTTCTGACGACCTGTCGAAGCGCACGGAGCAGCAGGCCGCCAGTCTAGAGGAGACGGCGGCGACCGTCACCGAGATCGCCGAAACGGTCAAGCGGGCGGCGGAAGGCGCCAGGCACGCCCGCGACCTCGTCCGCAAAGCAAAGGCCGACGCCGACAACAGCGCCGCCATCGTTAGCCAAGCCGTCGGCGCGATGAACGCCATCGCCACATCGTCTCAGCAGATTGGCCAGATCATCGGCGTCATCGACGAGATCGCCTTCCAGACCAATCTGCTGGCGCTCAACGCCGGCGTCGAGGCGGCGCGCGCCGGCGACGCGGGTCGCGGCTTCGCCGTGGTTGCCTCCGAAGTCCGCGCGCTCGCCCAACGCTCGGCGGGGGCCGCCAAGGAGATCAAAGGGCTGATCTCGCAATCGTCGGCGCAAGTCGACAGCGGCGTCAAGCTGGTCGGAGAGACGGGGCGTTCGCTTGAGCGCATCGTCGTGCAAGTGTCGCAAATCAATACTGCGGTTTCCGAAATCGCCGCTGGCGCAGACGAACAGGCTGACGGCCTACAGCAGATCAATATCGCGGTCGATCAAATGAACGTCTTCACCCAGCAGAACGCGGCGATGGTCGAACAGTCGACCGCGGCCAGCCGTTCGCTATCCAACGAAGCTGTGAAAATGGCTCACTTCGTCAGCCAATTCCAGGTCGGCGGGCCAGCGGCCGAGGAGACGATCCGCAGCGAGTTGAGGAAGGCCGCGCCGCATGTCTTCCGCGAGGGACCGCGACCGGGATCCGCGGTGAAGGAAGGTCCTACCGTTCGCGCCAAGTTCGAGCCGGCGCGGCAACCCGCAGCCAGAGCTGTTGCGGCAGCGGGGGCGCGAACGGCCTCGGGCGGCGAGGGAACCAAGGACTGGAAGGAGTTTTGAGAGGGTTAGGCGGCGCGTCGGTTTCTCGACTCGCGCTTTCGAATATTGGACGAACCTTGGAAAGCAAGAGGTGCTCCCGTGATCAACGACGCGCAGCTCGGCCCAGGCAAGCGGACCGAACTGATCGCCTTCAACATTGGCGAGCAGGAGTTTTGTGTGAGCACGACCTCAGTGCGCGAAATCCGGGGTTGGACGCCCACGACAGCCTTGCCGCATGCGCCGGACTTTGTGCTCGGCGTCGTCAACCTGCGCGGCGTCGTCCTGCCGATCGTCGATTTGGCGATTAGGCTTGGCTTTCCGTCAACCCAGCCGACAGCGCGCCACGCCATCATCGTCGTCGAAGCTGGCGATCAGGTCGTCGGCCTGTTGGTCGACGGCGTCTCCAACATCTTCACCGCCGACGAGGAACAGATCCAATCGACGCCGGAAATCGCCGCTGAGACGGCTAAGCGCTATATTCGCGGGGTGATAGCCATGGAGGGACGCTTAATCGGCGTCATGGACATCGCCAACTTGCTACCAGCGCCGTCGAAGGAGCCCGTCGCGGCCTGATCGCGTGATGTGGCCTTCGGCGGCAAGCACTCGCGCGCTTTGCAATTTGGCGCATCGTTCGTGCGCGAGCGGACGCCGCAGTTGGGTTGCGCCATCTTGATGAAGTTCACCGAACTCAGCGCAGATTGGCGCCGTGATCTACACCGGCTTGGGCCTAACCGTGTCGGCTGGCTCGACGGCGCGGATCGTCTCTGCGCCTACCTGCAATACATAGTGTAGCAGGCGGCGCCGCGCGGCGTTCGCACAGCGCATTCCCGCAATGCGATGCCCTTCGCGGTCGCGATTTAGGCGGCGGTGCCCCAACCGGAAGCGCCGGTCGTACCTCGCGCCGTGCAGTACCATGCCTCAGCAGGCGCAGAGGCAACGATAGCGAGGCTGCCCAAGACTGAAAGGCCGCCGACCAACGCCAATGCGATGCGGATTGCTTTCATGCTCGCCTCTAACACTTGCGTGACCCAACGAGGCGGGCATGGTCAGCGGCGAATGGCGCTCAATCAAGAGAAGAAAGACGATATAAGCGAGCGTCGTTTTGCTGCACGACCGACGCGCTAGACTGCAGCGCGCCTGCAACGCCTCATGGCGCCCCTCGACACGCCCCCGTTCGCGCAGCGTTTCAAAGCGCGCCGATCCACGCAGCGCCTCCTGCCGGGTGGCGCGACGGATTTGGTCCTACAAAAAGGGCCCCGCGAGCGACTTTCACTTTGGCGTCGGCAGGACTGTGACGGCGCTCAGTTGAAAGTGTTCGCGCTGCTTCGTGTCTAGGTTCGTCGCGTCGCAATCAATCGCCGTGATCGGGCCGCCCGCGTTGCTCGTCGTGAGGCGGCAGGTCCCACGTAGGCGATTGTTTTCGAACTGCTCCTTGTCGGGCAGGTCGACGCGCGAATCGTTGATGACGATAACGTGGTCAGTCGGCGTCGGCTGGCTGATCTGATCGCCAAAAAAGAAGATGACGCCCTGCGCCGTTGCGAAAGCGACAAACTCCTGCCCGTTGGTTCGAACCGCGTACATAGCCTGAGGGCCGCAGGCCAGCGGTTTGCCGAGAAATTGCGCGACGCAAGTGCCTTTCATCGAGACCAAGGACTTGGTGTCAGGCGTTTGCGAATAGGCGAGACCAGGCAAGCCTAAGGTCAGCGCGACGGCGAAAATGACCTGGGACCGATGCATCTCATGCTCTCCTTGTGCATTGGCGCGATGCAAGACCGTCGGGCGCGAAGCGGTCGCCGCTAGCGCGGAAACCATGAGATGGCCAACCTATGATCCAGCGAGGATCAGCGCGCGCCCGCCCCTCAGAAGCAGGCGATAAATTCTCTGAACACCCAGCCGAACGGGTGGCCGTCTTTGGCGCGAACAATGAAGGCCCAAGGCCTCCCGTTGGCGTCGTCGCGCGTATCGACGATTGCAACAAGCAGGCCATTGTTCAGCGCTCCGACGATCGGCCCGTTGGGCGCGACGCGCGCGTTAAGGGGCGTGCCGGTCGGGTCCATGACCCGGCAGCGGTTCTGCGCAACGGCGTGGCATGGCCGAGCAGTCACCTGCAAGAGAGACGGCGGTGGTCTGCACCCCCTTGAAGCCTATCTTGCCTATTCCGGTGGATTGACTAGGGATATGAGCGCCCGAGCACTCGGATAGCCAAGCGGTGGATCAAACCCTCCTCATTGCGGCGGTCATCGCTTGCGTTTCGCTGCTCTACGCCACGGCCGGACAATCCGGCGGGACAGCTTTCCTGGCTGTCATGGCCTTTGCTTCCTTTCCCGCGGTCGAGATGCGAGCGACGGCGCTTCTTCTGAACATCGTCGCCGCCAGCTACTCCACATGGCGCCTGCACCACAGAGCAGCGATCGATCGCAGGCTCTTCATGCAGGTGACGCTTCCATCACTTGTTGCGGCGTTCACAGGCGGGTTGCTGGTGCTCGGCGGCCGAACGTACTTCTTGCTGACGGGCTTCTTGCTGGTGATGGCTGCCGGCGTGATATTGCTCAGACGAACGGCTGACACCGTTGAAGCTCGGCCGGTTCACTTTCTTCAGGCCGGTCTCGTCGGGACAGGAGCCGGCTTCATCTCAGGGCTCACTGGAGTTGGCGGCGGCGTGTACCTGACGCCGATGATCATCAGTCTTGGCTGGGTGTCGCCGAGGCGAGCGGCGACGCTTACGCCGCCTTTCATTCTCTGCAATTCCGTGCTCGGTTTGGCCGGCGTCCTTCTCGCGGGGCAAAGGCTTGCGACCGGCACGACGCTCTACGCAATTGGCGCGCTCGTTGGCGCAATGTTGGGGACCGCCATCGGCATACGCTGGATGTCGGAGCGAGCTACGCGATACGTCCTTGCCGTCATTCTCCTTCTGGCCGGTCTTCGTCTCATATTCCGCTGAGCGCCTTAAGGGGCGGCTCCGAACATGCTGTCGGGTCGGGCAAGCTCCAGACCTCTAAGCTCACCGCGCGGCGGCAGCGGAGGTAGCGACGCGGATCGGCAAGTCCGCCTCCTCAGTGTTCGCCGAAGCTCCCTCACCCCCGTATGTCCGCTCTCGGCGACCGCCTCAGTAGCTCGGACCGGCCGTAGTGGGCGCAATCACGACGATGGATTCGCTCGCACCGCGAGCGAGGCGAATGCATCGAGCGCGCGTTCGTCGGCGGGCTTTCCCGTCCGATCGCGCCATCCCAGGAATGAGACGAGGTCGACGACGACCATTCTGGCGTCGATCCCCGCCATCGCCAGACCGATGCAAAGACCCCAGCGCGCGCGCAGCCAATCCTCGTGGTCGCAATAGCCCATCAATTCGCCAATCGTCGCTTGCGCATCAGCGAACTCGTCCCGGGCGACAATTCCAATGGCCGCGGGCGCAATCATCACCCACTCCCACGATGCAGCAAATTCCCGGCCTGGCGGCGACGACGCCCAATTCGCAAGTCCGATCGTCCGAAGGAGTCGCTGTCGGTGGTCCGACGGCGCAGCGCGTCCGGTAGGATCGTCATGGCGTCGTGGTTGCTTTCCCAATCTGGTCGCGGTGCGTCACTTGACCCCCACCGATCGCATGCGAACAATCCCACGAAACAACTGGAGGCTAATTGCAACTATTTGCGTAAAATTGACCGATCACATGGACAGTGCGGTAACGCCGTTGGGCGCTCGGAAGCGACCAAGCGTCGAGGATTGACCCCACCGAGGCAAACCCAACTGAGAGGTCGCGACGCCGACCGGCATCAGAACTTCGCGCAGATCCAGCGTCAGCTATTGACAAACGCAGTACCGGTCGGGAGCAGCTGCAATGGGCGCAATGCGGGCTGTCTGCCTATGCCTGGAGCTGGCCGGAAGCTGACTGGCAGGTTGCGGATGTACAAGGTAGACAAGCCGACATTTACCTCGAACGGTCGCTCGGCCGCTGCCTACCCTTTTGCAGTCTTTGCAAGGGTCGGGACTTCGCGGTCCCCAATTCCGTCTTCACGACCGCGAGAACGGCGACACCCAGGCGCTCCGCGGCATCGATCAGTTCTTTTTCACCGTATCCGGCGAAGCCGAGCACGAACCCCTCAGGTCCGCTCGCGGCCCATCGCGTCTCCGACAAAAGCAGCGCCTGCACGCCAGCCTGTTCGCGAATGCGCGCTCCCGAGCCCGCTGGCATACGCTCGTCCAGATGCGCAGTGAGATGCAGGCCCTGCGTCGGCGCGACTAGACGCAGCGCGCTCCCGGCCGTCCGCGCCAACGCCTCGACGACTACATCGCGGGCCCGTTGGGCGCGCGCCCGAATCCTTCGTGTATGCGCGACAAGAACACCTTCCGCGATGAGGTCGGAGACGGCGCCGGCGAGGAAGCTCGGAGGAAAGCGGTCCAATGTGGCGCGCACGGCAAGTACAGGCGTAACCGCCGCTGGCGGCAGAACCAGATAGGAGAGCCGCATTCCGGGGAACAGGGTCTTGGAGAAGGTCCCGACGTAAACGACGCGATCACGGTCGCCGATCCCGGCGAGTGCCGTCAACGGCGAGCCGCTGTAACGGAATTCGCTGTCGTAATCGTCCTCGAATATCCACACGCCTTTGTCGCGCGCCCACTGGATCAATGCCGCGCGCCGAGGCATGCTCATGGTCACGGCCGTTGGAAACTGATGTGATGGAGTCACATAGACGCCTTTGGGATTCGGCTCCTGCGCAAGCGCCAATTCCAGATTGAGTCCTTCCGCATCGACAGGCGCGGGCGCAATCGACACGCGCGCCGCCTCGAAGGTCTTGCGCGCGGCGACGTAACCGGGTTCCTCGAACCAAATCATATCGCCTGGTCTCAACAGCGCCTCCGCGCACATCCGCAGGCCCTGATGCGTGCCGGGAACGATAACGACGCAGTCGGGATCGCAGTTTATTCCGCGACTGGCGGCGAGATGCCCCGCGATCTGCCGCCGCAACGCCTCGCTTCCGCGTGGGTCGCCATAGCCGAGATCGTCCGGATCCGCGCGAAGGATTCGTCGTCGCACCGCCTTCGCTAGCAACCTCAGAATTACGGGGTCGCTCCATGGCTGACCAAGCGTGAACGGCAGTGGCGGAGGGGGCGGCTCGAAAGAAACCTTCGGCGACATCGTGGAGCGTCCCACGGGCAGGCTGGCGGCGACATAGGTTCCCGAGCCGCGCGCGGCCTCGACCAGACCGTCAAGTTGCAACAATTCATAAGCGGTGAGGACGGCGTTTCGACGAAAGCCGAGTTGACCCGCGAGCGCCCGACTGGACGGGAGACGGCTCCCCGGGGCGAGCCTTCCGCTAAGGATCGCCGCTCGAAGATCCGCGCGCACCTGCTCGGACTGGTTTCCGGCCGCGGCTTTAAGTCTCAAGGGAAGATCGAGGATTTCGGTTCGTCGTCGCAAAGTGGTCGCCAAAATAGACTCCAAAGTGGCCCTTGATCCTACAACTTTGATGTCGGCATCTACGACAAGTCAATTCCCTGGGAGCCTGCCATGACGGAAACGGCCTCAAAAGCCTATCCTGTGACGCCCATCAATCGCGTCAAGCGCCTGCACGAGCGAAGCTCCTACGACCACGCGACTATCCACGCCCTGCTCGACTCCTCCATGCTCTGCCATATTGCCTATGTCATCGAGGGACAGCCCTATTGCACGCCAACGCTATTCTGGCGTGAAGGCACCCGACTGTACTGGCACGGGAGCAGCGCCAGCCGGATGCTGCGCAACCAGTCCGAAGGCGAACCTGTCTGCCTGACGGCGACGCATCTCGACTCTCTGGTGCTAGCGCGATGCGGCTTCAACCATTCCGTCGACTATCGCTCGGTGATGGCCTTCGGGTATGCCCGCATCATCGAAGAGCCCGACGAGAAAACCCGCGCGCTCGTCGCGATGGTCGACCGCTTCTATCCTGGCCGGACAGCGACCCTGAGGCAAAGCACGCCACAGGAAATCAAAGCGACACGTGTGATCGGCATGGAGATCGAGCAGGCCTCTGCGAAGGTTCGCGCCAAAGGGATCGGCGATGAGGAAGAAGACTACGCGCTGCCGATCTATGCCGAGCGGATCCCCGTGCGCACAGTCCTAGGGGCGCCAGAACCCTGCCCGCGCCTGATTCCCGGTGTCGAACGCCCGGAAACGCTGGCGGGCTATCGCGAAGGACGCGGGCTCGACGAGGTGGTGTCGGAAGCGTACGGAGCGACGTATCCCCGCTAAGGCTTGCGTTTGAGCGCCGAGGCGGCACACCATCCGGCATGAGCGCAAATAGATTGAAACTATTACTTCAAGCACGTTAGCCGTGGGGTCACGATCAGCATCGATCCGGACCCGCACTTCCTCAAGTGTTTCTCTTCAGTGACAGCCGGTCAGCGTGTCATATAAGGGGGCGCTCTTCGGCGCTGAAATACACGCAGCCTCGCGCCCCAACTAAAGGTGTGCCTCTCTGCACACGTCGGGCGACCTGAACCTTCGCCGGAGAGACCGCTTCGGAGTTGAATCGACGATCGGCTAAATGGCAAGAGCGGGCGCGAAGCAGTCGATCACGACTGCCAATTGATGGCCGATCGCAACACGCATCGCGCCGATTGTTCATCGGAATCGGACCAAGAACGATCAGGCATCGCCCGACGCGACAGACCAGCTCTGACGAGCTGACCAGTGCCCCGCCGCGTAGGCCAGATTTAACGGCAGCGTCCACCACAGGCCAACGGGCGAACGCGTGAGCCGCCGACAGATGCTTGAGGCGGAATAGAAGCGTCGTGTGGCGTAGCGAAAGCCGTCGAGCAATTGTTCGGGGCTCATGTGGCGCGGCTGAAACACCACATCTTCTCGCCCGTTGTACTTGCTCCAGTCACGGGTCAGGATCCTCCCTTCCGCCTCTAGGCGCCGATGCAACGGCGTCCCTGGATATGGGGTGAGGATGTTGAAGGTGGCGTTCTGCACGCCAGACGTTTCGAGGAAGTCGAGAGTCTCTCGGAAGACCGACTCGCGGTCGTCGTCAAAACCGAGCACAATGCCCGCCTGAACAGCGATGCCGTGCTGGTGTATTTGGCCGACAAGCCGGCTGTATTCCTCCACGCGATTGAATCTCTTTCCAGCCCCATCCATGCTTCGTTGGGAAATCGACTCCAGCCCGATGAACAGTTGCTTGCATCCGCTTTCGGCGGCAAGTTTCAAGAACTCCAAGTCCTGAGCCGCGTGAATGCTCACCTGACTGGCCCACCACTTTCGATAGGGAGCGATCGATCTGAAGAGCTCCTTGGCGTATTTGCGATCGGCTGCGAGATTGTCATCCCAGAAGACAATAGTCCTGCCCGGAAACGAGGCGAATTCCGTGGCCACCGACGCAACCGACCGCTTGCGAACCTTGCGCTGATACATCAGCGCCACCGCGCAAAAGTCGCAATCATACGGGCAGCCTCGCGTCGCAAAGAGCCGTCCCCCGGTTAAGTCACGCCTGTGGTAGAGATCTTTGCGCGCCATCGGCGCGGCGTCCAACGTCGGCGGCGTGTTGGCGTCATAGCGCCGCGCGTAGCCTCCGGCGGCGAAGTCCTTCAGGAACTGCGGCCAATTCAATTCCGCTTCACCGACGAAGATCACGTCGGCATGGTGCTGAGCTTCATCCGGCACGAGGGTGACATGCGGCCCTCCCAATACGACGCAAACGCCCCGATTGCGAAATTGCGCGGCAAGATCGTAGGCGTGGAGAGCGCTCGGCGTGTGAAAGGTGATGCCAACGAGATCCGCGACGCTCGTCACGTCGACCGGCGACACGTCCTCATCGATGTGCCGCACCGTCCACTCGGGCGGCACGAGTGCGGCCAAATACGGCATGGTGATCTGTTGGAAATTCAGCACGCGCGACCGGCGAACTCTCTTGATCGCCGGCGACGAGGCGGTGACAAGCAGAAGCGTTCGCCCGATGGCCATGACCACCTACCATAGCCGCCAGGACCTTGCCGGTCACACCCTGTAATTCAATTCCGGGACCTGACCCACTGACGGTCAGCCGTCGCAAAGTGTTGTCACGCCGATCGGCGTTCGGACTCGGAGCCGACTAACAGCGCGTCGCCGAATGTGATCTCTCACTAAGGAAGATGCCGACGTCTGGCGTGGAATAAGTAGATTCCGATGCTTACGCGCGAGCGCCGTTGCCGCTTTCGTCGTGCTGCCGAGAGGGAGGGTGGTCATGTCCCGCAAGAAGCATGACCAGTCTCGGCGCGGGCGGTCGCCGCGTGCCCGCAATGCGACCGCCCGTTTCTTGTCGCGTTCACGAGATCACGTGCAACTGGGTACGCCTCGCAACGCCAGCGCGAACGGGAGACCCGTTCCATGCAAGTCTACGTCGCTCGACTAAACATCGGACACTTCCGGCAGCTGATCGCCGCGGAAACCGATCCCAAGAAGCTGGATCTCCTTCGTCGCCTCCTGGCCGAAGAGGAGGCGAAGCTAGCCCGGCTGCTGGCGCCTGGCGCCACGCCATCATGAGGCGGCTCGAAGTGCAACGCCGCCAGAATTTGAGAGCCTCAGTTTGAAGGCCGCCCAAACGGGCTTTTTTCCCGCTCCCAAATGGCATAGATGCGAGCAATTTCATTTCCTGCGATTGTGTCGGTGAGCGGCCCCGTGCCGATGCCAAACACGTCGCTACCCTCATCGATGAGATGGCAGGCCGTCTCGATCGCGGACTCAGGGGTCGCAGCCATCACGATGTGGTCCGATCCACCTTTCCGATATTGGACGTGCCATGTCATGCGCGGCGAAGTTGGTCGTTTCGTGAGAGTTCACAACCGAGGGATTCTACTCACGCTGTCGGCGGACGTTCTCCGCCAGGTGATGGCTTTGGGCAATCGCCGCATTGGCACAGACCGACGCTAATCGGCGCGAAGCGGATATGATTTGTGAATCGGCGCGGGGCCTGACTGGACTCGCTGCTCGATCTGCAACGCGGCGGACCGCCGACGTCACCCGTTGCTACTGCTCGCGGCGCGCTGGTCTGCGCTGAAAGCCGCGGACAGTGGCGACTTCGACCGTCTTCCTGAAGTTCGTCGCACGCCGACTCGCTGGAGACGCCGACATCAGCCCTGCGTCCCGAGCGCAGATGCTGCTGCGCTTTGGTGGCATGAATCGCCCCCAAGAATCCCAGCGTGTGCGCGCGTGTTCGCACGCGTTTATTTGATGGATATTTGACGGAATGTCGGAGTTTTCGGCTAAGCCACTGATTTTATGGCGCACCCGACAGGATTCGAACCTGTGGCCTCTGCCTTCGGAGGGCAGCGCTCTATCCAGCTGAGCTACGGGTGCCGGCGCGGCGAAGCGCCGCCCCTGATTAGACGATTTTCCCCGAATTGAAAATGGCGCGCCGGACCGGCTCAGGCGGCGAGCGGCGCGGCGCGGTTCGGAGCGAAATATTCGAGATAGCGCGGTTCGATCTCGGCGACCGGCATCACCGCGAACACGTCGGTGGCGCCGAAATCGGCGTCGACCACCGCTTGCGGTCCGAACTTCGCCCCCAGACGCCAATAGCCCTTGATCAGCGGCGGCAGCGCGCGCAAGGCGGC
>Ga0181517_10003935_pt1 | contig 13823 bp, 12 predicted proteins | sample PEATcosm2014_Bin_31_FD_119748 | JGI IMG/M metagenome (GOLD analysis project Ga0181517, IMG submission 119748) | Peatland microbial communities from MTU Mesocosm Facility, Houghton, MI, USA - PEATcosm2014_Bin01_30_metaG | ecosystem: Environmental > Terrestrial > Soil > Wetlands > Peat | place... | reverse complement strand
GTGCTCTTGCATCTCTTGGCCCCCAATCATCGGCCGCAGCAAGTGACCGACGACCTGGCCAGTTTCTGGCGGACGACCTATCACCAGGTGCGCAAGGACCTCCGCCGCCGCTACCCCAAGCACGCTTGGCCGGAAGACCCATATAAGGCTGTGGCGGAGAAGAGACCGGGAAAGTGGGGACCGTAGCTTCCGGATTTTTGTGCATGCGGTTTCGGCCCTTCTCGCTTTGGCAGTGAAAAACCGCTATAATACCATTGTAAGGTGAATGTGCCATGATTGCCCTAGAACGGTTGGCATGGCGATTATCGATGAGGTACAAAATGGCCGAGATTATCGAAGGCAAATGGGAAGATCTGGTTGCACGCCACGATTTTCTGGGGCGGGATGTGCGGATCATCGTTTTCGATGACGGGGAGAAGGCGGTCGAGGTACAGTGGCTAAAACGGCTCCACGATTGGGTAGAAAGCCACGCACCCGTTGGACACTGGGTAGACGACAGTCGCGAGAGTATTTACAGCGGGACCATTGATGATCCTCGTTGATACCAACAGCTCCGCATGTCGTACACGGAAATAACGTTCCAAGACAAGAACCCTCTGAAGCGCTGGTTACAAAGACAGCGGCTGCTTCTTGCCGTTGAATTACTTGGTAGTCCGGCAGTTTTCCCCGGATTGATTTGCGATTTCGGCGCAGGCAGTGGCGAGCTTTGCAAGCTATTAAGAGATCGCTATTGCGATTCAGGCATTATCTGCTACGAGCCGGCCCAGAATCTTCTGGAGGAAGCACGGCAGAACTTGGCCCGCACTCCTGGCGTGAGTTTTGCGGAAACCATCAGTCCTGCCTGGAACGATGCGGTTGACGTCGTGTTCTGTCTCGAAGTGCTTGAGCACCTCCCGCCCGCAGAGACCGAGAACGCAATTTGCGCGATCTTCCAGATCTTGAAACCGGGTGGAAAGCTGATCGTCGGCGTTCCTGTCGAGGTGGGCATACCGGCGCTCTACAAGGGATTCTACCGGATGGCGCAGCGGTTCGTCCGTTCCGACGCCGACTTGAAGAACGTGAATCTGAAGAACACGATGCTTTCGTTCCTTGGGTTTGCGCCACGGAATCGGACGGTACACGAAATCGTTCCCGGCTTGAATTTCTATTTCGAGCATACGGGCTTCGATTATCGGGTCTTGAAAGGCAGCATTGAGCAGTTCTTTTATCTTGTGAAGGTGGCTCGATGCCCCTTCCCGTTCTTGGGATCGTGGTTTATGCCGGAGATATACTTTGTGGCGGAAAAGGCCGAGCGGTTGGCGGACGATGAGTGCGGTGCGGCTAGCCCAAGCGTCACGGAGACTTCATAGGGCATGAATTTGCTCGAACTGTGAACGTTGCGGAGGGCGCGAGTGTAGTCGCCCAACATCGCTCCACTGCCGCAGGGGCAGTGGGGGCGGGAAGAACACTGTTTACCAAACTCAACAGCCCCTCACAGCCTGAGCGCGATTGGAAACACCGACACACAGAGGCACCCATAACGGAGACATACATGAATACCAACCTCTTCAACCAACTCACCGACATCTACGAGTCCATGATCGACTGGCCGAAGCGCTTGGCCGCCGAGGGGCCGTCCTATCGCCACTGGTTCCAGCAGGCCGGCGTGAAACGCGTCGTGGATGCGGCCTGCGGCACGGGACACCATGCGGTCATGTTCCACGGTTGGGACCTGGAGGTCGAAGCGGCCGATCTCAGTCCGGCGATGATCCAAAGGGCCAAGGCCAGCTTTGGTGAACCAGCCGGATTGCACTGGACCGTGCGCGGTTTTGAGGAGCCGATTCCCGCGGCCGGCTCGTGGGATGCGGTCATCTGCGTGGGAAACTCCTTGGCCCTGGCAACCGGTACGGCGATGGTGCAAACGGCCATCGCCCGCATGATGGAAGCCTTGCGGCCGGGCGGCATATTGATCGTCCAGGTTCTCAACCTCTGGCGGTTGCCAGACGGCCCCTGCGTCTGGCAGAAGTGTGTTCACACGCGGCTGCCGCAGGGCGACGTGTTGATCCTCAAGGGCGTACACCGCTGCGACCAGCGGGGCTACGTCGAGTTGATCGTCGCCGATCCCAACGGTGGGGCGATTCTGGCCCACGAGTCGCCGCAGTTTCTCGGGTTCTACGAAGCGGAACTGGGCGAATGGATGCACCGGGCGGGCGCGGCCGAAGTCCAGTACTTCGGCGGCTATGCGGAACAGCCGTTCGACCGCGACACGAGTGTCGACCTGGTCATGGTGGGAAGCAAGTAGGTCCCTCTTGCCGAGAGGGACTACTGTGTTTCGGGCCGCGTGAGAAGCTCGAAGTTCTCCGGCAAATCGGCGCACAATAGTCCCTTCCGGCAGAAGGGACCTACCTCCTCAGCTCGACGCCCAGCGCCGGCAGTTCCTTGCGCAGAGCGTCCGTCGCCTCCTCCGTGACGCGCGGTCCACTAAGACCGACGGTGCGCAGTTTTGGAAAGGACTTGAGACATTCCATGTGCGCCGTGGACGAATGCGCAGGGAAGGACAGAACCGGCGGATCGTCTACTTGCGCGAAGGCCGGCTTCGCAGTCCTTCTCGCTGCCCCGTTGCCGCCGCCAGCCGAAGCCCAGCGGGCCCACGGCTCCGACGCCCAGCAGCATCAGCGTTCCCGGCTCGGGCACCGCGTTCGGCGAGATCGACACCGAGACTATCGGGTCGGCAGCCGTTGCCGAGGGATCAAAGATCAAAGTCCCGTCGGCGCCGACGGTTAGACTGCCGCCGTCCGGCAGGGAAGCATTAACCGATCGTGGTCGGTGCATACCCAAACTTTGTGGTGCCTGGGCAAAAAGTGATCCCAAGAAACAGCGGCGGCTCGACCTTGCAGAGTCGAGCCGCCGCTTAGACCAGACCTCTTGCCCACCGGGGGCGCGAGACGGGCGCTCAGTTGCCGCAGCCTGCCGGAGCGCAGGCCTTCACCTCTTCGCAGCAACCCGATTTGCAGCACGGCACCGGGCAGCAGACGGTTACCGGAACTTGCTTGCAAACCACCACGGGGACGCACCGCGTGACCGTGTAGGGCACGCACTTGGGCACGAGCTTCGAGCACTGGATCGTCTTGGTGTAGCACACCGGCTTGCAGACCGTGTAGGCGACCTGCTTCACGCGGGTCTCAGGCACCATGCGGCAAACCTGGTAAGGAATCTCCTTCGTGTGGCACTCCTTGACGATGTGGCAGACCTGGTAGGTGCAGGTCTTCACGCGCTGCTCGGGCACCATGTGGCAGACCTGGTAGGTGCAGGTCTTCACGCGCTCTTCGGGCACCATGTGGCAGACCTGGTAGGTGCAGGTCTTCACGCGCTGCTCGGGCACCATGTGGCAGACCTGGTAGGTGCAGGTCTTCACGCGCTGCTCGGGCACCATGTGGCAGACCGTGTAGGTGCAGGTCTTCACGCGCTGCTCGGGCACCATGCGGCACACCGTGTACGGAATCCGCTTCTCGTGGCACTCCGTCACCATGTGGCAGACCTGGTAGGTGCAGGTCTTCACCCTTTGCTCGGGCACCGTGCGGCAGACCGTGTACGGGACCTTGCGGACGCAGGTCTCGCGCACGTATTTCACGCAGTCGATCTGCTTTTCGCAGACTTCCGGCACCCACACGCGGCAGCAACGCACGGGGTCGCAGCACTGGCAGCCGTCGCAGCAGCCGCTACGCTCGCAGCAGGCCACCGTGCGGGTTTCCCAGTGGCCGCCGCAGCACTGCACGGTCTTGCAATAATGCACCGGCTTGCAGACCGTGTAGCATTCCTCGCGCTCGCACTGCTCGTACACCCGCTTGCAGACCGTGTAGCACACGTCCTTCGAGCAAGTCTCGTACACCGGCCGGCAGGTCGTGTAGTGGCAAACCCGCTCGCACTGCTCGTACACCGGCTTGCAGACCGTGTAGCAGTAGTTCTTCGTGCAGGTCTCGTACACCGGCTTGCAGACCGTGTAGCAGTAGTTCTTCGTGCAAGTCTCCCACACGGGCTTGCAGACCGTGTAGCAATAGTTCTTCGTGCAAGTCTCGTACACGGGCTTGCAGACCGTGTAGTGGATCTCGCGGGTCTTGGTCTCGTACACGGGCTTGCAGACCGTGTAGCAGTAGTTCTTCACGCAGGTCTCGTACACCGGCTTGCAGGTCGTGTAGTTGCACGTGCGGACGTGCGTCTCCCACACCGGCTTGCACACCGTATACTGGACCTCGCGATAGCACGTCTCCGGGACGTACTTCACACAATTGATCGTCTTCTCCTCGCACACCCGCTCAAAGCAAGTCTTGTAGCAGGTGTACTGGCGCTGCTCGTAGACGATCTCTCTGCACGTCTTCATTACCGTGCATGTCTGCTGCGGGCAGCACTCGCAGCAATCGCAGTGGCAGCGGACAATACCGCAGAAGCTGGCCTGCGCCACGCTTGCCGCAAATACTGCCAACACCACCGCTGTCAGCGATAGGGCTAACAACCTTCTCATTGCATGCCTCCTTAAATGCACCCCTGATGGTCTGGCCAAAGGCCTGGTCTATAGTCTGTGGGCAGCTTTCGCCTACATTCTATTCGTCTTATCTAATCACTGCACATTAGCCATGTTACGAAGAATGTACCTGAGGCACCTCCGAAGAACACGGCCTATACAACCCATGTTGTCTAAATTTGACCCGTTGCCTTACAGACTATCGTCAACTTGCGCTGTCTGCTTTACTGAGGTAGGACAGGAAGATCAGTAGAGTTGTGTACTTGCTACCGGTAATACGCCCTGGGATGATGAGGATATCTATTCCGGTGTTATCGACTGTTCTTCGGCAAGGCGTGATTTTCTTGACGCGCTGGAATTCTTGACCTAATTATTTCATGGTTCCTTGTGTGCGCAGGGCGTAAATCGATCGTCGTTGGCCGCCCGGGCCGGGGGCCGGCGGATACGATTTACCGGAAAGGGAGATCATGAAGAAGAGTCTTCACAGTGCATTTACGCTTATCGAAGTCTTGATCGTCGCGATCATTGTGGGAGTCTTGGCGGCGACGATCCTTCCGCAGTTTGCCAACTCGACCAAGGACGCCAAGATGAGCAACCTGAAGTTCAACTTGCGGACCGTGCGGTCGATGCTGGAGACCTACAAGGAACAGCATACAGGCGTCTATCCGCCGGCCGCCAGCAGCGCCGACTTCGCCAACCAGATGACGCAGAAGACCGATCAGAATACGGCCCTCGACCCAACCGGGGGAAAATGTGGCCCCTATATCGACGGCAGTATTCCTATCAACCCGTTCAACAACAGCAGTGCGGTGGTCATCCTCAAGGGAAATACCCCGCCAACCGGGCCAACCGGCAGCGCCGACGGTTGGCAGTACAATCCGGCCAATGGCTGGTTCTATCCGAACAACAGCGAGTACTTCCAGGAAACGGGCAGTTTCTCGGATCCCAACTGAGAGAGTCTGTTCCGAAAGGTGGTGGAGTCCCGGCTTTAGCCGGCTAAAGCCCGGACTCCAACACAGATCCCAACTGACCTTTGCTTCGGCTTCTCTTGACTTTAGAGGGCCTCTTCGCGTCGAGTGCTGCGAGGGGGAGCCTCTTTTTTTCGGCCGGGCCTTATTCCGGGCTGAGAAACAGCGCGAACTCGGAAATTGCCGGGCATGCGGCGGCCTTCGTTACCCGCAACCGCACCTTGCTCGTGGTCACGTTCTTGCCCTTCAGCAAGCGCTGGTTGCCCACACTCGTGGCCGTGGCGAATGGCTGCCAGCGGCTACCGTCCCAGGTGTCGACGGAAATCGCGTCGATCCGCTGCCCCAGCGGCAGATATTCGCGCACGCGGGCGACGTTCATCGTTGCCGGCTTGCCCAGGTCGAGCACCAACTCCGGTGTGGTGACCGCGTCGTCCGTGGCCCAGTAGCTGCCGGGCTTGCCGCCGATCACATTCGCGGCGGCGAATCGCTGGTCGTTGCCGCGGACATTCGAGGCCGTTGCCTGGGCGCCTTGGGCAAGGTCCTTGGCGAAGGTGGCGTCCAATAGCCGCCGCCACTCGTGCAGCGACTTCACGTCGTTTTCGTGGATCCGCCCGCGGCGGTCTGGCGGAATATTCAAGATCAGGTTCGCCCCCCGTCCCACCGACTCATAGTAGATCTTCAGCAGGTTCGCGGGCGAGCGGACCTTCTGGTCCTCGCTGGCATGATAGAACCAGCCTGGGCGGATAGAGACATCGACCTCGCCGGGCAGCCAATCCGCGCCATTTCGCTGGCCTTGGACCAGGATGCGGCCATCGGCGTGGCCGGGGAATGTGCCGGCCCGATTGACCGTGGCCCAGCACGTCTCGCCGGCAAAGCCCGATTCGTTGCCGATCCAGCGCACGTCCGGGCCGCCGTCGCTGAACATGCAGGCCCCAGGCTGCAAGCGACGGACGATCTTCCAAGTGTTTGCCCAATCGTAGTAGACGCGGTTATCGATGTTCCGTCGCTCGCGGGCCCCGCCGTAGTAGCCGTCGCCACCGTTGGCCCCATCGAACCACAGTTCGAAGATCGGGCCGTAGTTGCTCAGCAATTCGTTGAGTTGGTTGCGGTAATAGGTGATGTATTCGGGCCGGGCGTAGTCCTTGTGGTTGCGGTCCCAGGGCGAGAGATAGACGCCGAACTTCAGGCCGTGGCGCCGGCAGGCCGCGGAGATCTCCTTCACCACGTCGCCTTTGCCGTCTTTCCAGGGGCTGTTCTTGACCGAGTGCTCGGTGAACTTGCTCGGCCAGAGGCAGAAGCCGTCGTGGTGCTTGCAGGTCAGCACTACGCCCCGCAGCCCCGCCTCTTTGACCGTGCCGACGATCTGGTCGGCGTCGAAGTCGGTCGGATTGAAGACCTTTTCGGACTCGTCGCCGTTGCCCCATTCACGGTCGGTGAACGTATTGACCGTGAAGTGCAGGAACGCGTAACGCTCCGTTTGGTGCCAGGCCAGTTGCCGGGCGGTCGGAACCGGCCCAAACGGGGCCGGCGGCTCGGCCGCAGGAAGCAGATGGCAAACCAACAACAGCGATGCGAAAACGCACGTCTTCATGGAAACTCTCCGGTGTCATCGAACGGGGCAATGCGGAAGCAGGCATTTTAGTCTAGTTCCATGGCGGTTGCAAATTGCGGGTGGCATGTCTTAATCCCTGCGTTGCCGGGATAGGCATGTCTAAACGGTACCGCTGGCAGTTGGCAAACTTACGATCCGGCAGAAATTTCCTGTAAATCTAACGCGGCCCGTCAGAGCGCGATGAACTTTCCATCACGTGGCATGATGGATTTCCACTCTTGCACGCGTGGAATTTGAAACAACCGTCGCCGCACACCCGAATCTTCGATAGCTCTTTCGCGGGGATTTTCACGAAACGGAGCCTGAATCCCCTTGTCGGCGCGCTGAGACTGTTTAAAACTTTGAAACAAAATGTTTCATTTGTTTTATTGCCCCAAAGGAACGAGTTCAAGAATTCCGTAGATCGCCGGTCAGTGCTCGGTAGTCCATTGGCGTAGGCCGTGAACAAGGGCAGCGCAGTTCCGGCATGGATGTTTGCGGCTATTCGATCTTTCGGCCGGACCCGGCAAGGATGAGACAGGTGACCGAACCGCGTAGGACAGGCGGGCCCACCATTTCCGCGGATAGTCGGTCGTCGCTAGTGTAGTGTCTCACGCAAATTGATGTTTTTGGTCTGCGCTGGAGTTCCGCCTTTAGACGGCATTTCCCGGCTAAAGGCGGAACTCCAACAGATACGGCAAAATTCAGACACTACACTAGGAAGCTCACCTGTCCCATTCTACAACTCCCCTATTCTGGGGAAACTGAGGGGGCCGAAGTCTGGGTAATTCTTGGCATAAATAATGCTAAGCATCCCCGCTTTGGCCTTAGAAGCGTTCATGGCTGCGGCCGGCCTCAATTTGGCACGTGAATTGGCCGATGAGGGGGAGGATGGGACTTGCCAATTTTCCGGCGGGTCATTATTATAAGAATTCCGACGTATTCCTCGGTAGCTCAGTCGGTAGAGCAAGCGGCTGTTAACCGCTGGGTCGTAGGTTCGAGTCCTACCCGGGGAGCCTATTTTGAAGAAGGTCGCTGGAGGCCACTCCGGCGGCCTTTTCTTCTGCGCAGGCGGCGGCCTCAAGTGCAATCATATCAAAGGGTTGGCGAAATTCGGGCGTCAAGACCCCGTCCGCCCAGGTGCAGTTCGAGAGTACAAAATCCAAGAGGCGGCGTTTCTCACTGGCGGGCTGCTGCTCGAAGAGGTCTGCGGCTCGGCTCGCCAGTTCCAGCAGAGCGACCCCTTCCTCCAGGTAGGATTGGTTGGCTGTCTGGTGCTCTTGGATCGAGCCAAGGATCGTTGTCTGCTCCACCCGCCACTCGGCCGACTTCTGGTCGAAGAACACTGTGTCGATCCGGCCGTCCAGCTTGTCGATGTACATCCGGTCGATGCGGTCTTGGAGTCGCTTGTATTCCTTCTGAAGCCGGTCAATGGCTTCGTCATGGAACTGCTTCTCATCTACGTGGCTCTCGCGGAGGGCTTCCTTGACCCATCCCAGGATCTCTTCGTCGAAGTGCAGGCCCCGCAGGATGTCCGTGAACTTCTCCTCCAAGACCTCCTCGCGGACGTACGGATCTGGGCACTTGCCCTTGTAGTGGGTGCAGCGGTAATAGGTGTACCGGCCTTTCTTGATCTCGCCTACCAGAGCACAGTCGCAGTGGCCGCACCGGATCAGATTATTGAACGCGAAGTCATACTTGACCTTCCGTGGCTTTCGGATACCACGCTCACGCAGGACACGCTGCACCCGATCCCATAGCTCCCGGGTAATGATTGGCGTGTACAGGCCCTTGTAGAGCTTCCCCTTGTACCGGAACTCGCCGTAGTAGTACGGGTTCGAGAGGATCGAGTAGATCGTCGCCACGATGCGGTCGGTCTTGCGCCCCGCGAACAGCCCTTCGGCCTTGGCCATCTCGGCGATGGCAGCGAGCGAGTAATGGCCAGTAGCGTATGCCTCGAACATCCGGCGAACGATGGCGGCCACGGCCTCGTCGATTCCAATCGTTCGGTGCCCGTCCGGGCCTTCGACGTTGAGGTAGCCCAACGGTGCCCTGTTCGGCGGGATACCCTGCTCCGCCTTCTCGCGCATCCCCTTGCGGACCTCTTCGCCGAGGTTGTCCACGTAGTTCTTGGCCATCAAGACCTTGATGCCGTGCATGAACTTCTCGGACGAATGGGAGTCCGGGGAGAGAATCACATTCTCCTTGACGAAGTGGATGTCGATTTTCAGGTCGTCGATCGTGACGTAATCCTTCAGGTTCCGATATAGCCGGTCGGTCTTCTCGACCAGCAGGGTGCGGACCCGCCGTTGCGGATCTTTCTTCGCTTCCTTGGCAAAGAATTCCACCATCGCCATGAAGCCTGGCCGCCCAGGCTGCTTGGCAGTCTCCACGTCGATGAACTCGCGCACAAGATCGATCCCCTCTTCCGTGGCGTAGCCGTGCAAGGATTTCGTCTGGGCAGGGATCGAGTACCCCTCCTTCTCCTGCTCCTCTGAGGAGACGCGGGCGTAGAGTACGGCTGGCAGGCTTTCGGGCAGCGGGGCTCTTTTCACGGCGATTCGCTCGATACTCGGCGTACTGGAACAACGTCATTATACCGGCTTTCGGGCCATGCGGAACATGCCCCCCTTCCTGCCTGCGATACTATGCCGGACGATTTTCCGTCAACCATGCCCAGGCCCGAGTCGCTGCCAACCCCAGCCAGCCCACCACGGCCTGCAGGAGCGCCGCTGGCGGCTTCGGTGCCCGCCCTAACCCAACAGCCGCCTCCATCAGGAAGCCGCGAACTGCTCTGGAACTGCGGGGGTCGGTTTGTTACCCTACGAAAGCCCAGTCGGGGGGAAGGTGGGAGTGGAAGTCAAAAGGAGAAGGAAAAATGAGACGACTCATCCTTGTGCTCGTAGCAGTGACCACGACGGCTTTGTCGATCGGCGCAGTCAAGGCAGACCCTCCCCAAGCAGTCGTCACCCCTGTGCCGGGTGCCACGGGCACGGCGGCTCCAGCACCGAACCCACAGTTCTACAACGGCTACTGGTGGTATCGGATGCCGGACGGTCGCTGGCTGTACTACGCGAACGGACAGTGGGTCAGCCCGCCCCCTCCAGCCGCTGCCCCCGTGTACGCCTACCCGAACTACGTCGTGGCTCCAGGACCCTACTATTACCCGTACCCTTACGGATACGGCTACCCGTCCGTTAGTGTCGGCGGGCTATGGATTGGCGGCGGCTGGGGCGGCTGGGGTGGTGGTTGGCATGGCGGCGGGTGCGGCGGTCACCGCTAGTCGCTTCTGCCAGGCAGACTCGTTTCTTGCCGACCGAAATGCGGCAACGACTCCCTGTCCCTACCCGCCCTCACGACCGCCATACCACGTCCGCTCTCCCTCCCCCCCAGCCGCAACTACGCCGAATTCATTCCCCAAACCAAGCCCCGGGAGCGCTGGTTCCCGTGCGGGCGGGACGGCGATCAGCGAGAATCTGCTCCGCCTGCGGCCGAAGCTCTGCATCGCAATCGGCAAGCACCTGGCGGAGTTCGGTCAGGGGATCGGCCGCCGTCGCTTCGATGGCATGCACCAGGCAGTCCACGTCGTCGTACTTCGCCTCGGCCAGCGCTTTCAGCAGTGCCGAAGCCAGATTGGGCACAGCCGGCCGAGCAGCAGGGCCGTAGGCGGCGATCGCCATGGCCGCCGGCCGAAGCAAATCACGGTCATCAAGCGCATCCACCAGGTTTGGCACCACTTTCTCCGGCTGCATACACAACCGTCCCAAAGCATAAGCCGACGCAATACGAACCTCGTCATTCGTGTCGACAAGGAGTCGGAGCAGGTCATCCACGGCCAGCTCCGCCACGGAACCCAGCGGAGCCAGGGCACGAGCCGCTTCGGTTCGTACGGCCGGCAACCGATGAGACAAATGCCTGCGGACAAGATTGACGGCATGCCCCAGATCCTCGTGGCCATCCCGTGGTCGCTGCGCCAATTCCCACATTCCAGCCACGCAGGCCGAAGCCGAACCTCCCTCGATCTGTTCCAGCAGCGCATTCCACGAGGTTGGGTGATTAGCCGATCTACACGATTCAGGGCCAAACAACGAATCTCCGCTGGCGTCGAGATAGCGGAGACCCGCAGCCAGAGCATGGGCGACGTCGAGGCGGAGGAACTTGGCCCATTCCGGCCGCCGTTCGCCCCGCACCCAGGCAAATAGGGCCAGGGCGTAGCCGAGTATGCCGGAGTTCAGGTAGCCACGGCAACGGCTGGTGCATGAGCAATGGTGCCCTTGGTGTTCGGTCTTCTCGCTTAGCGTGGCGTTGGCCGTGAGGATGCCCAGTCCCAGATACACGGGCAACAGGTCGGTCACCCATGCGGCGTCGAGATCGTCCTTCAACAGGCCACGGCCGATCAATAGTCTGTGCGCCAATTCGTGGATCAGGACGGCGATCATCCCCAGCGGATCAGCAACTTGGTTTTCGGCCAGACGGATCGACCCCCCGTCATTCTGTCCGGCTGCACATGATATTTCCGTATCCCCACAGACTTCGAGTTGGATCGAGGACGGGGTGATCTGCATGACGTCGCAAAGGCGATCCAAAAGACGTCGGGCATCGTCGGCCGTGCCCTCGTAATCCTCGGGAAACAAATCCTCGTCGGGCAGAATTACCTGGGCCTTCAAGAGCCGGTCGACGCCAAACTCGTGAGCCAGCCAGCGCATGCGGACTTCCGTCCATGCTTTATCGCGGACGGGGAGCGGTGGTTGCGAGGAGAACAGGCCGAAGAACATGAAACGATTAGTCCAGCGTTTGACGTGCCATGGGGTGGTACGGACGCCGATTATACCCAGACGGCAGGACGGCCGCGATCAAGCCCATATTTTGGGATTTCCCTTTTCCGCCGGCAGTGCCACGGGAATGATGTTTGGGACCGACCACTACGCTGGGAATATCGCCAGCTTCCGAGACAGTCAACAACCAGCCTCGATTTCCAGGAGGAGATCATGTGGCGGTGTAACCTTCAGGATGCAGCGATAACGAGGGGCACCTTCTTCACAGGCATACGGTCATGGCCAACGACGCCACGAAATGCTTTCTCAAGAGTTCAAATGTGGTTTTGAGAAATTACCTGTGTTTTTGTCCCGCTTTAGCGGTTGGTTCCAGGCAGCCTCCGGGGGCCTTCCAGAAGCCCGCTAACGCGATCGGCACCACGGGCGTTGTTCAGGCGGTCAGCCGCGAATGACGCCCCAGCGGTCTCGTAGGCGTTCGTAGGGGCAGATTTGGCAGGGCGATGGGCGGACTGCCGGCGCCAAGGCCACCGAGGCAGAAGGCCGCAAGAGCTGCCGCCAGCCGCCGTGGCCATCTGCATCTTCGTGGGAAATCCCGGGACGAGGAAAACGCATCTGGCGACCGTATCCCCGTCAGCCACACCGCCTCAATTGGGTCAAGCACCACGCCGATCTTGGCGGCCGCCATATCTTTCGATCAGCACGCAGGGGCTCCTGTTCGACGGATTGACCAGCAGTGATGCCGGCTGTCGTTTTCCACCACGATTCCAGCCCGCTCAAGCCTCGGCGCGAGCCACTTCAGCTCCTTAACTAGCATTTGCGGCGTCTGTGGCGTCTCCCTAGCGCCTGGGACCAAGTTATTTCCTCTGCGTTGGGCCATTCCAAGCAGTAACGGCAAGAGTTCCGCCGCCTTGCCATTCCATCCTTGTTTGGCCAGCATACGCAGTTGGGCTGTGAAAGGAAACTGCCCCAAGATGAGCCTGTCCAAGTTCGCGTGTTCGTTAGTCACATCCCCCGGAGTGGACTTCCATTTCTCGGGATGGTCACCAAGAGCACCGAGCAGTTTCTTTCTGAAGCGATAGCAGACGCTCCTCCAATGAAGACAGAGGTTCTTATAATACTTGATCGCGAGGTCCATCAGCCACTCTCCCCGAAAAGGCACGCCGAAGTACACAAGTCCAGGCTCGAACCAAGTATTGTCGATCGCTTCGTTGGCGGAGTTGACAGCCCAGACATGCCAAGTCGGACCATGACCGCGACCGTAAGATTCGGATGTGAAGGCGAAGCCCTCGGCGTACGTCAAGCGTGCATCGTTCAAGACCAGGTTGAGGGCGTTGTAGTAACATCGTGAAGGGAATCCCGGCTTGCAATCGACGGGTTCACCTTCCATCGCTCCCATGTGGACTCCGATCAATGCCTTGGGCGTGAAAAAGCTACCGTGTTTCAGGACAAAGTTCTCGATCCTGCAGATTGATCTGTCCTTACGAGGGTTCCACGTCGTCCTATCGAAGTTATCGCACTGCATGGTGCGCAGGTAGCGAAGCATCACCCGCTTCGGACCGAGAAAAGGGTCGTCTTTAGGGATCTTGATCATATTCATCGCCTCAAATGATCTCGTAGTGGGAAATGCGCGACCCAAAGTACGGCTACGGATTGCACTCGTGGCACGGGTTCTTCCCGGCCTGAACCGCCTCGTCCCGCGTATTGTACCTGACCAGGTTCCGCTCCGCAATTTTCGCCACCGATTTGCAATCCGCCTTGTGGAACACCTCCGAGTTCCTGGACGCGACGTAGCCCTCAGTCACGGGAACTGTGGCCGGCGTGGCAGGTTTGGCGGACTCCTCTCGATGCGTCTGGGAGTAACCCTCCGTGCGCCCAGCGTAGAGATCGGAATGATCGGCGTGAACTTTCCAGTTGGCGGCGTACTTCGCTGCCAGATCCGGCGAGCGGATGATCAGCAGGTTTTCGGCATTGTTCTCCTCGGCGGCCTTGGT
>Ga0181517_10003934_pt1 | contig 13826 bp, 16 predicted proteins | sample PEATcosm2014_Bin_31_FD_119748 | JGI IMG/M metagenome (GOLD analysis project Ga0181517, IMG submission 119748) | Peatland microbial communities from MTU Mesocosm Facility, Houghton, MI, USA - PEATcosm2014_Bin01_30_metaG | ecosystem: Environmental > Terrestrial > Soil > Wetlands > Peat | place... | reverse complement strand
GAGCCCCTCGGCCCTCAGGTCATGATTCTGCATGTTGGCGTAGGTCTGGGCGCTCACACGCGGAAGCAGCGCGGCCGACAGGCGGCGCATGCGCGTACCCTCCGCCTCTTCAACGCGCGTGCCCGCAACCAGTACGCTCAGGTTGGCCTGGAGCGCTTTCTGGATTGCGTTCTGCAGGGTGAGTCGGTAGGGAGCAGGCTGTTGCGCCGCAGCGGTCACGCCCGCGGCCAAGCCAATTACCCCAATGTAAGCGGCAATGCGAAGTTTTCGTTTCATGGCTTTAGCTCTCGACCGGAGACGGCGATTCCTCTCCAGAAGTGTTGAAAACTGTCTTCCATCCATACATCGAGCGCAGGTTTCTCATGCAGCGACCAGAGCAGAACCGTTCCCATGAACGTCTGGAGTACCTGGGTCGCCACCTTTTCTTTTTTCAGCCGAGGATCGATCTCTCCGTCCTTCTGCCCGGCGGCCACGACTTCCGCGATCATCCTGCGGCCTTCTTGCATATTGCGCTCGATAATTTTGCGAACCGCAGCGCTAGCGAGAAAAGAGGAGATCAGCGCGCGCGCAAGGTCGGGACTGCGCCCCGGCTCTTCAGCGGCGCGATGGAACAGGTGATGCAGCACAGACTGCGTTGTCTGTTCATGGTGCTCAGCCATCGCCAGCGCTTCTTTCACTTTGCCAAGTTGGATCTCGGCCATTACGCCGAGCACATGATCCTTGCTCTCGAAATAGTTGAAGAAAGTTCCCTTGCCGACATCCGCTGCTTCCGTAATGTCTTCCACTGTGACGTTGGCTAAACCTCGCTCGGCAAAGAGCTGGAGCGCGCACCGGAACAGCCGAAGCCGCGTCTCCGCAGCACGCCGCTCGCGCCGTCCCATGCCTTGCAGGTGGGGCAGATTCTCGCTTCCGAGTGACCCCGCGAGCGTTGGAGACTGATTTGTCGGACGGTTGTTCATCTCGCACCTGACACCCATCGTTAAACGCCAGAGTTGCTCAAATATGAACGTGAGGCATTTCTGACTACTGGTCATTTATAGCGCGTGAGAACTTCCCTGTCAAGAAGAATTATTCCTCTCAAGGCACTTCCCTGCGCCTTCGAGCAATCTGTTGCAGTCGCTAAACTTTTCATAATCCGCGAGTTGCTTTTGAACCAAGTGCTTGCAAGCGGGAGCAACTCTATGGTTCAGCGGGCAGCGAGCGAGCTCGAACCAAATGGGTTAGACTCTCTTCGGAGGAGCAGGATGAAAATCGGGTTGATTGGGCGATCTGCGATTGTTGCAATTCTTGCAACAGCTTTCGTTTCTAATCCTTTGCAGCTCCGTGCGCAGTTTGCCCCAGCTCCGACGGCAAGCGCTTTGTCCATTCCCGAGGCCCGGTGGTTGAAACCTGAGGCCTTGATTCAACTGCAGCAGTTCAAAGGAGAGGAAAAGCCGTTGATCCTGCAAGTAGGCTCGCATATGCTCTTCAGTCAGGCGCATATCCCGGGCTCGGAATACGTAGGGCCTGGTTCGCAGCCAGCCGGTATCCAGCAACTGCAGAATCGCGTGAGCGCACTTTCGCGCAAGAAGCTCATTGTGCTCTATTGTGGGTGCTGCCCGTTGAATCGTTGTCCGAACCTGGGGCCGGCATTCGCAAAACTGAGTGAGATGGGTTTTACGAACGTGAAGGTACTCTATCTCGCCGACAACTTCGGCGCGGATTGGGCCGACAAAGGCTACCCGGTTGAACGCGGCTACTAGCGTTGAGAGGACGAGTTGCATGTCGGCGATTCCGAATGCGTTGTGGATTGCGCCGAGGGCGCTTTGCTGCTCATCTGCGGCGAAGTTGCTCTTGTTTTTCTGCATCGGCGTGAGCGCCGCGCAATCTCCGGTAGCAACCACTTCGCTCCTGCACAAAAAGGCGCCGCAGTTCGTGCGTTTAGATTTGGAGAATCGGAAGCTGGACCTCCGCGCCTTTAAGGGCAAGGTCATATTGCTTGACTTCTGGGCGACATGGTGCGCTTCTTGCCAGATTGAAATGCCTCGTTTTGTAGCCTGGCAGTCCCAGTTCGGCCCACGTGGATTGCAGATCATTGGCATCTCGATGGATGATGATCCTGCACTGGCGCGAAAACTTTACAAGAAGATGAAGCTGAACTACCCAGTTGCCATGGGCGATGAGAAACTTGGACAACTATATGGAGGCGTGCTTGGCCTCCCGTTGACTTTTCTGATCGACAGGCAAGGGAAAGTCCAGGCTCAATTTCGCGGAGAAACTGACTCGAAATTAATCGAAAAACAGTTCAAGCCCCTTCTTCGTCCGTGAGCCGCGACCTCCGCCAAGCACAACCCTGAAGCATAACTGGCAGTCCCTGCAGCTGAATCCAACCACTTTCCTTCAAAATGAGAATCTGCACCCGCCAATGAGACATTGCTGCAAAGTATGCGCTGAGATGCCGATAGTACCGAAGCCAACATCAGGTTAAGGGAAGTAATCGAACTCTGAGAGATGGCGTCCTGGAGAGAACGGCAGATGCGGACTACGGGCGATTTGATGTCCGGCATGGAAACTGACTCGAATTCCATTCGCCGAGCTCGCAACGAAGCATACATCGGATGAGGTGGCGGACAATGGCAGGTCAACGGCGGCGAAACCCGCGTTTTGAATGCGAAGGTTCTGTTGGCGTTCAATTGGATGCCGGCGGGGTTCCTTGCCTTGCAAGAATCGTTAATCTGAGTGCGGAAGGGTGCCTGATTGTATTTAAGGAGCCGCAGCGTCTCTCGCAAGACACGATTGTGGAGCTAACCTTTAAAGTTGACAATCTGAAGTTTAGAGTTTGGGGACAAGTAAGAGCAATTCGGTCGGATTGTCAAATTGGATTTCAGTTCCCTCTGCTGAGCGAAAGAGTGCGAGGAAGAATTGAGGATCTGATTACACAGCTGATCGAAGACTTCCTAATAAAGGGCTCATCGAAAGATGCGCCGGAAAAGCGACGCCACACCCGAATTTTATGCACTGGTAGCGCGGGGGTCCAAATGCGTGCAGGTGAGGCTTTCCACCCTGCCAAGATTGTGAATCTTAGTGCAGGAGGGTGCCTGATGGCATTGCAGAAGCCGCAGAGCCTCTCACAAGACACAATGGTGGAACTGACCTTTCAAATCAATGATCTGCCTTTTCGTGTACGCGGCCAGGCAAAAGGAACTCGCTCGGATACCAGAATAGGCTTCCAATTCCCTTTGTTGAGCAAGAGTATACGAAGGCAGCTTGAGGACCTGGTTGAAGAGCTCATAGATAACGTTGTAAAGCGATTTGCTGAACGCAAAGATATCACCTGAACCAAACCGATGCGGATGCGATTGAGTGACTTGTCATCGTCACAGCGGCTTTCTCGAGAAGCCCTTTGCGCGAGAAGACATGTTAAAGAAGGTATGCGAACCCATGGATTCAATCACTTAACCATCTTTTCGGGCTCCGATGTCCATGTGAGATGCCGTTCCTGCCTTGTCCGCTTCAGCCTGCACCCGAAGCGTAGGTGCCATTGATCCGCGCCGATAGCGATGCTACGCGCCGTTCCGGTAACCCCCATCATTTCAATGGAAAGCACACCGGTTGTGGGGTAACCACGCCCAGTTCCAAACAAAGCGCGGCCTTCATCGACTTGCATTGGACGAGGCATTAAGTTCTGCCGATAGAAGGGCAGCAAGTCTCTTGCTCATTACAGGCTCCTCCGCTGCTTCACAGTCTCTTTGGCTTGGCGGAAGGCGTCGATCAGGCGGGGAGGTGGAATACGGAATGACTTCGATTGGCGGAATTCTTCTTGTATTCGCCTGTGTTGTTGTGGGCTACTTGATGGAAAAGGGCAAAATTGCCGTCCTTCTCCAGCCACCCGAACTACTTATCATCCTCGGCGCGGCGATCGGCACCGTATTTACGGCCAATCCTGTCCACATCCTGAAGAAGATTGCCTCTGGGCTGATGGGTGTGCTCAAAGGATCTCCATTTTCCCAAAAGAGGTATTTGGAGACGTTGAAAATGATGTTCGACCTCTTGGCCAGGTCTCGCAAAGAGGGCGCGATTGCCATTGAAGGCGATATTGAAGATCCGGAAAAGAGCCCGATTTTCTCAAGGTACCCGGTGTTCCTGGCGGATCATCATGCTCGCAATTTCGTTTGTGACACGATGCGCATGGCAATCACCGGCGGCGTAAGTGCATTTGACATTGACCAGATGATGGAGCTTGATATGGAAGTCCATCACCACTCGGCGAGCCAGCCGAACCAGGCTTTGACGACAATGGCGGATGCGCTGCCCGGATTAGGAATCGTCGCCGCGGTTCTTGGCGTGGTGGTGACGATGGGTTCACTCGGTGGTCCACCGGAGGAAATCGGAGCCCACGTTGCCGCTGCCCTGGTCGGCACGTTTCTTGGAATTCTGCTTTGCTATGGATTGGTCGGACCTTTGGCAGCGTTTATGGCGAAGATCGTGGACGAAGAGCAGAGCTACTACCATGTGCTCCGTGTGCTCATGCTCGCCTCTATCAAAGGCACCGCTCCTATTATGGCGGTTGAAATGGGTCGCCGCGCAATTCCCGAGCACACTCGTCCGAGCTTTTTCGAAGTTGAGAAGGCATGCAGAGAGAAAGTTGGAGAGCCTCAGGCTGTACCCGAAGCCGCATAGGTCCGTGAAGCCATGGGAAGCGACGATCAAATCATCATAGTCAGGAAGAAGAGCGGCCACGCTGGCCACCACGGCGGAGCCTGGAAGGTGGCCTATGCCGACTTTGTCACCGCATTGATGTCGCTGTTTATCGTGCTATGGCTCATGAACAGCAGCAAGCCCATACAAGAGGCTGTCGGTGGATATTTTCGAGACCCGAATGGCACAGCCCAAAAGACGGGGACGCGACTGGGTGGGGCCGGCGATGCCTCAGCCGTCAAAAAAGAAGACATGTCAAAGCTGAAGGACGACTTGATGAAGTCAATGGAGAAGATGAAGGACTTCGACAAGCTCAAGAAGTTAATTGAGATGACCGTCACTCCAGAAGGCCTGCAGATCGAGTTGATGGAAGATCCGCAAGGAACCTTTTTCGAGACAGGGAGCGCAGAGCCAACCCCCATCCTGAAGAACGTGCTGACGGTATTAGCTCCCGAAGTGGGCAAACTGCCAAATCTAATATTGATTGAAGGTCACACAGATTCCAAGCCATACTCTGGTTTGTCGGCCTACGGCAACTGGGAGCTATCATCAGACCGCGCCAATACGGCCAGACGCTTGATGGAGAATAACGGCGTACGACCAACCCAGGTCGTGCAAGTGCGCGGTTATGCCGATCGAAAGCTGCGCAAGCCCTTGCAGCCGGAGGACGCCTCGAACCGAAGGGTCACGTTGATTATCAAATACGTCGTCAATCCTGTTCAGGAGTCTGTGGTTGTCAACAACGGCGCTCTGCCGCCAATCAAATAGACCGGCACGGTTGCAATGGAGCTCATCGCATGGACGCCGTCTCTCGTCAATTGTTCATCCCCTCTTGATGCGTCGGCGTTCCAGGTTGACAGTTCCAAATCTAGTCGAAAAGTCTGGACATCTTTGCCGATAAGGGCAATCTGGATGATCTCCGATCGAGGTGAATGTGGGCTCGACAAATAACAGCCTTGGGCCTGCGGGCTTGGATAGGGCCGTGGAGCAAGCCGCCGATGGCATCGTGATCACCGACACTAATGGGACGATCTTGTTCGTAAACCCTGCGTTTACTTCTATGTCGGGATACTCCAGCCTTGAGGCGGTGGGACAATGTCCTCGACTCCTGAAGTCAGGACGGCAACCACTGGAGTATTACGAAGGACTCTGGAGCACTGTCCAGTCCGGGAAGGTGTGGCAAGGCGAGTTAATCAATCGCCACAAAAACGGCACTCTTTACAACCAGGAAATGCGAATTGCGCCTATCCGGGATACGTATGGCAAAACCACCGGCTACATCGCGATCATGCGGGATGTGACCGAGCGTATTCAGAATATGCAGGCGCTGGCCGTCTCAAATGCCAAGGTTGCGGAGCAGGAGCTCAATAAGCTCGCATTCTACGACTCGTTGACAGGTCTACCAAACCGCCGCCTGCTGCTTGAACGCCTGGAAAAGTCCACAGTATTGAGTACGCGGATAGACCACAAACGAGCGCTCTTGGTCATCGACCTGGATGACTTTATGACCTTGAACGACACGCTTGGCCATGAAACAGGCGACCTGATGCTTCAAGAGATCGCCTTCCGTCTCACAACGTGTCTTCGCGAAGGTGACACGGTGGCGCGACAAGGTGGGGATGAGTTTGTCGTGCTGCTCGAAGACCTGAGCGAAACTCTCGAGGATGCCGCAGCCCAGGCCAAGGGAGTCGCCGAGAAACTACAAAATATAGTGAGCCAACCGTACTGCCTCGCCGCACAGGAATGCCGCATCACTTGCTGCATCGGAATCACTGTATTCGGGAACAATCAAGAAAGCGCGAGAGCGGCTTTACAACAAGCGGACATTGCAATGTACTATGCAAGAACCGCAGGACGCAACTCCCTGCATTTGTTTGTCCCGGCCCTGCAAGTTGCTGTAAAGGCCCGCGCTTCAATGGAGAATGATCTCCATCTGGCAATAAGTGGGCACCAGTTCCTGCTTTACTATCAGGCTCAAATGGATCGCGGTCTTCTAGTCGGCGCCGAAGCTCTGTTGCGCTGGAAGCATCCGAAGCGCGGCCTCGTGTTTCCTGACGAGTTCATTCCGATCGCAGAGGAATCGGGACTGATCGTGCCGCTGGGAAACTGGGTGCTTGAAACCGCGTGCAGGCAAATTGCGGCATGGGCAAATCAGGAGGAAATGGCCTCAATTTCGGTTGCCGTGAATATTAGCGCCTACCAGTTCCGTCAGCGGAACTTCGTGGATCAGGTGTTGGCAGCTCTGAAGATATCCGGAGCCAACCCGCGCAACCTGAAGTTGGAACTAACCGAGAGTATCCTGGTGCATGACGTCGAGGACGTGATCGCTAAGATGACGACTCTAAGGTCCCATGGCGTGAAATTTTCTGTAGACGATTTCGGCACGGGATATTCATCGCTCACTTACTTGAAGCGCCTGCCACTGGACCAACTGAAAATCGACCGATCGTTCACCCGCGACATCTTGATTGATGGCGGCACCGGGGCTATTGCTCAAAGCATCATTTCATTAAGCGAGGCAATGGGCTTCTCGGTAATGGCCGAGGGCGTGGAAACTGAAGAGCAACGGCAGTCTCTTGCCCGCATGGGCTGCCATTCGTTTCAGGGCTATTTGTTCAGTCGTCCGGTACCGCTGGAAGATTTCCAATTGTTGCGAGCAAATCTGGCATCCATTCCCCGCTTAATGCCCTAACCAGTCTGACGATTCCCGTGGCCGTCTTGAAGGGATACTACGGACTGGGTAGGCGGATCAAATTGAAATAGTTAAGGGCGTCATCGGCCATGCTCTGCGTCGAATTCGTTGCTGCAGATTCATATTGCGGTCGCTCTGTTGATGGGAGGACGGGGAAGACTGTGCCGGTATCGGGAATCGCATCTCCTTGATCCTGATGAAGCATTGCGCATTTTCATCCAAGAACTAAGGCCGAGACAGGAATGCCAACGTGGGCGTATGCGCGGAGAATCCGGCGACCATAACCCCTACTTCGACCAGACTACGACGTCCTCATTTGCGATTGCGGCGATAAGCCGAGCCATCAGCGTACATTCAGAGGGCGTCTTAAAAAGAAAGACTAGGCCAACCTGATTTTTCTCGATATAGGCGACTTGGGCTTCCAGATTGAGCACGCCCGATGGATGGTGGAGAATGAGTTGGCCAGAACTGCCAACGATCACCTGGCCATCGAACTCGGCGCGGACACCCGTACCACTGAGGTCTCTGCATATTCCATGCACCGTCTCTCTTCCAACCAGGAAGGTGACGTCAAAACCCGCCTTCATGCGGCAAGGTCGGAATTCAAATTTCCGGACGCTCTCTAAGTCGCTCATTCTTCGAGGTTCCCTTCGGTACCGGAGGCTGGACGAACATGCCGGCCACACAGGTCTTCATATCTATCGGCCCTAAGTCGTTAGAGTTTCAATGTTTTTTCAAGAGTACCGCCATCAGAAGTCCCTACGCGGCTTCCGCGCGTGGTTTAGTCTCGTACTCTCTGTGCTAAGTCTATTGCGTTCAGTACTTGGCCCCGCTGTGGCTCTAACACTTTTGCTAATGCAATCTTAATGATACAATTTATATGAGCGCCGGAGACAAAAAAGCCGCAAAGCGCCCCTGACGCGGTACTCTGTGGTCTACTTTTACTCCGCCCTTGACAAATTTTATTACCTAATTTACGGATAGCATAATTGTTTTGTTTTTGGGGGCTATCAAATGGGTTCGCCACTAGTGCCAGCGGAGCTGCCCGCTGATGATGTGTGTTCGAATTGGCTTCCTGTGGCGCCCGTTGGCGACACGACGCTGGAGGACCCTCTGATTGACAGAGCCAAGACTTTGACTGCATCAAAGATCCTGGTGGTCGATGATGATATTCCTCTCGGTAAGTTTCTCATTCGCGAACTCAAGCGCAGGCATTTCTCCGTAGAAGTATGTCACGATGGCCAGACAGGGTGTGACGTAATCCGGGAGTCGAATTTCGATCTCGTGATTCTGGATCTAAACATGCCCAAGATGGACGGAATGGCTGTGATAGGACAGGTTCGTTTGAGCCAGCCACGACTCCCAATACTAGTATTGACGGCGAGGAACCGTACCGAGGACCTGGTGTCGGCACTCGAAAGAGGAGCCGACGATTGCCTGATCAAGCCCTTTTCCTTCCTCGAATTGCTGGCACGAATCCGATCTTTGCTTCGCCGCAATTCCACTTCCGAGGCAAGTGCATCGAACGTTGGCAATTTGACCATCAACCGAGAGGAACACTGGGTGATGCGTGGAACCAGGCGAATCGATCTTACTGTGCGTGAGTTCGCCCTTCTAGAATACTTGATGAACAACGTGGGCAAGGCAATATCACGCAAGACGCTCATGGAAGAAGTGTGGAACATTCCATGCGATTCCACCACGAACATCGTAGATGTTTACATGAAATACCTGCGCGATAAAGTCGACCTCCCGGGAGAAGTGAAATTGATCCGTACGGTTCGTGGCGTTGGATACGTGCTGAATAATGAGTAGCGAGAGCGTAGGTGGTGGATCGCCAGCCGTGAGATCCACGTCGGAATTACTCTGCTCAAATTTGTCGCAGGGCTTACATGCTGCTGCCCAGCCCCTTACTATTCTTCGGGCCAGCCTGAGCAATCCCGATACAGATAGGATGAGTGCGGGCGAGCTCAGGGAACTAGCGGCAATCTCCGCGGTGGAGGTTGAGCGGGTTTGTAAGCTCTTCAACTATCTTCGGGAGCTGGTACGTGCCGAGAACACTAAGCCTCACTTGTCCTCAACGCCAATCCTGGCTTTTCTCGCGCATGTCGTCGATGGAGTTAGACTCTTGTGCGAGGAAGACGGGATTTTACTCAACTCGATTGTGCCTGATGCTTGTCAGCCCGTTTTCATTGATCGCGAGAGAACTCTTCAGGCATTGTCGAGCGTGTTGCTGATCGCCTATGGAGCATCCCAAGCGAAGGACACAGTTGAAGTTATCGTCACGTCCCCAACTTTGAATACGGTTCAAATAGTTGTACAGAATCCCAACTCCCGTGTCGAGGCAATCAATTCCGAAGCAAGATTGAACCTGGCGCTTGCAGAGGCTAATATCCGGAGCCAGCAGGCCAACTTCTCATGGAGCCTGGAACCATTCTGCGTACGGATCGAACTGCCGAGCGCTCCAATTATTGACTCTCACTGACGACACCTGTTATCAAGAGCCAATATAAGACGATTGAAGCCGTCCATCGGCAAAAGGTGAATTGATGAGCACGTCTTCCTTCCCGAAGTTTCGCAAGAACGAGATCAATATAGTCAATGTATTGCTTGTGAGTCCCAACAGCAGGCTGCGTAGAGAACTGCGTGAGAAGCTTCCTCAAGGCCGCTGGAATTTGACCGAGGCAGAAAGCGGCGCTGAAGCGTTTGAATGTCTCCACGAGAGTGCCAGCGAGATTCTGTTGCTCGATCCTTTGCTCCCTGACCTGGAGCCCAGTGAATTCAGTTCGATGGTCCGCGAACAATTCCCCAATGTCCAGGTCCTCTCGGTGAATTCGCATACCGGGCAGTTGATCGTTGGCGCTTCATCGCCGACTTCATTATCGGCTGAACTGACGGAGATGCTGTATACCGGTGGCAGCAGCCGTCCCAACTCGTTCTCCCCAATGCAGTTGCAACGAATGAGGACGGCGGATGAGGGACGGGTCAGCCTTCGAGGGATGATTGGGGACTCGGAGCCGATGCGGCGCGTTTATGAACTGACCCACATGGTCGCTCGCAGAGATACGACGGTTCTGGTGAGTGGGGAGAGCGGCACTGGTAAAGATATGATTGCGCAGGCGATCCATCTCATAAGCTTGCGCCAGACGCAGCCGCTTATCGTGATCAATTGCGCAGCCATCCCTGAGTCCCTGCTTGAAGCCGAACTGTTCGGCTATGTGAAGGGTTCGTTCACCGGTGCTGTACAATCGCGCATTGGCCGAATCCATGCGGCGCATATGGGAACTCTCTTCCTTGACGAGATTGGTGACATGCCGTTGTCTTTGCAAAGCAAGATGCTGCGTTTTCTTGAGCAGGGCGAAGTGCAGAGAATCGGCGGCAATGACAACCTGAAGGTGGACGTTCGGGTGGTAGCGGCGACAAACGCCGATCTGCAGAGCCTCGTCAAGCAGCACCTGTTTCGCGAAGATCTGTATTATCGTCTCGCAGTTTTTCCAATTAAGCTGCCGGCCCTGCGTGAGCGAGTTGAAGACATCCAGAAGCTCGCCGAGGCATTTTTGGCAAAGTTCTGTCCCGGCGCAAGCCTGAGTGCACAAGCGCTTGAGGTACTGCGGCAGCACGACTGGCCCGGAAACGTCCGTGAACTGCGAAATGTTCTTGAGCGGTCCAGCATAATTGTCGGATCCGAGCGAGAAATCCAGCCCCGGCACATTCTTATCTAGCAGTAGCAGTTGAGCTTCGCAACTATTCAGGACTATTTTCCAACATTTCGTTCACCAATCGTCAGACCTCCACTTCAGATCCACAAATCAAGTGGCCCTCGCCGTGCTTAGTCAATAGGCAGATGCTGCCTAGTTCTCATCCCGCGCCAATAAATGCTCTGCTCGCAGATAACGAGAGCAATGGCCAGCTCTATGTGCAAACCGTTGAATCGCAATTCGATGAGAACTGCCATCGGCAGTATGACCGGGGAGACCAATCTAACAGTGATGCGAGCAGCGCTGCGCTTCTCGCCGGCGAATTCTCAGAATTCATAGCGGCAGCAGCACGACTCGAGTACTCCTATCGGGCCCTCCAAGAAGAAGTGTCAGAGCTGAGTCTGGAGTTGTCCGAGCGGAATGCGGCACTGAACACCAGTCTGGCAGATAACGAGCGTATGCGGCTGGCCCTGCAACACATTGTGGACTCTATGCCTTGCGGCGTGCTGGTTCTCGATCGCGACGGTGAAATCTCGATGATCAATCCAGAGAGCAAACGGTTGCTTGGACTTGATCGCACCCATTTCGGTGAAGGATGCAAAACAACCTTACGGCAGATTTCCGCCTGGAGCGGTGTCAACCTCGTGGCATACTGCGAAGGCGCATCAATTGCCGACACGCAACAGGAGTTCTGCGTTCAAGGTTCATCAGGAATGCGCTGGCTTGAGGTTAGCAATCGCCGGCTTTTCGATCAATCCGTTCATGCAGAGGTGCCTGACCAGACGATTCTGATTCTGCGTGACATAACGGCCCACAAGCGGTCTGAAAAAGATCGCGAAGCTGGGCGCAAGGCGATGGCCCTGGCAGAGATAACGACAATTCTGGCCCATGAAATTAGAAACCCGTTAGCGAGTCTGGAACTGTTTGCCGAGTTGATAGAGCAGGACGGAGTCCGCCGGGGAGAATGGATTTCCAATTTGCGCGCCGGCATACGCTCGCTCTCTGGGACGGTAAACAACGTTCTATGCTTCCATGGTTCAGGCTCCTTGAAGCTCGTTCCCTTGTCACTGTCAACCCTGATCGGCAAAGCGCTCCGGTTTGTTCAGCCCCTGGCAGATCAGGCAGATGTTGCATTGGAATGGTCGGCCGATCACGACTCGACCGTGGTCATGGGTAATGAGAGCGCACTCCAGCAGGTGATTTTGAATCTCGTTTCGAACGCTATTCGCCATACGCAGGCGGACGGTACCGTTACAGTGTCGCTCCGGCCTCAACAGCACATCGCAAAAGGTGAGAATCGCAGCGAGCAAACAGAATATGTTAGCGCTGAATTTGCCGACACTGGATGCGGCATGCGGCCTGACCAGATTGCGCACATCTTCGAGCCAGGCTTCAGTGGAACCGGCGATACCTCCGGACTGGGCCTCGCAGTTTGCGAGCGGATTATGAAACAGCACGGTGGCTGGATTTCCGCCTCGAACGGTATCCATTCCGGCGCTCGATTCACCTTATTCTTCCCCGTTGCTCAAGCTGAGTTGGTGACAACATGAACAGTACTTGCTCAAACGACGGGAACTCCTCCGTCCTGGTAGTCGATGACGAACCGGGAATGCGCACGGCATTGCAGGCAAATTTCCTCCGTCACGGGTGGCGTGTCGAAACAGCAAGCGGTGTTCGTGACGCAGCGCGAGCCGTCAGCCTCTCAAGTTTCGATTTGGTGGTCAGTGACATCCGCATGCGTGATGGGGACGGCTTTGAGGTAATGTGCTCGGTCCTGAAAGACTCACCAACCACAGCGGTAATTCTGCTGACTGCCTTTGGAAGCGTTCCTGAAGCGGTACAGTCGATGCGCAATGGTGCATTCGACTATCTGACAAAGCCAGTTTCGTTTGAACAACTTCAGGCGGCGGCTGCACGCGTCATGCAACGAATTGCCGAGAAAACTGTCACCGAGAGAGTTCAAGATGACAGCGCGAACGCGAGAACAGTTACTGCGGGAATCGTCGGTCGCTCTCCATTGCTTCTTCAAGCCTTGCAACGTGCTCGCGCCGCAGCAAGTACCGATGCAGATGTGTTAGTCGAAGCAGAAAGTGGAACCGGCAAGGAGCTATTGGCGAGGTATATTCACGCAACCAGTGACCGAAGCCACAAACCGTTTATTGCCGTAAACTGCGCCGCAGTACCGGAGCACCTGATCGAAAGCGAATTATTCGGTCATGCTAAAGGCGCCTTCACGGGCGCCAGTTCGGCGAAAGCCGGGAAGTTCGAACTGGCTGACGGCGGCACACTGCTTCTCGATGAAATCGGCGAGATGCCACTGAACCTGCAACCCAAACTTTTACGAGTCCTTCAGGAGCGCGAGTTTGAGAGGCTCGGTGAGACGCGGTCCATTCATGTCAACATTCGCGTGATTGCCACAACCAACGCATCCCTCGGCACAATGGTGGAGCAGGGACGTTTCCGCAGTGATCTCTACTATCGACTGAACGTGATTCCGCTTTCCCTTCCCAGCCTTCGCGAGCGGTTAGAGGACATCCCGGCGTTAGCGGAGTACTTCGCACAGAGATTTGCCGTCGAAACAGACAATGTTGTTCCGCTGCTTGAACCGAGCTTTATTGAGAGGCTGCAAGATTACGACTGGCCCGGTAACGTTCGTGAGCTCGCGAACTTCATGCGCCGTGTGCTTTCCCTGAATCAGGGGGCCACAATCGACGCGGCGTGCTTCTACAAAGAGTTTCAGCCAATGGGGAGAACACAGG